>Ga0209607_1001576_pt1 | contig 18978 bp, 30 predicted proteins | sample AD_UKC117_MetaG_FD_184413 | JGI IMG/M metagenome (GOLD analysis project Ga0209607, IMG submission 184413) | Active sludge microbial communities of municipal wastewater-treating anaerobic digesters from Hong Kong - AD_UKC117_MetaG (SPAdes)... | ecosystem: Engineered > Bioreactor > Anaerobic >... | reverse complement strand
CGTGGGAGTCTGGGGAGTCTATACGCCCCAGCCCAGGGAATTTCGCAGAAAAAAATAACGTTCCGTCGGTTGGCGCTGGGCACCGGGATAAAGTGCCGATTGAATGACGCCCGCCCTGCTCGAAGGCCCGCGCGATCCGACGACCGCCGCTCGCGTCCTGAACCGGATGCGTGCGGCTGGATTCGCGCTGTCGGTTGAGGACGGCCGGCTGATGTGCGAACCGCTGTCCCGGTTATCTGAAGAACAGCGCGCCACCCTTCGCGCTCACAAGTCCGCCCTGATCAATCTGCTGACCGACACCGATGCCCCGGCCCGCGCCCTGACCGACGCCGATCTATCCACCCCACCGCCCGCACTCGCGCCCGAGGTGCGCTGTAGCGACTGCCACCACGGCCAGCCCGCCACGCCCGGCGATCCCTGGTCCTGGCACCTCTGCGCGGCCGGCGCGGATCGGGCGCATGGCTGGGGCATGGCGGCGCGGCGGTGCGGGCGATGGGAGGTCAAACCATGAGTCATCTTATCGACGTCGCCGACCTGATGGCGGATGAAGAGCTGATCATCCACGACAACACGGCGGAATACGAACGCCAGCTTGCCGATCTATCTGAGCGGCTTGATGCCCTATTGCTGGCGGCGCCATGGCTCAATTATCACGGGATCGGCACGGGCGACGCTTGGCCAGCATCCAGGCACAAGGAAGTTTTTCGCGCCGCGAAGTGGCTATCCGGTTTCAAACGGCTGGACGCCAAGCCGCGAGCCTCAAGCTACATCCTCAAGCATATCGTCGAAAGAGCGACCGGCCGATACATCAGCAACGGCTCGATGATCGCCGCCGCCGTGCTGAGTGGCGTAGAAGTCGCTCCCGTCAAAGGTTCGATCAATGCCTTCATCGGCATACCTGCTCAATCGTATTTTGCCGCCAATGCTATCGCGGAAAGGCGTGCTGAATTCCGCGACTTGGTGGGCATTGAACCGGAACTGAAAGCGATTGCCGATGACGCCAAAGCCTATAAGCGGACCAGTCGAGGGCAGCCCCACGTATGCGCCAATGAACGGTGGTACGGCTATTTCGAATGGCAAGGGAAAGGATTGAAAACGCGACTTCGCCGGCTTGTGGGTTGGGAATCGAGCAATCCGATACTGAGGAATAGTCACGCCTATGACGTGGGCTACCGTGCTTTATTCGCGCAACTCCCCAATTGTCGGAATTGCGGTTGCCACTTTCACGAATGGCCACCGCAAGGAACTGACCAGCGCCGAACGCAAAGCCTTCGCGGCTGAGGTTCGGAATGCCTTTTTTGTCTGGCTGGATGCACAAAAGAAGGCTGCCCACCGTGGAATGAAAATCGCCCCGGCTTAAAATGAAACTTACTGAAAAAAACGGTTGCAAATAAAAGTTCTCGGTGTTACACCGATAACCAATGTTAATGACGGGATTTTGCTTATGAAAACCCAATCTCATTCCGCCGACTCGGATCAGGACGAACCGGATGTTCGGCTCAACTTCCCGATTCCGGCCAGTGTCCACGCCGCGCTTCGAGTCGAAGCCTTTCGAAAGAAAACGACCCTGCGAGGGCTATTGGTCGCCAAGTTGAGCGAGGCCGCCGAACTCGAACGCGTTCGGGGAATTTCGTAATGGACGCCGAGCACTGCCGCCTTTGCGGCGACGTGATCGATGCGAATGGCGGGGATGGTTTATGCAGCGAGTGCTACTTCAGCAATGCCGATGTTGAGTGGCTTGCCGAGCATTACCCCCACCTGCTCGCTGATGACGCCGACGATTCCGCCGACGATCCCAAACCGCGCCGCAATCCACACTCCCAGAGGTCACACCACCATGCCCAACGGCCAAAATCAACCTACCACGCCACCACTATGGTCGGGCCTCACCGTGACCAATCCGCCCACGACGCCCGAGGCGATGGACGCGATGTTGGTCAGCCTCATTCAGCAATTTGCCATGCAATTGGCGGCGTGGCGGGGCAGCAAACTGACCGGCATCAAACTCGACATGGAGCCGCTGCAATGATGGACATCCCCGCCCCATTCCGATGGTCACCCAATTCCGCCCAGTTGGCGAACTATCGCCGACCGGGAATGACCGGCGCGCAACTGAATGTCGCCGCAAAATCCGCCGCAAAAGTGCGGGCGCGGGCGCTGGTTGAGTACGAGCGGCGGATTGACGCGCTGCTTGCCGAAACGCAGCAGGTCAGCGCGAGCAAGTGGGGCACCGACCACCACGGTGGCGTTCCGAAGCCGCGGCTAATCGGCGCCCACGGCAAGTTGGCGGCTGTCCGGGCTAAGTCTCCGCACCTGTTCGGAGGCACCAAGGTGCCCACGCCCAAGCTGGACGCCTTCCGCGCCAAGCATGGGCACCTGTTCGGAGACGCGCCGACCGCCAGCAAAACGCCACGCCGCGAGCCACCGCGTTCCCTGGCAAGCCGCGCGGCGCTGGCCAAGGTGCGTCTGCACGAGGCGCGCATCGCAGAACGTGAGGCCGCCGACAAGGCTCGCCGTGCTGATGACGCGCTGGCCAAGAGCTTGGAACCGCCGCCCAAGGTTTGGCTCTTGGATGTCGAGCCTTGCCGCTATGTCGGGGGGGAAGTGCACGAAATCGAGCAGACGTGGGGCGACGGGGATCGCATCTGGACCACTCGCACATTGACCGTTTTTGGCGAGCAAGCCTTGATGGAAGGCCGCTACCCATGACCCAGCGCAATCAGTACCGGATTGAGAATGCCAGCTCGCCAGCGCCAGAAATTTATCTGTACGGCGATATTGGCTACGACGGCATCACCGCCGCCCAGGTCGTGAAGGACCTGAACGCGCTGGGCAAGAAGAAGGACATCATCGTTCAAATCGACTCGCCTGGCGGGAACGTGTTCGATGGTCTGAACATTCACAATAGCTTGGTGCGGAACACGGCCAATATCCTGGTGCATATCGACGCCCTGGCGGCCAGCATCGCCAGCATCATCGCCATGGCTGGCGTGGAGATTCGCATAGCTGACAACGCCATGATGATGATCCATGAACCGGCGGTCGGGTTTTACGGCACGGCCGATGAATTGACCAAGATGGCCGGCACACTTCGCAAGGCGCGCGAGAACCTGGTGAGGATTTACGCCCAGCGAACCGGGAACAAGGACAGCAAGATTTCGGACTGGATGCGGGACGAGACCTGGTTCACCGCTAACGAAGCCTTAAAGGCCGGCATGGTGACGGATATCACGCCCTCGCGTGTGGCGATGGCCGCGATGGCCAGCCGCGAGGAATTGAGCCAACGGTACGGCTACCACAACGCGCCCGCCCGGTTGGCCCGGGTGGCATAACCCTTTCGTCGGGAGACGACATGATGGTTACGTTTCAGAGTGAAGAGCACGCCCGCGAAATCCAGGCGTGGTTCAACGCCAAGGACCGGGACAGCCAGCCCATGCCCGAACCGTGCAAGACAACCTGGTGTAACTTTTGCTAGGGCTGGTACGGCCGCGATTTCAGCAAGCGCCGCGCCGTGTGGGAGCAGCGCAATTCGGAACGTGACAAGCCCCGCCTGGCGGCCTTCCGCGCCACGCACCCGCGCCTGTTTCAGCAGGTCCAGGCATAACCCTTTTTGCTGGCCGGAAGTTGCATCCTCTCTAACCGGCCGGCTCTTTTTCACTCGTCGGGAGACGATACGATGACCCAAGACGAACATTCAAAGGCAATCCGCGCCTGGCGCGGTTCGGATACGAAGCCAATCCCCGAGCCCTGCGAAATATCCACCTGCCCGTTTTGCCGGAATTGGTTTGGCCCGGAGATTGGCCCGCCGCGCATCGCCGCTTGGCGCCGTCGCAATAACGAGCGCGGCACGCCCAAGACCGGCAAAGTCTCCGTCTTTGAGCGGCTCGCGGGATGAGCCCGCGTCCCGGCGTGCACCTGCCCACGCTGGCCCAACTGACCGGCGTGCCCGAATCCACCCTGCGCAATCGTCTGGCCCGGAATGGTGGCAACCTGGCCCAGGCCGTGAGTGAGCCGACCTGCTCGAAACAGGCGGCTGGGCGGATCGGCGCCAAGCGGAGTCCGTGGCGGTATCCGTCATGCGGCGACTGACGGGCGCCGAGCGCTTCCCGATCAAACGGCGCGGCCGGTTGGTTCGCGTGCGGCTGGATCGAATGGACTGGTATGAGGTCTTGAGCCTAGCGAATGCTCACCGGCTGGCGGGCAACGAGGACACGGCTGAATCCCTGTTCGACTATCAAGCGCGCCTGCCGCGTGAACCGGTTGAACCGTCGGATCCGAGCGTCGCGTGAACGCCAGCCGCCATGGGGGGAGGGGGGGTCTTCAATTTTTCACCCTCGCCCCCTTGGAAGATGCCCGGTAGTCAAATTTTTTTGCCGACAGTTGAAAATTTCAGGCTGTCACCTGCCATTTCATACTGAAATGCCGCTGGAACACGCTAAACGCTGACCCTCATGGCCGATCCTCGCAAACCCGCCGTGGCGCGGCTATCCAGTCGCCGATATGAAACCCCGCGTCCAGCCGACCGGCCAGAAGTCCCACCGGGCGTGCCCGACGAAGCGCGGCCGATCTTCGCCGAACTGGTCGAATCGATGCCGAAGGGCGTGGCGGCGCGCAGCGATTCCACCTTCATCGGCATGGCCGCGACGCTGCTGGCCGAATACCGCCTTGCTCCCAAAAAATTCCCCACCCCACGGATCAACGCCCTGCGGTTGATGTTGGCCGAGCTGGGCATGACGCCCAAGGCGCGGCGACAGCTCGAACTGGCGCCGGACCGGAAAGACAATCCGTTCGCTGAAATTGATCGGTTGCGTGGGGCGTAGCGCGGCTGTCTTCCCGCCCAGATCGTTCACTGGTCACCGGTACGCCTGCCCGCCGCTGCATGGTCGGCAACCTGGCTGGCCAGCGTGATTTGCCGTCGCTCAGGTCGACCGCCGGCACCGTGCAAGCGCCACCCAGCAGAGTGTTCAAGCCAGCCGCCGTGATCAACCCTGCCAGCCGGCCCGCCGTGATCAATCGTCAAAGGTGTGCCCCAAGCGGTCACGGTGGCCGTCTACGGTTGGCCAACCGACCTGAGTGATGTCGAGGTGCCTGCCGCCTGCTGGCGGTTCGAGCCCTGACCGGCTGTCCAGGCGAAACTGGATATTGTTTGTAACCGGTTACTAGGCTAGGATAAGCACATGGCCAAGACTCGCAGTGAAATCACTGAAGATTACCGCTCGCGGACCCGCGAACGAGGCCACGCCCGCGTGGAAGTCCTTGTGCCCGCCGCCCGTGTTCCCGAACTGAAGGAACTGGCTCGCCAGTGGCGGGCCGAAGCGCGGCGCAAGACGCCAATCCAGGATCGCTAGCCATGACCGCCGACACTGAAAATCTGATGCTCGAACACTTGCGCCATATCCGCCCCCGTGTCGATCAGATTACCGATACGGGCGACGAAACCGCCGCCCGGCAACAAATCACCATCGACCGGCTGGCCGCCCGCGTGGAACGCATCGAGCGCCGATTGGAGTTGAGCGAATCACCCAGGGGAACCGACCATGCTTGAGATTGCCGCGCAATGGGACGATGAGGCCGAGGTGTGGATAGCCACCAGTGAGGATGTGCCTGGCCTGTGCGTGGAAGCGAGTACCTTCGACGAGCTGGTGGCTGTCGCAACGGAATTGACGCCGGAACTTCTTGAATTGAATCACGTAGAGATTTTAGGTCCGGTATCCATCCACATTACCGCTGAACGGACGATGACGGCGAAGGCCGCTTGATGGCGGCAATGTATGCGGACCTCGTAAAGCACCTCAAGACCCATGGATGCTGGATGGTTCGCACCGGGAAAGGAAGCCATGAAATTTGGTACAGCCCAATCAATGGGAGGACGTTTACGGTTCCGCGCTCGCTGGCATCCGTGCCGCTGGCCAACGCGATACTGAAGCAAGCCGGTCTACCCAAAGCATTTTGAATTCCCCCAAATTCGGGGGTTTTGCGCCCGGCAAGGCGTCTTGCACACGCCTTGCCGGACTTCCCACGGCACACCCTTTCAAGGAGGGCACGCCATGAGCAACACCCATTCTATCCCGTCCGTCGCGTCTTTCGACGCCAACCCGCGCTGCATCCTGCCCGACGCAATCATCGATCCGGTATCGGACGAACTCCAAGCCATCGAGAACCTGGCGGAACGGTTGTGCGGCCATGCCGAGGGCCACGTTCATGCGAATGACCCCCGCACGCTGGACCAACTCGACTTGCTGGCCTGTTCCATCGGTATCGTTCGAATCGCGGAAGGCTTGGGGCGGTGCGTTGAATCGCTGCGGGAACCGTACAGCCGACGCAACGAAATCATCCTGGAACTGACTCAAGCCGAGACCAATAGTCTGAAGAGCATCGCCGCCGAATGGGGCGTGGACGAAGAAATTGCGGCCGGCCGCATTGTGATGGAAGAACTACAGCGCCGCTTTGGGTTACCGAGAGAGTCGCCAAAGGCCGCTTGACGGTAGCCGATCCGCGCGTTCGCCGGCTGGCGGTGCGATCCACGCCACGGTGGCGCCGCTGGCGGTGAACGCGCGATGATCAAAGCCCGACAACACGCGGGCTTTTTTATTGCGCAAGTCGTTGATTTTGCGCAAAAGCAGTGGGACATCCCGCGCGACATCGCCAGACTGCTTGTAACCCGCAAAACAGGCGAGGTTACAGCCGTAACCCATGTTTTTATGATAAAAATCAATAAGGTAACGCTGTAACCGCTGTAACCTCAAAAAACAATAGGGAGACCCCCCTGCGATGGGATCGCCGGTGGCCAGCCAAGGTCCGCATGATCCGCCAGAGTTGGGATGGTTGCCATGGTTGGGATGTTCCGGCGGGTCCGGTGAATTTCGCAAAACGTTGGTGTGGTACGTCAGACGGACGGTGGCGGTTTTCGCGAATGTCTTGGGTTTGGTGTGATCCGCGCGGGCGCTAGTGACAAGTTAGACGCCCTTGGACTATCCTAGACACTTGGTTGTCCGAATCGCCGCGCGATGCGCGCAACCCGTGGGAACGCGGGGTACGCCATGGGGTACGAACGAAATCGGGTGATCGGAAAATTTCGAAAATATAATGGGTTGGAAGGTTGATTCGATAGTGACCCTCCCAAACCTACCCGCGCTGGTGTGGTGGAATGGTATACACACAGGACTTAAAATCCTGCGGCCTCGCGGCCTTGTGGGTTCGAGTCCCACCACCAGCACCATAAATCAGGTGGTCAGGCAAATACCTAGCTGGGATGGCTCGCCGAAAAAACATTTCCACTAAGCATCCTCCCATGAGTGTCATTAGGATGAAGTGGCGTTTTTGAAAATGCCGTTTTAGGCCACACTCGAATTACAGCCAGTCCAGAGCGGTGTCCCGCCTTTCCTCGACAATGTGGAGTGATCGTCGAAGCGCGATCCATAAATTGACGCCATACTGCCCAACGTCAACAATCCCACCTAAAATTCACGGTAGTTCGATGCGTGGCTTTTCATGATTGCGACGGAACAGTGTGGCGATGTGGCCAATTCGCTGGACCAGCGCCGCATCGGTCGCCGCGCAAATCTCCGCGATCATCGCTTCCCGCGCTTCACGATCTTCGGCATTAACTCGAATTTTGATCAGTTCATGGTGGTCGAGAGCCAGCAGGATTTCATGGGTGACCATTGGTGTGATGCCGTTGTCACCGACGATCACAACCGGCTTGCGGTGATGGGCCAAGGCTTTGAGATGACGCTTTTGCGGGTTGGTTAGGATGGGCACGGGATAATCGGACATGGCGAAAGATTTCGACAGTGTAACTGGCGGCAAGGGTTTGACGGTAGCCCCGAGCCCTTTGAACGAGGTGAAGCTGGATCTAGGGGTCATCCTGGCGATCGGTGTGTTGCTGCTGCTGGTGCAGGGGCGGGCGCTTGAAAGCCTGTCCCTGCAATTGTTGCTGCTGCTGAGCTATGGGTTGTTGGGCATGCTTTGGATCGTCATCCGGGTCTACCGGGTCATGGCCCAATTCGACCGCGAAAGGGAACGAAATCAGGATGGCCCGCAGTAAGAGCAGCACCCGCTGGCTGAGGGAGCATTTCACCGATGAATACGTGCGCCGTGCCCAAGCGGAAGGTTACCGTTCCCGTGCGATCTACAAGCTCCTGGAAATACAGGAAAAAGACCGATTGTTGCGGCCTGGTGCCACAGTCGTGGATCTGGGCGCGGCACCCGGAGGCTGGTCGCAGCTAGCGGCGCGGCTGGTTGGTCCTCGGGGCGCGGTGATCGCGTTGGATGTACTGCCGATCGAGCCGCTGGTTGGTGTGGAATTCATCCAGGGCGATTTTCGCGAGACAGCAGTGCTGGATGGATTGTTGAATGTGCTGAACGGCCGGCCCGTGGACCTTGTAATATCCGACATGGCCCCCAATACCACAGGCATCAAGGCGGTGGATCAGCCGCGCGGCATGTACTTGGCTGAGCTGGCGCTGGATTTTGCCCGACAATGTTTGCGGCCTGGCGGAGATTTCCTGGTCAAGGCGTTTCAGGGCGAAGGTATCGATCCGTTTCTCGGGGAACTGCGTGCCGCGTTTGCCGCTGTTTTGCCCCGCAAGCCCAAAGCGTCACGCGCCCGCAGTGCCGAACGGTACTGGCTGGCCAGGAACTATCGTGGGTGAGCGAGTCTAAAATCTGGTATTTTTTAACCCGTTAAGCTCTTAAGCTCGGGAGAAGCGAGCAATTCCTCTTTCCAGTATCAAGATCACAACCGCTTTCGCAGCGTTGAGGTGCGCACCTTGAATGACATGGTAAAAAACATCCTCCTGTGGGTGGTCATCGCGGTGGTGCTGATGTCCGTCTTCAATAGTTTTGGTCCGAAGGTGGCACCATCCGCCCAAATGTCCTATTCGCAGTTCCTGCAGGAAGCCAAGGAAGGGCGAATCGCGCAGGTGATGATCGACGGGCGCGCCATTCAGGGCCGGACTGGTGGTGGTGAGCGATTCACCACATATAGCCCGGAGACCGATAACAGCGCCATGATCGGCGAGCTGCTCAAGCACGGTGTCGATATCGAGGGGCAACCACCGGAGAAACAGGGGCTGTTGATGCAGATCTTCATCTCCTGGTTCCCGATGTTGTTATTGATCGGGATCTGGGTGTTCTTCCTGCGGCAGATGCAGGGAGGTGGCGCTGGTCGAGGGGCGATGTCGTTCGGTAAGTCGCGTGCCCGGATGATGAGCGAGGATCAGATCAAGGTCACGTTCTCGGATGTCGCTGGCGTGGACGAGGCCAAGGAAGAAGTCGCTGAATTGGTGGAATTCCTGCGTGATCCCGGCAAATTCCAGAAACTTGGGGGCAAGATTCCGCGCGGGGTGCTGATGGTCGGTTCGCCCGGTACCGGCAAGACGTTGCTGGCCAAGGCCATCGCCGGCGAGGCCAAGGTGCCGTTCTTTTCCATCTCCGGTTCGGACTTCGTGGAGATGTTCGTCGGTGTCGGCGCATCCAGGGTGCGCGATATGTTCGAACAAGCCAAGAAGCACGCGCCCTGCATTATCTTCATCGACGAAATCGACGCCGTGGGCCGGCATCGCGGCGCGGGTCTGGGTGGCGGTCACGACGAGCGCGAGCAAACCCTGAACCAGTTGCTGGTGGAAATGGACGGCTTCGAGGGTAACGAAGGCATCATCGTCATCGCCGCCACCAATCGTCCCGATGTGCTCGATCCTGCATTGTTGCGTCCTGGCCGTTTCGATCGGCAGGTGGTGGTCCCGTTGCCCGACGTACGGGGTCGCGAGCAGATTCTCAAGGTCCATATGCGCAAGGTGCCGCTGTCCGACAATGTCAAACCGGTGGTGATCGCCCGTGGCACTCCCGGTTTTTCCGGGGCGGACTTGGCCAATTTGGTGAATGAGGCGGCGCTGTTCGCCGCTCGCGCCAACAAGCGCGATGTGGACATGGAGGATTTCGAGAAGGCCAAGGACAAGATCATGATGGGCGCCGAGCGCAAGTCGATGGTGATGAGCGAGGAGGAAAAGAAGCTCACGGCCTATCACGAGGCCGGCCATGCCATCGTCGGACGGCTGGTGCCGGCGCACGACCCGGTATACAAGGTCAGCATCATCCCGCGCGGCCGGGCGCTGGGCGTGACCATGTTTCTGCCGGAGGGTGACCGCTACAGCTTCAGCAAGCAGCGGCTGGAGAGCCAGATTTCCAGCCTGTTCGGTGGACGGATCGCCGAGGCCATCGTGTTCGGGGCGGATTTCGTCACCACCGGCGCGCAGAACGACATCGAACGCTCCACCGACATCGCCCGCAATATGGTGACCAAGTGGGGATTGTCCGAACGGCTGGGACCGCTGACCTACAGCGAAGACGATGGCGAGGTGTTTCTGGGACGGTCGGTGACCCGGCATAAGAACGTATCCGACGAGACCGCTCACGTCATCGACGAGGAGATTCGTTCGATCATCGACTGTAATTATCGGCGCGCCGAACAGTTGTTACGCGACAATCTCGATAAGCTGCACGCCATGGCCGAGGCGTTGATCAAGTACGAAACCATCGACTCCGAGCAGATCGACGATATCATGGCTGGTCGACCGCCGCGCGAGCCAGCGGATTCGAACACCGATTCGGACCCGCCCACCACCGGTTCGTCGGTAAGTCTGGACAAGGATCGGCGAGGCGAAAAGCCGATTGGCGGACCTGCCCAGCAGCATTGAGTTTTCTGCTGGTTCTTTTTGCTCTTCTCCCAACGAGAAAAGGGCTCTTAGCCGAGAAAACCCTCTTTCGCTAACGGAAGAGGGTTTTTTTGTGGAAGTGTGTCAACCATGCTAATAAATTGCGCGGGAAAAACGCTTGATTTGAGCCAGCCGGCCGTGATGGGGGTGCTTAATGTGACCCCTGATTCGTTTTCCGACGGCGGGCAATATTTGCAGCTGGATGCGGCGTTGCGTCGCGCGGAAATCATGGTGGCGCAGGGTGCGGCGCTGGTCGATATCGGCGGAGAGTCCACCCGGCCGGGCGCGGCGCCGGTATCGGTACAGGAAGAGCTGGATCGGGTGCTGCCGGTGGTGGAACGACTGGCGTGCGAGTTGCCCGTGCCGATTTCTGTGGACACGAGCAAACCCGAACTCATGCGCGAGCTGGCGCGAGCCGGCGCCGGCCTGATCAACGACGTGCGGGCGCTGCAAATGCCTGGGGCGCTGACGGCGGCGGCGGCCAGTGGCCTGCCGGTCTGTTTGATGCACCTGCAAGGCGAACCCGTCACCATGCAACGAGGGCCTGTTTACGCCGACGTGGTCGCCGAGGTCCACGATTACTTAGCGGCGCGGGTTGGCGCCTGCGAGGCGATCGGCATCACCCGCGAGCGGATTTTGGTCGATCCCGGTTTCGGTTTCGGCAAGACCTTGGATCACAACCTGCACCTGCTCCGCCATCTCGATCGATTTACCGACTTGGCGGCCGGCGTGTTGGTCGGCATCTCGCGTAAGAGCATGATCGGCGCGTTGCTGGATGTGCCTGCGGGCGAGCGGTTGGCTGGCAGTCTGGTGGCGGCAACGATCGCCGTTTGGCGGGGAGCCCGTGTCGTCCGTGCCCACGATGTCCGAGAGACGGTCCATGCCTTGCGCGTTTGCGCCGCCGTGCTGGCGGTCGAATAGAGGGCGGAGCGGTTTCCGCAGACCGTCCGGAGATACGCGCTTTGCCCGTGCTCACCGCTACAATAGTCTAATTTTGCTGAATTTAGGGGGAATCGCATGGAGAAGAGTTACTTCGGTACGGACGGTATTCGGGGACGGGTCGGCGAACATCCGATTACGGCGGAGTTCGTGTTGAAGCTAGGTTGGGCGGTCGGACGGGTGCTCCAAACCAAAGGCTTCAACAAAGTCGTCGTCGGTAAGGATACGCGCATTTCCGGGTATATGTTCGAATCGGCGCTGGAGGCGGGTCTGTCGGCGGCCGGGGTCAATATCGCTCTGCTGGGTCCGATGCCCACGCCTGGTATCGCCTATCTGACGCGCACTCTGCACGCCTGCGCGGGTATCGTGGTCAGCGCCTCACACAACCCCTATTATGATAATGGTATCAAGTTTTTCTCCCGCGACGGGCAAAAATTGCCCGATGTGGTCGAGGAGAGGATTGAGGAGTTGCTGGCGCAGCCGCTGGAAACCGTCGAACCCGACACTCTGGGCAAGGCCGAACGCATCGTCGATGCCGCCGGTCGTTACATTGAGTTCTGCAAAAGCACGGTTCCCACCTATACCAGCCTGGCGGGTATCAAGCTCGTGGTGGATTGCGCGCACGGTGCGACCTACCATATCGCTCCGAGCGTCTTCGAGGAAATGGGCGCAACCGTGATTCCCTTGGGCATCGCTCCCGACGGGCTAAACATCAATCTGGACTGCGGCTCCACCAAGCCGGCGGCGCTATGCGCGACAGTGAAGGAACAGAGCGCCGATCTGGGCATCGCCTTTGACGGGGATGGCGACCGTGTGATCATGGTGGACCATCGCGGTGAAGTTCTGGATGGCGACGAACTGCTGTTCATCATCGCTCGCGACCGGTTACGCATCGGTGCCCGATTCAACGCCGTGGTCGGCACATTGATGACCAATTTGGGTCTTGAGGTGGCGCTGCGGGCTCTGGGGCTCGAACTGCGCCGCGCCCGGGTTGGAGACCGTTATGTGATGGAATGCCTGCTGGCTGAGAATCTGATTTTGGGGGGTGAAAGCTCTGGCCACATCATCTGCCTGGATCGGACCACGACCGGCGATGGCATCATCTCCGCGCTGCAAGTTTTGTCGGCGATGCTGCGTTCCGGCAAGAGTTTGCACGATCTCAAGGCCGGCATGAGCAAGTGCCCGCAAACGCTGATCAATGTGTCGGTTGCCGGGCGCGTGGATTTGCAGCGAACATCGATCCAGGAAGCGGTCCAGGTCGTCGAGAGGCAGTTGGGTGACAATGGCCGAGTGCTGTTGCGAGCTTCTGGAACCGAGCCGATGGTTCGAGTGATGGTCGAGGGCATGGATGCCGGAACCGTCGAACGCCACGCCCGTGAATTGGCCGGCGTGGTGCGGGATGCATTGTCGGTTTGATTGATTTTCGAGGGCAAAAAACGTAAACTCCCTAGGATTTTCAAAGTGAGGGAGATAGCGATATGCGCCGTAAGTTCGTGGCTGGAAACTGGAAAATGAATGGCTCGGCCAACAGCATTCGCGAGTTGCTGCAAGGCATTCGCGAAGGTGCCGCCGAGGTTGCGGCCGTCGAACTGGCGGTGTTTCCGTCGTTCGTATATTTGGGGTTGGTCGAGCAGCAATTGTCTGACTCCTCGGTCGGCTGGGGCGCGCAGAATCTGTCTGAGCATGCTTCGGGGGCGCACACCGGAGAAGTGGCGGGTTCGATGTTGCAGGATTTTCATTGCGACTACGTCATCGTCGGTCACTCGGAGCGGCGCACCCTGTACGGTGAAACCGACGAGATCGTCGCGCGGAAGTTTGCCACCGCCCGTAAGATTGGACTCAAGCCCATCCTCTGCGTCGGAGAGACTCTGCAGGAACGCGAGCAGGGGGTGACCGAGGCGGTGGTCGAACGGCAAATCAAGGCGGTGTTGGATCTGGAAGGCATCAGTGGTTTTGCCGATGCGGTGATTGCCTACGAGCCGGTATGGGCGATCGGTACCGGTCGGACCGCCACCGCCGGACAGGCCCAGGAGGTCCATGCCTTCATTCGCGCCAAGTTAGCGCAACTGGATTCGGCGTTGGCGAGCCAGGTCCGCATTCTGTACGGCGGCAGCATGAAAGCCGCCAATGCTGCGGAGCTGCTGGCCATGCCGGACATCGACGGAGGTTTGATCGGCGGCGCTTCGCTCGAAGCCAAGGAGTTTCTGGCGATTGCCAAGGCAGGCTGTTAAACTGCCGCCATGTTGCACACTCTGATTCTCGTCGCGCACATCATCGCCGCCGTCGCCTTGGTCGCCTTGGTGCTGCTACAACAGGGCAAGGGCGCCGATGCCGGCGCGGCGTTCGGTAGTGGGTCGTCCGCGACGATGTTTGGGGCGCGCGGTGCCGCGTCCTTCCTGAGTCGGACGACCTCCGTGTTAGCGACCGTGTTCTTTCTGACCAGCCTGACACTGGCTTACTTTGCCACGCAAACCAGTGTCCCCAAGAGCGTCGTCGAACGGTTGCAGGTTGAGGAAACCAAGGCTCCACAGCCACGGCCCGATGTGGTCGGCGGTCCTGCGGATGTGCCTCAGTTGCCGCGAAAATAACGACTTGTTCGTGCCGATGTGGTGGAACTGGTAGACACGCTATCTTGAGGGGGTAGTGGCGCAAGCCGTGCCGGTTCGAGTCCGGCCATCGGTACCAAAATTACAGGGCGAAAGTATCTTAGGACCGCAGCCAAGATGCTTTCGACATTTCTAGACACCTTGATGTTGTTTACTGGCTCACGCTAGGGAATGAAGTGCGGCCACCACCATGAGGTTTATGAGTCATGCGGCGTTTTAACTACAATAAGCAACACGCCTCGACTGTCTTGCGTATAGCGCCCACGAAATATTCCGGGACCGTGCCGCTGAGCTTGTCGGAAACCTTCGTCGCCGATCCAAGACCCTAACTAGCCGCCGCAGCGCTTTCTTCCGGCCCGCCATGTCGAAGGTGCGATCCTGATGTTGTCCAATTATCTCCCAGTCCTGATTTTCGTCGTCATCGCCATTGCAATCGCCACGATTGCCATCAGCCTCGGTTTTTTCCTCGGACCACGTCGCCCCGATGGCGAAAAATCGTCGGCCTACGAGTGCGGATTTGAATCATTCGAAGATAGCCGGATGAAATTCGATGTCCGCTATTATCTGGTGGCAATTCTTTTCATTATTTTCGATCTGGAAATCGCATTTTTGTTTCCTTGGGCAGTCGTGCTCGACAAAATCGGCTTGTTCGGTTTTGTGGCGATGGCAGTTTTTCTCGGCATCCTGGTGATCGGTTTCATTTATGAGTGGAAAAAAGGAGCCTTGGAATGGGAATAGAAGGCATTCTTGAAAAAGGTGTGGTGACCACCACGGCCGACAAACTGATCAACTGGGCACGCACGGGTTCGATGTGGCCGATGACCTTCGGTTTGGCTTGCTGCGCAGTGGAGATGATGCACGCCGGCGCATCTCGCTACGATCTGGATCGGTTTGGCATTGTGTTCCGGCCCAGTCCTCGCCAATCCGATGTAATGATCGTCGCCGGTACCCTGTGCAACAAAATGGGGCCGGCCTTGCGTAAGGTTTACGATCAGATGGCCGAGCCTCGCTGGGTGATCTCCATGGGATCTTGCGCCAATGGGGGTGGCTATTATCACTATTCCTATTCCGTGGTGCGTGGTTGTGATCGTATCGTGCCGGTGGATGTTTACGTGCCTGGCTGTCCGCCGACGGCGGAAGCGTTGCTGTATGGAATCCTGCAATTACACGATAAAATACGACGCACCAACACCATAGCCCGTTGAGATAATGCCCCATGGCCGACGCTCTCCAAAATCTCGTGGAAAAACTCCAAGCCCGGTTTGGCGACATTCTGTTGGAATGTAAACTGGATAATGGGGAAGTGACCATCGAAGTTCCGCCGGAAAGATTGATCGAAGTGTTTACCGCGCTACGCGACGAACCGGATTTTGTGTTCGAGCAGGTCATGGATGTTTGCGGTGTCGACTATCAGGCTTACGGCGCCGTGGAATGGGCGACCGGCGAATCCTCCAACAAAGGTTTTAGCCGTGGGGTGGTCGAACGGGCCACCGGGCGCGCCGCCGCGGCCATCCAGCACGTCGTTGCCGATCGCCGATTCGCCGGTAAGGGGCGCTTTGCCGCCGTCTACCAACTGCTGTCGGTGTCGCGCAACCAGCGGCTGCGCGCGCGTGCATTCGCGCCGGATGACGAACTGCCAGTGGTACCCTCGGTGGTGGCGTTGTGGGCGTCGGCCAACTGGTACGAGCGCGAGGCGTTCGATCTGTATGGCATCGTGTTTGAAGGTCACCCGGACCTGCGGCGCATTCTTACCGATTACGGGTTTATCGGTCATCCGTTCCGCAAAGATTTCCCATTGATCGGTCACGTCGAAATGCGCTACGACCCCGAACGTGGTCGCGTGGTGTACGAACCGGTCAGCATTGAACCGCGCGTGTTGGTGCCCCGCGTCATTCGCAATGACAGTCGTTATCTGTCCGAGTCTCACTGAGGAAAACCGCTGATGCCTGAGATTCGCAATTACACTCTGAACTTTGGGCCGCAGCATCCGGCCGCCCACGGCGTGCTGCGCCTAGTGCTAGAGATGGATGGCGAAGTAGTACAGCGCGCCGATCCGCATATCGGCTTGCTGCATCGCGGGACCGAAAAGCTGGCGGAGAGCAAGCCGTTCAACCAGAGCATTGGTTACATGGACCGGCTCGACTACATGTCGGCGATGAGCAACGAGCATGGTTACGTACTGGCCGTCGAAAAGCTGTTGGGTATCCAGCCACCGCCGCGAGCCCAATATATTCGGGTCATGTACGCGGAAATAACGCGAATCCTCAATCACTTGTTGTGGATCGGCGCGCATGGTCTGGATATCGGCGCCATGACCATGTTCATTTACGCCTTCCGCGAACGGGAAGATTTACTGGATTGCTACGAAGCGGTATCCGGAGCGCGGTTTCACGCAACCTACTTCCGGCCCGGTGGCGTTTATCGCGATCTGCCGAATGCGATACCCAAGTACGAGTACGAGCATTCCAAGTGTCACAGCAAGAAAGACGTGGATGCACGGAACGCCACCCGCCAAGGCTCATTGCTGGATTTCATCGAAGCCTTTACCGAGCGTTTTCCCGGTCGTGTGGACGAGTATGAAACCCTGCTGACCGATAATCGCATCTGGAAGCAGCGGACGGTCGGTATCGGTGTGGTGACTCCCGAGCGCGCCTTGCAACTGGGTTTTTCCGGCCCCATGCTCCGGGGATCCGGCTTCGCTTGGGATCTGCGCAAGAAGCAGCCTTACGACGTCTACGATCAGATGGATTTCGATATTCCGGTTGGCGTCAACGGTGACTGCTATGATCGCTATCTGGTGCGGGTCGAGGAGATGCGCCAATCCAATCGCATCATCAAACAGTGCGTGCAATGGCTGAAGGAAAACCCCGGTCCGGTGATACTGGATGACCACAAGGTCGCGCCGCCGCCACGGGAGAAGATGAAAGAGGATATGGAGGCGCTGATTCATCATTTCAAACTCTTCACCGAAGGCTACTGTGTGCCCGAGGGCGAGGTTTACGTGGCTACCGAGCATCCCAAGGGCGAGTATGGGGTCTACCTGATTTCCGACGGCGCCAACAAGCCTTACCGGCTCAAGGTGCGGGCGGCGGGTTTCGCCCATTTGTCCTCCATGGATGAGATGACCCGCGGCCACATGCTGGCCGACGTCGTCGCCGTCATTGGTACCCAGGATATCGTGTTTGGGGAGGTCGACCGCTGATGAGCGCACGTAAAAGTGATTTGTTGTCCGCTCATGCCCGCGCGGAAATCGATGGATGGATTACCCGCTATCCCGCCGATCGGAAACAGTCCGCCGTATTGGCTGCCCTGCGCGAGATCCAGCACGAGAATGGCGGCTATCTCACCACTGAATTGATGGATGCGGTGGCCGAATATCTGGAGATGCCGCCGATCGCCGTCTATGAGGTGGCGACCTTTTATTCGATGTTCGAATTGAAACCAGTTGGTCGACACAGCATTTCGGTTTGCACCAATATTTCCTGTATGTTGCGTGGGGGCGAGGCCATCCTGGCGCATATCGAGAAGAAACTAGGTATTCGACTGGGCGAAAGCACGACGGATGGCAAGTTTTTTCTGAAGCGGGAAGAAGAATGTCTGGCGGCATGCTGTGGGGCGCCGATGATGCAGGTCGATCACGTTTATTACGAGCACCTGACCCCCGAGAAAGTGGATCAGGTACTTGATAGCCTGGAGTGAACCGCGATGGCCAATGAGGTTTGTTACCGGACGCTCGGTTTGGACCGGTCGTGGTCGATCGAGACTTACACTGGCTTGGGTGGTTATGAGGCTTGGAAGAAGATTCTTGCCGGACAACTGACATTCGAGCAGGTGATCGACGAGGTCAAGAAATCCGGTCTGCGTGGTCGCGGCGGCGCGGGGTTCCCGACCGGCCTGAAATGGACCTTCATGCCGCGCAACGCACCCGTCCAAAAGTATGTGGTTTGCAATTCCGATGAGTCCGAACCGGGCACCTGCAAGGATCGCGATATCCTACGATTCAACCCGCATGCCCTGGTCGAAGGTATGGCGATCGCCGGTTTCGCCACCGGTTCCACGGTCGGCTATAACTATATGCGCGGTGAATTCCTGGACGAACCCTACCAGCGTTTCGAAAACGCGGTCAAGGAAGCCTACGCCGCCGGATTGCTAGGTAAAAACATCCAGGGCAGCGGCATCGATTTCGATCTGTACCCAACTCTGGGCGCCGGTGCGTATATCTGTGGCGAGGAAACCGCCCTGCTGGAATCGCTGGAGGGCAAAAAGGGCCAACCGCGCTTCAAGCCGCCGTTTCCGGCTAACTACGGCCTCTACGGCCGGCCGACCACCATCAACAACACCGAATCGTTTTCCTCGGTGCCGTCGATCATCCGCAACGGCGGTGAGTGGTTTGCCGGGCTTGGTACCGCCAATGCCGGAGGTACCAAGATCTTCTCGGTCTCTGGCCACGTCGACAAACCGGGCAACTTCGAAATCGCCCTGGGAACGCCCTTTGCCGATCTGCTGGCCATGGCCGGCGGAATCTGGAAGGGGCGTCGGCTCAAGGCGGTGATTCCAGGCGGCTCCTCGGTGCCGGTGGTGCCGGGCGAGGTCATGATGAAGGCCAACATGGATTACGATTCCGTGGTCAAGGCGGGCTCGATGCTGGGTTCGGGCGCGGTGATCGTGATGGACGAAACCACGGATATGGTGCGGGTGCTGCAGCGTGTTTCCCGATT
>Ga0209607_1001570_pt1 | contig 19019 bp, 17 predicted proteins | sample AD_UKC117_MetaG_FD_184413 | JGI IMG/M metagenome (GOLD analysis project Ga0209607, IMG submission 184413) | Active sludge microbial communities of municipal wastewater-treating anaerobic digesters from Hong Kong - AD_UKC117_MetaG (SPAdes)... | ecosystem: Engineered > Bioreactor > Anaerobic >... | reverse complement strand
GGTGAATGGATCGGCGGCATAGTTTCAATCCCTATCGGGTTTTCAAGTTCGTTGCAACGACATATGTGAAAACCTTCACAAAGATATTAACTGTGGTTTCAATCCCTATCGGGTTTTCAAGTTCGTTGCAACGTCGCCCTGATGCTTGTGCGGGGCAAGCGAGGCTTCGTTTCAATCCCTATCGGGTTTTCAAGTTCGTTGCAACACTATATCCTGGATGCTCTCGCGCTGCCCGGTCCGGGTTTCAATCCCTATCGGGTTTTCAAGTTCGTTGCAACCTTTCGGTTGAGGTGTCGGTGGCCCACTGTCATTCAGTTTCAATCCCTATCGGGTTTTCAAGTTCGTTGCAACCTTATCCTTACGAAGTCTGGCAGATGCTAGGAACTAGGTTTCAATCCCTATCGGGTTTTCAAGTTCGTTGCAACAATGGGAATACAAAGCGGGCCAGGCGATCATAACCAGTTTCAATCCCTATCGGGTTTTCAAGTTCGTTGCAACAGCGCAGTGAGCGGCTTTTCCGCCGCTCTTTACAAGGTTTCAATCCCTATCGGGTTTTCAAGTTCGTTGCAACCTAACCGTGCTCATGGACCAGCAGTCCAGGCAGATCAGTTTCAATCCCTATCGGGTTTTCAAGTTCGTTGCAACCAGTAGGTGCAATTCTTATGGCATTCGAAAGTTGGAGTTTCAATCCCTATCGGGTTTTCAAGTTCGTTGCAACGTGTGGCGAATGGTTCTCTTACACCGATCGCATGAGAGTTTCAATCCCTATCGGGTTTTCAAGTTCGTTGCAACATTATTGGAACCATATTGGAAGGTGCCAGATGACATGTTTCAATCCCTATCGGGTTTTCAAGTTCGTTGCAACTCACATACGCATCGCCAGTCGTAAGCAAGTTGTCAACGTTTCAATCCCTATCGGGTTTTCAAGTTCGTTGCAACGCAGATGCAGAGCATGTCTAGCTTCGGGGATCAAGGGTTTCAATCCCTATCGGGTTTTCAAGTTCGTTGCAACTTAACTGGGAACGGCGCGACGGTTTCAGAGGTTGAAGTTTCAATCCCTATCGGGTTTTCAAGTTCGTTGCAACGACAGGTCTTTCGTTCTCAGTGACTACCTTACAGGATGGTTTCAATCCCTATCGGGTTTTCAAGTTCGTTGCAACACCCTGGCACCCGGTGAGAAGGTCACAGTGACAAAAGTTTCAATCCCTATCGGGTTTTCAAGTTCGTTGCAACTTCTGTGAGTGCGGAGGCGTTATCAATCTCCGTCCAGTTTCAATCCCTATCGGGTTTTCAAGTTCGTTGCAACTTGGAACTGGTGGCATGGTCCGGATAGGAACTAAGCTGTTTCAATCCCTATCGGGTTTTCAAGTTCGTTGCAACGTCGGTTTTGGCATCAAACTCTGTGGGATCGAACAGTTTCAATCCCTATCGGGTTTTCAAGTTCGTTGCAACTGATTGTCATGGAAATGATAGAATCGAATTCTATGAGTTTCAATCCCTATCGGGTTTTCAAGTTCGTTGCAACGCCATGATGAAGCGTCCGGAAAATAGGCTTAGAGAGGTTTCAATCCCTATCGGGTTTTCAAGTTCGTTGCAACGCCTGAGATCGAACTGGATCCAGAACCAGAGCCAAAGTTTCAATCCCTATCGGGTTTTCAAGTTCGTTGCAACTCTTAACCCTTTTGCCTATCCATTCCTTCGGCACGTAGTTTCAATCCCTATCGGGTTTTCAAGTTCGTTGCAACTTGAAAATCCTGTTCATGGGCGGATCATATCGTTCAGTTTCAATCCCTATCGGGTTTTCAAGTTCGTTGCAACATTTTGGCTTTCGTCGGTTCACTCCGGGTATTGATCGGTTTCAATCCCTATCGGGTTTTCAAGTTCGTTGCAACCTGAGCTACGGTCTTGCCGGATACCTCAAGAAGATCCTGTTTCAATCCCTATCGGGTTTTCAAGTTCGTTGCAACGTATCGAAATCAAGAGATTGTTGTTCTTCACCTTCCCAGTTTCAATCCCTATCGGGTTTTCAAGTTCGTTGCAACGACTAACTGGAAGATCGAAGTCGGCCAGGTCGAAGAGTTTCAATCCCTATCGGGTTTTCAAGTTCGTTGCAACCCAGTTTGTCGTGACGACAAGCGAAAAACCTAATGGTTTCAATCCCTATCGGGTTTTCAAGTTCGTTGCAACGCAACCCTCAAGATCCCGGACAGGATTAACATCACTGTTTCAATCCCTATCGGGTTTTCAAGTTCGTTGCAACATTGAGGATCCAATATTTTTCGACCGGGAAGAGGCGGTTTCAATCCCTATCGGGTTTTCAAGTTCGTTGCAACTTGGCGGGATCTTCTTCTTTCGTGCAAATAAATCCTAGTTTCAATCCCTATCGGGTTTTCAAGTTCGTTGCAACCCACGCCTCTTCTGATCGACTCCGGCCCATACGGTCCAGTTTCAATCCCTATCGGGTTTTCAAGTTCGTTGCAACATGATGGTAGGATCGCCGTCGGTCATGGCGATGGTGGTTTCAATCCCTATCGGGTTTTCAAGTTCGTTGCAACGTCTCGTACTCCTCTGGCACGAACTCGATCAGATAAGTTTCAATCCCTATCGGGTTTTCAAGTTCGTTGCAACCTGGGATGTTGCTGGTAAAGTGAAGCCCATGTATACGGTTTCAATCCCTATCGGGTTTTCAAGTTCGTTGCAACGCTTTATACTCCTTGGTAATTAGGTCTAGTAATGTTCGTTTCAATCCCTATCGGGTTTTCAAGTTCGTTGCAACATGGAGAGGTCGGTGTCCTCGAGAATAGCGGGTTTGTTTCAATCCCTATCGGGTTTTCAAGTTCGTTGCAACATGACACTGTCAAGAGCACAATCGCATGGCTTGACGAGTTTCAATCCCTATCGGGTTTTCAAGTTCGTTGCAACATTGAGGTCTTTCCACCGTGTGTGCTTCATATACTTGAGTTTCAATCCCTATCGGGTTTTCAAGTTCGTTGCAACTTCTTCTTGTGTTTTAGTGACCATCCGGACACACCAGTTTCAATCCCTATCGGGTTTTCAAGTTCGTTGCAACCTTGGATTAGAGGAGATACGTCGTTGGGATTATTTAGGTTTCAATCCCTATCGGGTTTTCAAGTTCGTTGCAACGTCTGTCTTGGATTGGGCACGTTACCGAAGCTCTACGTTTCAATCCCTATCGGGTTTTCAAGTTCGTTGCAACGATCACATACGCATCGCCAGTCGTAAGCAAGTTGTCAACGTTTCAATCCCTATCGGGTTTTCAAGTTCGTTGCAACGGAAGAGGGCACCGAGACGGAATACGTCTATGATGCCGTTTCAATCCCTATCGGGTTTTCAAGTTCGTTGCAACCAGGCGACAATGGTTGGTTCACTTCCTTCTTTGTTGGGTTTCAATCCCTATCGGGTTTTCAAGTTCGTTGCAACGCAAGGGATCATCTGGTAACGCCGCTCAATTTCGCGTTGTTTCAATCCCTATCGGGTTTTCAAGTTCGTTGCAACATCACATTGCAGATGCAATAAACATCTTCGAGATAAACGGTTTCAATCCCTATCGGGTTTTCAAGTTCGTTGCAACAGACCCCTGAGTCAGTGCCTCCAGCCGCCTAACCCTGTTTCAATCCCTATCGGGTTTTCAAGTTCGTTGCAACTCGATTATGGCTTTTATTCTAGTATCTAGGTCTAGCGAGTTTCAATCCCTATCGGGTTTTCAAGTTCGTTGCAACCATGCTATATCTACACAGGTTCTAGCGGAGAAAATGGTTTCAATCCCTATCGGGTTTTCAAGTTCGTTGCAACCGTGGCGAGACTGTTTCATGAACTCGATCGTCGAGGCGTTTCAATCCCTATCGGGTTTTCAAGTTCGTTGCAACGCTGCTATGAATTTGCATTCATACTCCTGGGCCACGGTTTCAATCCCTATCGGGTTTTCAAGTTCGTTGCAACCTGTCGCTGGGTTCTCTTTCGACAGAGTCAAATGGAGTTTCAATCCCTATCGGGTTTTCAAGTTCGTTGCAACGTTAGTATCATTCGAACGCCGGATCCCGCAGCTGTGGGTTTCAATCCCTATCGGGTTTTCAAGTTCGTTGCAACTGTAAGCTCTGCAGACATTGGAAAGGAAGTCGTCTAGTTTCAATCCCTATCGGGTTTTCAAGTTCGTTGCAACGGCTTACGATGTGATCAGCGCAACTATCGAGAAATCGTTTCAATCCCTATCGGGTTTTCAAGTTCGTTGCAACATGGCGGCTTCGGCAGTATTGCTGACGTTTGCGCCAGTTTCAATCCCTATCGGGTTTTCAAGTTCGTTGCAACTTCAATTATGGCTTTTATTCTAGTATCTAGGTCTAGCGAGTTTCAATCCCTATCGGGTTTTCAAGTTCGTTGCAACTGCGAAAGAGAGCCACGGCTCCAAGCTGCTAGGTGAGTTTCAATCCCTATCGGGTTTTCAAGTTCGTTGCAACTTCCTGATCTAATTGAACTCATCGAGCAGGTCGAAAAGTTTCAATCCCTATCGGGTTTTCAAGTTCGTTGCAACGCTCTGACCATTGTGCTGACCGAGACGCCTGAGGCTGTTTCAATCCCTATCGGGTTTTCAAGTTCGTTGCAACGTGCGCGGTCGCGGTCGAGCTGGCGGAAGAGACTTTAGTTTCAATCCCTATCGGGTTTTCAAGTTCGTTGCAACTTCCGTTCCCACAGTCCAGGGTTCCAGTGGGGATACAGTTTCAATCCCTATCGGGTTTTCAAGTTCGTTGCAACCTTCGACCAGGTACACCCCATCCTTTCCGCCTAAGCGGTTTCAATCCCTATCGGGTTTTCAAGTTCGTTGCAACTTCCAGGATCGTAACACGATGCTCGATAATGGAGAGTTTCAATCCCTATCGGGTTTTCAAGTTCGTTGCAACGTCATGGAGTCCGAAAGACCAGAAAGCCGAAGCGGTTTCAATCCCTATCGGGTTTTCAAGTTCGTTGCAACCCGTTTACCTGCACCAGGGCGGTTGATGGATACCTTTTCGTTTCAATCCCTATCGGGTTTTCAAGTTCGTTGCAACGCCATCGACCGAGGCATGCGATTTCTGGCATGGTCGGTTTCAATCCCTATCGGGTTTTCAAGTTCGTTGCAACCCACTCTCATAGATCGGACCGGAGCCATATCGATAGGGTTTCAATCCCTATCGGGTTTTCAAGTTCGTTGCAACCAGAGCGGGCCGGTGGAGTTCGAAAAGAATATCTCTCAGTTTCAATCCCTATCGGGTTTTCAAGTTCGTTGCAACTACGGCGGCGGCCACGTGGGGGAAGAGGAGGAGATTAGGTTTCAATCCCTATCGGGTTTTCAAGTTCGTTGCAACAGTTCGGCTGCTGTCAGGGTGATCGACCACAGAACAGTTTCAATCCCTATCGGGTTTTCAAGTTCGTTGCAACGTATATATTCCTGAGCGGATGACGGCAGTCCGGGAAGTTTCAATCCCTATCGGGTTTTCAAGTTCGTTGCAACATCATAGTAGGGAACCTTAACCTTGTAGACGTTGTAGGTTTCAATCCCTATCGGGTTTTCAAGTTCGTTGCAACTCCATCCACACAAATCATCTCCCAAAAACTGAGACCGGTTTCAATCCCTATCGGGTTTTCAAGTTCGTTGCAACCACCTGATATCATGGTTATCGATGAGTCGCAGGGGCTGGTTTCAATCCCTATCGGGTTTTCAAGTTCGTTGCAACCAATCGTTGCATTCCAGATCCCCTGACCGGTGAAGGGTTTCAATCCCTATCGGGTTTTCAAGTTCGTTGCAACAGCCTTAATGGCGATGGTCGGCTCCAATATTTATAAGGTTTCAATCCCTATCGGGTTTTCAAGTTCGTTGCAACTGAAGAAGCTGATGCCGAGCCGTCCCATGACATTTAGTTTCAATCCCTATCGGGTTTTCAAGTTCGTTGCAACCGAGGGTGATCGTGCCATTCAGCGCAGACACGGCGGTTTCAATCCCTATCGGGTTTTCAAGTTCGTTGCAACTGCAACTTCAGACCAAGGTTCCTGATTTGGTTGTAGGTTTCAATCCCTATCGGGTTTTCAAGTTCGTTGCAACACTCCCTCAGACTTCTGCCAGCCGTTTAGCTCCAGGTTTCAATCCCTATCGGGTTTTCAAGTTCGTTGCAACATTGCTTTTGTGACCAAAAAAGGACCTCCAAATGAGGTTTCAATCCCTATCGGGTTTTCAAGTTCGTTGCAACTCTTCGCCCATCGCAGCACGATAATCGTTAACAAGCGGTTTCAATCCCTATCGGGTTTTCAAGTTCGTTGCAACCTAGCCTACCTGCGGCACCATCAAGGCAGCAGAACAAAGTTTCAATCCCTATCGGGTTTTCAAGTTCGTTGCAACTGATGGCCGGGGGGTGCTATTGAAAGCTCCAAACATCGTTTCAATCCCTATCGGGTTTTCAAGTTCGTTGCAACGCCGCGCCCTGCAAGCTCGAAGTTCTGGCGGTCTATTGGTTTCAATCCCTATCGGGTTTTCAAGTTCGTTGCAACCCAACGTCGGAAGCTCTAAGGCAAGTCCATTCTGCATCAGTTTCAATCCCTATCGGGTTTTCAAGTTCGTTGCAACGCCTCCCCGTAGATGAATCCGCATCGCATACAGACCTCGTTTCAATCCCTATCGGGTTTTCAAGTTCGTTGCAACATCAATCGCGGCGAGACCAAGTTCAAGGTCACCGTGTTTCAATCCCTATCGGGTTTTCAAGTTCGTTGCAACTTCCGAGACCGTCCGGGTTAGGAGGCTTCAAGCGCTGTTTCAATCCCTATCGGGTTTTCAAGTTCGTTGCAACGAACTGTTTCAACATCGATTGGCCGAAACGAGATAACGTTTCAATCCCTATCGGGTTTTCAAGTTCGTTGCAACGGCACCCTTTGAATGGCTCTTCTTGGCTATAATCCTTTCTAAAAGCCAGAAATTAAGGCCTCCTGGAATGAACCTCTTCCGTACCAGGCCTTTATAAACTTCCAAGAAAAACTAGATCACATTGGATTTCTTCTCTGGTGTCTTAAGCCCGAGATCGGTTATGGCACCCACGCAGCGCTCACATAGCTCATAGATGCGCACTTTATCACCATCATCAATCTCTGCCTTTATATCATCTTCCATCTGCAGGCGTTGGATGTCGCTGATCTCCAGTTCAAAGACGCTATACTGCTTCCAGGCTCCATAACTCTCCAGGATCTTGAAGACCCTGGTGCGAGTGCGATTATCGCTAATATCATAAGTGACTGCCAGTCTCATTTTCTGAACTCCAGAGGGTAGTATTTCTTCAGCTCACCAGTTATCGCTTTTCTCAGCAATATGGCCTGCAGTCTCACTGCCTTGCGCCGAGAAACAGTATAGCCGAACCGTGGATGAGTGAACTCCTCTTGCATATAATCATCGAACTTCTCCAGGTAGATCTTGAAGGCATAATCCTTGAGGTGATTGTCCGCCTGGAAGTCCTCATGCTTCAGCATGGCCTTGTTTATCAGCCGGAGGGCAAATGCATCGCAGAAAATTGGCCTGAACTCCTCTTGGAGATCCAGTGCTAATGCAGGCCGCCCATGTCTATCGGCATGCAATATCCCCAGGAATGGGTCCAGGTTATACTGACGTAAAGCGCTCAGAACTTCATTCTTCATCATGCTGTAGGTTAGAGATAGCAATGCATTGATGTGGTCCTCTGGAGGTCTTCTCGTACGTCTCTCAAAGGTCCATCCGTCTATCAGGCAGCCATTTAAGAGCCCGAAATAGATCTCTGCCGCTTCGCCTTCAATCCCCCTGAGTCCGTCCAGATCTCGGGGCCCGGCGGTCTCGGCCTCTAGCGCAGCCAGCTTTCCTGTATCACTGACATCTTTGCGGTTGAGAAGGGTGCGTGAATTCCTGATCTTGCCCCGGATGATCTCTTTTGCAATTTTAAGACTCTCTTTTTCAGAAAGAGCATACTGGCAGCGTCGCACCTCTGCGATGGTGTTCCGCTCCGGAACGAAGCTCCCTCGATAGCGGCCGTTCTGGGTAAAATAGTTTAGCACAATGCCGTGCTCATTTGCTCGGGCTACAAAAGGAGTGGTGAAGTTGATATTGCCAAAGATGTTGATGGTATCCACCTGCCCCATGGGAAAGGATGCGATCTCTCCCTCGTCCTTCATGTAAACTGTGATCCTGCCTCCATCAACTCCCACCTGGCTGCCCTGCTTGGTGATGTAAACCACGCCGTCATCGAATATGCCTTCACTGGCCTTACTCATTCCTCTCTCTCCTAACCTTCTTTGCATCCTCTCGTTCCAGCATCTTCGTCTCCTCAGGCAGACAGTACTGCACAGTGCTGCACTTTTCGCACTTGTTCGGATTGTCAACAAATTCGGGAATATTATCAAGGGTCATGTTTCGGATGGCCTGGACCACCTGCAACACCTTTTCCCGGTGCCAGTCGGTAATGGTAATCGCATAACGCTCATTTGTGCCGAAAAGGTAGAGGTATCCCATTCGCACAGGCTCGTCAAGGTAGTCTTCCAGGAGCATGCAGTAGGCGGCGAGCTGAACCTCGTCGTTGTCGTGATAAGAAGAGCCGCGCTTGCGTTCGATCGGCGTCAGTGTAGTGCCGACGCTCTTGATATTCTTCGACTCCAAAACGTCTATTTTTCCATGGATGCCAAGCTTTTCTGATTTTAAATATAGCTCCCGAATCCATCCGCCTCTTCTCGATTGGTTTTGATGCTTTAGCTGTCCGTCTTTCAGGTAAAAGTTCATTTCAATTGTATCAAAATAATTAATATAATAGTATCTGCGTGGACAGTAAAGATACTGATTTATGTGGCCGATATTTACGAGCTCATCTCCTTCGTTCATGCTCATCCCTTATCAGGCAGTCAATGTAAAGAGCATCATGTCCGAAGGCTACGCTTCTCATCCCTGAATACGGGTAGAGATAAAAGAAATCGCCCAGATTGAATTTGGCCTTGAGATATGAGCCACTCTGATCGATCAGCCTGGCGAAGATCTTATACTCTGTCAAGGTATCGTTCAAATAGGAGAGCGTTGGTATATTAGGCTCGGTCTCCACTTTGAATCCATCAACCATACGCGGTTTTCTTGCGTGGTCAGCTGCGTTGAGCATTACCCTATTGTAATGCGCGCCTTCTCCTTTAAACAGCACCTTGCGAGTCTCATCGCCCAGTGTCCCATCATACCAGCAGAAGCCCGCCGCAAATTTTTTCATTGATTCGTATAAGGGCTTCATCCCGGCATCATAATATTCCCCGTAAGTCTCCCTAAGCCTGATGGCAAATTTCTGAGATGACATAAACTCAACATTGCCCCGCCGGAGCAGATACATGAGATCATAGAGCTTGAGCTGCTTCTCATTTTTATCGAACATCAGTGCCTGAAACCGGGAACCGCGGTAGGTTAGAAGTCCTTCTTTCAACCGCTGGGACTCTTCATCAAGCCAATCGTACATCTGGCCGTCGATCTCACGATCTAGAAAGTGCTTTTCAAGAAGTGTCAATGTTCTTATCCACTCCTCTCCCTGAATTGATTCAGGCATTCCCTTCTCATGATGCTCTTCATCCATGCTGTCTCGCCATGTACTACCTTTTATCCTTGATTTTAAATATAAATATGCCTCCATGGGCGAGTATGTTCTGGAGTAAGACGATAAATCGAGTCCGGATTCCATCAATTTGTCCAGCTGCTCTGCAAATTCTTTTCTTGATAGCATCAAGGAACCTGTCTTTGCAAAAAGCCCTTTTAGATGATCATAAAGAACATTAGGCACAAAACAGACAGCCTCACAGATCTCGTTCTCTGGCTTATTCCTCAACCGCCCAATCCTTTGCAGTAGCTTGCTCTTTGAATAGCCAGAGAAGACAAGACGGTCAACGTTGAAGTCAATGCCCACTTCAACTGAAGAATTCGAAACTAGAACATCAAAATTCTTTAGCTTCTCTTCGGTTGCAGGATGCAAGCCATCCACACGTTCGACATTGAACTTCTGATCTTCCAGCGCTTCCTTCAGCACATTAAATATCTCGTCTACTTCATAGATCCCGTCCAGAATAAAGACTGTCTTGGCTCTGTTGCCATTGGAAAGTTGGCGCATGCAAAGATCTACAAAATAATCCAGATCTTCTTTAATCAGTTCGTAGGTCCTATAGATTGCTCCGCTCCTCAACAATAGTTTCAATTGAGGTAGCACAGGTCGTCCTTCAGAACTCGATAACGGAGTACTCTTATCATCCAATACCACAACATTCAATTTAACCTTCTTTGCCCTCTCTACGATCTGTCGATTAGGAGTAGCACTCAAGAAGACATACTTCTTCAGGTGGCTTCTTTTATCAGTACTCATTTCATGCATCATGAAAAGAAGCATATCGCTCTGCTTAATTGAGGCCAGATGGAACTCATCCACTATTATCATGTCCACGCCTCGGATCGCCTCTCGAATATTGTGCTCGTAATAGGCGTCTTTCAAGGCAAGCGTCAATATATCGGGATTTGTGAGGAGGATGAGCCCACGACCGCGCCCCTTGCGGATAATGCGGTTTAAGAGCTGGCCTTTTTTCAGACCAATCTCATCAGGATATAGCTCTTTCTCTTCAATCAGCAAATCGCTTGTGATTGCCTGAACATGGAAATCTCGTGGATTGTAACCAAATCGCTCTATCGCCCTATCCACTTGCTTTTTCTGATCGATCACTAAAGCGTTTGTGGGATAAACTGCGATCACCTTCATCCTGTCATCAAGAACTGGCTTTAGCCACGAGATCGTTTTTCCTGAACCTGTTGGACTGTGATTGAAAAGAAAAAGCGATCCATCAGATCTGATCAACCTTTCGCTGTCAATTTGATGTTCGAAGGCTTTGAAGTCTTTAAGATCTTTGAAATCTCTGAGATAATCCCGATCCATCTGCATCAACCGGAGCCCATCCAGGTTGACTGCAAGTTTCTCAGAATTATCCTTCAGATTATTCTCACTAGAATTCATCGTTTCGCCTTCAGAAACTCCAATTTGTATGGAAGCACGATATCGTCTCGCTTACCGGCGCAGGGTATTCTTACAAACTTGCCACTGTAACGCCCCTGAACTATCAGAGGAACGGGCCGCATTTTAATCGATATTAGATCACCTAATGGCACACCATCATAATCGTAGATCCCAAAGGGATGGTTGGTGAGGAACTCTCCTTCATCGAGCATGCCTTCGACAACTCTGGCTCTAATCCTTGCTTTTGATCGCTTTTTGCCAAGGCGAACATACCGTGGAATCCTTGCAGCTAATGAGACTGCATCACCCTCATATGGCAGAATATAGGCCGTGAGCAAATTTTGCTGATCGAGAACCCGTTCCCTTCCGAACTTAGGTAAATTCTTTCCCTTTTGATCTTTTGGCAAATCTGCCGCTTTCCAATTCTTTACCGCGTACTGATGAGGCCGGGCGTTCCACTGGCTCACAGAGTGTCCGCCTAGGTAGGGCAAAGGCTTTGCTTTGCCCTTCATGACCTGGACGCCAAGAATTTTGCTCACATATTCCCCGACTGATTCGGGCTTTGCCGGCGTTATGTAGAACTTTTTGTAGATCTCAGAGGTCTCTTCGATGTAGGAAGGTTTATTTCCAGAGTTGATGTACTTCCCGGATACAAAGCCAAAGGCGTGATACAGCGCAGTGCTCAGGATGTAGTCTCCCGTATCCACCAGATCGCCTACCTCTCTTGAGGCATAGAGAGTGCGATCCAGGGTTTCAATGGAACATTCCACTGCCGGGAAACTCTCACTCATTCTTTTATCCCCTTTTTCTTTCCTTTTGGTTTTTCATTCACGCTCTGGAAGAATGCTGAAGCCTTCACCTTTTGTTCTTCCAGAGCTTTCTTCATTTCATCTTCTTTGATGTGATCGACAAACTCCTTAACCTCGTCATCTCCAAGGGCGTCGATATTCAAAGCTTCGATTTCCTCATCGAACGCCTGTTTAACAAGCCCTTTTACTTTCTCAATATCGAGCACATGACTATAAAGCACTTTATTCAAGCTCTCGGAGTTCATACCATCACTACTCGTGGCCAGACGCCTAGCCACCTCCTGGGAAAGAAATAGATTTGCAGGTCCTTCCTCTATGCCGTAATAGATTCCAAGAATATGGTTATCCATCCGCCCGATCCTTGAAGTCGCTGCACCGTAACGCTTATTCATCTTGGTCACACCCAAAACAAAAATCAGCTCCTGAACGGTCGAATCCCTAAGTGTCACCACGCACGGGAATAGAGCTCCGGGCATGATGAAATCAGGTTCACGAATTGCAGTTGTAGCACCTTTGGCGAATGCATCTCCTGGCGCATTCTGGAACTTCTCCTCAACGAGGACGCTGGAATCCCTTATCGAGTATGCTGTATCATACATTACCCGAGAAGTGACAGAGATTGCTTCATCGCCTGCAGCGCTCCCGTAGAGCATCGACTCAGGCGATTCCTGGTTCATCTTGTTCACATCCATTGTATCCTGGACGTTTATGAGATTCCTCTGCAGCTCTTTCCCTTTTCTTCTATCGCTCCCGGTCTGTTTTCTCTTGAACATCATCACTGGAGAGTAGTCTACCAGTCCATCAAATGTGCTGATTCCAACCGTGGTGATATCTGCATCCTGACCATTTGTCGTGAAAATGGCGCTTGATTGCAGTTCTCTTAGCAGCAAAATGTGAATATAATGTGCGCTGGGTTCATTTGTTAGATTCTCTACAAGTCCTGTTGCCAATTTGCTTTTGATCTCTTCGATGCTCATCTTATCTCCTCCATCTCAGCATGATTTTCTTTGTTCGAATTTCTATCATCCCAATATCTGCGGCGTATGCTCAATGTTGCTGAATAAAAACCATCAGCGAGGCTGTTTGACATTTTCTTCAGCCTGCCCGGTTTTCCCTCGCAGATGTCATTCAGAATCTTATCTACAAAATAATCAGCAAACACATCTGCCTTGGCATCAAGTCCCATCCTTTCCGGAACGAATGCCTGATCATCCCCCATTCGATCGATAGTCTTCTGGATGCGTCCAGAGACCGTCGCTCTGTAATCACATTTCGACAGATCTACGCCTCGAAGTTCCGTAATTGCCTTTACGGATTCACGGAACAGTCTTTCCACGGCATGCGGCTTGAAACCCTTGGGCTGCGCAATATCGAAACCAAGCTCCGCCAAATGACATATTTTATCTGATTCATTCATCTCTGATCACCTTCTCAAACCATCCAGAAATAGAGCCTCTTCGAGCAGATACTGTACCTTGTTTTCATTCTCAGATCCGCGATAAACCATTTTCAAAAGATAAGACCCTGGAAGCACTTCGTCTCTTATCACTCTAAGGTACTTTGGAAATAGAGAGTCTTTTAACCCAGAGCTGGTATTGTAACCGAGACGTATTAAAGCACTGGCTGATTTAATTGTCTCCTCCAGCTTTGAAAGTGGAATGAATTTTCCATAGAAGTCAATCACATGTGAATTGATCGAATCCAAAGCTACAACTTCTTTAAAATCTCTGCCACGCATAGTTGTTATGGGTGAATGGCTGACAACTACCCGCATTCCCGTGTATGCAGCAATGATAAGGGCGATGTAGACTCCAAAGAAATGAAATTCCGTAGTATTCTCGGAAGGTTTGTAGAAGATCATGCTAGCAGTACCGATGGTGTTACCGTATCCTTGTGCCATATACTGAGCCATGCTCATACCTTTGGAGCCTTCATCTTCCTCTTTTACTGCAAGGTCCTTAATCCAAGAATTGTAGACGTCCACGCTGATTCCCATTTCCTTAGAGCCGCTTATGTACCTTGAGTTGAATGTCATCTCTGCGAGTGCGGCCATCCTCACCCGGGCTTCATCTGAAAATCTTGAGAGAATAGATTTGACCAGCTCCCATGATTCTGATGTAAAGAAATAGTCCGGGATGAAATGGAAATATAGAACTTCATTATTCAAGCCCTTGCCTTTGGGAAGGGTGAAACCATTCATCCTCAGAGCAAGCTCTACGCCACACGGAACGCAAGTATAAATGTTTGTTGGCTTTGATTTCCCAACAAAGATCCTGTTGGTAAAGTTGAAGGACAAGAACGAGTTGGAATTCTCCATCTCTTTCTTATTGAGCAATGTCCCGCGATTGCATAGATTGCATGTCTTTCCACTCAACTCGTATTCTTTGTAGGTATCGCTGAGATTGGACTCATCAAGGCGGCAAATAGTGCCGTTTATCGTCAGAACATCGTGAAGGTATTCGATGAGTTCCTTGCGGTACGTGCCCGTTTTGCTTGCTACAAACTCATCCCACCCGTCCATTTGAGAAATGTTGCTCCATATCTTGTCAAAGAGAAAATCTATGGCATTCGCAGAGGGCATATTTCTTAGCTTTATGCCATTGTACTCGCAATCCATCACGCACTGGCCTATAGCATAAGAATAATCCCATTTTCCACCGTTAGCCAAGAAGGTAGTGTCTTTTTCCATTGAGTTGAGCAGTGCATTACAGACTTCTGCAGGAACACCCCAAATCTCACATGTTTTCTGGAGCGATAGCCTATTATCCAAAATAATCTCGGATATGAAAGATTGATGAACAGTAGCTACAGCTCTGGCAAATCCTAATAGGATCTTTTGGCCGTCTTTCGAACTTTCCATTTCTAATGGAACAACTTCTCCGCATCTGGTGATGCCATCGATCATTGAATCTGTCAAGCCCACGCTCTTTTCTGCATGAGCCGATGCGATGGACTTCTCAAGGAAGGTGCGCAACATAGTCTTAGCACCGCTGAAGAAATAGTATTCATCACTTAGTCCATAATATCCAAGTCGCGGCGTTTTCAGATTGTTGCCAATTCGACTCGGATTTGAAAGGGCTGGAGATGATGCCTGGATATTCCCTTCCAATGCTTCGTAAACACTTTCAATAAAATATTTTGAAATGGCGGCCCGTTGCATTCCTTTACCAATATATACGCAGCCATCCTGATATGCCATGAGCATTATCAAACCCTGTTTTTGGAGCACATCTGCCACAGTTTTGTTTATTATCCCGGAGAGGATGCCCTTAACGTCATCCAGCCTATGGTATTGCAGATTCAATTGTTCTTCTGGCAGATCTTGCGGGAAACCGTCACGTAGCGCCGTCAATGATCGAGCCGAGACAGCCTCCTCAGGAGACGAACAACTCGCCATATTATCCATTAGGTAAAGGAACGGCTCCAGGTCCATGAAGCGGGAAGTGCGTGCCCCTGAGCGAGAGAACCTGCTCTTGTGGAGTGCAACAGCAACTGAAAGATAATCCTCCTCTAACAACCGAGGGGCAAAATCTCTCAGATGCATTTTCTCAATGAAACTCTTGATAAGGGACTCAGGAATCTCGAACTCATTTTCCATTGAGTCCGGTCTTTCAATCGCTTCTTCATCCTCGATCCATTCTTCAAATTCCAGCTTGTGGAGCTCATGCACTACGAAGAGCGCAATGCATTCTCGGAGTCCATTCTTATCGAGCGGCCTTGCATTCAATTTTCCGAGAGCCTCGTTGAAACGCATGAGAAAGAGAATGCCGTTTCTGATGTGGTTGAGCATGCTCTGATCGGTTTTTCCGAACTCGACGCTCTTAGCCGGTTTGAAGGCCATTCCTCTTTCGACAAGATGAATATCCACTGCATTGAGATACTCTTCGAACAACCCAGGCTCAAGTTCCTCAAAAGATTTGTTATCTCTTTTGAGATCCATCTCCCTTAATCTTTTTCGATCTCTAAAGATATCCTGCAAAGAATCAGATACCATTATTTCGTCACTCCCACAGTCACCTTCGCCGCCCCGCACCCGCGAGCGACTGCACTTCCCACACCGCTATATTCTGCAAACCTGGCCAGGGCTACAATTCCATTCCTCATGCTATCAGGTGCATCCCTGGTGAATGTGTACCGACAGCGCCCCACAAACCCTTGCTTCATGATCGGCCTCGGATGGCCTTTGACCTTGTCAAACACGGTGTTCACCACCACGCTATGCGTATCGTAGGCCATAGGCTTTTCCACAATGTATCTTGCCATCTCATCCCGCTCAATATTCATCCTCAGCTCCTCCGGACAGACCGAGTTCCACTTTGACAAGAGAGAGTGGAAAACCGCTTCCCGATGAGGGAACATCTCAATGACCTTGCTGTTCCTATATTGAATGCAGACCGGCGATTTGAACTCAAAATCAAGATATGGATTTTTGACCTCTCCCGCTGACTTCACAATATCCTGGAAGCTGGCAGTGGAGCTGGAAACCTCCTCCGCCCGCAAATCTCCTCTCTCCAGGCGGAGGTTTCTCTCTCTCAAGACCAATGGCTGGATGATGGAGCGGAAGATCTCCACCTCCTTTGGATCGGTTATCCCTATATTGAGATTGTATCTTTCGTTTGGGTCAACCACCTTATGCTTCGATCTATGAGAATGCAAAAATTTGCCCTCCAGAGGGCCCAAAGATATCGAGCTGATAGGAGAATCATGCGTATGGCTGGCAGCCGTCTCGTCTGCCTCCTGCATGATCCCGAGCAATGAAGAGTATAGTTGATAGCCATCGCTGTATGGAATATCAAATCCAGATTCTGGCCGGAGTATGAGTATGATCTTTTGTGGCATCCATCATATACTGCATTCCTTTACATTTAAATCTGTCGATTATTGCAATAATTTCAAAATTCTGCAATAATAAGTCTACAATTTCGAAAGAATGCAACGGAAAGAATTTAAGCTAGGAATTGCATGATTGAGCAATGAAAACCTACCTATCGCTCTCAGGCTTCGATTCCTCCCAGATAGTATCCCTGATAGTGAAGTATGGAATTGAAGGCGGAGATAGAATAGTCCTTATCCGTCCTGAAGTAGAGCCGGACACACGCGGAGAATCGACCATCCAGGCCATTCGAGATCTCTCCCGTCAGATCGACAGCTCCATAAATCTTGAGATCCACCGGGTCAACCACCGGGATTTCGAAGGGATGGTACTCTCTCTGAAAGACCTCCTGGAAAAGGCCGAGGGGCAGGTTATCGTTAATCTCTCAGGAGGGCCGCGGGAGATCTTTCTCGCATTCGCTATTGCCTGCATCTCCAAGCCGGAGAAGATCCACAAGACAACCAACTTCAGCGATATCGACAGAAGCCTCAATGAAATCCGCTTGCCCAATGTAGTTGCAGCCCTTGAGGAGAAGCAGATAAGGATTCTAAAGGATATATCTGAGTTCTCGCCCGCGACCATTACAGATATAGCAGAGCGTCTCACCCTTTCTGAGAGCACTATCTCCAGACAGGTGGCCCGGCTGGCTGATATCCAGGCCCTGGAGGTATTTCCCAGGGGCAAGACAAAGGAGCTGCGAATTACCCTCACCGGCAAACTGCTCCTCTGATACTGCAAACATAGCCATAAGCGTTGACCGGCTGCAGGCCATTCCAAATCGATTGATGATAATCCAATCAGATCTTTAATCGGCAGGAAAAAGTAGAATAGAGCCTGGCCCGCCTGTATTATATTTCTTAATTTATAAAATTCTCCAGGCAATTTCTGACGGTCTCCTCCCATAATTGTGAAACTTGATATCACCGTCAAGCTAACATTCACTGCCAATCTCGCCTAACCGTCGGAATCTGGGTATCCAAGCCACCCCGGCGTTGAGGGGGCCAGAGCACTACCGCGCGTTTTCTCGCGCGCGGCGTCCACAAAAAAAAACAGCCTGTATGGATCAGTCTTGGCAGTATTGCAATCAAGGTTTCGGAAATCGACCAAGGAAATGCTTCTTTTCAATCAGCTTTTGCAGATCAACCTTCCAGAATCAACCTTCCAGAACCATCCGATTCAATTCCCGGATTTTTCGATCCTCGTCTTAAATCTGACGACAAACAAGACAGAGCAGATAGTTCTTTAAATAAGAAAGTCCAATCATTGAATGATGATGGTGAAGGCAAGATATGAAAATAATGTTCTCAAACCTCTGGAAAAGCTCGATTTAACAGAAGGAGATGTAGTTGAAATCGAGATAGTTAAATCCAATGCAGATAGACTAGTTGGCCTTCTAAAAGATATCGATATAGATTCAGTCGACCTGCAGCATGCTGCAAGAGATATCTGGGTGAGAAAGGTTGTATCTGATTGATACCAATATTTTTCTGGAGGCAATGCTGGAGAGGAAATATAGAAATGATTGCCTTACATTGCTAAGAATGATCGATAAAGGCGAAATTAATGCCTTTGTAACGACCTATTCGATTCATTCCATTGAGACCATTTTAGATAGAATCGGAAATTTGGACGCTCTCAGGACATTTTTAAAAAGCATTGGAAGGATGAAAGGCTTGAACATCTACAATACTGACCTCAGAGATGAGCTTGCAGTTATAGATGAAATGGCAGTAGGCCTGGATTTTGATGATGCTCTGCAATCATATGTCACTAAGAAGCTCAATTTGCAGATAATAAGTTTTGATAGACATTTTGATGGAATCGAAGGGATAACCAGACTGAGACCGAAGGACGTACTATCTGCTGAGAAAAAAGAATAGCTAGAACCATCAACTGCAAGGACATTTTTTTCCCAAGCCACCCTGGCGTTGAGGGGGCCAGAGCACTACCGCGCGTTTTATCGCGCGCAGCGTCCACAAAAAAAACAGCCTGTATGGATCAGTCTTGGCAGTAATGTAATCAAGGTTCAGGAACCGAAGGACGTATTTTCCGCTGAAAAAAAGATTAGCCAGAACCACCAAAAGCTGGATCTGGCACTAGCCCTCTTGCAGCACTCCATCCAGCCAGTTGAATATCCTCTCGTTCGAGATGGTCGGGGCGCCCATCTGGCAGTGCAGCCCTGCTCCCTCTTCCGTGGTGAAGAGCAGATACTCTTTCGGACCGGTCAGGGCGTCGTAAAGCGGCCTCGCCTGGCCCGCCAGGAGCGTGTCGTTATCCGAATCGACAACAAGGGTGGGACACCTGATCAGCGGGGCTACGTCC
>Ga0209607_1001569_pt1 | contig 19033 bp, 20 predicted proteins | sample AD_UKC117_MetaG_FD_184413 | JGI IMG/M metagenome (GOLD analysis project Ga0209607, IMG submission 184413) | Active sludge microbial communities of municipal wastewater-treating anaerobic digesters from Hong Kong - AD_UKC117_MetaG (SPAdes)... | ecosystem: Engineered > Bioreactor > Anaerobic >... | reverse complement strand
GCCTGGTCATTACCGCCTACGAACAGCGCACCCGTCCCGGCCAGCTCCAGGTCATCCGCAGCGAAGATCTAACGCCCAACCGCTACCGAGAACTACGACACCCGTGACCGTTCCGCGAGTGGTTTTTTCGACTTGGATGCCATATTTGCTGCGAACCCTGAGCGAGAGCGGGCGTATTTGCCGCTACGCCGCTGGGGGAGGGACACCATACTGCCGCCGTCCGTTACCCGACTCGGTCGGAGCTCGCCGATAGGATTTCGCGGGTGGGGAGGGGAGAGCATGACGACGGCCGCAAATCGGACTTCAAGCCTCAACGCGGCTAAGGCAGCGAAGAACGACGAGTTTTACACCCAGTGGGCCGACATCGAACGCGAGGTCAACGCCTACCTTGAATTCGACCCTGATCTCTTCCGGGACAAGATCGTCCTGTTGCCCTGCGACGACCCGGAATGGAGCAACTTCGCGAAGTTCTTTGCACTCCACTTCGTCGACTTTGGCTTGAAGAAGCTCATCTCGACCTCGTATGCCCCTGACAGCAACCCGGCAACCTTCTCCTACGAGCCGACGCTCTTCGAGCTCGACGACCCGAAATTTGACGCGACGAAGACTCACACCAACGGCAAGAAGTTCATCCTCGAACCGAAGGACATCAACCACGACGGCGTCATCAACATCGACGACCTCCAGTGGGAGTACCTCGATGGCGACGGTGATTTTCGGAGCGCCGAGGTGACCGCTCTGCGCGACGAGGCTGACATCGTCATCACCAACCCGCCATTTAGCCTGTTCCGCGCCTTCATCGGTTGGCTCGTCGACGGTGGAAAGGCGTTCTCGGTCATCGGCAACAGCAACGCCACGACCTACGTAGAGATCTTCCCCCTGATCCAGCAGAACCGACTCTGGAAAGGTGCCACCGCCAACACCACCGACATGGTCTTCGGTGTGCCCAAGGGCGCGCCGGTCAAGGAAGCCGATCGCCTAAAAGCCGAGCGGCTCGGCTATCCGTCGACGGACAAATATGACTTCACCAGGCTCGGAAACGCGTGCTGGTTCACCAACATCGACCACGGCCGGCGCCATGAACCGCTGCAGCTGATGACGATGAGCGACAACGTCAAGTACTCCAAGCACAAGGACATCCGCGGCGTTGGGTACCAGCGCTATTACAACTTCCCGGAGGCTATCGAGGTCCCGTGGATCGACTCCATCCCCAGCGACTTCGACGGGATCATGGGAGTGCCGATCACGTTCCTAGACAAGTACAACCCGGACCAGTTCGAGATCCTCGCCCACGGCGACGATATGGACGCGTTGCGCCGGATCGGGGTCCAAACCTTGGGAGACGAGTTTGTGAAGACCTACTACGCGCAGGGGGGCACCGGCGGCAACAGTTCCGGGCACCGACGTCTCGGACTTACCGAGCCCACCTATCACACGGCGTACAAGCGCATCATGATCCGCCGGAAGGACGTCTCGTGAAGACGGAACTGAAGCACTACACGGTCGAGGAGATCCTGAAGGGCTTCGTCTACAACGAGCTTGAGGGCAAGGGCTTGTTCGGACTCGACGGCAAGCTCGTCATCCAGCCGGAGTACCAGCGCAACTACATCTACAACGACGGCAAGCGCGACGTCGCGGTCATCGACTCCCTACTCAAGGGATACCCGCTCGGGCTGATCTACTTCAACGTCGAGGGCAGCACGCTTGAGGTCCTCGACGGCCAGCAGCGCATCACCAGCGTCGGTCGCTTCGTCACCGGCAAGTTCGCCATCAAGGTGGACGGTCGGGAGCAGACCTTCTCCTCGCTGACCAAGGACCAGCAGCGCACGATCCTCGACACGCCGCTGGACATCTACGAGTGCGACGGCACAGAGGACGAGATCAAAGCCTGGTTCCAGACCATCAATATCGCCGGCGTCCCGCTCAACAAACAGGAGCTGCTCAACGCGATTTACTCTGGACCTTTCATCACCAGGGCGAAGGCTGAGTACAGCAACTCGAACAACGCGAACATGCAGAAGTGGCAGTCCTACGTCAACGGCGACCCTAAGCGGCAGCAGATCCTTGAGGAGGCGCTGGACTGGGTCGCTTCCTCTCAGGGTCTGAGCATCGACGCCTACCTCGCTCAGCACCGCCTGGACCAGGACATCGCACAGCTGAAGACCTACTTCACCTCGGTCATCGACTGGGTCGGCAGCGTCTTCATTCGACCCCCGGACCGGGAGATGCGCGGTCTTGAGTGGGGGCGGCTCTACGAGGCGCATCACGGAACGTCCTACAGCGCGACGAAGATCGAGGCCCGCGTCAATGAGCTGCGCGCCGACCCGGCGGTGCACAGCAGCAAGGGCATCTACGAATACCTGCTCGGCGGTGAGAACCAGCCCCAGCTGCTCGATATTCGCCTGTTCGATCCCAAGGACAAGCGCATCGCCTACGAGCAACAGACGACAAAGGCCAAAGTCGCCGGCGAATCGAACTGCCCGCTGTGCGCACTCGGTGGAGACACCAACAAAGCACGGATCTACAAACAGGACGAGATGGACGCCGATCACGTGACCGCCTGGTCCAAGGGCGGGTCGACGAGCCTGTCCAACCTGACCATGCTCTGCGTTCCCCACAACCGCTCCAAGGGAAACAGATAACGCACCTGGCATACGAGAGCTACAGGCTGAGGTCGTAGCCGTCGTCGCGGCTGCGGTGGCGGTTGCGGTCGCGGGTGCGTTGTTGGCTGCGATAGCGCTCCAGCTGTTCGGCGATGGCCCGTTCGGCGTCGTGGTGGGCGGTGATGAGGTCGGTGTGGGCCTGCACCAGCCTCCCGACAGTCGTGGTGGCCTGGCGCTGGGTGTCGGCGGGATGGTCGAGGTGGTGGTCGGCCCAGGGGGCGGCGGCGGCGAGGGTGTCGGTGAGGTGGCGTTGCGGGCCGGGGTGGTGTCGGTCGGTGATGAGTACCAGTTTGAGGTCGTGGCGGGCGGCGGCCTGTAGCCACCAGGTCAGGGTGTTGGTGGGCAGGTGGTCGGCGCCGTCGAGGACGATGCGGCTGCCCGGTGGGGGTTTCCAGGTCCGTCGACTCAGGGTGTCGGCGGCGGTTTTCCCGTCGAGCAGGTAGCGCTGGTAGGGCTGGCTGGTGGCCTGACCGACGGTCGTCGGCCCGATCTGGATGACCGCCATCTGGACGCCCGGGCCGCCTCCGGTTTTGGCCAGTGCGGTGATCACGGCGGCTTTGCCCCGACCCCCGTCGTCGTCGCTGGTTTCGAGGTCCAGGGTGTGCACCGTGGTGGGGCTCACAGCGATGCGCTCGACGGCCCGGCGGGCGGCGGGGTCCAGCCCGGCCAGGACCGACTGGGCTGGCTGGCGGCCGATCACGGTGGGGCTGCGGTGCGCGGCGGCGTCGGTCAGGGTGTGGCGCAGCCAGCCGGGCAGATCCCCACCTGCCTCGGCGGTGTCGATCCCGGTTGGCGGGTGCGTGGCGGTCCAGGCCGCGGCACGCTCGACGATGGTGGGTGTTGTGCGGGTGGTGGGGCCGGGATGTTGGGCCCAGGGCAGGCCGGCCAGGGTATCGGTGAGTTCCCGGCTGGGCCCGTCGGCGGCGGGGTCGCTGACCAGCAGCAATTTGGTGTTGGTGGTCCCGGCGTACACGCACAGCGCGGTGAGCTGCTCGGCGGGCAGCTGCTCGGCGCGCTCGACGATGAGCAGCCCGCCCAGGGGCAGCCGGCGCTGCGGGTCGGCCATCGCCGCCACGGCCTGGCTCGTATCGACCACGCTGACCTCTGCCGGGAGATCAGCGATCGTGCTCTGAGCGTCGGGGGGAGCCAGCCACACCGGGCGGCCGGCCTGCTGGGCGGCGTCGGTAGCCGCGGCGATGATCGCAGCGCGCTGCCCGGGATCGGCGCAGACCAACGGCTGTACTGACCTGATGCTGGTGGCGATGACGGCCACCACCTGGCGAGCGGACTCATCCAGAGTGTGGGTCGTCGCAGCAGGCGGGACCGGGTAGATCGTGGCCCCGCTACGCCCGGCCTCGGCGCAGACGAAGGCCTCGACCGCGGCCTGCAGATCGGCGGTGCGCCCCACCAGCACCTCGGCCGCGGCGGCGGCAGCGGAAGCCTGGGTGTGTTCGTGATGGGCGGCCCGCACTCCGGCCAGGGCCTGGGCACGCGCATCGAGCAGCGCGACGACCGCGGCGGGCAGCCCGGCCCGGTCGGTGTCGGCGGCGGTGGCGCCCGCGGTGCGGGCGGGTTCGTCGCGGCCGAGGAGCTCCAGCAGGGTGGTCGCGGCGTCGGCGGCGTCCCCCCGCCGGGCCGGATGCACCCCCGCTTCGGGGGTGGGGGTGTGTTCGTGGTCCTGCTCGCCGGCGATCTGCTCGCAGAGGTAGACGTGGTTGGTCTGGCGGCCGCGAGTCATCGCCACATACGCCGCCGACCGCCGCCCGCCCGCCGACAGCACGGCGTGGCAGCGATCGGCGGTCGCCCCTTGGGCGGCGTGCACCGTGATCGCGTAGCCGTGGTGGACGTGGCGGTGCAGGTAGTCACCCGTGAACACGCTCAGCGCTCCGTCACCGATCCGACGCACCGCGATCCGGTCCCCGTCCGGGTCGATCTTCTCGACCCGCCAGCGTTGCCCGTTACGCACCGGGGCGTCGGCGAGCGGGGCGACCTTGCCGCGCCCAGGTCCGCCGGCGTACACCTCGAGGGTGGGGTCGTTGCGACGGCTGATGACCACATCGCCGACCCCGATCCGACACCGCCGCGCGCCGGTGATGGTCGGTGCGTCAGCCGGCACGGTGTCGCGGTGGATGCGTTCGTTGAGCGCATCAGCGATCTCCCACCGATCCGCGATCAGCAGGGCGTCCACCCCGGCGTCGCGGTCGGCGGTCCAGGCGGCCAACGCGTCGGCGGCCATCGTGACCGGATCGCCGGTGTGCAGCCGGCCCGCATCCCGATACCAGCCCACCGCCCCCGCCAGCGCCGCACCGTCACCGTCGCGGATGCCCAGCGAGGCGTCCCGCTCGCCGGGATCGGCCATCCGCCACACCGCCGACAGATGCTGCGCCCACGGCAGATCGGCGACCAGCTCGGCGAACATCCCACCGCGGGACCGCACCGGGGCCAACTGGTGGGCATCGCCGACCAGCACCGTTTTCGCCCCCGCGCCCGTGGCCGCGGCCAAAATCTCCCGTAGCGCGGGGGTGCCGACCATGCCGGCCTCATCGACCAGCAGCAGCGTGCCCGGGTCGAGTTGCCCGCGTCCTTGGCGCAAGTCGGTCAGCGCCGCCGCGACCGTGGCTCCGGTGTCGGCGGCACCCTCGGCCAGGGCGACGTCGACCGCCCGCCCGGTCGGGGCCACCACCATCACCCGCCCGATCCCCCCGGCGTGGGCGGCCTCCCGCAGCGCCCGCAGCGAGGTGGTCTTGCCCGCCCCGGCCGGGGCGGCGATCACCTGCACCAGCCACGGCGAGGCAGCCACCGCGGCGACCGCGCGCGCCTGGTCCTCCGACAGACCGGCAGTATCCACAGCTGCGGTGTCGATGACCGCGGCCGCGTCGCGGGCGCCGATCATCTCCCACACCGCGATCTCCTCGGCGATCATCGGCGCCGCGGTGTAGCGCTCATGGCCTTCCCGCTCATGGGACGCGCGCGGGCCGTTGACGCGCACCGCGGCCCGCTCGGCCAGCGCTTCCACCAACTCCAGCGGATCAGCCGGGGCGGCCTCCACCATCACCGGCAGCCGCGCCCCCAACGCCTCGACAAGATCCGCACGGGTGAACGCCGAACGCGTAATCCCACCGACCGCCGCAGCCACCACCTCGGTGGCGCTCACCCGGCCGGCGGCCACCCGCGCCTCCCGCGCCACCGACTGCGCGACCGGGTCGACCACCACCTCCCCGAACCGGCCCGCCCACTCCTCACGCAGTTCCGCCCAGGGCCGGTGTTCGGGCTTTTTCGGGCGGGTGGCTTTCTGCGCGCTGGCCAACTGCGCGGCCGTCACGCTCTCCCCGACCACCACCAGATGTTGGGTGGCCCACTGATGCAACTGGGTGGAACGCTGCGACGCCGCGGCCAACACCGACCCGTCCACCCCGGCGATCTCCGCCATCCCCGAATGCGGATCAACGGCGTCCCATTCCAGCCCGGCCAGCTCCCACACCCGCCGACGCAGCGTCGCCTGATAGATCACCCCCGCCGCCCGGGCCTCATGCCACAACGAATCCGAATCGATCGCCACCAGGGTGCCGTCGGCGCGCGGCTGACGATTGGGCACCAACACATGGGTGTGCAGATGCGGATCACCCGCCCGCGACGTCTCATGCTGATACGCGGCCGCGATCAGCCCCGGCAGCCGCTGAAGGTCCTTCATCCCCGTCACCGGGTTATGCACCCGCGTGTAGCCGGCGTGGCGGTGCAGATACTCCAACGCCGCCGCGATCCCCGCCGTGTGCGCCTCAGCCACCGCCTTGGACACCACCCCCGTGGTGTCCACCGCCCGCAACACCGACACCGACTTCGGCGCGCAAAACGTCAGATCGAAACCGTGGTTGTGCCGCTCGGCGAACCGCCGGCCCGACGCCCCGTTCGGGGCGATCCCGTCATCGAGCCAGCGCGCCACCGCATCCAAATCCGCCACCCCGCCGGCGCGCTGCTCATCGCTCAACCCCACCAAACCGGCCACCCGCTCGGCGTCCCCGGCCACCATCCACACCGCACCCCGGGTCTCCCCCTCGGTGTAGTACTCCCCCAACCCACCATTAGCCGACCGGCGATCCATCGCCGCGCTCAGCGCCGCCCGCGACGTGTCGTTGTAGTACCGCACCGACCACTGACGCAGCTTCGCGATCGTCAACATCAGCCACCACCTCCCGCCACCCAGCGGCCAAACCAGGCCACACAGGGGTGCGCCCGCCAGGCGCATCCCAGCCTCGCACAATCTGTGCAAATGTGCCAAAAATGGTTTAAAGTGGTGGTTAGGGTGGCCTTGGTTTTGGGACGGGGTGGCTGACGGAAGAAGGCATGTGTGTGGATCGGGAAGGCGTGTTTGTTGAGAAGGGCGGTGCGAGGAAGTAACTGGGGCAAGGAGGCCGGTGATCGAAAAGAAGGGGCTTGGTTGTCAGGGGGCGGGGGGTAGGCCGCGGGCGGCGCGTACCGCTGCGTCCAGGCGGGCGGTGTCGGCGGCCGCCGCGCTGGTGCGCCGGGTGAGCGCGCGGGTGTGCGCCTCGGCGGCCGCCCGCAGTGCCGCGGCCCGCCCGCTCCCGGTGAGTGCGGCCTGTCCGGCGGCGCGGGCGGCGGCGGCCCGCTCCCGCTCAGCGAACTGTTCGGCCATCCGGGCGCGGGCGGCGGCGAGCTCGGCGGCTTCGCGCGCCATCTCCGCGGCGGCCGGGCGCACCGCTGGGTCGCCGTGCCAGGCCAGCATCGCCCCGAGCAGTCCGATCGCGGTGTGTGGATTGTCGGGCACCCAGCCGTGCACGCCGGCCCAGTCGGCGATCAACGCGTCAAGGTCTTGCGGTACCCAGCCATGCGCCGCCGGGGCGGCCAGCACGCCGGCCCACGCATGCACGCTGTGCCGCCTGGCCCACGGCGGAGCGTGCGGATCGCGCCGCCACGCTGCCGCCAACCCGGTCCCCCCGCTGTCAGGGCTTGCGCGGCGCTTAGCGCCGCGACGACCGGCGCCCGTAGGGCGGCGGCTGGTAGTGAGTGGAGAAGAACAAGAGAGTGAGTTCTTAGAAAGAGACCCTTCGGGATGGGGTGACAGCGCTGTGATCGCGCGGGCTAACGCGGCGTCGTCGTGCAGCGCCCACACCGAGGCCCAGCCGCGTCCCCGGTCGCCCACCCGCCACGACGCGAGCCGCTCGGCGCGGGTGCGCTGTCTGCCGCGCAGCACCTCGGTCGCAACCCCCAACAACCGCAGCGCGGCATCCGCGCGCTGGACGGTGCGCACCGAGAGCCCGGTGTCGGCGGCCAGACGCTCGTTGGTGGGCCGGCAGTGGCGGCCGGTGGCGTGCTCGGCGTAGCCGGCCCGCGCGCCGGCCACCGCCAACACTGCCGCACGGCTGACCTGATTGGCCCCGAGCGCTGGGCGCACCGCGGTGTTGTAGCGCAAGTCGTAGGCGATCGGCACCGTGAACCGCGTCCACCGCTCGCCACGCCCAGCCCAACACCCGACACCGGCCCACACCCCGGCCTCGAGCTCCAAAACAATCGCCGGCGATTTCTTCGCCGGGGCATAACCGCCGGCGGCGATGCCGCTCCCCCGCTCACAGGCCGCCTGGGCGATCCGGACCGCCCACGGTCGGGTGCGGGCCACCCCACGGCGGCGCAACATTGGGCCACACCCGCGGTAGCCGACCGGGCGAAGATCACTATTTGATAGATCACGGTGCGTCTCGTCTAGAACTGCAGACAGGTGTGCGCTACCGTGAGACGAGTCCAGCAAGACACGTCCCTTTCAAGGGGCAACGGGTGCGGACCCGGAACCGAGCTGGTAACTCGGTTCAAACCCTTCAGACGAGGCCCCGCTGAAGCGGGGCCTTCGTCATGTCACGGGTTCGTCCACACCGCTATGGATTTGTCCACATCTGCCCGACCGCACAACGACCGGGCCGCGGTGCTACATCGCCAGCGGCAGAACCTCCCTATCGCCAAGGTCGCGAACGAGGTCGGCGCGTCCGACGTGAGCGGCCAGCACGTCGGCGATGTATTGGCTGATGCTCATTCCACGTTCGGCGGCGGCCGTGTGGACGTCAGACCACACCGGCCGCGCCAAGCGGGTCACTGTGACTACCCGGTCACCTTTGTTCGGCTGTGCCATGTGCCCGAGTCTGCCGCTGCGGCGCGTATCTGAAACGACGACACGCCGCAGCGGCCCCCACTCTCTCTTCCGCCGGCCGGAGCGAGGATGTTAAGGAGAGCCGCGCATGCGCGTACCCGAAGAAAGAGGGCCAATGGCCGAGGATTCGCGCCTCTGCGCCGCGCTGCGGGCCTCCCTGCTCCGTGTCGCCTCTCCCTGCGCCGTGGAGTGGGTCGTCACCGGACGCTGGCCCGCACCTTCAGCACCGCGGGTGGAGATTCAGTGGCCGACCATCGGCACCGAAGGGCGGGGACTGTGACTGCTGCTGCGATGACGCTCCTCGACCTTGAGGCGTCGATCTACGCCGCCTATGCCCGCATGGTGCGCTTCCCTGCCGGCTGGACCCACGACCAACGCAACCAGTACCTCAGTGACCACGCCGGCTCCCTCGTTGATTGGGTGCTTGACGAATATGACGATCTCCTCGGCGACGGAATCATCACCTGTAGAACATCTGGCGACGACGATTTCGACGAGATGTGTGCGCGGACCAAAGACAATCGCGAATTTGTGCTGCGCCAAGCCCTCCACCTCCTGCCCGCCCAGATGCAGACGCCAGACGACAGTTACTTCGACTGAAATCTCTAGTGCCACTAGTGACGGAAACAGGGCCGCAGGCCGGTACTCCCGATAGAGAAGACGCGCCGCAGGGCGGCCTCTGCACCCCGGCCCTGTAAACCGTTGCGTGTTCTCCCATAAAGGGATAGGCGGCTGGTGATGTTGGCCCGCGCGGAGGAAAGGACGACCAGAGATGGCTGGCCGCATGAATGGGATTGAGCTGTTCGTCGATGAATCCTGTCGGACTGACTATCTGCTGTGCGCGGCGGTCGTCCCGGTTGGAGACATCACCGCGGCCCGCAAGATGATGCGCGAGCTGAAACCGAAGAACCGCGACCGCCTGCATATGAAGGCGGAGACCCGCAATCGCGGCCAGATCATCAGCAGGTTCATGGCCGCTCGCCCGATCAGCCAAGCGCACATCTTCACCGGCCACCTGCGCGGTACGAGCCGCACGCAGCGCGAAGTCCGCACCGAATGCCTACACGCCTTGGCCACTTACGCCGCCGATAACGCAGCCACGCGTATCTTGGTCGAGTCATGCTCGCAGGACAAGCAGGATCGCGACGCTCTAATAGGAGCGCTAGCGGCCAAAGGGGCCAGCGACCGCGTCCGGGTCATGCTCGACAAACCGACCGCGCACGAACTGCTGTGGGCGGCCGATCTTGTGGCCTGGGCATACGGTGTTGGAGGTGCAGCTCGCGAGGCGGTGAGTCCGCTGGTCACAGTCCACACACTGCTCTGACCAGGAGAAACGCGAAAGCCGGGCGACCAAGCAAAACGTGCTGGCTCCCGGCTTCACTTCCCCGACTCTTCGCCGAGGCCCCTTCAGCCTACCCGCTGATCAGCATCGCCACCAGGCATTGGTGTCCCGCGCCGCAGGGCGTTTAGCCCTGAGCGGGAAGGTCGAACACGGCGTTGAGCTCTGAGCGGTTGCGGACGTAGTCGAGGTAGCCGGCTTCGCGCTCGTCGTCAGTGTCGTAGTAGTCGCTGTACCGCTCCAACCAGCGGGTTTTGTCAGCTGCGTTCATGGTTCCCACGGTACGTCTCCGTTCTGACATTTTAGGTCTCGGTTTCCTTCATGACATGCCCTTCCTCGTACCGGCCGTCTTTGTGCGTGGTGGTGGTGGCTGTCAAGGCTCGACCGTGGTCGACCGCGTAGCGGCCGTAGGGCCTTGACAGCCACCACCACCACGTTCGCCACAATTGCGGCCGAGGAAGGAACGACCCGGCACAGACCTAACGGGCGGATGCGGCAATCGCGTCGGTGACCTGGTCGGCTAGAGCTTCGTCGGCCAGAAGCCGATCGACGAGTGCAGCCAAGACAGCCTGCCCGGTCACGCGCGCTAGTCCCAGGCGTTCGGCGGCCTGGCTTTGCCAGGCGTCGAGGGCGCGGTGTGCTGCTGGGGATAGGTCGACGGTGCGCCGCACGTGCTTTTGACGGACGGTGGCTGGCGGGGCGATAGGGGCTGTCGCGCGGGGTGCGGCGGTGTCATCGGTGGACGAGGCCGCCGGCGCTTTCGCGCGAAGCCGTTCAGCGTTGGCTTTGATCTTGTCGGCAGCGGTGCTCACCTGGTGTTCTCCCTGTTCGAAATACATCTACGCATGTCCGTATGTCCGTATGTCCGTATTTACTGGCCGTATTTACTGGGCGGCAACGCCGAGCAGTTCTGCCGCAATGTCGCCGTAAGCGGTAGCAGCCGCGTGCGTGATCGGCAGCCCAAACGCCTGGGCGTAGCGTTCGAGCCGGCCCACGGTTGGTCCGAGGACACGTACGCCGTCGTCTGCGAGCATCTGCCGGTATACGTCCGTGCTGGCCGCGTTCGGGACGGTGCGGGTTAGAACTACGGCCAATTGGGGTGGCTCGCCCGCGGCCAGGGCCGCGGCTTCGTCAACCAAGTCGCGGATCGCGGGCACTCGCGCGTATTCCATTCCCGTGGGCGCCATCGGCACCAGCACGTGCGTGGCAATCCTGATGGCCGACGCGACCACTCCCCGGCGTTCCTTCATGGGTGGCGTATCAATCACGACGGCGTCATAGCGGTCTCCCGTCACGCCCGGCAGCTTCCGATGTAGATCAGAGACCGGCATGCCGATGACCGGGACCGACCACTCCCCGGCTTCTGACCACGCAAGCAGGGATTCATTCTCGCCGTCAGCATCCACACCAATCACCGATAACCCGGCTTCTGCGAGTGCGTGCAACACGAAGGCAGCGGTTGTGGTCTTGGTTGACCCGCCTTTGAGATTGGCCACCACGATGGTCAGGACCGGCGACATAAGAGGGTCTCGATTCCGTAGTTACTGATGTACGGGTATCAGCATATCCGTACATCAGCAGATGAGCACGGACGCCGCGCGCTCGGCCCAGCATTCAAGTTAGCTACTCCGTAACTACGGATATACGGATTTACTGATCTATTCCGATGCTGCCAGATAGCGGTAGGCGGTGGCCCTGCCGATTCCGAAGGCTGCGGCGAGTTCTGTGACGGGTTCACCGGTGGCGGCTAGTCGGCGCAGCTGGTCTTGCCGCGCCGCGCTGAGCTTGTGCGGTTTGGTCACCGGTAGTTGGCGTGCCCGCCGAGCAGCCCGGGCGGCTGCCCGGCGTTCGCGGCCGAGTTCCAGCTCAAGTTCGGCCAGCGTGGCCATGATCGCTGCGACGGCGCGCCCCGTTGGGGTGGCGGTGTCGATGCCTTCGCGTAAGGCGCGCAACAGAATTTTCCGGTCCCCGAGATCGGTGATGGTGCGAGTGACCTCCGCGACGGATCGCCCGAGGCGGTCGATAGCGGCGACGATCACGGTGTCGCCATCGCGGGCGTAGGCCAGCAGCTTGGCCAAGCCCGGTCGGTGTGTGCCGGCTGCCCCAGAGAGGGTGTCGGTGAAAACTCGGGATGGATCGACCCCGGCGGCGGTCAGTGCGTCAAGTTGGGTGTCGAGGTCCTGGGCGGTCGTGCTGACCCGTGCGTAGCCGAGTGTCGCTGTCATGGCCGGCACTGTCTCATCGAGCACCGACAGCGGGGATTCGGGATAAGCGGCGTGAGACAACAAACGAGACGGCGCGAACTGGATCGACGGGGGAGGTATTCGGGCGTGAAGGCCCTGTCCCTTTTCTCTACATGCGAGACGGGTGGCAGTCTTGTAGAAACTAAACAAATGCCTAGTGCGCCGCCGTGCCAGACGTCGCCATCGAGGGCAGCCCCGCCCCATCGGGCGGAACACTGCAACGGTGAAGGTCACTGCGTGTCAGGGGCAGCGCACTGGGCTCTGTGCAGCCGATCCCTACAAGGTAGGGCTGGTCGTCACCACCATCGACGCCCACTCAAGTCCCTTCGATCCACGTGGTCGGGACGGTCACACGAACCCGGCTGTGCACCGCCAGTGCTCCTCCGTCGTCGTCGGAGTTTCCTGATAAGCGCCGCCGAGCTGATCCGTCGTCTTTTTAGTAGCGTTGGCCAACACGGCGCCGGATCCAGGGGGTGACAAGCGACCCGGCCCGTCGATCGACCCGGTAGTCGTACGCGCGTAGACCCCGCGGGAGGCAAGAGTCGATGCAAAGTCTTATGGCGGCGGTGAACGCTTCCATCGACCCGGTTGCGCTGATGCATCGGATCGCCGAGCAGATGTGTTTGTTAACCCCTAAAGCCGACGGCGCCGCGGTGAGTCTGCTGAACGCGGAGAACACGTTCGTCGTGGTGTCGGCCTATGGTCTGGTGGAATCGCTGCGGGGTTTGTCCCTACCCCTTGATGGCACCTTCCAGGGCCGCGCTATCGCCACCGCCCAACCTCAGGTCAGCCACGACGCGCTCAACGATCCGAACTTAAGCGACGAGGTGCGCGCCATCGGCGCCGACCTGGGAATCCAATCCCTGGTCGTCCTCCCGTTAATGCACCACGACAGCGGAATCGGAGCGCTCTCACTGACCGCAGTGGAGGCCCACAAATTCACGGACCGAGATATCGCGGCCATGCAAGCAACGAGCCGTTTCCTGTCCGCGCTGATCAGCTCGCACACCGAACTATCCACCTTGCTCGACGATTTCCTGTCCCACCCCTACCACGGCGGACCCGATCTCGCCGCCCAATTCCTGGCCTCAGTACTGCTGCCCGACATGGCCCGCGAGGACGCGCTGCATCAACGCCTCAGCGAGCTCGAGGCCAAACCCTCGCATCTGACGGCGGTATTCCAGCCCATCGTCGACCTGCAGACCGAACTGGTCGTCGGCTTCGAAGGACTCAGCCGCTTTCCCACCGACCTCGACCACTCCCCCGCCTACTGGTTCGACGTCGCGCGCCGCCTCGGCCGCGGCGTACCACTAGAACTGGCGGCACTGCGCCGGGTCCTGGCCGATATCGACACCATTCCCGGCAACTGTTTCACCGCCGTAAATCTCAGCCCGTCCACCGCCATGGATCCACGCGTCACCGATGTCTTACTCGCGGTGCACCGGCCACTCGTTGTCGAGATCACCGAACACGAACCGTTCCCCGATAATCTTGCTGAAGCGTTGCAACCCTTGCGCGACAGCGGAATTCGTCTGGCGATTGACGATGCCGGCGCAGGATTTGCCAGCTTCAACCAGCTACTGAAACTTCACCCTGACATCATCAAAATCGACGGAACCTTAACCTGCGACATCGACCGCGACCCGGCCAAACGCGCACTTGTCACCGCTATCGTCGCACTCGCTACCGAGATCGGAGCCACCACCGTCGCCGAAGCAATCGAAGACCCATCCCAGCAGCACACCGTGACACAACTCAACGTTCACTGGGGGCAGGGCTACCTTTTCGTTCACTGGGGGCAGGGCTACCTTTTCGGCCACCCCACCCCACGCCGCGGCCTAGGTGTCGTGACCTAGCCATCATCTCGGCCGACCGACTCGGATGCACTTACCTCACCGACGCTAGAACCTCACGCCACGTCAGGAACAGCCCCAACAAAACAGACCCACACCTCAGGATTCCTGTTCGGCCTTGGCGAGTTGGCGCACCAGAGAGGCTGGTGCTTTGCGGCGGTAGGCGTCTTCGAGCATTTCGCGAAGCAGGCCGGTGGTGGCGGCCTTGACCGCCACCACCACACACGCCAGCTTCTTGCCCCAGTAGAACTCCTGGCACACCGAGGGAAACTCTGCTGTTGCTGATCGAATCACGTTCTCTTCGAGCATGATTCGGATGTGGTGATCATCAGGCACGGTGGCGAAGATCTTTCCGCGGACTCGAAACGACGCGATGCCATGATGGTCAACCTCGCTTGCTTCGGGTAGCCCCAGCGCGATGTCCCGTGCCTGGTTCATGGTGGTCATTGGTGGGGTGAGTGGAAGTACCAGAGCTGGCCTTCGCAGTCGCGGGCGCCCCACTCCCGCACCCCGTAGGGCTGATCGACGGGTTCTTCGATGACGTGCGCGCCCGCGACAACGGCTCGTTGGTAGTGCTCGTCGAGGTCATCGACGACGATGACGGTCATCCCGGTGGCCGCCCCCAGCTGGGCCGGGGATTGATAGCCCTCGGCCGCCGGGTGTAGCCAGATGGTGTGGTGCCCGGCGCTGACCTCTCCGTGCACGGCGGTCCCGGCGTCGTCGGTGTGCAGCGGCCCGGCGGTCAACCCCAGAACCTTCACCAAATAGTCGTGAGCGGCGGCCACATCGCTGTAGACCAGCATTGATGTGGTGGCGCGTAACGGTGAATCGAGCATGTTCATCTCCTCAATCGTGGAAAACAACTGTTCAGCAGATAGCTCATCGACGTCGTCGAGAGCCGCGGCAAGTGCGTTCAGTCGGCTGGCGAGTCGTGACGCGACCGTCGCGGTACGACGGGTGTCGACGAGATGACTGCTCACCACGTCCTTGAGTTGCCACTGCGGTTGGTCGAGCACCTCGGCGATCCGTTCGAGCGGAAACCCCAGCCGTCGCAGCACGCAGATCCGATACAGCCGCCCGGCATCAGCACCGTCGTAAAGTCGGTGTCCGGACGAGGATCGCCGCGCCGGCACCAGCAGCCCGATCTGGTCGTAGTGGTGCAACGCACGCACCGTCAACCCGGTCAGCCTGGCCAACTGACCGACCCGCCATTCGCTCGCGTCTCGGCTGGTGGCCTCGGATGCACTCACCTCACCGACGCTAGAACCTCACGCCACGTCAGGAGCAACCCCAACAACGTGCCAATTCCGCCTTCCGGTAAGCGCTACCGACCCGAGACGAGAAATGAGCCGTCCACATTCTCTAGAAACGAGACAGGCGCGGCAACTTACTGGGTTGTAGTGTGTATGACGCTGATACACTTATCGTCATACACGATTACAAAGGAGCCGCTGTGGCCGTCTTGAACATCCGGGTAGAGGACCGAATCCGCGATCAGCTCAAGGAGATTGCCGACGCAGAAGGAGTCACCGTCAGCGAGTACGTCCGCGATCTGATCATGGAGGCGATCGTCCCCGTCTATGAGCCCGAGGTCGACCACGGCGAAGAGCCGGCGCCAGAGAGTATGCGGATCGCCGACCGGCAGGTGCTCTCGCTGCTTCATCGCATCCTGGCGCGCGTTCTACCCGAAGACGCCAACGATGTTGACGGGGACGTGGAATATCAGTTGAGACGGGCGGAGGTACTCGAATCCGGCTTCACCGGGGAGTACTGGCAAGAAGTCGCTGGTTTCAACACGGAGCTATCCAAGCGGGACTGCGATCGCGTGCTGGACATTCTCGACATGTTCCGTGTGATCACCTACAGCATCAAGCGGTTGGAGGAGCAAGGGACTCCGGTCGACGAGGATCTTGCGTATGAGCTGGAGTTCAAGGGCTTCGACTACCGCGATGGGCTTGAGGGCCACATGGCCAGCTACGTCAAGTTCCTAATGAGTGACGGCCGGTGGGGCGAACTGCAACCGCAGCTGAAACGCAACGACAACGGGAACTCTCACCACAAGGTGCTCGACATTTACTTGAGGATGCTCGCCGAGCACCGGCGCATTAAGGACGGCCGAGGCCGAGGGTTCCGACGGGAGGACTACCTACTATCCATGGAGGAGCTGGAGCAAATCGCCGCAGCCCAAGTCCACCCGTCGAACCGCGGATAGCTTCAGCCGCATACGTCTTATCCCGCGTGTGCAGCCCGAAGCGCAACCCGACCGACCGCCGCTTCAGCCTTTCGGTGGGTAAGGGTCTTTTTTCCCGACCGTGTCCGTGTTGCGAATCTGGTTATTGTCCTTGCGGTGGTCGCGGACCTCACCGCCTCCGCTTCGCTCCGCAAAACCCCGCGCAGCGTCGTGCGCCTCAGCCTGGGTGCCGTAGCGTCCAGCAGCTCTTTCTGCCCCCGCGCGCTTGGCGCTCCAGTCGCCTGAGTCTTTGTCGTACTGCACGTCATAGTCAGCCACGGCGCTGCTCCTATATCGACTTGGATCGGTTGTTTACAAATTTACGCAGGCAATACGACACGGACGCTGAACCGGACCCGGAGCGGTCGGCCTCCCCACCTTCGACCTCTCAAGAAGCCTGCTGCTGTTCGTGTTCGATCTCATCGATGAGACTGCGCAGAGTGCGCGTGCCAAGTTTGTGCACGTCGTCGCTGAGGTAGTGCGCGTTGACGCGCTCGCGCAGTCCGATCGCCTCGTTGAGACGGTCAACTTCCATCGCCCCACGCCAGGGTGCGGGCCGACGAAGCATCTCTGCCACCTCGTTGGACCGCGAGTGCAGGTAGTGCGCCCGACGGTCGTCGAGGGGTCCCGTCACGCTATTGCGACACGATCCGATTCGACATCCGACACGGGTGCGAATATCGGTGTGACTCAACAACTGTCGCGCAGCCTTGGCCGGTACGGTGGCGCCGAGTCGTGACAGGTAAATACCCCCAGCGGCACCGCCGCCCTGATCCTTATCGGGGTCGGGGGCCTTGCGGTAGCGGGCCATCGTTTGGGAGTGGTTGACCTTTTCGAGCATCCCTAGGCCTACTGAGTAGGCGTCGGCGTGGCCCATGGCCAAAGCGGCGCGGCCGATGTTTCCCGATTGGCCGAGCGTGACGGTGAGGTCGTGTTCGCGGAACTGGTCGAGCACCCCAAAGGCGGTGCGGATCTTGCGGATACCTTCATCGTCGCCGCCGAAGGGTGAGAAGCGGATCTCGACGTTACTGATCCCTGCGCGGGCGTACTCGGCGGCAAGATCGAGGCCGAGGCGGCTCAGAGCGGTGGTGGAGACCGTGATGACGGCCCGGGTGGGCTTGTCCTCGCCGACGGCCAAGCGGGTGCGCTCGGCGAGGTCGACGTTGAGGTGTGCGGTGCGCTCATCGGTGACGTAGAAGTGCGGGGCGGTGACGTGTGTGACCAGCGCTGGGTGCTTCTCAATGGTCAAGTCGACCAGGGCGGCGCGGGCCGCCTGGTTAGCCGAGAGGCTGTCGATGCCGTATGGCTGTCCATTCCACAGCGGGAACTTGTCGAGGCCGAAACCCGCCTCCGCGAGCCGTTCTGCTGCGGGCTCCCAGTACACGTCAAGGCCCGCGTCGACTGCGGCCGCAGCTGCGGCTACTTGATGACGCGCAGCCTTGGTGTCGAGAGTGATGGCGTCGGTGCCGGTGTGTTCGCGGGACAGGAAGTCTTCGACCGGCTTGTGGTCGTTGGGGCCAAGCCGAAACTGAATGCCCATTGTCGTGAAACGTCCTCTCGCCTCCAGGCGTTGTCGTATCGTGACAGATTACATGACATAGTGGGAGACAAAAGGAAGACAGGCGGACGATTATGGGAGCTAATGCGCTCGCCTCGACCGTGTCGAGTGCGATCGAGCGCTTGGGATTGACCTATGAAGAGGTCGGCGGGATCGTCGATGCATCGGCACGTTCGGTGGCGCGCTGGACCTCAGGCCAGGTGGTCCCGCAACGCCTCAACAAGCAACGACTCATTGAACTGGCCTATGTCGCCGACGCCCTGGCCGAAGTTCTTCCCCGCGATCAGGCCAACGTGTGGATGTTCTCGCCGAACCGGCTACTAGCGCACGGCAAGCCCGCCGACCTGGTGCGTGACGGCGAGTATCAGCGTGTTTTGGCCCTCATCGACGCCATGGCCGAGGGGATCTTCGTGTGAGCGATGCGCTCGACGAAGAGCTGGTGCAGCGCATCGACGCTCGTGGCACCAGTCAGTGGTCGGGAACGTGCGCTCGATACACCGGCGCCCACCGAGATCCCTTGTCGGGGGAGGGTGCCCGCAGATTCGGCGGCAGGTGGAACCCGCCCTTGCTGTTCACAGCGATCTACCTGGCCGATTCCGCACAAGCGTGCATGGTTGAAGTGGAACGCGCTGCACAGGTGGCATCAACTACCCCGGAGAAGCTGCTCGAAGCCCCCTACCGGCTGCACACCATCGCTGCCACCGACTTGGCAGTCCTGGATCTCACCACTCCCGAAGCCCGCGAGGCGGTGGGCTTGGAAAGCGACGACATCTACGGCGACGATTGGTCAGCCTGCCAAGCAGTCGGCCATGCCGCATGGTTTCTGCACGTGCAAGGCGTCCTGGTGCCCGCGGCCGGCGGAGTCGGCCTGGTCATTACCGCCTACGAACAGCGCACCCGTCCCGGCCAGCTCCAGGTCATCCGCAGCGAAGATCTAACGCCCAACCGCTACCGAGAACTACGACACCCGTGACCGTTCCGCGAGTGGTTTTT
>Ga0209607_1001567_pt1 | contig 19041 bp, 6 predicted proteins | sample AD_UKC117_MetaG_FD_184413 | JGI IMG/M metagenome (GOLD analysis project Ga0209607, IMG submission 184413) | Active sludge microbial communities of municipal wastewater-treating anaerobic digesters from Hong Kong - AD_UKC117_MetaG (SPAdes)... | ecosystem: Engineered > Bioreactor > Anaerobic >... | reverse complement strand
AGCGATGCACCCGGTGAACTGCGTGACGCTGCTGATGGCTCCCTGCTCACAACCCTCTCCGGAGAAGTGTCGGGATGGGGATTCAGCCCCAACGAGACCCGGCTGCTGGTTGACTACAGCGATGCACCCGGTGAACTGCGTGACGCTGCTGATGGCTCCCTGCTCACAACCCTCTCCGGAGAAGTGTTGAGATGGGAAACCATCTCCGGTCAAGTGTTGAGATGGGAATTCAGCCCCAACGAGACCTGGCTGCTGGTTGCCTACAGCGATGCACCCGGTGAACTGCGTGACGCTGCTGATGGCTCCCTGCTCGCAACCCTCTCCAGACAAGTGGCTTATTGGGAATTCAGCCCTAACGAGACCCGGCTGCTGGTTGCCTCCACCAATGCACCCGGTGAACTGCGTGACGCTGCTGATGGCTCCCTGCTCACAACCCTCTCCGGTCAAGTGTCGGGATGGGTATTCAGCCCCAACGAGACCTGGCTACTGGTTAAATACAGTGGACCCGGTGAACTGCGTGACGCTGCTGATGGCTCCCTGCTCACAACCCTCTCCGGAGAAGTGTCGGGATGGGGATTCAGCCCCAACGAGACCCGGCTGCTGGTTGCCTACAGCGATGCACTCGGTGAACTGCGTGACGCTGCTGATGGCTCCCTGCTCACAACCCTCTCCGGAGAAGTGTCGGGATGGGGATTCAGCCCCAACGGGACCTGGATGTCGGTCAGCTATGAGGATGGGAGTAGTGAGCTTTGGCAAGGGTCTAACAGCTATATGTTGGCATCTCTCGATACGAACCTTGAAGAAACTATGTTTATTACCACCACCCGAACGATGGTGGTAAAGTATCAGGATGGCCAGGCTCTCATGCTGGACCTGGCCTGGTTGGAAGCGATGAAACGTCAGGTAGACACAATGCCCATTGACGAATTGATCCAACTGGCCTGCCAATATCCATTAGACAATGGGGCTGTCTTAGAAAGGCCAGAGATGCAAGAGGCACTCCAACCTTATCTAGAAACAGTGGGATTGACGGAGTCGCAAGCGTGTCAAAATCAAAGGCCATGACTCGAAGTTACAAGCCAGAGTAAAACAAAGCTAAGGGTTAGGATTCTCTTGTAAGTCGTGTCATCAAAAGTGGCGCAAATTGTAATTTGGGTGTTAGCTTCCCTATTTTGTAAAAATCGGGAAAAGCAACATCATGCAGCATTAAGATGATGTTACGGCTGTCGATAGATTTTTTTCCGCCGTTTTAAAGGAGAAAACTCGTGACACGTTTGCCGGTTCCCGGTTCAGATAACAACAGTTGGGGCACCATTCTCAATGAGTTCCTGCGCATTGCCCACCGTGAAGATGGTCAAATCAAAGGCGTCACCAACGTCATCAACGTCAAAGATTATGGCGCTGCGGGCGATGGTCACACTGATGACACCGCTGCCATTCAAACCGCAATTGACGCGGTTAAAGGCACAGCTCAGGTCCCGCCGTTTAATAAGGTTGGTACGGTCTATTTCCCCCAGGGCACCTATTTACTCTCGTCTCCCCTCCAAACGTTTTCCGGCATCCATCTCCGCGGCGAGGATTTTGGCGCTTTCCTGGTGGCCAGCAGCGGGTTCTCCGGCTCCGCCCTGATCACTCTCGAAGGACTCCCAAAGTATTACACCGTGGCCAGCATCTCCCGGCTAAGCTTTAAGAGCGATGCCGGTTCCGGCATCGCCGCCATCCAGGCCCATGCCGAAGTGGTCGGCGGCTGCTACTTTGAAGATCTACACTTCTATACCGCCAATGGCTTACTGCTCAATACCTATACCCAGTATGCGTTTATCACCTATCTCTACAGCCTCGGTCCTGTGGATACTATTCTGCACCTGCGCGGCAACTTTAACACGGTTCGCAGCATTGATAAGGAGGCGGGTGAAACAGGGCAATCAACTGCTCCTTATATTCTCCTTGAAGGCCACAGCGGCGGCGCTCCCACCGGAAACCACCTCGAACACATCCTCATTGAAGGCAAAACCAGCCCAAACAAATCAGCCCTGGTTCTAGACGGCACGGCCGCGACAACCATCCACCATTTCTGGAACGAGCCAACAAGTACAGAGGGCAAATTAGACACGAATGGTTACGCCATTCAAATACTAAACAGCCCGGTCTCCACGGATTTAACCGGCGTCATCAAACACATTTTCAATAACAACCGTATTCGGATTGTGAATTCTGCCGGCGTCACGATTCAACACCTGAGTACTGATGGGACAGACATATCGTTTCAAGACGGAATCGAGATTGATGATCGCTCTACGGTCACGATAGGACAGGTCTACAGCCGCCGGGGCAGCAATTTGTTCCCCCTCAGCCAGTTTGGTAAGCAGCTCCACGTTCAGGAGCACATCAACCGGTCAGTCATTACGGAAAACCTGCCAGGCTATTTGCCACGCAGCCGGCCTCTCGATGCCTCACCTCACAACCTCCTGCAAAATCCATCCTTTGAATCAGGCTTTTTTCAATGGCGTATCAGCCAACCCGCACCAGACATTCAATTCTTGCCCAGTGAAGTAGCCCCAGGTCTGATGGCTCATCTCAGTTGGCCGGCTGTTTCGAAGACAAAAATTCTTTGGCAGCAAGTGGTATTTCCTTCTGAATGGATAGGGCGTCCTTTCACGATAACGGCTTTGGTTCGGCTTGAAGGTGCAGGGTCTTTTGTAACGCCTTACATTGAAGGGGCAGGTGTCAGACCGGCGAATGGTTTTCAACGGGCGTTTGGGGATACAGGCTGGCAGTTGATCACGCAAACGTTCTCTGCCTTACAAGCGTCAACGGCAAACATAGGCCTCTTTTTTTATATTGGCGATCAACCGGTTGAAGCTTTCGTCGATGAAGTCAGTTTGAGCTTTGGCACACAGTCTTTGCGGGGCACGCCTAATTTTCAAAGTCTGGAACTAGGTGGGCGCAGTATGTTAAATGGTGTCCGGGCTCCAAGTGATGGCCAGTGGAAACAGGGTGACATCATGTGGAATGCTAAACCAGCCGTTCAGGATGAAAGCTCAGGACCCTATCTCATTCTCGGCTGGGTTTGTGTTGCGCCCGGCACGCCAGGAACTTGGGTGGCGATTAAGACGGATGTGGCGGTATAAAGTTGGTTGAAGGCATGCTCCATACGATCAGTTCTTATCGCTTTACTTGAATTATCAGACGACGCTGTTAGTCTCTCTGGATCGATCTGGAACCGCTGTTCGTCGTCTAAAACACGCGGTGAATTCACATTCGCTACTTCTCAGCCGAAACGACGCTATCGCTAGCCAATTTGCCGAACGGGTTCGGCATTGTCAGGCTTTTTGGGCTGTCGCCTGTATTCATTGGCCACAGTTCATGTGCGGCTGGCTTACTTTCGTTAGCCTGGCCGATACTTTTTTTTAGCCAGCGCCGGTTCTGGCCACAACCCGCAAATTGGAGTTGATGCCCGCCAATGGGCGCACATCATTTATGAGGCCAACGGCCGTATCCGACTCTTATACTCACAACCAATGGCTGCCGGATGCAGCCACGCCGGGCTTCGTCCTGGCTGGCCTGTGGCGCGATGTCGATCTGGGTGGCGGCACATCGCCGCCAAACGGCCGTTTGCACGGTATATCCACGCGCCTACATCATAGTCGCTGGAGGAATAAGTCGGTGACGATGATAAGTCGAAAAACCCGGGTGGTGATGGATGATCAGGAAGTGGTGCCCATCGGGGTGAGAAATGCGCTAGAGAGTAACGGCCGTGTTGAAATCGTAGCCGAAGGAGCCACGGAAGCAGACGCGCTCCGGTTGGTCAACGCCCATCATCCGGACGTGCTGCTGCTGAGTTTGAACGTACTCAATAACGGCAAACTGGCATACAGGAATTTATCTGCATTCGATACGATTCGCCGCCCTGTGAGAAGCGGCCAGACAAAGGTTCTGGTATTGTCCCGGCATGGTCAAATAGGCCTGATCCACGCCATTCGGGCTCAAGAATGAGGCCATCAATTCCTGCGAGGGGCTGGCGCAGGCGGTTGTAGACATTGCTCGGAAGCGAAAACTCCCAATAAGCCATTCCTTTTACGAGAAACTATTTTTGCCTGGCCCAGAGATAGATAGCGTACCCTGCTTGACGAAGCGGCGGATCGAGATTATGCAGGCAATTGCCGACAGCCCCCAATTGACGCTGGCGCAAGTGGCTGATCTATTTAGCATCGTTGAGTTTACCCCTGCGTAACCACCTGAGCGCCATTTCCTGCTCCCTAGAAACGCTCAATCTAAACGGGGCAATGATTGAATGTTTGCGTTTGAGATTGGTAAGGATTAACGGGTGAACAGTCGTTCAAGGATACCAGTTTGGGCTCGTGAGAGTTGTCGCTGATCGTCAATCGTCCCGATCTGCCCTGGTAATTTCGTTTATCTTTCGGGCAGTATAGGCGGATAAGATTAACACGGTCCCAAGAACAACAACCGCACCGACAACTTCGATCATGACAACCACAGGTCTTCCTATCGATTCGCCGAAGGAGGATTGTTCCAAATCAACCATGAAAGAAGGAATCACTAAGACCGCAAAGAGAAATCCAACGAGAGAGAAAACCAGAGTCATCATATCAGATTGGTTTTGGTCTTGTTTAGCCTGCTGCTGTGACACTTCCATGAATTCTTGCATCTGTCTTTGTGCAGCCTGCGATTCCTGATGCTGTGCCTGGGAGAGCAGCATGGCATCATGGTGTTGTAGGAACGTGTTGATCGCGCTGATATCATCTTCAGCATTTTGCAGCGTACGCTCGATGCCGCTAATGCGAATGAATTCATCTAGTTTGCGCGTAGCATAATCGGCGCGGGCAATAAATAGGGGGGTGGTGACATCACGCAGATGAGCTAACAGGCGCGTGTTGGTTACCACAGCTTGGCGTAGCGCATGGATCTCCGCTTGAATGCTCATGGGATCATCAGCGCCCCGTTTATTCAAGGCGGCAACCAGTGAGAGATCGTCCGTGGACGTTGCCGCTACGAGTCGGGCCAGGAGGCGCAAATTCAAAATGTAGTCGAGACCAAACAGTATGCTGCGCCAGTAATCTTCGTACAAAATGTTCGGACGGTTGGAGAAATGGACACGGTAAATGCGCGGCGACCCATTCCGTTGGCAAACCGTACATTGAGAACAGTTCTGTGCCGGGTTCTCCCTGGCGACCTTTTCTCCGTTATCGCACTCCGGAACCCACTGGTCATAATAGATAACGCCATTGTCCTGAGATAACAGGCACAGTTCCGTAGACCAACTGGACAGGTCCGTATTGATTAATTGTCTGGTATCCCGGTCTTTGATTTCCGGGAAGCGCCAGCTCTCTACGGTGTCATTGTTGTCCCGAATGAGGATGCCTTCAAGCAAACAGTGGACTTCACTGCGATACACTTCATTATCTTGAAAATCTGGCCATTTGATGATGTGATTGGTGAATTGGTCCTCCGCTGCGCTGGCCTGTTCACAGTCGCAGAGCTTGTTGAATACGTAGAAGACATAGCGATCATGAAGAGGATAGGCCGGCACTTTTTTCCCGTTGTCTGACTTGCCCCCGCGAATGCCTCCAGGAGTGAACCTTAATTCGTGTAGCAACCCATTGGGTAGCTGGTAACCTTGTCCTGTTTCGTCAGGTGTGAAGTTGTTTTTGATAAACATTTCCACCATAGATATGGCGATTTCCCATTGGATGGAACGATCGAGCTGTTCCTGGAACTCTTGACGATGTTTGGCAAGTTGGGCTTTGTCAATTTTTTGTTTCGCCTCGTCCCAGTTGCCGGCATCAATATCTTGTTTAGCCTGGATGGTCAGATCCCTTTCCGGCACCGGATCGTTTTCCAGGCCGACGACTTTTCGCGATAGGGAAACCAGGTCTTCCTCGTAAAATTCCCGTTCCAGTCGGATAAATACCAATCCGTCGCGGGTTAGCTGAAGGCTCTTGCCGCTCCACTTGCCCCACTCATCCTGCAAGGTCTCCACATAATTTTGTCTATACCGATGTTGGTTGTCTTCATCACTCGGCAGTCGCTCGTTCAGCGTTGAAGAGACAGCGAAAGAGGTTTGAGCGGAAGCATCCACTAGTTCGTAAATATAAGCAAAAGCGGTTTGGGCTGCCTCATAACGTACGATGTTCAGATCTGTTGCAATGTTTTGTAGTCTTTGATAGTCAGGAGACGCGTGGAAGGTTGCTTGATCCCCGGGGATCGTTTTTAAGAACACGTCAAGATGATCCAGGGCCGTTTCATATTCGCTGGAACCGCGTAGATAATCGAATTGTTCTTTACAGTCCGCACTGACAAAATGGCGGAAATTGAGCACCAGATTGACGTGGATAACGCCAGTACCCCGCAGCCGTTTTGCGGCCAACGAAGGCAATGCCGGCATCGCATCGTCCGACAGGTCATGGGCGCCGGCCGTGAAGAATTCCTTGGCGACCGGGTTGCGCCAGGTTAACAAACGGCCGTCGCCTGCCAGGCGCGCCACGCCTTTCAGCAATAACTGATCTGCTCCAGGCCGGTCCCAAGGGTAATGATCATCTTGATTTAAGCGCTGTAAGGCGTAGCGCGCCACCCAGCTTTGTTTACTGGCCTCAACTTGTGTGGCAAAATAACGATGCGCTCGCGTGAGCCATGGCAAGTCGCCTGTGCGCAGGAGCTCTGAAACGGCCGTGTCAACCATGGCAGTACTGATTGGCGCGCCTGCCGGTAGTTGGCGGGCAATAGCCCAACACAGAGCCGGATATCCCTGGGCGTGGTGCCATAAGCGCCTTGCGGCTGCCTCGTCGACAAATGGCCGCTGCGATTCTCGCAGCAGGGTGAAAAATGGTTCCAGATCTGCCTGGGCAAAATCTTGTAGGGTGTAAGGTTCCACAATGCCCCGCAGTGGGGATTGGTTTTGCCGAACGGCCTGCAGGTCGTCGTCTCCAGCAAGAATCACTGTGACGCGGTCACGATAGAGATTATGTATCTCTTTGCATTGGGCTGATAAACCCTCCACAACTTCATCTTGAAGTTTTTGGAAGTCATCGAGCAGCAATACAAGGCGCTTATTCGCCCGAACAGCCAGTTCCTGCAGGCGTGGGGCAAAATGCAGCAGCGGCGATTGCAGAAAAAAATCATTCTGTGAGCCAGTCGGGGAATCCATGACGGCTTTTTGGGCCATTCCCAGGATATCCGTAAGCAGCAGGTTGACGGCCGTTTCCTGCTGGTACAAACCCAAATTAATCGGCTCCAGAGCCAAAACCTGTTCCCGATATCGCGGGCCGTTCAAATAATAATGTACGCTGTGCAAAAATGAGGTTTTGCCCGTTCCTTGGGCCGAAAGGATGGCATACCAGCGATCGGATTGCGCCATTTGCGCTAAAAATTCGCGTTCGGTTAAGCTGTCGTCGTGGCTTGGTTTGTCGTAGGGCTGCAACCGACGAGGCAAATACCGCCCCTGGTCGTCAGGCAACCTCAAAGGCTGTATTGTTCGCTCCAACATGATCCCTCCTCCCTGTGCAGTCTGAGGTTTAGAGACTGGACTTCAAGTGTAGATATAGATTAATGTCGTCTTCCAAATCATCCAGAATGCTGCGCCGCTGCTCTTTCTGGTACCAACGATGCAGCAGGCGCGGCACGATATCTTGCGGAAAATAGTAAGACCGCTCTTCCAAATCATGACCGGCGCTAATAGCCAGCGTCATGCGCAATTCTTGCAGTATGCTGTCAATCTCTTCGAAGGTCCACGGCCAGGCCGGTTTCACCTTACCAGCCCACGTCTCCAGGTAAACCAGCACATCGTTGGTTGTGAACGTTTGTTCGCCACTGGCCAGAGGATGAAACGGGCCATCGTTGTTGACGGCATCCCAATATTTGTGCAAGGTAATGGCGTAGAGCACAATACGCAGACGCAACTGCAATTCTTCTGCGGAGGCGCGGCTGTTGGCTTCAACTCGAATTTTACGGATCAGCTCATCGATGAGTTCCGTGTCGATTTGCTGCGCCAGGACGATTTCAATATCTTCGATATCGATGCGATTTGGGTTAGTCCGATTTGGCCGGTCCAATCGGCGCAGCAATTGTAGGCAGGCTGTCTGTACTAAATAGGGGATGCAGTAAGTACCTTGCAGCAGGCGATTGATGGCGTCTTGTCGATTGTAAAATTCGACCTCGTAATCTTCCAGAAGTGAAATGAGCTGTGCCAGTTCTGCTTCTTTCACTTCACGCAGAAAGACCGGCTCGCCAAAATTAAAAAAAACGGAGCCATGATCGTACCGTTGGAAATAAATATCCCGGTAGCCAGTCATAACCAATCCGCAGAGAGGTGGGGATGTTTGGGTAAGATCACGCAGCAAATTAAATAGCGGCTCACCGTTTTTTTTGTCTTCAAGATACAGGCTGTCGACTTCATCCAGCAGCAGAATAGGAAACGGGCGTTTCTCATCACGGAAGGCATACAGGACGCGGCGCAGACCATGATACCCTTCTTGCCCCGCGCCAAGCCAATCGGCCAGCTCCGGATAATCGGAGCGGGCCAGGGCGCTGCCTACCTGAGCAAAGAAGTCTTCGTCCGTTTTGGCGCCGCTGCCGCTTATCCACAACGGGAAATAGTGTGGGTGCTGCAGGAGACGGCCTTGAATCTGATGCAACAAAGAGGTTTTGCCAATACGCCGACTGCCAAAGATCAGAGAGGGCGATCGGTCGATAACCTGTAAGATGCGCTGGATCTGACGCTGGCGACCGACAAAGAGCCGCGACCCCGGACTGAGGGGACCACGCGTCTGAAAAGGGGCCAGCAGCGCCCGCCCCACCTGCCGCTGGCAGAGGCGGATGAGGTGTTTATTTGGCGAAACGGCCGTAATAATCTCGCCCAGGTCCGGACCTTCAATAAACACATACTCGACCGCGTAACCGCTGTCGCTTTGTTCCACTGCCTGGCGAAGGCCCGTTGCCCCATCGGGCGTGATCAGAATGACGATGTCTGGCTTGTGGTCGGGTGACACATTCGGTCCATTTACTTCCTTTTCCCCATTCATTTCCAGGGCCTTCAGCTGCTCACTGAACCGGGTGGCATCCCGCGACAGGTTGTCCGCCCAGAGCTTCCACTGCCGGCTGTCGCGGACAAGGCCGATAATAAAATGTTTGGCTAAGCCGGGAATCACGCGGTCGCCAAATGACGTGACTTGCCAGATTACCCCACCATCACCATACGCCGTCCATCTCTGTTCGCTGCGCAGCTGCCAGGGCGACGCGGCCCGCTCCAAATTAAGCAGAAAATTAAACTGGCTGAATACATGCTGGATTTCTGACTCGGAAGGAATGCCCGGCTGGTAACAAAAGCGTGTCAGGCCCTCTACAAAGCCGATGGTGTAGCGCCACTGTTGCTGCCGCTGGCTGCTCATGCCGTAAAAATTCAGGAAGAGATTCCGATCTTCTTTGCTGTCGCTGAACGCCTGGTCAATGTTCTTTAGATCGGTTAACGGCACACTACGGTAAACCGGGCTTATTTGCGCGCGCGCCTGGAACAAAGGCTGCAGAGTATAGCTGTGCAAGTGAAGTTCTGGCGGGTACCAGGCGGTATCGCCGCTCATTTCGCTGCCCAGGGCAGCGCGCACCATATACAGGAACGGTTTGTTGCGCAGGTAAAATTCGCGCCAAATTGGGATACGAAAGGTGTAAACCTTGCCAATTTCCCGATGACTCTCCCGTTCATTAAAACTGAAATTTGCCGCCATCTCCGCCAACAACCTTTCTAAATCGACGGCACGCAGCAAACGCAGCAGCATCTGACCGACCCTGTCTAGCTCTTCAGCGCCAAATACCAGCGCTCGTCGGGTGGCCAACCCGGCCAGCCAAACGTCATGGGGGGAGAAGTAGCGGCTGGAGCGGATTTTGCCTGCCAGAACGTCTGTTAATGGCTCTCCTGTCTGCGCCTCGGTGCGGCGCGGCCGGCCGCGCGGGGCCCCCGGTCGGTAGGGGCGACTGAGCCTCAAATCCTGTAGGGTGTCCAACCAGGCTTTGTTCTCCACGGAAAATTCAGCATATGCTACCAGCGTAAGCAATAGCTTCTCATAGAAAGAAAGCCAGACCCAAGCGTTGCGAAAAAACTGCTTTTGGCGCCCGTATTCCAGCAAATACTGGGTCAGTGAAGTGGCGCTGAAATCACGCTGGTTAGTCGGGTCGAGTGTTTCGCGACGGGCTTGCTCCAGCCCTTCCAATAAGAGGGAACGCATAAACATCAGATTGTTGCCGCATAACCGGGCCATCTCTTCCGGTGTAATAGGTTGGCTAAACACGTTAACGGTGGTTGTCAACTGGCGATCCTGGAACTGTTGGCGGAGGAAGGCGGTCGATTCGGCCCAAGATTCATCTGTTTCTAGCAAATAATTGGGTCGTAAAACCTGGCAAGCGGCCGAAAAGGCGGGGTATTCAGCCTGCAAGATTTTGTGTGTCAGGTAAGAGCAGCCGAGGACCAGATGGAGATGATTTTGCTCCGCAAGCTCTTGCCAAAAAGTCAAAGTTTCACTCAGCGTTGCCCGACCATCTTCACTCTCGATGAGATTTAGCAGCAGGTAATCGAAATGCTCCAGGAAAAGCGTGGTCACCGGCCGCGAACCCCGGTGGAGCGCCTGGAAAAATTCACGCCGGTAACTGGCCTCAAAACCAAACGGTTTATCCATTTGCATGGCGGCAGTCGCTATCTCGTCGTGCAAGCGGCTGGGAAGCAGGCGAATTGCCTGACCTTCGCCACTTTTTTGCTGGCGCAAATGGCTGAGAATGCGCTGTAAATTGACAATACGCCCGTCACCTGGCTTAACCCAGGATAAACACCCCTCGAAGAAAGTATGTCGAGCGCTTCGGTCCAATTCCAGCAATAGTAGGCCGCCCTGCAGCCCGAGGATCTGGCGCATCCGATTGCTGTAATGTTTCCAGGACGTGGGGAAACTGCGAGGATAATCAATCGTTTTTTGCCGAGACGGCAGGTTAAAGGCAACCGATTGCGAGGATGGCTCTCGTTCGTCAGTGGTAAATTGCAGTGTAAAGAAGAGGATGGCATCAACGTTCTGGTAGTCACTCTCGCCGGGCGTTTGTAAATAAGTAGCCCGGATCAGGCCGTTCATGCTCTGGTTCGGCGCGAGGTTTGGCGTTTCATCCGTCCAATTATGCTGTACGGTGCAGGGAATAGAACGGCCGTTTATCGTCAAATGAGGTGGTTCCAATTGAATTTTAAAGCCGGTCGCCAGCCCTTTATTGCGTATCTCAAAATTGACCCGCAGCTCATCGTCGCGAAAACGGGGATTTAGCAGCTGCACCTCCCAGATAAACTCGTTGGTCAGCCGACGCAGCCAGCTGCTCAAAATCTGGCTCCAGTCAGCCAGTACATGGTTGAGGCCCTTCAACCAGGCAGTATTGACCAATCGTCCCGCCTGCTGCTCCAGAGCGGCGGATTTGGTCACCTGGCTGCGCTGGAGATCCAGGTTGGTGAGCAGCAGGCGCAACCCTTCTAGACTTTCTTCCATCGAGACGTATAACACATCATCCAGGCCGCGGCGCATCAACAACAGCGACTTTTCCAAAACTGGGCCCACATGGGTTGAGAAAGCCGTTCGCGTATTGGTAGCCTCCGTAAAGTAACCAGCAAACAAGTCTGACCAATTCCCACCCGAAAAGAAAGTTTCGAGATCCTGAGCCGTCCGCAAATTGGCCAACACCGCCAGATGATGATAGATCTGGGCATGGTGGACCGCAAACCAGGTTTCATCCAGAGAAAACTCCGTATCCAGTTGGTGGAGGGCGGCAAGCTGAGCCTCGTGGGAATCGTGCGTCAGAAAGGTGTAAACCGACGCAAAGAGTCTTTGCGTTACCTCATCCCGGCATAGAAGGGGCAGATCTGCGGAAAAAATGGGTTGTAAGATTAGGGGATCGACAGCCCGGTTGCAAAATTCGTGGGCTATTTCCCAGGCACGTCCCTTATCTTGTCGATAAAGGTCCAAGAGACGGTGGGCGATGGCTTTGCGTGCCTGGTGGGCCGATGGATCAGACGGCAGAATCAACCATTGCAGCACTTCCCACCAGCCATCATGGGGCCGCCGGGGTTGGATCAGCTGCTCGGCAACCAGACAGCCCAACCCATGTCGCACCGTTTCGTCATCGCAGGTGGCGCCCACCTTGAGGATAGACCGCCAGGGCGGCGGCAGCGTCTGTTCGATGACTTGAGCTGCGACGGCCGTTTCCTCCAGGGTCATAATCAAGGCCTGGGCCAAAAATTGTCGGTTGGAGCCAAACTGGAGCAGGTGGTGCAGGGAGTCAAATAATGCGAGATCGGCGTGATAGGCCGCTGCACGTACCAGGGCGCGTACCAGAAGGATCTGATAATCCGGAGTGGTTGTCAGGGAAATGGGGACAGCGCCCAGTGCTGCCGCCGCACGTTTGGCCGTTTCTGCGTCCCCAGCGATTGCCAGGTGGCTGAGGCGCAGCAGTCCCATTTCCGCCAGGCCATCGTCGGCCGGGTTTGCGACAGCTGTCTGCCAATAGCGTATCGGATCGGCCCCGGCCACCTTCGTTTCCCATTGGTGGGTGATTGCCTGGGCGGCCGTTTGTGCGGCTGTTTTGTAATCGAGCAGTTGAAACACGAGCAGTTCGCCCTGAGTTGTCACCGCTGCCACGGCAGGAATGGCTTCTTTTCTGGCCGTCAAAAGGCGAAAACTGGCTAGGTGGTGGATATGGGCCTCCAGGCGGAATTCGCCTAATCGTCCGCCCAGCAAGTCGTAAACTACGACCCGATCGGCGACGGCTACAAACAGATCACTACGGCCGTCACCATCCAGATCAAACAAAGTAGCGGTGGGTAAGGCAAAATCCGTCCCCCTGGCCGCATACACCGTGGCGCCCAGGTTCAGGTCTGAAGCGCCTGGAAACCGCTGCCAGAGCAGTTCGCCCGCATGGTTGAAGCAGTAAAGCCGCTGGTTGCTACACAGAATAGTGAGATAGCTATTTCCCTGAGCATCCGGCCAGGCCAGAAGCTGCACGATCCGCGCCGGCAGTTTGATGGTCAACAAGTCAGACCCGGTGACCGACTGAAAGGTGGCCTGAAGGGCGAACCGCCGCGCAGTTACCTGGTAGGCAGTACGACCGTTTTTGGTCAGCAAGACCACCAGTTCCACTTCCGGCGATAGACTGGTGAACGCTGGCATAAGTTGACCATCGTGTTGTCGTGGTGACTCGTCCAGGCTGAGGCTCAAGTCACTACCGGCTGAGTGCCAGGCCCAGCCTTCTCGCTGCCACCGGGCCAGCTGTATGGGGTTGTTTCCTGGGACAAATTGATAGAAAGCGCCATCAGTGCTCAGGCCGCAAACGGTCGTTTCTGCGCCCCTTATACCGTCTGGCGTAGGACCCAATTGGCGCAGCGGAGCGGGTAACTGCCACTGGCCGGATTGTTCGCGCTGCCCCAGGTCCATTTGGATGACCTGGCCGGATGTTGTGCCCAGCCAAAGCCAGGTCGTGCCTGCGGCTTCGTCAACAACAGGCTGCAGGGTGACGATTGGGGCCGGTAAGGGCAGCCGCCACAGGCAGTGGACGCCATGCTGCGCGTCTATCCAGGCGGCAATCAGATGGGTGGGATCAGCGGCGGATAAGTCCAGATCATAGGGTGTGGCCATGCCGCGCAGACGGTCAATCCAGCGTAGCACAGCAGGCTTGACGGGGATTTTCAACCCGCTCAGCCAATTGGCAATCTGAAAGGCGACAGCTGGATCGGGATGCGTCTGGCACCAGCGCGCCAGCAAATGGCTGGCTAGAATTGGCTCTGACTGCAAGATTTCTGCCGCCAGCTTCAAGGCTGTTTTGTCGTGACGATTATCCGCCAGCCAGCGTACGGCCCAATCGTTTAGTTCAGACCGCCCATCGTGGAGATATTGATTGACCAAGGCTAGCGGCTCGCTGATTTGGAAGGCCCAGGAAACGGCCGTGTTAACCAACTGTTCAAGCGCAACCTGATCCGCAGCCGGCATGCGGTCTGTGAACACATCTAGTGTGCCGTCCTCGTAACCCACCAGGATCTCAGTCTGGCCATCCTTATCAAGGTCGCCAAAGGATAAGGCGGTGGCAATGCCTGGCAGGTTGGCGGACCAGATGAGCGCGCCGCTTCGCCCATCCAGGGCGATTAGCCGCCCATCGTCACTGCCGACGAGCAGATGGAATGCTCCGTTGGGCTGTGGCCGAGCCATCAAGCAGGTGGTGAAGAAATCAGTTTCGGCGGACCAGGACGGGTCGGCGATTAACGAGGGGTGGCTTTCATCAGACCAGATCAGCCGGATGAGGCGTGTACGTGCGCCGGCTATGTAAATCGCCGTGTCGGTTTGCACAACAGCCAGGGGTCGAAACGGGCAGGTCCATTCACCGTCCCATCCAGACGCTGATTGGTCAACAGCTAGAAGGCGGTAGATGGGTTGGTCCGGCCCTGTGACGGCGATGATTTCGAGACGAAATTTCTGGCGCTGTTGGCCTGCCCAAATGGGCCATGTGACCGGGGGGTGGGTGATGGGCAGGGATTGTCCGACGGTAAGGTTTAATGTGGGAGTCGTCCCATCACTGAGAACCAAATCATACAAGACGAGATTGTCCTCAACGGTTGGTTTGGTTGTGACCACGCCCACCTGAGGCCGGCCCCACCAACCGGTGCGCGAAGCCAGCCCCAGGATTCGGTGGTGGTCGGCATTTTCCAGGTTAGTGGTAAGACAGGTATTTGGTTGGGCGAGGGGATCTGGATAATAGTGAATACGACCGTTTTGATAAGCAACAAAGATCTCAGCGCAGCCATCGCTATTCATATCAACGGCACAAATGCCTGCAACAGGGGATGGACCGCTCAATCGTTGTTCGGTGTGCAGTGGATTTTGTTGGCAGTTCAGAAGATGGGCCAGGAGTTCGGTAACGGCCGTCAACGCTTCTTCACTAGGGGGAGTGCTGTCCAGGCTACTTGCTGCCTGCTGCCACTTATTCCAGAATTCTACTGCCAACATCGAAGCGCCTTTGAGGGTACGCGTACAAAACAGAAATTGCGAAAGCGTTGAGCCTCTCCCTAACCCAACCTACAATACATAATCTGCCAGGGAAAGTCAACAATTGCCGCGTGCTGGGACACGCGAAAGGTCGCTCGAAGAAAATCTCTCCTGACTGCCAATCGCTAAATTGATTTGTCGCCGCTAATTGTACGGGATGATATGTGACTCCAGAGTTAACAACTATGTCCGGGAAGGCTGGCTGTGATCTTCCGGAAGAGTGGACGTAAAGAAAAGGCTGAGTCCTTTTTTCGGAGGAACAAATGACAACCCAAAAATAAACCTATTCGGCAGCATTCAGGCAAGAAGCGGTGCGCTTGTAGGAAACAAGCGGTAAAAGTGCGATGGAAATCGAACGAGAACTCGGCATCACGCATGGTCTGCTCAACAAATGGAAACGCCAACTAAAAATGAGGGCCAGGCAGCTTTGGCCGGGGCCATCTGACACCAGAACAAGAACAGATACGGCAACTGGAACGAAAGTTAGCCATTGCTGCCGGCCAGGGCGGTGTCGTGTTCATTCAAGACTCGCTGCGCTTCATTCTGATGTGTAACCTGGTACAGGCTGACGCCGCCAGCGCCGACGAATACTGGCTAACGCTCTGGTACCTGCCAGTCGCGCAAAAAGAGCAGCACCTTTTATAGAATCGTCCTCATGATAAGAAAATTTGAGATGCATTTGGCGAGACTCCACCCCAAGGGTGTAAAATCGAACGTTGAAACCGACATTTTCTTTTCATTTGAGGCATAATACAATTGCGAGAGGCTTCACTCAACGTTGGACTGTGTCAGCCCAATCGCATTAGAAAAGGCGTATGCTTCGAAGTTTATTTATGTTGTCCACGAAATCGGGGGACTCCAAACTGACGCAATATGCCAAATCGCCGGCATCCGGTCTGATACGCAACCAAACCGTTTAGCCAATTTCTAAAGATTGGCCCCATTTTACCGAGTTAAAGCTGAGGAGTACAAAGGAACTGGATTGAATCCCAAAAACATGTTGCTTTCCACAAAACTTCGGCCGCCACAGTTGCCCGGCGATTATTTATCGCGACCACGGTTACTGGCGCAGTTGGATCGCGGCTTAAGTGGGGGGCTTATCCTGATTTCGGCGCCAGCTGGCTATGGCAAAACCACGCTGGTTGCTGATTGGCTGCATCACATGTCATTGGGTGGCGGCCAGCGGTCAGCGTCGCCGTGCGCCTGGGTGTCGTTGGATGAGAGCGACAACGACCTGTATTTATTTTTGCGTTACGTCATCACGGCCGTTCGGACTGCCTTTCGCCAGGAATCATTGTGTACGGCTACAGAATCCCTGTTGGATGCCGCCCAATTACCGCCATTAGAGGCGATCACCACATCTTTTATCAACGATCTGAATACCCTGCCTGACCAACTGCTGTTAGCTCTGGATGATTACCACCTCATCACTTCCCCGAAAGTGCAGCAGCTCATGGATCGGCTGGTCCATTATTTCCCTGCCGGGCTGCGGCTGGTGCTGATTACCCGGGTAGACCCACCCTTGCCCTTGCTGTCGCGCCGTCGCGCCCAGGCGCGCCTGTTAGAAATTCGCGCCGCTGATTTGCGTTTTACACCGGCCGAGGCGTATGCAGTGTTGCAAGGAACAACAGACACGGCCGTTACCCTGGAAACGGCCGTGGCGCTGGACAAAGAAACAGAAGGGTGGATTATCGGCTTGCAGATGGCCGGCCTCTCCCTGCGTGATCAGGCCGATCCGGTGGCTTTTGCCCGCACGCTGCGGCAGCGCGGCCGCCGCCTGGCGATGGACTTTTTGCTGGACGAAGTGCTCATCCGCCAACCGCGGCCCCTCTTCGAGTTTCTGCTGCAAACGTCGATTTTGGAGCGATTTTGCGCCCCGCTCTGTACGGCTGTATTTCATGCCGCAGAACCATCTGCCCAGCAAGTGCCGGATTACCTGGACAGGCTGGAGCGAACCAACCTGTTTCTCGTATCTTTGGACGAACAGAAGGTCTGGTACCGTTTTCACCACCTGTTTCGGGATTTACTGCGGCAGCGTTTGGCGCAGGAATACGAACCGGAAACCATTGCTTCCCTGCACAAACACGCCGGCGTCTGGCTGGCCGAGCATAAATTGATTGAAGAAGCCTTGCGCCATCTGTTAATCGCCGGGGATGTGGACACGGCCGTATCCTTGATCGAAGCCAACCGGCTTGAGGTGTTGAACCGCGAAGATTTCCGCACCGTGGAGCGCTGGCTGAGCATGCTGCCAGAGGATGTGGTCAATACACGGCCGTCATTGCTGCTCATGAAGGCCTGGGTCATGCGCATAGACTACAAGCTGTCGGCCCTTCCTGCCGTCTTGAAGCAGGTGGAAGCGCTGCAAACGGACGTGCCAACCGGCGACCAACACGCCTTAATCATTGCCGACAGCCTGCAGGGAGAAAGTGATACCCTGTGGAGCGAAATCTATTTTTGGGATAGCGATTTTCGGCGCACCCACACCAGTGGCCGCTCTGCGTTGGCGCTCTTACCCAAAAATTATTATTTCGCGCGCGGCCTGGCCGTTTTATACAAATGTCAGGCGCTCCAGGCTTTCGGTCAGCTGGAAAAAGCTATCATCCTACTAAACGAGGCGTTGGCTGACGAGGAGCAGCAGCATCTGGCTTTTAGAATAAGGATACTGATAGCCGGCATCACAGTTTACGGCGCAGCCGGTGATTTGTGGCGTGTGAAGCAGGCTTCCCAGATGCTCATCAAACTGGGCGAGGAAGAGCGGAGACCGTTAGGCAGCGGCTGGGGGAATTATGGTTTAGGCTACGTCTATTATCAATGGAATGAATTAGATAAAGCCTACACCTATTGGACCTCCCTGCTGAAGCTCCGCTACCTGTCACACTTCCGATCCTATTTTGAATCTCTGTTAGGGCTAGCTTTGGTGCAGCAGCTTCAGGGTGATGCAGACCGCGCGCAGCAAACCTTGGATTCTTTATCTCTGGTGGTAATGGAAATGGGTCAGCCCCGGTTGCTCCCAGAAATAGCCTCCTTCCAGGCGCGGTTGGCCTTGTTGCAGGGGAATATGGCGACAGCCGTGCAGTGGGCCGAAACAACAACGGAACCTCACTATTCACCTACATGGTTTTGGGAAACCTCCCACTTAACCCGCATCAAGGTGTATCTGGCCCAAGGAACGGCCGTTAGCCTGCAAAAAGCCGCCGAGCTGTTGCAGTTCGACCAGCAAGCCGCCGAAGCGGCCCATGAGCACGAACAGTTGATTGAGATTTGGGCGCTCCGGGCAATGCTTGAAGCCGCGAAGGACAATCCGCAGGCAGCGCTGGCCGCCTGCCAACAGGCTGTAGAACGGGCCGAACCGGCCGGTCATATTCGCTTTTTCCTCGATTTGGGGCCGGTCATGGCCGAACTGCTGCGTCAGCTAGCCGTGCGCGGCGTCTCCGTACCCTTTATCGGCCGAATCCTGGCTGCCTTCCCCGGAGAGTTCGCCCCGGCTCTCACAGAGCAAGAGATGCAAATCCTGGCCTTGCTGCAGCAAGGTGTGTCCAACAACGCGATCGCTCAACAGCTTGTCATATCCCTGAACACAGTCAAAAAACATAATCGCAACATTTACCAAAAACTCGGTGTCCACAGCCGCGATCAAGCCATTGCTCGGGCAAAAGCACTGGGCCTTATCTAAAGAACTGCCAGAGAAAACGACCCCTTTCGAAAATGTATTAACGCAGAAACGCTAAGGCGCAGAGGAAAAATCTGCGACATCAGCGCAATCTGCGAATTTTCATTGATGGTGTTGAGCCTGCGCTCATGCCGTCTCCCCTGTAAATACTCCCCAATATTATCCCTTCCTCCGTATCGAGCGCCTCTCATTTCTGCTAATATGAAAACATGGCCGGAAAACTGGCGCTGCATCAAGCAGCCGTGTACCAGATACGCTTCCAGGGCGTATTAGACGAATCCTGGGTCAAGTACCTTAATCCAGACCTCA
>Ga0209607_1001566_pt1 | contig 19044 bp, 23 predicted proteins | sample AD_UKC117_MetaG_FD_184413 | JGI IMG/M metagenome (GOLD analysis project Ga0209607, IMG submission 184413) | Active sludge microbial communities of municipal wastewater-treating anaerobic digesters from Hong Kong - AD_UKC117_MetaG (SPAdes)... | ecosystem: Engineered > Bioreactor > Anaerobic >... | reverse complement strand
GCTCTAGGCGGCGGCCTCCTCCACCTGCATCCGAAAGGGCAGGCCGTGCTTGACCTCCAGGCGGCGCACGGTGGCGTTGCCGAGGGAGGCGAGCGTGGTCATGAGTTCCCGGACGCTCGACTTCAGGGCGAAATCGGTCAGCCCGGCCTCGTTGCGGCGGCCGTTGCCCGCGCCGAACTTCACGTCCCGGACGATCCGGGGCCGCGGCTTCATCACCGGAAGGCCGTCGCGGATGACGAGCCCTTCGATCACGCCGAAGTCGAGCTTCTGCATCAGCTCGACCAGCTCGGCCTGAGCAGGGGTGAGGGTGGATTTCCTGGGAGGTTTCATCGTGGATCCTTCCTGGGTTCAAGGGTCGGGGATAACCTGTGCGTAACCCGTGGACTAAACACTAAACACTGTGGATTAAAAAAAAGCGGGGATATCACGAGAACAACCCCGGCTCCGGCACCTTGGTCCGGATCAGTCCGAGTTCGATCAGGCGGATCTGCATCGCCTGCGCCGAGACCTCGAACACCGGAGCCATCTGCCGCGCCACGTCGACCGTAGGCCTGTCGTCATCGGCGAGACCCCAGCGGGACTTCAGGTCCTCGATCTCGTCGATGGCGATGTACGGCTGCCGATTGCCGTGCATGGCTTCCCACTGGGCGAAGACCATGTCCTTCGGCATCAGCAGGTAGCCGGCGAAGGCGTCGGCCTGCCACTCCAGCGGGCTCTTATCGTTCGATCTACAGATCACCGGGTTCTCTCCGGCCTCGAACATGGCCACCTGACCCTCGTTGGACAGGAACACGTCTCGGTGCAATTCCCAATGGCCCGTTTCATGGGCGACCGTGAACCTATAGCGCCCGAGTTGCGACGGATGCATGGTCGGGTCGAGAGACTGATCGAACTTCACTTCCCTGGATCGGAACCAGAGCCCCCCCAGGGCATCGGGCTCGTTCACCAGCTTCGGAAGATCATCGAAGTCGTATGCGAGGCCGAGATGGGCCTCCAGAATCTCCTCAACCGGGATCGGCGGTGTGACGGTCAAACAGTACCTGCGTTCGTAGCCGGCGATCAAGACCAGCGTGCCGGCCTCGATGTCTTTCCTGGGGACAAAGGTGTGGATACGCGCCATTCGTACCTCCTGTACGTCCTGCGTTAGGACTTCCGTTTCATGTCCTTGGTGATGCGCTCCAGATCTTGCGCGGTTAAACCGCGGGCGCTTGCGGTCCGCAATAGGTCGGCCATCGCCTTAGGCTCCGACTTGATGATCTCCTCGAGCTCCGGGTCGGTCTTATCGGCCAGAGCCAGAAGTTCATCGGCGTCAACGTCGAGTAGCTCCGCCATCGTGATGATGTGCTTTGCTTGCGGCGGGGCAAACTCTCCCTTCTCGATCTTGCTCAGGAACGTGGCGCTGATTCCGACCTTCTGTGCAAACTGCCTGAGCGAGAATGAGGGATCGACCGCCTTCTTCTTCTCGCGGAGTTCTCGAATCCGGTTCCCGAAATCCGGGTTTCCTGCCATGTTTTCACCTCCCTATCGTGGCCGAGCGACCTGGGTGTTCCGCTCGGTGGGTCGGTCATCATCGCCCGCAAACGTTGACTAAATACTAAACGCTCCTCCCCGCGTCAAGTGCACGCATTTCTCCCTCCGATTCTACGTTGTAAGACAACAGGTTAGCTCGTCAAGCGAACACCCTGTCACCCGTCCGGGAGCCCCGCCTTCAGGTCCCGCCACATCACCCGCTGCTTCCGCCAGTCGGGCACCGAAGCGATGGGGCGGACCGCCTTCTCACGGATCGGGTCGAGGCCGCCGCCGGACTGAGGCAGGAACAGGATCTCCTCCTGGATGTCCGGCGCGAGCAGCAGCAGGCTCATGATCTGGGTCATCCGCGCCCGGGTCACCATAGCGAGGCGGGCCAGTTCTGCGTAGTCGGAGACCTCGCCCTGCCGGCGTAATTCGTCCATGTGCAGGGCCAGGGCGAGCAACCGCGATACCCGCGGCACGCTCCCGAGCGTGGGCGGCGATTCCTCAACGCCTTCACGGAGTTCCTTCCGACCCTTCCTCATGCTGCGGAAGTGGACGGCCTTGGTGATCTTCAATGGCCGGGTCATGCGTTCTCCTCCGCGTATTCACGCGATAGCGTCTCGATGCCCGCCGGGTGGAAGGTCACCGAGACGGTGCCCTTGTCCCCGTCGTAGTCCACGCGCTGGATCAGAAGGTTCAGCACCCGCGCCTGCTCCCGAAGCGTGAGCGTCTCCCAGACGGGGTCGAAGGCGGCCAGCGCCTTGGCGGCCTCGTTCTCGTCGATCATGCCCCGTTCGAGGCGAGCCAGCTCGTCACGCACCTGGGCGAGGCGTTGCTCGGCTCCCCTGATGCGATCCAGCAGATCGGCCATCCGGTCGGTCGCCGTTCCGCCAGAACCGGCTGCGCCCGCCAACTCGCGCATCTGCGCATTGTGGCGCTTCAGCTCGCGCTCCAGGCCCGCCTTCTCTGCTTCGAGTTCCTTCATCCGCTCCTTGGCCTCCGCACGCGCTCCGCCCAACGTCTCGACCAGGAGCGACGGGTCGCGCCCGATGCCTCGCACCTGGTCGATCACGAACTTCTCGATCTCGCCGGCGGGAATCGACTTCGACGGGCAGGTGTGCCAGCCGCGTTTCTGGGCGTTCACGCAGACGTAGTAGCGGTAGCGCCGGTCCTTCTTGGTCGCGTGCGTCGGCACCATCGCGCAGTTGCAGGGCACGCAGTTGATCAGCCCCTTCAGGATCGCGCCGAATCGGTTGCGGACATGCCTGCCACCGGTCGCCCCGTTGCGCTTGAGGATCTGGCCGGCCCGACGGAACATATCCTCGTCCACGATCGCCGGGTGCTCTCCGTCATGGACCTCGTCCTTGTAGGTCAGGCGGCCGATGTAGAGGACATTGGTCAGCAGGCTGTACAGGCTGTGCTTATTGAACGGCGCGCCGCCGGACTCGCGGCCCTTCTTCGTGATCCACCGCTTGTTGGTCCACCCCCGCGCATCGAGTTCCTTGATGGTCTCGATCAGCGACTGCCGGTCGAGGTAGACCTCGTAGGTCGCCCGCACGCGCGCCGCCTCTTCCTCGTTCACGACCAGGCGGCCGCCACCTGGAGCGACGTCGTAGCCGAGGATGGGCCGTCCTCCGGACCACTTCCCCTTGCGCCGGGCCGCAGCGATCTTGTCGCGGGTCCGCTCGGAGATGATCTCGCGCTCGAACTGCGCGAACGACAGCAGGATGTTCAGGGTCAGCCGCCCCATCGAACTCGTCGTGTTGAACTGCTGGGTCACCGACACGAACGAGACACCGCGCTTTTCGAGGGCTTCCATGATCTGGGTGAAATCCAGGAGGCTGCGAGACAGGCGATCGACCTTGTAGACCACGACACAATCGACCCGACCCGCGTCGATGTCGGCCATCAGGCGTTTAAGCGCGGGACGCTCCATGTTGCCGCCGGTGAACCCGCCGTCGTCGTACCGGTCGGGCAGGCACACCCAGCCCTCGCTCTTCTGGCTGGCGATGAAGGACTCGCCGGCCTCGCGTTGGGCATCGAGGCTGTTGAACTCCTGCTCGAGTCCTTCCTCGGTGCTCTTGCGGGTGTAGACGGCGCAACGGATGGTCGGCGCCTCGACTCTCCTACCGGCCATCGGTGCCCCCTGCCTGGCCCAACTTGAAGAAGTTGAAGCCGTTCCAATGAGTGCCGGTTACTTTCTTGGCCACCGCGCTCAAGGTCCGGTACACCTCGCCCTCGTACTCGAATCCCCGCGGCAGGACCCGCACGGCGACCGTCTGGTTCTTGTATCGACGAGTGATGATCGCGCCCGGCATCGGCAGGCGATCGTCCTGGGGAAACTCGATGGGCGCGATGGTCGTCTCGCCGCCCGGGGCAGCGGGTCGCGGCCTGGGCGCGGTCAGACGGACATCAGACCCGGAAGCCAGGTTCCGCGCCCTCTGTCTGGCCCGCTCCGACAGGCCGCCCTCCTGATTAACCTGGAGCCGCCAGACGATACGGCGGATCAGGTACTCCTTGTGCCGGGATGTCGTGCCTTCACCGAAGACATGGGCGTACTTCCGCCGCAACTCCGGCACGGTCATGCGCTTCAGAGCAGCGATCTCTTTTCCGATGTTCAGCGCCATGGTGCATCTCCTCTCATGATCTCGGTTGCGTTAACCAGGACACATGAGGGTCGCCGGGCGCGGACACATCAAGGGCTTTCTGGTCGGTGGAATCCGGCGTTGCCGGCTGGATTCCGCGTGCGCCGTTGAGACGCAGCAGGCCGCGGCCCAGGATCGTGGCGATCTCCTGGCGGCGTTGCGCGGGGGTCAGAGCATCAGTGGTTGAATGCGGCATGGGTCGTCTCCGGGTAGCGGTCATCTCTCTGGTGTTTACCTACCCGGGGACGGTTCGACGTGTCGGACACTCGCAAGGTCGCGCTGCTATCTTGATGAATTTTGTCCATATATTTAGAGACTATTCTCCATAGCCGTTTGGGCAATCATCCCGCCACCCTCAACTGACAGATCGAATCCAACACATCTCATTCTACTTCAACGGATTGCGGACGCCGCCCGACAGTCCTGCATTCAACGATCCGCGGCACGCTCTATGCCCTACATGGAGTGAAGTCGTGAGACCACGACTTGGAAACGAAAGGAGGAAGGCGATGAGAAAGGAGCATCAACCGACGAGCCACAAGGACCCCGTCTGCGGCATGGAAGTCAGCCGCGAAAGCGCCGCTGCCGAAGTAGAACATGGCGGTACCCGCTACTTCTTCTGCTCCGACATGTGCAAGTCGCGTTTCCTTGAGAGCCCGCAGCAGTACCTCGACAGTGGGGGTGCGTCATGATGAGCGGCGCCCTGGGTGGCATGGCCGGCAATCCGATCATGAGTCTGTTCTGGTTCGCTTTGCTCGGCGTCGGCATCTACTTCTTTGCCAAGCTCGCATCAGGACGGAGCAACGACGGCCATCGGCCGGCAACGTCTCCTGATCCCGAAGAGTTGCTGAAGCAGCGCTACGCACGCGGCGAGATCACTCGCGAAGACTACGCGGCAACGTTGAAGGAGTTGCGGCGATGAAGAGCCGACCGATTAGCCAACCGGCGGGCGAAACACACCAAAGTAACCCGCCGAACGCCAACGACAAAAGTCGGGCCTATGGTCACGCCCTGCGGATGCTGGGCGGGTGCGTGCTCGCGTCCGTCGTATTCGTCGCCCTGATCCTGGCGAAGGTTTCCGATGGGATCGCCCTAGCGGCGTTTGCGGTCCTCATGCTCGGATGCCATGCCCTGATGCCCGGACATCACGGTTCCGGTGGCACACGTGCCTCGGGCGAGGAAACAGAACCGCGGCGCGTGGAACACTAGCCGGGGCTGCTGTCCGGCGGATTCGGCGCGGCCGCACCGCACTGTCAGCAGTTGAAACGAAAGGAGGCGGCCATGCATGCCGGCTACGCATACGGACGTTGGGGACTCGTCGTCACCATGGCGGTGATCGTGCTGTTCTTTCTGCTCAGGCTAGTACCGATGAAGACTCGCCTGGGCAAGCGCTCCGGGGGCGCGCTGATCGCCTTCGTGACAGCTCTCTTCGCCGAGATGTATGGATTCCCGCTCACGATCTACCTTCTCGGCCACTTCCTTGGCGTCCGAATACCCCTGGACCATATAAACGGGCATCTCCTCGGCGATCTGCTCACTTACGCTGGTCTCGGCAACGGCTGGGTCATCGTCATGGTCGTCAGCAATCTCCTGCTCGTCGCGGGAGTCTGGATCATCTCCTCCGGATGGGACGCGGTGTACCACGCCCAGGGCGGCCTGGTAACGAGTGGGTTCTATTCGCACGTGCGGCATCCCCAGTACTCCGGAATCTTTCTCCTGACGATCGGTTTCATGATCCAGTGGCCGACGCTGGCGACGCTCATCTTGTGGCCTTTCGTCATCGTCATGTACCGGCGGTTGGCCAAGCAGGAGGAAAAGGACGCGCTGGCCGAATTCGGCGATGAATACCGACGATACATGGCAACGACGCCGATGTTCATCCCCCGCATCCACCGGACCAGACACGCCGGCGCAGCAGCGTCGTAGTCGATGATCGTAGTTCAGTCAGGGGCGATACCAGGACTCCGGATCGCTCAACGGAATACGAAGGAACCAAAGCAAAGGAGCAAGTCATGAACAGGCAGTTAGTCACAGGCATCATTCTCTCGACCGTCCTGGCCGCGACTCCCGTCCTGGCCCAGCACGGCGGCATGGGGGGAATGGGTGGCCAGAGCGGCAGCCACGGCGACATGCATGGCGGCCAGATGATGGGCCACATGGACATGATGATGGATCACATGAACTCGATGATGGACCAGATGTCGCAGATGATGCAGCAGATGCACGAGTACCAGAACCAGATGTCCCAGGAACACCAGGGGCATGGTGAGCACATGAGCGGCGATCGGTTCTCATCCTGGATGCAGGACATGACCGGCGGGATGGAACACATGATGCCCTACATGGACTCGATGCTCAAGAACATGCACGCGTATCTGGACAGCAATGACCCCTCGATCGAAGGACACCAGGAGTCCATGCAGGACATGATGTCCAACATGGACAAGATGTTCGAGGCTTCCCGGAATGTGATGTCGGCCATGCACGGTATGGGCGGCGGATCGGACCAGGCAGCTGCGACCCAACACGAAGGGCACAATCATTGAGTTCTAGGTACTTCCCGGGGATGTCCCGGCTGACCGCAGCCAGGATGTCCCCGGGCATGGTTCTCGTGGCGCTTTGCCTGCTGACGCTACCGGCGCAAAGCGCCCCGCTCCAGGTCTCGCAGTCCATCAGCGTGTACCGCGATGGCGGCAGCGGTGTCGTACCCGGAGAAAGCACCGTCGGGTATACGGCATTGGGCGCCTCCGGCCTTCACTGGCGCTGGCGCGGGGCATTGAGTTGGTGGCGGTGGCAACCGGATAGCGGGACCGGGCTGATCTCGGATTCTGGTGTCGGCGCTCTCAATGTCACTGTCGGCAGGAGCCTCTGGGATTCCTACGGCGCAAAGGGTGCGAGCCGGGGATGGGCGCAGATCAAGGGCGCGATCCCACTGGGCGATTCACCCACGCCGGTCAACAGCGGCCGGTTCGACTGGGGAGCCAGTCTTCTGGCGACCAACCGGTATCGTGAGTTCCTTGTCTTTGTCGAATTGGGCTTTCTGAGTCCGGGCGACCCGGTCGGAGTGGACTACAACAGCCAGCTTTCCGGCGCAATATCGGTCAGTTGGCACCACCATGGATTGCCCTTCTACCCAGTAGCCTCGTTCGTCGCAGCCAGCCCGATCGTGGATGGGATCCCGGATTATGGGGAATGGTCCGCCGGGCTCGGGGCGTCTCTTAGTCGACGGGCCGGTCTTCTCGCGCTCTATTCCCACGGGACGAACACCGGAAGTCCGGGACGAGGTTTGACTGCCGTCCTGACGTTCAGGCTGTGATCCGAGATCATGATCGGTACCGAAAGGGGATATTGTTTTGAAGAGCTCTGATGCCGGTGGACGCCAATCGACGAACACGGAAACCGTAAAGCACGAACACCATCACCATGAACATCGCTCCGGCCACATGGAGAGCCGTGATCCGGTGTGCGGCATGGACGTATCCCCCGACACTGCCGCTTCGAGCGCCGAGCATGGCGGAAAGACCTGGCTCTTCTGCAGCCTCGGTTGCGCAGAGAAGTTCGGTGTGGATCCAGAGAAGTATACGGCCGCTGCCCCAACGGGGGGCGAGCATGGATCTCCATCCCCGGGTAGCCAGGTCAAGTATACCTGCCCGATGCACCCCGAGATCGTCCAGGACGGCCCTGGCAACTGCCCCAAGTGCGGCATGGCGCTCGAACCCGTCGTAGCGACCGGTGAAGGAGATGAAGAGGACACCGAACTGCGCGACATGACCCGTCGTTTCTGGGTGGGCGCCGTGCTGTCCGTCCCCCTCCTGGTTCTGGCGATGGCGCCCATGACCGGCACCCGCCTGCTCTCAGAACGCATCCAGCCCTGGGTCGAATTCGTCCTCAGCGCCCCGGTCGTCCTTTGGTGCGGCTGGCCCCTGTTGGTGCGGGGTTGGCGCTCCTTGGTCTCGCGCAACCTCAACATGTTCACGCTCATCGGTATCGGCGTCGCCGCGGCCTGGGGGTACAGCGTGGTGGCCACCGTGGCCCCCGGTATCTTCCCCGCTTCCTTCCGGCACGGAGGCGGCGTGGCCGTCTACTTCGAGGCGGCCGCGGTGATCACCGCCCTCGTGTTGCTCGGCCAGGTGCTCGAACTCCGGGCCAGACGCCGCACCGGTACGGCCATCAAGGCGCTGCTGGGCCTAGCGGCCAAGACCGCGCGGGTGATCCGTGAGAACGGAACGGAAGAGGACGTGCCGCTCGAACAGATCACCGTCGGCGACCGCCTGCGGGTCCGTCCCGGCGAGAAGGTGCCGGTCGATGGCGAGGTGATCGAGGGCCGCAGCAGCGTGGACGAGTCGATGATCACGGGCGAGCCGATTCCCGTCGCGAAGGAAGCGGGCGACACCGTCATCGGCGCAACCGTCAACGCCACCGGCGGCTTCGTCATGGAGGCCCGCAAGATCGGCAGCGACACGCTGCTGGCGCGGATCGTCGACATGGTGGGTGCCGCCCAGCGGAGCCGCGCGCCCATCCAGCGCATCGCGGACGTGGTCGCGGGTTACTTCGTTCCCGCGGTGATTGCCTCATCGATCATCACTTTCGTCATCTGGGCCATGGTCGGCCCCACCCCGGCCATGGCCTACGCCATCGTCAACGCCGTCGCGGTGCTGATCATCGCGTGTCCCTGCGCCCTGGGCCTGGCTACCCCCATGTCCATCATGGTCGGAGTGGGCCGCGGCGCGCAGGCCGGGGTGCTGATCCGCGATGCCGAGGCTCTCGAGGTGCTCGAGAAGATCGACACGCTCGTGGTGGACAAGACCGGCACCCTGACCGAAGGGAAGCCGCGCCTCGTCCAGGTCGAGGCAGCCGGAGGCGAGAACGATTCCGTGTTGCTGCGTCTGGCGGCGGGACTCGAGCGCGGAAGCGAACATCCACTGGCCGAAGCCATCGTTGCGGGTGCACGCGAGCGCGGTGTCGAACCCGCTGCAGCGGAGGACTTCGAATCGGTCACCGGTCAGGGAGTCACCGGCACGGTCGAGGGCCGTCGCGTCTTGCTGGGCAACCGCCGGCTTCTGGATGGTTCCGGCATCGACCTGGGTGACCTGGCGTCTCGTGCCGAGCAACTGCGCGGCGAGGGCCAGACCGTCATGTTCCTGGCAGCCGACGGCAAGCCGCTCGGTCTGATCGGCGTCGCCGACCCCATCAAGTCCTCGACTGCCGAAGCCGTCCAACTGCTGCGTGCGGATGGCATCGAGATCGTGATGCTCACGGGCGACAACCACACCACGGCCGAGGCCGTGGCCCGCAAGCTGGGCCTGGATCGGGTCGAGGCGGAAGTTCTGCCGGAGCAGAAAAATGAAATCGTCCGGCAGTTGCAGGAACAGGGCCGCCGGGTGGCGATGGCCGGCGACGGGGTCAACGACGCCCCGGCCCTGGCCCAGGCCCAGGTGGGAATCGCCATGGGGACCGGTACGGACGTCGCCATGGAGAGCGCCGGCATCACGCTGGTCAAAGGCGACCTGCGCGGCATCGCCAAGGCGCGGCGACTTTCGCGGGCGACCATGCGCAACATCCGCGAGAATCTGTTCTTCGCCCTGGTCTACAACTCCCTCGGTGTCCCCCTGGCGGCAGGAGTGCTGTATCCGGTGTTCGGCCTGTTGCTGAGTCCGATGGTCGCCGCGGCCGCGATGACGTTCAGTTCCGTGTCAGTTATCACCAACGCGCTTCGTTTGCGGCGCGTTACGCTATAGCGCGCCACCACCGGTGGCGGCGCAGCAAGGAGTCCCCTCGTGCAATCCGGGTCAATCAAGACGATCGTGGTGACGCTCGTCGTCGTCGTCGGTGTTGCGGCCGTCATCGGCCTCGTCACCGTCAAGTCCGGCAGGTACGACGTAGCCGCGACGAAGCCCCACCACGCCATGACCGAGTCCATCCTCTCCTCGATGATGGACAACTCGGTCCGACATCACGCCTCCGACATCGAATTGAGCCCTTCCTTCAGCGATCCCGACCTCGACGAGGGATTCGAGCACTTCCAAGCGATGTGCGTGGCCTGTCACGGGGCCCCTGGTGTGGAGAAGAGCGAGATCGGCGCGGGGCTGAATCCGCCGGCTCCCGACCTCGGCGAAGCCGCCACCGACCTGTCGCCGCAAGAGGTCTTCTGGATCCTCAAGAACGGCATCAAGATGACCGGCATGCCGGCTTTCGGACCGACGCATGACGATGAGAAGCTCTGGGATCTCACGGCATTCGTCAAACGTCTGCCGGCCATGACGCCTGATCAATATCGTGATATGGCGGAAACAGCCGACGACGATGAGCCCGCCCACCACCACCATTAGCGATTCGACGCGGTCTGGGCAGAAAGGAGCGATTCGATGAGCTACTACATCAGTCGACAGTTGAAGATGTCGATCGACGACGCGGAGGCTCTCACGCGAGACGCGCTGGCCAAGGAAGGATTCGGGGTTCTCACCGAAATCGATGTACGAGGGACCCTGAAGAAGAAGCTCGATGTCGATTTCCCGCCGTACCGGATTCTCGGTGCCTGCAACCCGCCATTCGCGCTCAAAGCCCTGCAGAGCGAACCGCGGGTCGGGACGATGCTCCCATGCAACGTCATCCTCCGGGAATTGTCCAAAACGGAGGTCGAGGTCTCGGCAGTCGACCCGGCCGCCTCCATGCAGGCGATCGATAATCCAGCCCTCGCAGAGATCGCGGAGGAGATTCGGGAGAAGTTAATGCGGGTGCTCGGTTCGCTCTGACTGACGCCGGCCTTTGAGCCGACGTGACGACTATTACGATCGGGCCCCAACCAACTCCCCACCGCTAAAACGGAGAGGGTCGTAAAACAGAGAAACCGAGAGTTTTCCGACCACCCAACGGGGTCCGATCGTGACCCCTAACGGTTCCCATCGACCCCCGGACTCTCTCTCCACAACTAGAGAATCCCGCCGACCCAGCAATATCCGCCCAACCCATTGCCATTACTGCGCATAAACGAAAAACCCGGAAGCTCTCGCCCCCGGACCGCACCGCTAACCGATATGCCTATCGAATTCCGCTGAAAAAGAATTGGCTCCTCGGGTAGGGCTCGAACCTACAACCCTTCGGTTAACAGCCGAATGCTCTACCATTGAGCTACCGAGGAACCTGAAGCGTATGGCCGGCCCGCGAAGAGGCCGGATGTAGGCGCAGAATATAGGCGGGACCTCCTGCGCTGTCAAGAGATCGGCCACCCCGCCCGGGGCTTGAGGCCCAACCTCCGGCTAGCCCAGCACTTCCGCCAGAAACGCGTCGTCCGCCTGCCCCACCTTGGCCATGATGCCGCCGATCTCCCCGCCGAACATCCGGCTCATCAGCCCCACGTTCATCTTGGACAGGTACACCTCGCCGGCGGCGTTCTCGTAGACCGCCCAGCTGCACGGCATCATGCCGGCCATGGGCAGGTTCAGGGTGAGCATGCGCGAGGCCAGCTTGGGGTTGCAGACGAAGAACACGCGGAACTGCTTCAGGTCGGCCGGCACGAGCTGGTGCTTCTCCAGGGTGGTCAGCAGGTTCTGGGCGGGAATGGGCATGCCCCAGTCCTCCGCCGCGCCCACCACGCGCTCCACGGCGGCGCACGTGTCCTCGAAGCTGCGCTTGCTGCGCCTGGCCGACAGCATCTGCGTGCGCATCATGCCCACGCCCACGCCCAGGGCCAGGGCCAGCCCCAGGATCAGACCCACGATCAACATGACGACGGGAGACATCTCCCACCTCCGGCGTCTGGATTGTTTCGGAGTTGCATACAATCGCAACCCGCACAACATAGCAGCCGGGACGCCGGATGCAAGGACGCGCCGCCGTCAGCGCAGGTCCACGCCCATGGCGAAGCGCCAACCGCGGCCGTTCGGGTTCTCCCCCACCGGATGGGCCATCACCGCCGTGAGGCGCACGGGGCCGCCGTCGCCCAGGCCGATCACGCGGCTGAGGCCGAACCCGGCGTCGGCGCGGCGGCCGCGGGCGCCGGTGACCGGCGCGGTGCCGTGATCGTCGGCCCAGCCCGCTTCCACGAACGTCACCGGCTGCAGGCCCCAGTCCTTGAGCAGCGGCACCCGCAGCGCACGCAGCAGGTCCACGTTCCAGCGCTGCTCCAGGGCCAGGTGCGCGGCGCGGTCGCCCACCAGTTCGCCGGCCTCATATCCACGCAGCGTGCCCCAGCCGCCCACCCAGCTCGTCCACTGCAGCGGCGCCGCGCCGCTGGTGCTGCGCCAGCTTCCGCGCAGGGTCCACTCGTTCTGCAGGGGGTCGCGGCGGGCGATGCGGCCGTGGAGCTGGAGGCGGCGCTGCCATGACGCATCGGCCGGCAGGCGGCTCCAGATCAGCTCCGCGCCCAGGTGCGCATCGCGGCGTTCCAGGTCCAGGCCCAGGCTCCAGTCCCAGGTGTCCAGATCCGCGGCGGGCAGGTTGGGGGCCACGTCCTGCTCGTCGGCGAAGAGCGTCCAGCGCGTGGCCGTGCCCAGCGCCCTGTCCTGCACGCGCGCCGCGCCGCCGCGCAGCGCCAGCCAGCGGGCGGGCCGCGCCGTGAGCGCCGCGCCCAGGCGTCCGCGCTCCAGGTAGTGCCACGGGTCCTCGCCGCCGAACACCGCCACCACCGGCGGCGGCAGTCCCTCCTCGCCGCCGAAGTGCGCCACCCGGCGGCCGGCGTCCAGCGTGAGCGCCAGGCTGGTCCAGGGGGCGCCGGTGCGGCGGCCCTGATCGTCGCGCGGGCGCGCCGTGGCCAGCGGCAGCTCCGCCGTCACCCCGTACGTCGCCTTCTTCCGCGCGAACCCGTAGGTGGCCTGCGCCTCCACGCGCGGCTGCCGCGGGCCGGGGCGGTCCAGCACCAGGCCCAGGCCGGTGACCGGACCTTCGGCGCGGTTGAAGGTGGTGCCCGCCAGCGGCCGCAGGCCCACGCGCCACGGGCGGCCCTGGAGCATGGTCCACAGGCGCGTGTCGCCCACCTGCAGCAGCGAGTCCCACTGGGCGGGCGTGAAGCCCAGGCCGATGTCCGCGGGCGTGAGCGGCTCGTACCAGTCCGACGTCTTCAGGCCCGCCCAGTAGCGGGCCAGGCTGTCGGCGGCGGCGGTCTCGCTGACCCAGATGAGCGAATCCGCGGGGGCGGGCTCCTGGGCTCGGGCGAACGCCGCGGTCAGCAGCAGCAAGGCGATCATCAGGCGCGTCACGGCCGCACCTCCCCGAACTCGTAGTCGTCCATCAGCACGTGCAGCTCCACCTGGTCCGGCACGCCGGGCATGGCGCCGTTGAGCTCCACCAGCGCGTGCAGCTCGCCCACCACCCAGCGCCCGTGGGCCTGGGTCATGCTCAGCTCGAAGCGCGGCACGCCGCTCATCAGCAGCGGGATGGGCATGGGGCCCACCATGGCGCCCTCCATGCGGCGGATCACGAAATCGCTGTAGTCGATCCACACCTCGCCGGCCAGGCCGGGCTCGAAGCGGTTGCGCGGCGCGAACCCGATGCGGAACACCAGGTGCTCGCCGATGAGCGTGCGCTCGCGGATCTCATAGCGGTAGCGGTTGGCCGTGAGCAGGCTGAACGGCAGCTCCAGGGTGACCTCCGTGAGGTCGCCCTGCCACTCTTCGGCCACGGCGTCGTCCTCCTCCGTGTCGGTCAGCTCGCCGTCCTTCCACGTGCGCGACGAGGAGTGCAGGCGCACGGTGCGGCGTTCGCCGTCGGGGTCGATGTGGATGCGCGCGGCGCTCGTGAACTCCACGCGCTCGCCGCGGTCCGGCTCGCCGGCGTGGTCCAGCACCGTGGCCCAGGTCCGCTCCGTGTACCGATGGGGACCCAGGGCGCGGTCCGCCTCTTCCATGGCCAGGGCGATGCGGCGCACCACCTCGCTCACGCGCAGCCGGGGCGCGGCCACGCGGATGGTGTCGGCCACGGCGTCGGCCACGGCCACGGTGTCCTCGTCGGACACGATGACCGCGTAGCCCGCCTGCAGCAGGGCGTCCACGTCGATGAGCCAGGGGTCGTCATCCGTGCCGGCGCCCTGATCCACGCCGGTGCTGTCGGGAGGCGCGGCGAGGCCGGGGCCCGCGAGCGCGAGCGCGGCGACGAGCGCGGTCAGCCAGAAGATCCGTGTCATGGCGATGCTCCTGTTGGGGGGCGATCCGATCGGCCGCGGCCCGGCCCCCCTCCGACCGGGGGCGGGTCCTGCGGAGAGCGTCCGCGGATCCGGTTCGCAAACCTGCGCTCGCGTGCGGTGATCCCGACGTTCCGCCGCCGCGCCGCCAGTCCCATCCGGGCCGGGTCGCGGCCGACGCGGCGGGGACTGCAAGGCCCGGGCCGTCGCCGGGCCGTGCCCATGGTCCTGCGGAACGGCCGGATCGGCAAGGGGTTGCTCGCGTGTCCCGGCGGCGCCGGCGCCCCGCGCCCCTGTGGCCGTCCCGCCCACCTGTCGCCGCGCGACGACACCGCCGCGCCGTCCACAGCCGTCGGGCGCCGTGACGGCGGCCCGCGCGTGTGCTACCTTCCGCGTCGACCCCGCGACTCCACCACCGGAGGCCCATGACCCGCCCGCTGGATTCCCGTCGGCTCTACGAGCAGCTCTTCACGTCGGCGCCCCTGGCCGTGGCCTTCCTGGACCGCGACCTGCGCTACCTGCGCGTGAACGAGGTCATGGCCCGCGCCAACGGCGCCTCGCCCGAGGCCCACGTGGGGCGCGGCGTGGCCGACATGTCCTCCGAGCTCGCCGACGAGCTGACCTCCCGCTACCGCCAGGTCCTGGCCAGCGGCCGCCCGCTGACCGACCAGGAGATCGAGCAGACCGACGCCGAGGGCCGCCGCCGCATCTGGCTGGCCGGCTCCTTCCCCGTGCTGGACGACGACGGCGCCGTGGCCGGCATCTGCACCGTGGCCCAGGACATCACCGCGCGCAAGCAGGCCGAGGCGGTCATGGCCGACACCATGGCGTTCCAGACCGACTTCATCGACAAGATGCCCGGCTACATCCTGCTGCTGGACGAGGACGGCCGCATCCGCCGCTGGAACCGCGGCCTGCAGGAACGCCTGGGCCGCCCGGCCGAGGACCTGGAGGGCCGCTACGTGGTGGAGCTGGCTCGCCCCGAGGACCGGCTGCGCGTGCGCCACGCCATCGCCGAGTGCCTGGAGTCCGGCACCGCCGCCCTGGAGGCCCACTACCAGTCGCAAACGGGCGTCACCCAGCCCACCTGGGGCATGGGCGTGCGCCTGGAGCTGCTGGGCCGCCCCCACATCTGCGTGCTGGTGGAGGACATCACCGAGCAGGCCAAGGTGCGCGAGTCGCTGGAGCTGCAGCTGCGCTTCCAGTCGCTCATGGCCGCGGTGAGCGGCGAGCTGCTGGCGAGCGCGGCGGGCGACGTGGCCTCCGCGCTGGAGCGCAACCTGCCCGCCGTGGCCGCGTTCTTCGGCGCCGAGCGCATGACCGTGTGGGAGCAGGACCGCGCCCACGCGCGCCTGCGCCCCTGCGCCGTGTGGGGCCTGGAGGGCATGGGCACGATCTCCAAGGACATGACCAGCGACGACTTCCCCGACACGGTCGAGCGCGTGCTCGCCGGAGAGCCCGTCTTCTTCCAGGCCGACGACGAGGGCCCCGCCCCCGACGACGGCCCCAGCCAGACCTACCTCTACGATCATCAGGTGCGCTCCAGCATCCTGGTGCCGGTCATGGCGGAGGGCCAGGTGGCCGCGGTGCTCGCCATGGGCACGGTGACCCACCGCGCCGGCTGGAACGACGACGACCTGGAGCGCGCCCGCGTGGTGGCCGGCGCCATGGCCGCCGCCCTCAAGCGCCGCGACACGGAGCAGGACCTGGCCGACGCCGTGGCGCACATCGCGCACCTGAAGGACCGCCTGGAGGAGGAGTACACGGTCCTGCGCGAGGAGATCAGCCTGCGCCACGCCCACGACGAGATCGTGGGCGCCGCCCCCGTGCTGCGCGAGACCCTCTACCGCGCCGAGCAGGTGGCGGTGACCGACGTGACCGTGCTCATCCACGGCGAGACCGGCACCGGCAAGGAGCTCATCGCCCGCGCGGTGCACCGCGCGAGCCGCCGCCACTCGCAGCCGCTGGTGACGGTGAACTGCGCGGCGCTGCCGCCGGCGCTCATCGAGAGCGAGCTCTTCGGCCATGAGCGCGGCGCCTTCACCGGGGCCGACACGCGGCGCGCCGGCCGCTTCGAGATCGCCCACGGCGGCACCCTGTTCCTGGACGAGGTGGGCGAGCTGCCCCTGGACCTGCAGGCCAAGCTGCTGCGCGTGCTCCAGCTGGGCGAGTTCGAACGGCTGGGCAGCTCCGTGACCCAGAAGGTGGACGTGCGCATCATCGCCGCCACCAACCGCGACCTGGAGGCGGAGGTGGCCGCCGGCCGCTTCCGCGAGGACCTCTGGTACCGGCTCAACGTGTTCCCTCTGCGAGTGCCGCCCCTTCGCGAACGCCGCGAGGACATCCCCGCCCTCACGGGCTTCTTCCTGGAGCGCCTGGTCACCAAGCTGGGCCGCCCGTCCCTGCGCCTGCCTCGCACGGTGCTGGACGCGCTGCAGGCCTACGACTGGCCCGGCAACGTGCGCGAGCTGGAAAACGTGATCGAGCGCGGCGTGATCACCTCCACCGGCGGCGAATTCCGCCTGGCCGACCCGCTGCTCACGCGCGGGCGCCAGGGAGCCGAAGGGGCGCTGCGACCCCTGGCCGACGTGGAGCGGGACCACCTGGCCCGCGTGCTCAAGGCCACCGGCTGGCGGATCGAGGGCCCGGATGGGGCCGCCGCGGTGCTGGGCCTGAACCCCAGCACCCTGCGGTCGCGTCTGCGGAAGCATGGCCTGAGGAGGCCGCGCCGAACCGAAAACCGCGATATTTGACGGCACCCGCCGCATTTCGCGGAACCCCTCGCCCCATAGAACCATACCGATATTCTATGATTTCCATATCTTGTTGATATACAATTTGTTACAGATATTTTCACCGTGCCGCAAAATGGGCACAAAGCTTGTTATATGCAACCTGCTGACCTGAGAACCGACGAGGACACGGGACAGCAAGGGAGCGTGTCGGAACCACCCCCGATGTTTCCCTCCTCCGACACGTTTCTTTTCGGGGAGCCGCCATGCGGCTCCCCGTCTTCATTTTCTGGGATGCCGGACCCTGCCCGTGCGCGTACCATGGGCTCCAATTCACCGCCACCCCACACCCCGGCCCCCGGACACCCATGGAAAAACGACAGCTCTCCCAGGACGTCATGCTCCTGGTCTGCACCGGCAAGGACGGCAAGTGCGCCAAGAAGGGCGCCAAGCTGAGGCACACGCTGCGCGACGAGGTCCACCGGCTCGGCCTGGGCAAGCGCATCCGCGTGCTGCCCACAGGCTGCCTGGGCGCCTGCGGCAAGGGCCCCGTGGCCCTCACCACCCCGACCCAGACCCTCTGGACCCGCATCCGCAAGCGCGACGCCCGCAAGCTCATCGCGGAGCTCGCCGCCACGCTGTCCGAGCGCAACGAGAGGAAGGCCCCATGATCAAGCGACCGACCCCCTACCAGAGCGTGGTGTTCGTGTGCACCAACGTGCGCCCCGAGGGCCACCCCAAGCCCTGCTGCGGCCGCCACGGCGGCCCCGAGCTGCGCGAACGCCTCAAGCAGATGGTGGAGGAGCGCGGCCTGCAGCAGGCGGTGAAGGTGTTCCAGAGCGGCTGCCTGGGCGGCTGCGAGTTCGGGCCCATGCTCATGAGCTTCCCGCAGCGCGAGATGGCCTTCAAGGTGGAGGAAGGGGATCTGCCCGCGCTGCTGGATCAGATCGCCGGGGATCTGCCGGAGAGGCCGGAAATCGCCTGACGGAACCCGCGATCGCCTGACGTCCGTCAGCGCATGCGGAAGAAGTCGCGGAGGTAGTCCAGGGGGCGGGTGTTGAGGATCTGCTGGCAGCAGAGGCCCGCCTTGCGCGTCAGCTCCACGCCGTGGCGGTAGTCGGCCAGACGCGCGGCGCGATGGGCGTCCGACGCCACCACCAGCAGCACGCCCCGCTCCTGCGCCCGTTTGCAGGGCCGCCAGTCCAGCTCCGCGTGGGTGGGATTGGCGTCGATCTCCACCGCCACCCTCGCCTTGCCCGCCGCCGTCAGCACCGCGTCCAGATCCAGCGGGATCTCCCCGCCCGTGGTCATCCACTCGCCGAACGGATGCCCCAGCACGTTGACGAAGGGGTTCATCACCACGCGCACGGCGCGTGCGGTGCGCTCCTCGTAGCTGAGGTGCACGTGGTTGCGGACGGTGGCCACCACGTAGTCGAACTCGGCCAGCTCGTCGTCGCTCAGGGGCAGATCGCCGCGGGCGTCGGCCTCGATCTCGATGCCGCGCAGCAGCACCAGGTCCTTCAGCTCCGCGTTGCGGTGGGCGATCTCCGCGCGCTGGAAGCGGCGCGCCTCCTCGTCCAGCCCGTCGGGCTCGTCGGCGGAGCGCACGGTGTCCGTGACTCCCAGGTATTCCAGGCCCAGGGCGCGCGCGGTGTCGATGAGGCTCTCCAGGCAGTGGGCGCCGTCGGCGTAGTCCGTATGGCAGTGGAGCAGGCCCCGCACGTCGCAGGGACGGGTCAGGGAGAACTCCTTGACGTCGCACGTCTCGATGCACGCCCAGCGGTCCGATGGGCAGGCGTTGGGCAGGACGTCGTTGCTGGTATCGGGCTCCACGTGTCGTTCCTGGGTTGGTGGCCTGGTCGCGGGTGATCCGTGCGTGTGAACACGGATAGAAGCGCGCCGGGCAACCCGCAACCCCGCGGGCGCCCGGCGTGGCCTTGCGGAAGGGATCAGTTGAAGGGGTTGGGGTAGGGCGTGCCGAAGGACCAGGGCACGCTGCCGTCTTTGAGGCCCGTCTGCGCTGCCTCAGGCGCGGGCGCCG
>Ga0209607_1001562_pt1 | contig 19062 bp, 15 predicted proteins | sample AD_UKC117_MetaG_FD_184413 | JGI IMG/M metagenome (GOLD analysis project Ga0209607, IMG submission 184413) | Active sludge microbial communities of municipal wastewater-treating anaerobic digesters from Hong Kong - AD_UKC117_MetaG (SPAdes)... | ecosystem: Engineered > Bioreactor > Anaerobic >... | reverse complement strand
CCGACCTCCAGCAGTAGGCTGCAACCGAGGCCTGCCAGGGTCGCCACACCCTTGGCGAATTCGACCGGCTGTCGCGAATGCCGCCGCCAGTAGGTGCCGTCCAGCTTGGCGTTGCGGCCCAGCGCCGCCCCGGTCCGGTTGCAGATCAGAATCCTTTGGGGAGAGCCGAATTCGAATCCGCTCGCAAAGGACTCGAACGCGTCTAGCGCGGGATCGACCAGCGCCGAGTGGAATGCGTGGCTGGTTTCAAGCCATTCGCAGCGCGCGCCGTCGGCCGTCAGTCGGGCGACCACCGTTTCAAGGTCTGCTGCCGGTCCCGACAGCACGGTATTGGCCCCGTTGTAGGCGGCCACCGAAAGGCTCGGGAATTCGTCGGTGAAGCGCTCGACGCGGTCGGGAACGGCGAAGATCGCCGCCATCCGCCCGCCCGCGGGGAGCTCACCGAAAAGCCGACCGCGTTCGGCGAGGAGACGGACCCCGTTTTCGAGGCTGAAGATTCCGGCCACGCAGGCGGCCGCGTATTGCCCGACGCTGTGGCCGAGAACGACGTCGGGCGCCAGGCCCCATGATTGCCAGAGCCGGGCAAGACCCATCTCGACAGCGAAGATCGCGGGCTGCGCGTGGCGGGTCTGCTGCAGGGCTTCCACCGCGGCCGGGTCGTCGGGGTCGCCGAAGACGACGTCGAGCAGTGGCCGATCCATCAGGTCGGCCGTGGCGTCCGCACAGCGGCGCATGGTTTCGGCGAACACCGGTTCGGTGTCGAACAACTCCCGGGCCATGCCGACGTACTGACTGCCCTGACCGGGGAACAGCCACGCGGTCTTGGGTGCGTCGGCGCAGTCCCCGCGCACCAGGCCGGGGGCCGGCAGGTCGTCGGCTAGCGCGTCGAGCAATTCGCGGGCGGACTCCAGCGAGTTCACCACCAGTGCGGCCCGCCGCTCGAAGTGGGCTCGTCCAGCCCCGGCGGTCAGGCACACATCGGCCAGGCTCGCCTCGGGATGGGCGGAGAGCCAATCGCGGTAGCTCGCCGCGGTCTGGCCCAGCGCGGCCGGTGTGCGTGCGGACAGCGGGAGAACCCGGAACGAGGGCGGATCGGACGCCGCGGGCGCGGCCGTCGGCGACGGCGCGGGCGCCTCCTCGATGATGACGTGTGCGTTGGTGCCGGAGAACCCGAACGAGCTCACGCCGGCGATCCGGGGACGCTCGCCGCGCTCCCACGCAACGGGCTCGTCGACAACTCGCACCGCAATCCGGTCCCACGGTATGTGAGGGGACGGGTTGCGGAAGTTCAGGTGTTTGGGGATTTCGGCATGCTCGAGGGACAGGATGACCTTGAGAACCCCGGCGACACCGGCCGCTGCTTCGAGATGTCCGATGTTGGTCTTGGCCGAACCGATCAGCAGTGGGCGGTCGGGGGCCCGGCCTCTTCCCAGCACCGCGGCGGCGGCCTGAACCTCGATGGGGTCACCCAGTGAGGTTCCGGTGCCGTGGGCCTCCAGGTAGTCGATCTCGTCGGCCACCAGGCCGGCGCGGTCGAGGGCGTCGCTGATCACCCGTTGCTGGGCTATACCGTTGGGAACGGTCAGGCCGCCCGATGCGCCGTCCTGGTTGACTGCGCTACCGCGGATCACGGCTCGGATCCGATCACCGTCGCGGACCGCGTCCTCGAGACGCTTGATGGCGATGACGCCGCAACCCTCGCCGCGGACATAGCCGTCGGCCGCGGCGTCGAACGTCTTGCACCGGCCGTCGGGCGCGAGCATCCGGGACTGCGAGAAGGTGATCATGGTGGCCGGACTGAGCAGGACGTTCGCTCCGCCCGCCAGGGCGAGGTCACATTCACCGAGGAGCAGCGCCTGACAGGCCTGGTGAATGGCGACCAGCGAGGAACTGCACGCGGTGTCGACGGTGACCGCCGGTCCCTGCAGCCCCAGTCGGTAGCTGATCCGGCCCGCACCCGCAGCGCTGGAGGTGCCGATCGCGAGGTAGGCCTCGATCTCGGGGTAAGTCAGGACGTCGGAGCACATGCCGAGGTAGTCGTGGGTGGAAAGGCCGACGAACACGCCGGTCCGGGTGTTGGCCAGGTCCGTCGGTGCGATGCCGGAATGCTCTACAGCCCGCCAGGCCGTCTCCAGCAGCAATCGGTGCTGTGGATCCATCAGCTTGGCCTCGCGCGTAGACACCCCGAAAAACGGCGCGTCGAATCCGGTCGCGTCGTCGACGAAGCCGGCACGGCGGGTGACCACCTTGCCGCGCGCAGCCGGATCCGGGTCGAAGAATTCGTCGGCATCCCACCGGTCGACCGGAACTTCGGAGATGGCGTCGCGTCCGTCGTGCAGCACGTCCCAGTACCGGTCGGCATCGGCGGCGCCGGGCAGGCGGGCCGCGTAGCCGATGATCGCGAACCTGGGCGTCCGCTCTGTCGGGTGCCTATTGGTCGCCATCAGGATGGACCCCCGCTCCCGCCGGTGATGTATCGATGTCATTGAGGGGAGATCGCGTCACGGCCCCGATCGGGTTGGTGAGCGGCCAAGGCCAAGTCGTGGGCCCGACTCATCTCCAGAGAGCCAGTATTGCACGGTCGTTGCTGACGGCGGACTGCGTACCGCCTGAGGTGCGTATTGCTCGCTGCCGCCGTACCTTCGTGCCGCCACGGCGTTCCGTTGTGCCAGCACGGCGCCCCTTGGGAGGGTGGGACCGCTCCGGGACCCCGTTTCAGCGGCGGAGGCTATCTTGGAAGCGCGCCACAGCGCCGCCCAGCAGCGGCCGGAGGCGGTCAGAGTCGGGGAGGGAAGAATTTGCAGATCGCCAAGATTACGGTCGGCACTGTCGCTGACTGGTTGCCGAGTAAGGGCAAATTGATTTCCTGGCACCCTACCGATGCGGCGAAGAAGACAGCGCACGAGGCGCCGGTGAGTACGGTCCCCGTCAGTTTCATGCAGGGGCAGCATCTGCGGGGTGTGTTCCACCAGGAGGCCGCCGGACTCGACTATTCCCGGCAGATCATCGCGACGTGTCAAGTCCCGGGTCAGTGCGATGTCCAGGCGATGAATCACGCCATCAACGCCTATCTTCGCCGTCACGACACCTACCGGAGTTGGTTTGAATACAGCGGAACCGGGGATATCGTCCGGCGCACCATTTCGGACCCCAACGACATCGAATTCGAGCCGGTCGATCAGGGTGAGATGTCGGCTGAAGACGCGCAACGGCATATCGTCGACATTCCCACGCCATTTGAATGGGGTTGTTTCTCTTTCGGAATTGTCCAGTCCGCCGACCATTTCGATTTCTATGCCAGTATCGACCACGTTCACGGCGATGCCGCGCTGATCGGCATTACGATGCTCGAGGCACATGGGATGTACACGTCGCTGACGTTGAGTGGCCAGCCCATGGAGTTGCCGGACGCGGGCAGCTTCGACGATTTCTGTCTTCAAGAACGCGCCGCGACGGCGGCGCTGACCGTGGATTCGCCAGAGGTTCGTGCCTGGATCGAGTTTGCCGAGGACAACAACGGCACTATGCCGGACTTCCCTCTTCCGCTGGGGAATCCGCTGGAGCCCACCGCCGCGAAGATGGTCGGCGAGATGATCATGGATCCCGACCAAACCCAGCGTTTCGAAGCGGCCTGCGCAGCGGCGGGCGTGCGCTTCGTGGGCGGTCTGTTCGCCTGCAGCGCCAAAGTTGAACACGAGTTCACTGGCGCGACGACCTACTACGGCCTCACGCCCCGCGACACTCGCCGCACGTCTGACAATTTCACCACCCAGGGCTGGTTCACCGGCCTCGTGCCGATCACTGTTCCGATCGCGGCCACGTCGTTCCCAGAGGCTGCGTGGGCGGCGCAGGAGTCCTTCGACTCCGGTCAGAAACTGGCGAGGGTTCCCTACTACCGGGTGCTCGAGTTGGCCCCATGGCTGGAGAAGCCCCGGCCGAATTTTCCCGTTTCAAACTTCCTGCACGGGGGCGCCGCGCCCCTCAACGCTATCCTGGCGGCGACCGAGTTGGGTTACTCGAACAACATCGGCATCTACTCGGACGGCCGATTTTCCTACCAGCTGACGATCTACGTGTTCCTGTACGAGGGCGGCACGGCGATGTCGATCCTCGGCCCCGACAACCCGATCGCCAGGAAGTCGCTCGCCCGGTACATCGAGGCGATGGCCTCGGTGTGCCGGCAGGTCGCCGACGGCGGCGATTGGGGGCACGGTGTTTAGGCCGGCGCCGTTTAGGCCGACCTGACTCGTGAACGCCAGAGGTTGGTCCGTACCGGAGTCGGGGGTACGAGTGTGATGGGACGGCTGGCACGGTTCGTCGTGCGGTGGCCCTTCTTCGTCATCCTGGTCTGGGCGGCGCTGGCGGTGGCGCTACCGCAGACGTTCCCGAGCCTGGGCGAGATGGCCCAAAAGAATCCGCTGGCCATGCTGCCCGCCGACGCGCCGTCCAGTGTCGCCGCGCAGGAGATGACCAAGGGTTTCCAGGAGACTGGAACCGACGATCTGCTGCTCGTGGTCCTCGTTGATGATCGCGGACTCGACCGGGGCGACGAGCCGGCCTACCGCAACGTGGTCGACGCGTTGCGTGATGACCCCGACGTGGTGATGCTGCAGGACTTCATCGAAACTCCCGCTCTGCGTCCGTTCTTGACCAGCAAGGACGGCAAGGCCTGGGTGATTCCGGTGGGACTGGCGGGTGCGTTGGGCACACCGCAGTCCTACGCGTCATTCCAGCGGGTGTCGGAGATCATCGTCGAGAAGACGGCCGCGACCCCGCTCCAGGTGTACCTGACGGGACCCGCGTCGACGGTTGCCGACCTCACGGTGGCCGGTGAGCGCGACCGCAGGCCGATCGAGATCGCGATCGGGGTTCTGGTGCTGGTGGTGCTGCTGGTGGTCTACCGCAACCCGATCACCATGCTGGTGCCGTTGATTGGGATCGGCATGTCGCTGGTGATCGCGCAGTCCGCCGTCGCGGGCCTGTCCGCCGCGACCGGCCTGGGGGTCTCGAACCAGGCCATCATCCTGCTGAGCGCGATGATTGCCGGCGCCGGAACCGACTACGCCGTATTCCTCATCAGCCGCTACCACGATTACGTGCGGCGCGGCGACAGTTCCGACGAGGCGGTCCGTCAGGCCCTCGGTTCGGTGGGCAAGGTCATCACCGCGTCCGCGGCGACCATAGGGCTCACCTTTTTGGCGATCAGTTTTGCCAAGATGGGCGTGTTCTCCACGGTGGGCGTGTCCTCGGCGGTGGGTGTCGGCGTGGCATTCCTGGCTGCGCTGACGCTCCTGCCGGCCATCCTCGTGGTCATTGGCCGGTGGGGCTGGATCACGCCGCGTCGCGAACTCACCGCCGGCTTCTGGCGCCGCTCGGGCATCCGGATCGTGCACCGGCCACGTACCTATCTGGTAAGCAGTCTGCTTGTCCTACTGCTCCTCGCGGGCAGCGTCGGCCTGGCGCGATACAACTACGACGACCGCAAGGCCGTGCAGCGGACGGACCCGAGTTCGGTCGGATACGCGGCACTGGAGCGCCACTTCCAGATCAACCAGTTCGTACCGTCCTATGTACTGATTCACTCGCCCCGCAACCTGAGGACCCCGCGGGCGCTGGCTGACATGGAGCAGATGGCCGAACGCATCAGCCAGCTGCCGGATATCGCGATGGTCAACGGTGTCACCAGGCCGCTGGGCGAGGTGCCCAAGGAGTTCCGGGCCACCTATCAGGCGGGCATCGTCGGGGATCGGCTCAGCGAGGGTTCGGCGACGATCAACGACAACATGGACGGTCTGAACCGGCTCTCCGAGGGGGCCAACACCCTGGCACTCGGACTGGGCGACGTCCGCTTCGAGGTCAGCGATCTCGCCACCAACATCGAGGGCATGGTCAACGCGTTCACCGCCCTGAAGCTCGCGTACAGCGGCGACAACCTGGTGAAGAATGTCGAGCTCGCGGCAAAACTCGTACAGGCGATCAACGAACTGGGCACCTCGATGGGCATCAGTTACGAGGCCGGCCGCAACCTCATCGGTTGGGTGGGCCCGGTGCTCGCGGCGCTGCACGGCAACGTCGTCTGCGACCTCAACCCCTCCTGCGCCGAGACCCGGGGGCATTTCCAGAGTCTGGTCGACGCGCGCAACCAGGGAGCGATCGACGAGATCAATGATCTTGCCGGACAGCTGAAATCGCTTCAGGACACCCAGTCTCTCAGCGCAACCCTGAGCCAGATCAGGGATTCCTACGCGAAGCTGACGGCGGTCATGCGCTCCATGGGTCTTGACACCCCGGCCGGTGCGCAGAGCGCGATGAATGACTTCCAGGCCCAAGCCGATCGCGCCGCCGCCGGAAGCAAGGAGGTGGCGGCCGGTGTGGATCAGGTCGTCCGGCAGATCGAGACCATGCGCACCGGACTCGATCAGGCGGCGGCTTTCCTGCTGGCGATGCAGGAAGATGCGGCGGGTTCCTCGATGGCGGGTTTCAACATTCCGCCGGAGGTACTCGGGACGGCCGATTTCCGCGCGGCCACCAAGACGTTCCTATCGCCGAACGGTCACTGGGCACGCTATTTGGTATTCACCGGGCTCGATCCCTTCAGCCCCGCGGCGATGGACCAGGTCAATGACATCCTGGACACCGCCCGGGCTGCCCAGCCCAACACAACGCTGCAGGACGCCACGATCACGATCGGCGGATATCCTGCCGCCCTGCGTGATACCCGTGACTACTACCGCGAGGACATCCGATTCATCGTCGCCGCGACCGTCGTCGTCGTCCTGATCACCCTGATGATCCTGCTGCGGGCCATCGTCGCACCGCTCTATCTGGTTGGCTCCGTGGTGATTTCATTCTTTGGTGCACTCGGGATCGGTGTTCTGGCGTTCCAGTACGGGCTGCACCAGCCGCTGCACTGGACTGTGCCGCCTCTGGCGTTTGTTGTGCTGGTCGCGGTCGGGGCCGATTACAACCTGTTGTTCGCTTCGCGGTTGCGTGACGAGTCTCCGCGCAGCACTCGCTTCGGTGTCATCCGGACGCTGTCCTCTACGGGTGGGGTCATCACGGCCGCGGGGTTGATTTTCGCCGCGTCCATGTGGGGCCTGTTGTTCTCCAGCATCGGCACCGTCGTGCAAGGCGGCTTCGTCATCGGCGCCGGGATCCTGCTGGACACGTTCCTGGTGCGGACCGTCTTGGTGCCGGCGATCGCTACCCTGATGGGCAGGACCAATTGGTGGCCGTCGAGGCTGACAACCCGGGGGAGGGCGCAGGCATGAGGAAGTTGTGCGCGACGGTGGCCGCTCTGGTCGGCATGGCAGCGTTGTTGGGGGTGTCCGGCGGCGTCGCCGCCGCCGACGACTCGCCGAACCCCCCGTCGCCGGATGGCTCGGCTCCTTTCTTCTCGCTCCCCGATTTTTCTTCGGGAGGCACCGCGACCACTCTGGAAGGCACGCCCCCACGGGGGTACGGGCTGGGCGGCGCCCATGTTCCAGGGATTCCGTATGACGAGTACATCCGCATGACGGGTGCGCAATGGTTTCCGGATCTGCAGCGCCAGAAGGTGGACTACTGGGCCGGCCAGGTCCAGGGCTACACCTTTGAGCGCCTCTTCCCCGGCATCGATCGGGCACTTCCGGGGCTGGGACTGAACGGCCCGAGCATCGGGGAGTCGGTGGACCAGGGGGCCGGCAACGTCATCGAGACGGTGAATCGGGACGGTCCAGGTACGGTGCTCGGCCTGTCGGAGGGGGCGATGGTGGTCAACGCCGTGCAGGCTCGGCTAGCCGCCGATCCCAACGCTCCGCCCACGGACGAGCTGTCCTTCGCGGTCTACGGTGACCCGATCGGGCAGCACGCCTTCGGTGACGGTTGGCTGAGGCAGAATTTCGCGGTGGGCGATGTCGTACCGTCGATGGACTTCCGGATTCCCGCTCCGGTGGAAAGCCAGTACGACACCTACTCGTTCGTCTCCGCCTATGACAGCATCGCCGACTGGCCGGATCGGACCGACAATTGGATGTCGCTGCTCAACTCGATCGCCGGTCTGGCGACGGGACACACAGCCGTGGCGTTCACCAATCCTAGGAATGTTCCGGCGCGCAATATCCGGACGACGGTCAACTCCCGCGGCGGCAGGACGACGACGTTCATGATCCCCGAGCAGCACCTTCCGCTGGTGATGCCGTTCAAATACCTCGGGGTGGACGAAGACACCCTCAACCGGCTCGACGCCATCCTTCAGCCGATGGTCGACGCCGGTTACTCGCGCAACGACGACCCCGCCACCGCGCCGATCACCGTGGATCCGGTCAACGGCTACGATCCGGCCGCGGTGACCGCGCCGGCATCGAAGGCGACCTATGGAGATCAGGTCGGTGACGACCCGTTCTCGCAGATGCTGGCTCTTCTTGGTAGTTTCGGCTCGGCGGACGACAGCGCCGGTGCTCCTCCTCCTCCACCCTTGGCTGCCGAGGCCCCAGGCTGACGACGCTCGGTACGGTGGATCGCTCAGTGCAATGAGCGGCTTCACGACCCCAGCACCCCGGCAGTCACCAATACGCCGCCCACCACCGCCAGCAACCCGGCGACCTCGTGTCGTTGGCGCGCGCGAATCCAGCGGTGCAGCCTGGTCATCGCTGCGAGCGTCCGATCCGGGGCAACCAGGTAGGCCAGCAGTGGGACTTCCACCGGGGCGAAGGCCACAACATTGAATACCAGTAGCGCCGACATCCGGGTCGCGGGTGTGGTCGCGCCGGCGGCGATGACCGCCAGCGCCGCCAGGTAGTCGACCGACGGCAGCGCGATGCCGAGGCCCGCGGTACCTGCGACCCACAAGGACTGCCCGCCGAGCAGTCGGGCCAGCCATGACGGTGGGGCGTGGTTGCCGGCGTTGGTGGTGGCGACAACCGCAGCGGCCAGCAGGGCCAGCCCGCCGATGACGATCTGCACCTTGGGCAGGGTGAAATGCGTGGATGCCGGCAGTCTGGACCCGAGGGCGAACAACACCACAGTGCCGACCGCCAAGCCCATCAGAAAACCACCACACAGAAATGCCGCCAGTTGCAGGTGCGGGCGCGGACGGTTGAGCATCACCACCGACATCCCGATCCGAAACGGCTCCAGACTCACCGCGACGGCCATCACCAGCAGGGTGATCCACATCAGCAGGTCAGCTATGCATCCAGCCGGACAAACCGTCCTTGCCGGTGCTGCTCCACGCACGCCGAGCGGCGAATCTTCCCGCTCGTGGTGGTCGGGATGGATCCGGGTTCCACCAGGACCACGTCGGATACCTGCAGACCATGTGCCCGCGAAATCGCGGCGACAACATCGGTTTTCACCACTGCCAGCGCGTCGGCGTCCCTGCCGTTCTTGAGTTCGACGATCGTGACCAGCCGCTCGGTCTGTTCATCCGCGCCGTTGCGGTCATCGCAGATCGCGATGGCCGCGACCCGACCCCGGGTGATCAGCTGTACCGTCGCCTCGATGTCCTCGGAGTAGTGGTTGCGGCCGCGCACGATCAGCATGTCCTTGATTCGGCCCACGATGAACAGGTCGCCCTCGGAGATGAATCCGCGGTCACCGGTTCGGAGCCAGCGCGAGGCGGGAAAGCCTCGGGGCGGGTCGGCCAATGTGGCATCGAAGGCGGATCCGGTCTGCTCCGGCTTGCGCCAGTACCCGGCCGAGACGTTCTCGCCATGGGTCCAGATCTCCCCGACGGTGCCATCCGGACATCGGCGACGAGTTTCGGGGTCGACGATCAGCACCAGCGGCGAAGTCGGGATTCCGTAGCGCATGAGCGGCGCACCGCCGGGACAGCGGACGGCAGCACCCAAAGTCAATTGCTCGGCGTCGAATTCGACGACTTCAGGAGCCCGGCCATTGCTGCCGCTGGCGACGAAGACGGTCGCCTCGGCCAGACCGTAGGAGGGCAGCACCATCTCCGGCCGAAAACCCACCGATCTGAAGCGCTCGTTGAACCGGACCAGGGTTGACGGGTGGATGCGTTCGGCGCCGTTGATGATGCCGATGACCCCGCTGAGGTCAAGGCTCGCCACCTCGGCGTCGGTCGCGCGCCGTGCGGTGAGGTCGAAGGCGAAGTTGGGGGCGGCGGAGAAGGCCTTCTCCTGCCGGGCCAGCGTCTGCAGCCATCGTGCCGGACGTGACAGGAATCCAAGCGGGCTCAAGAGGTCAGCGCCGCACCCGTCGAGAATCGGCGCAGCGATTCCGAGCATCAGGCCCATGTCGTGGTAGAAGGGCAGCCACGAGACCAGCTTGCATTCGGGTGGCATCCGGCCGCCGGACGTGACGAAGTAGTCCCGCATCAGTTGTTCGAAATTCGCGACCAGGTTGCGGTGCGAGATCATTACTCCGGCCGGCGACCGGGTCGACCCCGAGGTGTATTGCAAGTAGGCGATATCGGGGCCCGCAGGCACCTCAGTGCATACAGGGGAGTCGGCGTCGAGGTCCATGGTGTCCACGGCGATCACGGCTATGACCGCTGCGCCGTCGTCGACATGCTGTGTGGCGATGTCGAACACCGTGCTGGTGGTCAGGACGACCGCGGGCGAGGTGTCGCCGAGCACTGCACCGAGTCGCTCATCATGGGAACCCGGCACCGGTACGGCCAGGGGCACCGCGATGAATCCGGCTTGCATGGCGCCGAGGAACGCAATGATGAACGCCAGGCCCTGCGGCGCCACGATCAGCGCCCGGTCGCCAGGTGAACCGTGCCTACTGACCTCCTGCGCGACATTGAGTGTTCGCCGATACAGTTGCGACCAGGTCAGAATTTCGGCGACGCCCTCCCAGTCACGCTCGTAGTCGGTGAAGGTGAAGGCGAGGTCGTCGGGAGTAAGACCAGCGCGTTCACGCAGCACGGACAGGATCGAGACTTCTGGCATGTCGTCAGGCTACTCAACGGGTGACAGCGAGATGTCCATGGGCGACCTGCCATCGGAACGGAAAAGGTTGAGCGCGGCGTCGCTACGCGAGGCCTTCAGCCACTTCCCCTCCGGGGTAGTCGCAATCGCCGCAGAAACGGGCGGCACCCGCATCGGTTTGACGGCCAGCACCTTCGTCCCGGTGTCGCTGGAGCCGCCGCTGGTGTCGTTCTGCGTCCAGAACACCTCCGAGACGTGGCCGAGGATCAAACACCTCCCGGTTCTGGGCATCAGCGTGCTCGCAGAGTCGCACGACGAGGCCGCGCGGATGCTCGCCTCGAAAACCGGTGACCGATTCGCCGGACTGGAGACTGTGTCGTCGTGCGCCGGAGCGGTATTCGTCAGGGACACCAGCGTCTGGCTGGAAACCACCATTGAGCAGGAAGTGCCGGCTGGCGATCACACGATCGTGATCCTTCGTATCCGGGATGTCACGGTGCAGGGCAGCATTGCGCCGATCGTGTTCCACCGCAGCGGTTTTCGCCGATTGAGCTAGTCTCCCCAGCGGAGCACGCGCTCTCAAACCGACCAACCGTTGTGGCTTCTCCGCGGGCGCGCCGGGCGGGTCTACTTCCGCTTGAACAGCTTGTTGCCGAGCCAGACCACCGGGTCGTACTTGCGGTCGACAACCCGTTCTTTCATCGGGATCAGGGCGTTGTCGGTGATCTTGATGTGCTCGGGGCACACCTCGGTGCAGCACTTGGTGATGTTGCAGTAACCGAGGCCGAATTCCTCCTGGGCCATGTCCTTGCGGTCCAGGGTGTCCAGCGGGTGCATGTCCAGCTCGGCGGTGCGCATCAGGAAACGCGGGCCGGCGAAGGCCTTCTTGTTCTCCTCGTGGTCACGCACCACGTGGCAGACGTTCTGGCAGAGGAAGCATTCGATGCACTTGCGGAACTCTTGGGAGCGTTCCACGTCGATCTGGGCCATCCGGTACTCGCCGGGCTGGAGATCCTTCGGCGGTGCGAACGAAGGGATCTCGCGGGCCTTCTCGTAGTTGAAGGACACATCGGTGACCAGATCGCGGATCACCGGGAAGGTGCGCAAAGGAGTGATCGTGACGGTCTCGGCGGGGTCGAAGGTCGACATCCGGGTCATACACATGAGCCGCGGTCGGCCGTTGATCTCCGCCGAACAGGAACCGCACTTGCCGGCCTTGCAATTCCACCGCACCGCGAGGTCCGGGGCCTGCTCGGCCTGCAGCCGGTGAATGATGTCGAGGACGACCTCGCCCTCGTTGACCGCGACGGTGAAATCGTGCAGCCCGCCGCCCTCGTCGTCGCCGCGCCACACCCGCAGGTTTGCCTGGTAGCTCATCTAGCCCCTCCGTCCCGGGTGTTGCGCAAGCTCCTCGTCGGTGAAGTACTTGCCGAGTTCCTCGATGTCGAACAGTTCGAGCAGATCCTCACGCATCGGGGGCTGCTGTTCGGGGGTGACGCGGACCTCCGGCATCACCGGATCGTCGCCGGCCGATCGGCACACCACCAGCGAGCGGCGCCAGTACGAGTCCATCTGCGGGAAGTCGTCGCGGGTGTGGCCGCCGCGGCTCTCAGTGCGCGCCAGCGCGGACTTCGCCACACATTCGCTGACCAGGAGCATGTTGCGCATGTCCATGGCAAGGTGCCAGCCCGGGTTGAACTCGCGGCGTCCGTCGGACTCGATGTTGCGGAAGCGGACCTTCAGTTCCTCGATCCGGTCCAGCGCCTCCTGCATCTCCCCGCCGGTGCGGATGATCCCGACGAGGTCGTTCATCGTCTGCTGCAACTCCGCGTGCAGCGCGTAGGGGTTCTCCGGCTTCTCGGGGCCCTCCGGCCCCTTGAACGGAGCCAGCGCGATCCCGGCGGCCTCCTCGACCGCCGCTTCGGACACCGTGGGCCGGTTCGACAGACCGCGAACGTAGTCCGCGGCGCCGAGTCCGGCGCGCCGGCCGAATACCAGCAGGTCGGACAGCGAGTTTCCGCCCAGGCGGTTGGAGCCGTGCATACCGCCGGCGCATTCGCCGGCGGCGAACAGGCCGGGGGTGGCCGCCGCCCCGGTATCGGGATCGACCTCGATGCCGCCCATCACGTAATGGCAGGTCGGTCCGACCTCCATCTCGTCCTTGGTGATGTCGACCTCGGCCAGTTCGAGGAATTGGTGGTACATCGAGGGCAGCCGCCGCTTGATCTCCTCAGGGGTCATCCGCGACGCGATATCGAGGTAAACGCCGCCGTGGGGGGTGCCCCGGCCGGCCTTGACCTCGGTGTTGATCGCCCGGGCGACCTCGTCGCGGGGCAGCAGGTCAGGGGTGCGCCGAGCCGAGTCGTTGTCCTTGAGCCACTGGTCGGCCTCCTCCTCGGTCTCGGCGTACTGACCCTTGAACACTGAGGGGATGTAGTCGAACATGAACCGCTTGCCCTCGGAGTTCTTCAGAACCCCGCCGTCGCCGCGCACGCCCTCGGTGACCAGGATGCCCTTCACCGACAGCGGCCAGACCATTCCGGTCGGGTGAAACTGGATGAACTCCATGTTGATCAGCGAGGACCCGGCCCGCATCGCCAGCGCGTGGCCGTCGCCGGTGTACTCCCAGGAGTTCGACGACACCTTGAACGACTTGCCGATGCCGCCGGTGGCCAGCACGATCGCCGGCGCCTCGAAGAGGATGAACTTGCCGGTCTCGCGCCAGTAGCCGAACGCCCCGGCGATCCGGCCTCCCTCGGTGATCAACTCGGTAATCGAGCATTCGGCGAAGACCTTGATCCGGGCCTCGTAGTCACCCAGTTCGGCCTTGTCTTCCTGCTGCAGCGAGACGATCTTCTGCTGCAGGGTGCGGATGATCTCCAGGCCGGTGCGGTCGCCGACGTGGGCCAGCCGCGGGTAGGTGTGGCCGCCGAAGTTGCGCTGGCTGATCCGGCCGTCCTTGGTCCGGTCGAACAGCGCGCCGTAGGTCTCCAGCTCCCACACCCGCTCGGGTGCCTCCTGGGCGTGCAGTTCGGCCATTCGCCAGTTGTTGAGGAATTTGCCGCCGCGCATCGTGTCGGCGAAGTGCACCTGCCAGCTGTCCTTGGAGTTGGCGTTGCCCATCGCGGCCGCGCAGCCACCCTCGGCCATCACGGTGTGCGCCTTGCCGAACAATGACTTGCTCACCACCGCCACCCGTAGCCCGCGCTGACGAGCCTCGATCACCGCGCGCAGCCCCGAGCCCCCGGCACCGATCACGACAACGTCGTACGAATGCCGTTCGACTTCAACCATAACTTCTCGTCCTCACTGCAACTATCGGTAAAACCAGGTCAGCCAATGATTCTCAGGTCGGAGATGGTGCCACTGGCGACGAGCATGATGTAGAAATCGGTGAGCATCAGCGAGCCGAGGGTGATCCACGCGAACATCTTGTGCCGGGTGTTGATCGCGCTGACCTGCGTCCAGATCCAGTACCGGACCGGGTGCTTGGAGAAGTGCTTGAGCCGTCCGCCGGTCACGTGCCGGCAGGAGTGGCAGCTCAGCGTGTAGATCCAGAGCAAGATCACGTTGCCCACCAGGATCAGGTTGCCCAATCCCAGGCCGAAGCCGGACGGCGAGTGGAACGCCTTGATCGCGTCGTAGGTGTTGATCACCGAGATGATGGCCGCGATGTAGAAGAAGTACCGGTGGCTGTTCTGGATGATCAGCGGGAGCCGGGTCTCACCGGTGTAGGTGGCGTGCGGCTCGGCCACCGCGCAGGCCGTCGGAGCTTGCCAGACCGACCGGTAGTAGGCGCCGCGATAGTAGTAGCAGGTCAGTCGGAAGAGCAGTAGGAACGGCAGTGACAGCGCCGCGTAGGGAAGCCACCAGACGTCGGGCAGCAGCTGCGGCCAGAACTCGCTGGCCGCTCCGCAACCCTTGCTGATACACGGCGAGTAGAAAGGGGTGAGGTAGTGGTACTTCTCGACGAAGAAGTTGTTCTGCTGGAACGCCCGGACCGTCGCGTAGATGACGAACGCGGCGAAACCGAGGTCGACGAGGATGGGCGATCGCAGCCAATTGTCCGTCCGCAGCGTCCGTTGCGGAATCTGCGCCCGACCGGGTGAGAAGACACCGGTGGCGGGACGATTGGCTGTGGGTGCGCTCATCTGCAGTGATCCCCTTCGAGTCAACTGCAGGGAACACTACTCAGACGCGGACCCGTTTCTAAAGTCGGGTCAGTCGCGGTTGCGGCCGCCCACGCCCTCGTCGTCGATGCCCCGCCAGAACTCTCGGTCGTAGGGCGTGTCGGGCACCTGGACCTTCTCGCCGGTGGCCACCACGATGTGCGCGGCGTGCTCGAGTTCGCCGGCGTCCATCTCGAGAATTTCCAGGTCACCGAGGATGCGGTCGGTGTCGATCATCACCCGGCGCATCGCCGGGGCATCGCCGTAGCGATCCTGCAGCGCGGTCACGCAGCGGCGCATGTTTCCGATCAGATGGTGCAGTTCGGCGAGTTCAGCGGCTTTGGGCATAGGGGCCTCCTCGGGGCCGAAAGTGTCGGGAATCACACTATGACCCGATGGTAGGCGCTGCCGGCGAAACGGGTCGGCAGGGTCGGGAATCCGGGGGTTGCGCGATTCTGTACAGCGCTTCCACATGAAATTTGCTAGCAAACGAAATAACTGACTCGACAGCATCCTCCAGCACACTCTAGGCTGACGCCCGTTCGCCACTCGGGCGAGCGGGGGATGAAGGGGTGGAGCATGATCCTGAATGTCAATTCAGCAACGGTTGTAGGATCCGCTGCGACGGAGACGGGCATCGGCGCGACGTTGGCGGCGGCAACCGCTGCCGCCGCGGAGGCGCTGGTCGGGGTTCTGCCGATGGGCGCGGACCTGGACTCGCTTGCCTTCGCCACCGCACTGAACTCCGCGGGCGCCGCGTACGTCGGGAGCGCCGGCGAGCATCTGGCGAACCGCGCTCTGTTCGCCGAGGCGCAGCACCTCGCTGCGGTGACCTACAGCGCTACCGACGCTGTCAACAACGCGGCTCTGGCGCTGTAGGGCGGCGTTGTCATGCCGGATCCTTCATGGTCGTCATCACCGCCTGAGGTCAACTATCTGAGGCTGGCCGGGCCGGGCGTGGCCGGCACCGCGACAACGGTGGCCAGCGCGGCCGCATGGCAGGCGCTGGCGATCGGTGACGAGCTGGCGTCCTCGGCCTCCGCGCTCAACGCCACGGCGACGGCGGTGGACTTCGAAGGCGTGGGCGGGCTGAGCTCTACCGCCGCGGTGACCGGTCTGAACGCCGCGTTACAGATGCTGGCCGGCTGGGCCCAGGAGAAGCCGCCGATCGCGGCGAGCGCCGTCTCGGCCTACGAGACAGCTGTGTCATCGATGATCCCGGCCGCGGTCTCGATCGCCAACCGCACCGAGCAGGCGGCTGACGTGGCGATGAACCCGCTGGTCCTCGGGGCTCTTACCCCCGCGATCGTGGCGCTGGACGCCGCCTATTTCGGTGAGCACTGGCCGCACAACGCGGCGGCGGGAGCCGCCTACGGATCTGCGCTCGGGGTGCTGTCCGCGGCGCTGGCCGTCCCACCGCCGCTGTCCCCGCCGGGGGCGTCGGCCGCCGCGCCGGCGGCGGCCGCCGCGGCCCAGAGCGCGGCGCAGGCCGTTGCCGGCGGGGTGTTTGAGGAATCGGCGCAGCTCGCAACGGCGGCGGGTGACGGTGCTGCCGCCCCGGCTGAGGCGGCCGGCCAAGCGGGGCGGATCGGCTCGATGATGCAACCGATTCAGTCCGCCCTGGGTGCGATGCAGCCTGCGATGGGCATGTTTCAGACTCCGATACAGGCCGCCGGCGGCACGTCCGGACTGTTGCAGTCGATGACCGGCCCGCTTGGCGGGCTGAGGGATGCAGTCCCGGTGGGAGAGTTCGGCCTGCCGGGTGCGTTCGTCGGTGCCGCGGCGAACCCGGCTGGCGCGGGGGGAGTCGGCGCAGGGGCTGCGGGTGGCGCCGCCCCGGGTTCGACGGTGGGCGGCAGCGGTCTGGGTGGCGGCATTCCCGGCGCTGGTTTGACCAACTTCACCAGGCCCAACAGTAGTTTCCCGCCGGAGAGCGGTGGTCGGCCGGTGGGCTTGAAAACCGGCCTGCTCAGCGCCGGGGAACAACGGGGACCGACGGCGGGCCCGATCGGCGCTGCGGGGATGCCGATGGCACCGCCCGTCGGCCCGGCTCGTGGCAAAGACCACCAGGAGGGGGACGGGCTGCCGCGAGCACGGGTTCTGGCGCCCCCTGGGCGAGGTCGTCACAACCCTGAATAGCTAACAAAAAAACCGAAGGGGGAATGGGAAAACGTTTTTGCCGAAGGGTGAAGTGACAGCCGCGTTCCAGCGTCGAATACTCGAAATCCGCCCCGATCCGGGGTCGATCACATGACCGCCAACACAGGAAAGAACACATGACACTCGTCGTCACACCTGAGGTGCTCCGCAGCACCCGAAACGCCATCGAATCGGCGCTCGAACACGCCACGGCCATCGCCAACGGCTACCTGAGTACCCACGAGGGTCTCGGCTCGGCCGTCTGGGGCGGTCAGGCCCAGCTGGCGTCGGTGCATACCGCCGCCCAGATCAATCAGGACCTCCAGCAGACGATCACCGGCGGCACCCGCCTGGCTCACGGGCTCAGCCAGGCGGCATCGCTGATGGAGGGGCACGAGTCCGAAGCCGCCCACAGCCTCACGGCGTTCGCCGCGAACGCCTGACCCCCTGTCTCGAAAGGACCAGTCAATGTCTGACAACATCACCTACAACCACGGCGGCGTCGCCGACTTCGCCTCCGATGTCGGGGCCCGCTCGGCACAGCTGATGCAGATCCATGACGACATCGCGCAGCGCACCAACGCGATCGCCGACTTCTTCCAGGGCGCTGCGGCCACCGCGTTCCACGAATCGCAGATGCAGATGCTGGGGGGCCTCAAGGGGCTCATCCACACGATGAACAAGCACGGGCAGACGATCAGCAGCGTCAACGAAAGTGCCCACCAGACCGACCTGATGATGGGGAACCTCTTCTAGACGATTGGCATGGGTCGGTGGGCGCGCTGAATCCGCGCGCCCACCGCGTCATGTCGGGGGATACGTGCATGTTGACGACCACTCTTGACGGCCTTTGGGTTCTCCAGGTGCTTTCGGGTATCGAGGTGCTGGCACCCGAACTTGGCTTGCGCCCACACCTGCCCAGCGTGGAGAGCGCCCAAGTGGCGTTGGCGCATCCGGTGGCCGACGAACTCCGGGCGTCGGGCGCCGTCAGTTCGACCGGTGAGGTGGACCAGACCGTCCTCGAATGGCTGACCGTCCTCGCGCGACGGGAGGTCGGCCTGCTCTTACACGCCCAGACGCCCACCACGGGATCCGGGTTCGAACAGGCGCTTTTGGCCAGGTTCGCGCAATGGTGGGTCAGCCTGGAGCGCTGCGGAATCCTGATCCGGCTCAGCGGTGCCGGCACGGCCTGCAGCGAGCGGTCCGCGGGTCTGCTGATCCAGTCCCAGATCCAACGTCTCTGCGGCGAGAAGTCGCCGGCTGAGGTCAAGCCGATGACATTGGATGCCACCGAACTGTTGGCGGTGGTTCGCGACCGCGTGACGCTGCACAGCTTCCTTCGCGAGTGTGGATTGGAGGCAGACCAGGTCGGGTCCTTGATGCTGGCGTCCGACGGTGAGCACTCAGCCCAGTTCTCCCTGGTGGCACTCCAGTCCGGCGGGGCCGGGCACCCGGCCGACTCGCGCATCGGATCGACCACCGTAACCATCATCGACACCCCCCAGGGTCGGCTGATTTCCGAGCACGACTCTCGCGGCGGCAGGACCTGGATGATCGTCGGACCCGCCTCGAGCCCCGGCATCTCCGCCGCGGTGCAGCGGATGTTGCGCCGATTGCCGGCCCGGGATGACTGGCATTGCTACAGAAAGGTGATTTAGGTGAGCACATCCTGGAAGGGGGCGGTACTCCCGGAGAATCCGCCGTCGGCGGTCGAAAGAGATCCGTCCGAATCTCCTAATCGGTTCCGGTCGGATTCCGTGTCCGGGACGTTGCGGATCTCGGACATGGTGGCCGCTCGCAAGGTCCCCCCCGCCTCGGGTTGGCGCAAAATCGTTTTCGCGCTGTCCTTCAAGACGGTCAATCCGGGTGAGTCGCCC
>Ga0209607_1001561_pt1 | contig 19066 bp, 19 predicted proteins | sample AD_UKC117_MetaG_FD_184413 | JGI IMG/M metagenome (GOLD analysis project Ga0209607, IMG submission 184413) | Active sludge microbial communities of municipal wastewater-treating anaerobic digesters from Hong Kong - AD_UKC117_MetaG (SPAdes)... | ecosystem: Engineered > Bioreactor > Anaerobic >... | reverse complement strand
GGGCGACGTCCGCGAGTGGGGTGCGCACTGTCGGCGGGACCGGGTTCGGGGCGGCGTTGCTCGGGCGCTGGATGGCAGCCGGGGCCCGCTTCTAGTCGGCGGCCCGGTACCCGGCCAGTGGACGGTTCGTGCGAAGGCATGGCAGGGTCGGTTGGGATCTGTCTGCACATTCTGGTTAGAGATCGGCAGGTTGGTTAGTCGGCGGCAGGTTGGTTAGAGTCCCACGGCCGTATAGGGCTAACCGGAGTGCCGTGTCTCTAACCAGGATGCCGATCTCTAACGAACATGCCGATCTCTAACCGGAGTGCGACACGCACCGCCCGGCGCGCACCGGGCCGAAGCCGCCGCTCACGCGACCACCCTGTCTGGAGACAACAGTTGGTGTACGCGGCCGCACAGGACCTAAGGGGATTCCGTTCTATCGCCGAGCTCCAACGGTGGCGGCTAGTCCTGCGGACGGAGGACCGCCACCAGGACACCATCGGCCAGTGGCAGCAACGTGGTCAGCCACTTCTCGTCGTTCTGCATGACCTCGGTGAATGCGCGGACTGCGAGTTGGTCCGGTTCCCGACGCGCGGGGTCTGCAGCGTCGGCCACGTCGAGGAACACAGCGATCCCGCCGGGCCGCAGCAGTCGCGCCGACTGCTCGGCGAAGGCCATGTGGTCAGCTGGCCGACCCGCCGAGAGGAAGAGGTCGTAGTGGCCGTCGGTGAGTCGGCTCAGTACGTCATGTGGATCCGCGGCGATGAGGCGGGTGCGGGCGTGCCCGATCTCAGCAGCGGAGAAGGCCTCTTTGGCCACTCGCAATCGCTCCGGGTCCGGCTCCACCGATGTCAGCACACCTTCGGACGCCATCCCCTCGAACAGCGCGAGGCCGGTCGTACCGCCGTGTGACCCGACCTCGACCGCTGCGTGGGCATCGGTTAGTGCTGCGCACAGGGACAGCAGTCGCAGCACACTGGCATTGACGGTGCTCGGTGCCTGCTCCCCGGTGAGGATGGCGGTGTTCCAGTTCTCGCAGAAGGCCAGCAGATCCTTCGGTGGCACGGCGGAGGAGGGGGTCGCATCCATGGGTTCGACAGTACCGTTCGCCGCCGCTGATGTGGCGCCCGCCATCGGAATATGGGGCGTTCCCTGGGGCATTACACCCTGTTGACAGAACCCGAACGGCCACCCGCTTTCGGCAGCGCGGCCCGGACCGCATCCTGAGACCAGGATCGGACAGCCGTGAGGGAGAGGGTTACCGTGAGTTCAGTCGTGGACCATGAGGAGTCGAAGATGTCGCATGATGGTGTGCCGCCGGGCGACCCGGGTGCCCCGCAGGAGGCTGTGGAGCCTACTCCCGCGTCCGAATCCGCCGACGCCTCGCCGACTCCCGATCCCACCGCGTGGCCGGCGCCGGACCAGAGCACCCAGGTGCTGGACCCGGACGCGCAGCAGACGGCCGCCTACCCCTACCCGCAGCAGGGTGACGCCTACCCGCAGCAGGGTGACGCCTACCCGCAGCAGGGTGACGCCTACCCGCAGCAGGGTGACGCCTACCCGCAGCAGGGCGGCTACTACGCACAGGCGCAGCAGACCGCCGCGTACCCCCAGGGCTACGACTACGGCCAGTCCTCCGAGCAGGCGCACGCGACGGGGCAGTGGCCCACGCCAGGCGCCGACGGGTACCTCCCGCCGCCGCCCGGGGTGACCCCGACCACCGCCCAACCGGCTCCCAAGTCCGGCGGGGTGGGCAAGTTCATCGCGATCGCAGCGCTCACGGGTTTGCTGGCGGGCGTGGGGGGCGGGGCCCTGGGATACCAGCTGGCACAGGACTCCGGCACGACCACCTCCGTCACGGCGAACTCTCCGAGCAATCCGGAGGCCCTGTCGCCACGCGCCGACGGGTCCATCGCCACGATCGCTGAGAAGGTCCTCCCCAGCGTGGTGTCGTTGGAGGTCAGCGGGTCGGGTCAGGCCGGGTCGGGTTCCGGGTTCATCGTGTCCCAGGACGGCTACATCCTGACGAACAACCACGTCATCGAGGCTGCCGCGGACAGTGGGTCCATCGACGTCGTCCTGCAGGACGGCACCCGGGCCACCGGTGAGCTGATCGGGCGAAACGCCGACTACGACCTCGCGGTGGTGAAGATCGACAAGACCGGCCTCACACCGCTCGCAGTGGGCGATTCGGCCAGCGTGAAGGTCGGGGACCAGGTGATCGCCATCGGCTCGCCGCTGGGTCTCGAGGGCACCGTGACCAGCGGGATCGTGAGTTCTCTGGACCGGCCGGTCACCGCCGGCGGATCGGGCAGTGGTGAGACGTCCTTCATCAACGCCATCCAGACCGACGCCCCGATCAACCCCGGGAACTCCGGGGGTCCGTTGGTGAACGCCGAGGGGCAGGTGATCGGCGTCAACTCGGCGATCGCGTCGTTGAACACCGGGGCCGACGGCCAGGCCGGCAGTATCGGCCTCGGGTTCGCGATCCCGATCAACACCGCCAATCGCATCTCGCAGGAGATCATCCAGACCGGGACCTCGGCCACGCCGATCATCGGCGCGGAGATCGATTTCGGTTATTCGGGTCAGGGCGCGCGCGTGCAAGCTGTGACCGCGGGCGGCCCCGCCGCCGGTGCCGGTCTCAAGGCGGACGACGTCATCGTCGCCGTGAACGGGGAGCGCGTGGACGATGCGGTAAGCCTGATCACCGACATCCGCAAGTTCGCCCCCGGCGACAAGATCACGCTGACTCTGGAAAGCGGCCAGGAGATCACCGTCACGCTGGGCAAGCGCTGACGTACCCTGGTTGAGTGTTCGACATCGGCTTGGGCGAGTTGGTCGTCCTCGGGCTGCTCGCCCTGCTCGTGTTCGGTCCCGATCGGTTGCCGGGTGCCGCGGCGAGCGCGGGGCGGTTCGTGTCGCGCACCCGCGAGACCCTGGCGCAGGCCAGATCGCAGATCTCGGAGAGCGCGGAACTCGACTCCGTGGGGCAGGACCTCAAGTCGCTTGCCGACCTGCATCCCAAGCGGATGCTGTCGTCACTCGCGGAGCCGGTCGATCCTGGTCAGGCCACACCGAAGCAGGCCCCTAAGCCCGCCTCTCCGATCGACCCGAACGCGACCTAACGGCCGACGGGGGAGATGCCAAGGTTCAACCCCGCAAGCCCTCGTGGCTTGGCGGTGAGGATCTCGGCGATGGCTGAGATGGCCCGGGAGGCAGGTGCCTGCGGATCGTCGACCACCAACGGGCGGCCGTGATCGCCACCCTCCCGCAGGCGCACGTCGAACGGGATCTTGCCCAACAGCGGCACGTCCGATTTCAGCGCGGCGCTGAGCTGTTTGGCCACGATCTCCCCGCCCCCCGCGCCGAACAGATCCATGGGCTCACCGCAGTGCGGGCATGGGAAGGCGCTCATGTTCTCCACCACACCCATGACCCGCTGGTTGGTGTACTCGCTGAGCATCCCCGCGCGCACCGCGACCTCCGCGGCTGCCACCTGTGGGGTGGTGACGACCAGGATCTCTGCGCGGGGGAGTAGTTGGGCGACGGAGATCGCGACATCACCGGTTCCGGGCGGCAGGTCGAGAAGCAGCCAGTCGAGGTCTCCCCAGAACACGTCGGTGAGGAACTGGTTCAGTGCACGGTGCAGCATGGGGCCGCGGAATGCCACCGCTTGGCTGCTTCCCCCGGACTTGAAGGGAAGAACCGAGATGGTCGACACGCCGTAGGCCGCAGGCGGCATCAGCATGCCCTCGACCACCGTGGGTGGGTGGGTGACACCGAGCATGCGTGGGATGGAGTGTCCGTAGATGTCGGCGTCGATCAGGCCGACCCGCAGACCCGAGGCCGCGAGTTGCACCGCCAAGTTCGCCGTGACCGAACTCTTGCCCACCCCACCCTTGCCCGATGCCACGGCGATGATCTTGGTCAGCGATCCGGGCCGGTCGAAGGGGTTCTCCTTCTGGGGGCCCTGCAACATCTCCCGCAGGCCCTTGCGCTGCTCCTCGCTCATGACGTCGAACGCCAGGTCCACGGCGGTCACGCCGGGGACCGCGGTCACTGCGGCCTGCACCCGATCGGCGATCGTGTTCTGCATCGGGCAGGCGGCGATGGTGAGGAAAACCTCGACGTGTGCGGTGCCGTCGGGGTCGACGGTGATGGACTTGACCATGCCGAGGTCGGTGATCGGCTTGTGGATCTCCGGGTCCTCAACGGTGGCCAGGGCAGCAGTGATGGCCTCAACAGTGGGCATGCGTCAATGGTACGTGCCGCCGCTGGAGGCGCTGGCCGACGATCAGTGGTCGTCGGCTTCCAGGTCTTCCAGCAGGGCCCGCAACTCCCGCCGCAGGTAGTCGCGGGTGACGACCTCGCCGAGCCCGATCCGCAGGGAAGCGATCTCGCGGGCGAGGTACTCGGTGTCCGCGATGAGCCGTTCGGTGCGTTCCCGGTCCTCCTTGATCTGGACCCGGTCGCGGTCGTCCTGCCGGTTCTGGGCAAGCAGGATCAGGGGCGCCGCATACGACGCCTGCAGGCTCAGCAGAAGGGTCAAGAAGATGAAGGGGTAGGGGTCGGCGGGATCGGTGCCGACGATGTTGTAGAGCACCCACGCCAGGATCAGGATGCTCATCCACGCGATGAAGCGCCAGGAGCCGAGGAAGCGCGCCACTCCTTCGGAGACCTTGCCGAACGTCTCCGGGTTGTACGAGGGACGGATCGACGGCCGACCGCGGGCCGGCTGTTCCAGGCTGCTCGGGTCAGTCATCGTCGGACCCCGTGGCCTCGCGCCAGTTGTCACCCAACAAGTGGTCGAGCAGGTCGTCGACGGTCACCGCTCCCAGTAGGTGGTTCTCGGCGTCGACGATCGGCACGGCCACCAGGTTGTAGGCCGCGAAATAGCGGGTGACGGCGGCCAGCGCCGTCTCGGGCGGGAGCGGTGCGAGGTCCTTGTCGATGACCCGGGACACCAGATCGCTGGGGGGTTCGCGCAGCAGTCGCTGCCAGTGCACGACACCGAGGAACTTGCCGGTCGGGGTCTGCATGGGGGCCCGGACGACGTACACCTGGGATGCCAGGGCGGGCGACAGGTCCGGATTGCGGATCTGCGCGAGGGCCTCCGCAACGGTGGCATCGGCTCCGACGATCACCGGGTCGGGGCTCATCATGCCGCCGGCGGACCACTCGTCGTACATGAGCAATCGGCGAAGGTCCTCGGCATCCTCCGGTTCGACCAGGGACAGCAGTTCCCCGGCCTGCTCGGGCGTCAGGTCGCTCAGCAGGTCGACGGCGTCGTCGGGGTCCATCTCCTCCAGTACGTCGGCGGCCCGCTCGGCTTCCAGTGCGCTGACGATCTGCACGGCGTCGTGCTCCGGCAACTCCTCCAGCACATCGGCCAGTCGCTCGTCGTCGAGGGCGCGGGCGATCTCCAGGCGGCGCTTCTCCGGCAGGTCGTGCAGGATGCTGGCGACGTCGGCGGGTCGCATGTCCTCCAGGGAGGCCAGCATCGACTCGGTGGCCTGGTCGGCCTCTTCGACGCCCAATCCACCCAGGTCACTCCACGGCACCACCCGGGTCTGCCCACGACGGCCGATCCCGCGCCCGGACCGTACGTAAGCCTGGGTGATCTCCCAGTCCCGGCTGCTGTTCTGCTGCATCGCGAGGTCGAGGATCTTGACACTGTCCCCGGTCGCGCGGATCTGCACGGTCCGGTCGAAAAGCTCCGCGACTGCCAACGTCTCGGCCGGACGGAGTTTGAAGCGGCGCAGGTCCAGGACGCCGGTGGTCACGATCTGCCCGACATCGATCTTGGTCACCCGGGTGATGGGTATGAAGATGCGCCGTCGGGCTCCCACCTCGACGACCAGGCCGACCACCCGCGGGGACTGCGTCCCGTGGCGCAGGATGACCACGATGTCACGGACCTTGCCCAGCTGCTCGCCGTTGGGGTCGAAGACGGCGGATCCTCGCAGTCGTGCGATGAAGGCGCGCGTCACGGTCACGTCCGCAGGCTATCGCGGCCGAAGCCGTGGGTCCCGGGCATTCCCCGTCCGCGAGCGGTAGCGTGTCAGCCGTATTGACACCCATCCCGGAGGCGGTCGGCGCCATGCGCGTGGCAACAGCAGTAGCAGGTGTGCTGGTTCTGGCAGCCGTGGGCGGCTGTTCTTCGTCGGACTCCAACGGGGGGTCGGCCTCGCCGGAGGCATCCGTCACCGAGTCCGCGTCGCCGGCGGAGTCGGGCACACCCGCCGGGAAGCCCAACGGTGTGCAGGAACTCGGACCCAAACGCATCCTCGCCCAGGCCACGAAGGCCGCGATGAGCGCTCGCAGTGTCCGCATCGTCGGCGAGAGCCCGAGTGCCTCGCTGGATCTGGTCGTGACCAAGGACGCCAGCGACGGAACGCGCACTGCAGGTGACACCACGTTGAAGACCCGGGTGGTGGACGGGGTCATCTACATCAAGGCCGACGAGGCGTACTGGACCGAGGCATTCAACAAGAAGAAGGCCAAGAAGATCGGTGACAAGTGGGTGGCCGGGGAGTTGAGCAATCCGAAGCTCGAGTCCTTCAAACAGACCAGCACGATGAAGCCCTTGCTCAGGCAGTTCCTGCGCCTGGACGAGACGGCCCAGGTCGGCGAGGTCGGCGTGGCTCAGGGGCAGCCTGCGGTTCCGCTCACGGCATCGATCGGGACGCTGTGGGTGGCCACCACCGGCAAGCCCTACCCGCTGCAACTCAACAGTTCCCCGGATCAACCCGAGGTCAGTGAAGTGGCCTTCACCGACTGGAACAAGAAGGTGGTCATCAAAGCGCCGCCGAAGAAGCAGACCATCAGTCTGGCGGACTTGGCCTGAGCGGGTCGGTCTCCGGCCGCGACGGGTTCCTGCTGGTCGTCGCCGTCCTGTGCGTGAGTGCCTCGGCGCCGCTGATCGCGGCGTGTGGCGCTCCGTCGCTGGCCATCGCCACGTATCGCTGTCTGCTGGCAAGCGGTTTGACCATCGGATGGATGCTGCTGACGTCCCGACGGGTCCGGGTGCCCGCCGGGATCCCGGCGGCGATGGGACCCGGGCTCGCCCTGGCGGCCCACTTCGGCGCGTGGATCCCGAGTCTGCGGCTGACCAGCGTCGCGCTGTCGACGGCGATGATCTCCACGCAGCCGGTGTGGTCGGCGCTGCTCGCGCGTTTCACGGGGGTGCGTCCGGCCAAGGCGGTCTGGTGGGGGATCGCGGTCAGCGTGGTGGGTGTCCTGGTGCTCACCGGATTCGGCGGCTCGGTCAGCGGATCGTCCTGGATCGGGATGGGCCTGGCACTGCTCGGAGCGCTGCTGGCCGCGGTCTACGTCGCATTCGGAGAGCGACTGCGGAAAGCCACCGACCTCGCCTCGTACACCACGGTGGTCTACGGGGTGGCCGGATTGGCGCTGCTGGTCGTCTCGGCGCTGGGGTCGGTGGCGCTGGGCGGATACGTCTGGCGGGATTGGCTCCTGATCCTTGCGATCACTTTGGTCGCGCAGATCGGCGGGCACTCGGCGATGAACGCCGTCGTGCATCGCACCTCTGCCACGGTGGTGAGCACCGCCATCCTGTTCGAGGCCCCCGGCGCCACGATCCTCGCGGCGATCTTCCTGGGGCAATCTGTGGGGCTGTCCCTGGTCCTCGGTCTGGTCGTGATGCTGATCGGATTGGTGATCGTGGTGCGGGGGACCTCTCCCCGGATGCCGGAATCGGGGGTGTGAAACGGACTGGCCAGGACCGGTGGCTATCGTCGAAGTATGACTGAAACCCTGCGTAGCCGCCGTTCCAACCTGGCCGTCCCGGGCAGCAGCCCGAAGATGCTGGAGAAGGCCAAGGGCCTGCCGGCCGACCAGGTGTTCATGGACATCGAAGACGCTGTCGCACCGATCGCCAAGCCCGATGCCCGCAAGAACATCGTCGCGGCGCTCAACGAGGGTGGTTACGGCGACAAGGTGCGTGTGGTCCGGGTCAACGACTGGACCACGCACTGGACCTACGCGGACGTGATCGAGGTCGTCGAGGGTGCCGGCCAGAACCTCGACTGCATCATGCTGCCGAAGGTGCAGACGCCCGAGCAGATCGTCGCGCTGGACCTGCTGCTCACCCAGATCGAGAAGGCCAACGGCTTCGAGGTCGGCCGCATCGGCATCGAGGCGCAGATTGAGAACGCGCTGGGCCTGATCAATGTGGACAAGATCGCCACCGCCAGCCCCCGCGTCGAGACCATCATCTTCGGCCCGGCGGACTTCATGGCCAGCATCAACATGAAGTCGCTGGTCGTCGGCGAGCAGCCTCCCGGCTACGACGTGGGCGATGCCTACCACCACATCCTGATGAGCATCCTGATGGCTGCGCGTGCCCACGACAAGCAGGCCATCGACGGCCCGTACCTGCAGATCAAGGACATCGAGGGGTACAAGCGCGTGGCCGGTCGCAGCGCGGCGCTCGGCTTCGACGGCAAGTGGGTGCTGCACCCGGGTCAGGTCGAGGCGGCCAACGAGGTGTTCAGCCCCCGGCAGGAGGACTACGACCACGCCGAGTTGATCCTGGACGCCTACGAGTACTACACCTCCGCCGAGGGTGGCGCCAAGGGTGCGGTCATGCTCGGCGACGAGATGATCGACGAGGCGTCGCGAAAGATGGCCCTGGTGATCTCCGCAAAGGGTCGCGCCGCGGGCATGCAGCGCACCAAGACCTTCGAGCCGCCGGAGGGCTGAGCCGCACGGCTGTCGTCCACGCCGCGGGACGTTTGTGGTCTGCGGGTAGTGGGTACTCCCGGGGTGACGTTCTCCCGGGATGGCAGGTTGCGACAACGTCACAATCGCGTTGCGATCGGCCTGCCCCCTGCGGACACGTCCGCACATCGGATGGAAACTGAGGATCCGACGGTCGGCTGCCGACGTCATATCCCGAGGCATGTGACGATGTGCCAAACGAAGGGTTTGGAATGCGGTTTGTGATGAAGTCCCTGGCAGTTGCCGGGGCGGCGATGATGCTGGCCACCGGGACCGCGGCGGCTGCGCCGCCGGAGTTGCCGAAGCCCGGCAAACAGAAGGCGACGTCGAAGAAGGTGCCCGCCGCACTGTTCGGCATGCACGACCACAGCCTGAGCACCACCCCGCCCACCCCGGAGGACCGGTTCGGCGGGATCCGGATCTGGGACAACGGCGTGCGGTGGGACCAGGTGAACACCGCCGAGGGTGTGTACGAGTGGGACGTGCTGGACCAGGTGGTGGCGAACGCCCGGGCCACCGGTGCACAGGACGTCATGTACGTGTTGGGCTACACACCCGCCTGGGCGGCATCCAACCTCAAACCGCCGTGCACGCCGGGTAACTACACGAACTGTGAGTACTTCCCCGGGGGAAGCAGTTCCGCGCCGAGCAACATCGAGTACTGGAAGACCTGGGTGCGGGAGGTGGCCACCCGGTACAAGGGTCAGATCACGCAGTACCAGATGTGGAACGAAGCCAACCTCACCGCGATGTTCAGCAGTTCCGGAGACAGCGCCGTCGAGATGGCCAAACTCACGGTCGCTGCCCAGCAAGTCATCCGCGAGGTCGATCCCAGCGCGAAGGTGATCACGGCGTCGAGCACGATCGTGCAGACCAAGGGCTTCGTCAAGGACGGCTGGCTCAAGCGCTACCTGAAAGCGCTGAAGTCCCGGGGCGGCAAGCCCGACGGGATCGGCGTGCACCTGTATCCCTGGCTGAAGAAGGGTCCGGGCAACGGTGATCTGGCCGACCGCGCCAAGGGCCTGGACTACGCCAAGCAGGTCATCGCGGCGACCGGCTACAAGAAACTGCCGATCCTGGACACCGAGATGAACTACGGCAACCAGCGCAACAACGGCTGGCCGAAGAAGAAGTACTCGCAGAGCAAGGGTTCGGCGTACTTGGCTCAGACTTACCTGGAGTCGTTGCACAACGGCGTCATCCAGGTCGACTGGTACGGATGGGACGACTACGGCCTCGGGATCTGGACGACATCGCCCTCGGGCACCGTGCTCGAGCCGGGCGTGACCTACCGCAGCCTGCTGGCGAACCTCGCCGGCCAGAACAACAAGGGCTGCACGGTCACCAAGTCCGTGACTGTGTGCCTGACCCGCAAGGGTGCCACCCGCAACTACTGGGTCTACCGGCCGGGGAACAAGAAGGTGACGTACACCGTCCCGAAGTCCTTCAAGGTCAGCAAGGTCTGTGACATGACGGACTCCTGCCAGCGGATCCGCAAGGGCAAGGTCAAGGTCGGCCTGGCACCGGTGCGCCTGACCAACGCGTAGGGCCGGGGCGGCGTCGGGTGACGTGCGACGCCACCATCACTTGACTGTAGGGGTCACTACAGATATTTTGTAGCGACAACTACGCAAGGTTGCGACGGTGTTCTGACACAGACCGCAGGTGGGGCACCATGCGCCTGGATGTGTGAGGAAGACCCATGTCATCGCTGTCCCCGGAAACTGCGTCCGACCTTTTCCGCAAGCCACCCGACCGGTATCTCGACGTCGGCGACGCGGCCGTCGCCTACCGCCGCGTCGGTCAGGGTCCAGACGTCGTCTTCAGCCATGGCTGGCCGGCGAGTGGCGCGACCTTCCGGCGGATGTTGCCGTATCTCGCCGACCACGTCACCTGCCACGTGGTCGATCTTCCGGGCGCAGGCGACTCCCGGTTCGACCGATCGACGTCCATCAGCATCCTGGACCACGCGGAGTCGCTGCGCCGCGCGGTGGACGAGCTCGGCCTCACTCGGTTCGGGGTGGTGGGCCACGACAGCGGCGGCATGATCGCCCGTTTCGCGTTCGCCGATGATCCCCGCGTTCAGGGCTGGGGTCTGATCGCCACTGAGCAGCCTCCCAAGGCGCACTGGCGCTTCTCCTCGTTCCTCGCGGTCCGGGTCGTTCCGCGTTTCGAAGAGATGCTCGCCCGTGTGGTCACCCGCCCCCGGCTTCGCAAGAACAAGTTCATCCTTGGTGACGCCTTCGCCGACAAGGGCTTGCTGGACGGTGAGTTCGAGGAGTTCTTCCTCGCGCCCCTGCGCGACGACGCCGATCGGCGGTGGGCCGCGGGCGAGTTCGGCCGCAACTTCGATCTCGGACTGTTCGCCGAGCTCACCTCCCGCCACCGCCAGATCCGCGTGCCGGTGCAGCTGGTGTGGGGGGCTCAGGATCCGTTCTTCCCCGTGCAGAGGGCACGCGCCATGATGTCCGAATTCTCGCGCCCAGTCGACCTTGAGGTCATCGACGGCGCGAAACTGTTCGTTCACGAGGAGTTCCCGGAGCGTGCCGCGCAGGCGACCCTGAAGGCAGTGCTGGGCTGAGGCGTACAGAACTGGTTGGGCGCCGGAATGCGCCAACCACTTCTGCACGCGACACACCGTGTCCAGTGCCACTCGGTGCATCCGAAGGGCGTGTTGCTGGGTGGGACGGCACGCCCGCCAACCAGTTCCGTACGCAGAGGCGTCCGACCTCCTGCTGTCCGTCGGGGGGACCGGTGGGATACTGCCCGAAGAGACACTCTGGAGGCATGAGATGGGTCGTTTGGCGCAGACCGACGGATTGAACGACGTCCAGCAGGAGATCCTTTCGGCGGTTCACGAGTTCGTCGAGAACGAGATCATCCCGCAAGCCCAGCACCTCGAGCACAATGACGAGTACCCCACGGAGATCGTCGAGGGCATGAAGGAGATGGGCATCTTCGGGCTGATGATCCCCGAGGAGTACGGCGGCCTCGGCGAGTCCCTGCTGACCTACGCCCTGTGCGTCGAGGAGATCGCCCGCGGCTGGATGAGCGTCTCCGGCATCATCAACACCCACTTCATCGTCGCGTACATGATCATGCAGCACGGTACGGACGCACAGAAGAAGGACTTCCTGCCCCGCATGGCGACCGGTGACCTGCGCGGCTCGTTCTCGATGTCCGAGCCCGGCTGCGGCTCCGACGTCGCGGCGATCCAGTCCAAGGCGGTCCGCGACGGCGACGGATATGTTCTCAACGGCCAGAAGATGTGGCTGACCAACGGTGGTAGCTCGACGCTGAGTGCCGTCCTTGTGCGCACCGATGCCGAGGCCGACGAGGGTGCCAGCGTCTACAAGAAGATGAGCACCTTCCTCATTGAGAAGCCCGCCGGCTTCGGCGAGGTGCTTCCGGGTCTGACCATCCCCGGCAAGATCGACAAGATGGGCTACAAGGGTGTTGACACCACCGAACTGGTGATGAGCGACTTCCACCTGCCGGCCGAGGCTCTACTCGGCGGCGAGCCCGGCAAGGGCTTCTACCAGATGATGGACGGCGTCGAGGTCGGTCGTGTGAACGTGGCCGCCCGGGCCTGCGGGCTGGCCAACCGTGCATTCGAACTCGGCGTCGACTACGCCCAGCAGCGGGTGACGTTCGGTAAGCCGATCGCCGAGCACCAGGCCGTCGCGTTCCGTCTCGCGGAGATGGCGACCAAGGTCGAGGCGGCCCATCTCATGATGGTGCGTGCGGCCCGGACCAAGGACTCGGGTGCCCGCAACGACCTCGAGGCCGGAATGGCCAAATACCTCGCCAGCGAGTACTGCAAAGAGGTCGTGGAGGACTCCTTCCGGATCCACGGCGGGTACGGGTACTCCAAGGAGTACGAGATCGAGCGACTGTACCGCGAGGCCCCGATGCTGATGATCGGCGAGGGCACGGCGGACATCCAGCGGATGATCATCGCGCGGCGGCTTCTGGAGGAGTACAAACTGCGCGGCTGATCCACGCCGGACGGCAACCGATACCCTCGGGGTATGTCCAACGCAGACCCCTTCAAGCAGTTGGAGAATCGCCCCGTTCTGGCGCGTTACGCCACGTACGCCGAGGCGCAGTTCGCCGTCGACAAACTGAGCGACGCCAAGTTTCCCGTGCAGAACGTCGCGATCGTGGGCGTTGATCTGCGGCTCGTCGAAGCGGTCGTCGGGCGGCTGTCGTGGGGCCGGGCAGCGCTGAGCGGGTTGGCCATGGGCGCCTGGCTCGGCCTGCTACTGGGGCTGTTCGTGTCGTTGTTCGCCGGTGGTGACGGGAGCACGTTCTCGCTGATCATGCTGGGTCTGCTCTACGGTGCGGCGGGCGGGATCGTGTTCGGCCTGGTCTCCTACGCCTTCACCGGCGGCAAGCGCGACTTCCTGTCCCGCAGCCAGATCACGGCGGAGCACTACGACCTGCACTGCGATGCCGCCGTGCTCGGGCAGGCACGCGCCGTCTTGGGTATCTCGGCGTTCGACACCCAGCAGTCGCCCGACGACCCCGAAGCCACCTAGTGGACTGGCGGCTCTTCGGGTCGGTCTTCGTCACCTTGATCGTGATCATGGATCCGCCGGGGATCGTCCCGATCTTCCTGGGGCTGACCCATCGTCGAGGTGCCGCGGCGATGCGCCGGCTGGCCCTGCAAGCCACGCTCACCGCGCTCGGGGTGATCGTGGGTTTCGCGCTGTTCGGGCAGGCGATCCTCGACTACCTGCACGTGTCGTTGCCGGCGCTGCAGGCCAGCGGCGGGCTGTTGCTGCTGCTCGTGGCACTTGAACTGCTGATGGGGAAGACGGGCACCATCAGCGCGGAGAACGAGGACGTGAACGTCGCACTGGTACCGCTGGGAACCCCACTCATCGCCGGTCCCGGGGCGATCGTGGCCGTGATGCTGTTCATGCAGCAGTCCGACGTCCCTGGACAGTACGCGGCGGTCGCGCTCGGCGTGCTGGCGGTGCACCTCGTGCTGTATCTGGCGATGCGGTACAGCACGATCATCGCCCGCGTGCTCGGCACCTCCGGCATCACGGTCCTGACCCGCATCTCGGGCATGCTGCTGGCGGCCATCGCCGCTCAACTCATCGGCAACGCCGTCTTCGGGTTCATCGACGCCTACGGCAGCTGATCGTCAGCAGGGCAACTCGGCCCACACCTCTTTGCCGTCCGGGCCGACGTCGTGACCCCAGTCCGCCGCGAGGCGCTCGACAAGGGCCAGGCCCCGTCCCCCTACCTGCAGGCCACGGTCGGTGGCCACCTGCGGCACCTCCGGACTGCCGTCCATGACGCTGATCCGGACGCGATGGGGCAGCGCCGCCACGCGCAGTTCGACCACACCGCCGCCGTGCTCGATGGCGTTGGTCACGAGTTCACTGGTGATGATCTCGGCATCATCCACGATGCTCGACAGGCCCCAGGCCCACAGCTGATCGCTCACGGTCTTGCGCGCACGTCGGATCGCCGCCGGAGTCGGCTCGAGCGGAGTGACGATACGCATGCCCGGGGCATACCCACTACGCGGGTTTCTTACACCTCTGTCGGCATCGGATCGGATGCAGGCCGCCGCCAGCAACGCTGCCGTCGCCGCCGGCGCCTCGACCGCCGGGGAGTGCGCGGCCCCCGGGATCAGAGCCAACCGTGCCCGCCACTGCTGCGCGAGATCCACCTGGGTCTGCCACGACCACGAGTCCGGATCGTCGATGCCGAAGGCGACCAGCAGCTGCCCATTGGCCTCGGACAGGTCCTGGGCGTGCCCGGCCAGCAGGACCCGGGCCATCTGCGCCATGCTCGCCGGATCCGTGCGAAGGAATCTCTGGTGCAGGAACTCGAGGATGTCGGTAGGCGGTTGCGGAAGTCCGTTGGCCTGGTCCGCGGCCACCTTCGCCTGCCAGATCCGTTCCATCGAGTAGTGCTCGAGGGCGGTCACCAGGAGGCGCAGCCGGTCCTGCTGGGACTGGTGTATCGGACCGGAGCCGGAGTTGAGGAACGTCACCGACTCCCACGGATATCCCGCGGCCGCCCGTCCTGCGATCAGCCCGCCGAGGGAATGCCCGACCAGATGGACGGGCTGCTCGAGGCCCGCGGCCATGCTGCACAAGTCCTGCGCCCACCCCTGCAGGCCGTAGTCGGCGGCCCAGGGTGATTCGTACTGGCCGCGGTGATCGAGGGCGACCACCGACCATCCCACCGATGTGAGATCTTCGAAGATCTCCAGGAAGTCCTCTTTGCTGCCGGTGAAGCCGGGCGCCAGCAGAATCGTCCCCAACCCGGTGCCCCGGGACCGGAGTGTGGCCAGTCCGGTGTGGGGATCGTCGACATGTTGGACCCCGGGAGGGAGGGTTGTCGACCGCGGCGTGCTCACTGGGGCACAATAGATCACACGGGGTTCTTGAGGTTCAGGGGTAGGGGCGTGGATTCACGGATCGTGGCGGTGGCCAACCAGAAGGGTGGCGTCGCCAAGACGACGACGGTTGCCTCGACGGGGGCGGCACTGGCGGAGGCAGGGCGGAAGGTCCTGCTCATCGACCTGGACCCGCAGGCCTGCCTGACATTCGCGATGGGCATCGATCCGGATCAGGTGCAGTTCACGGTGCACGATGTGTTGTTGGGCCGGCTGGGCCCGCGCATGGCGATCATCCCCACGCCGGAGGGCCCCGACCTCCTGCCCGCCTCCATCGAGTTGTCAGGCGCGGAGATGCAGTTGGCGAACCGCACCGGTCGCGAATACGTGCTGCGGGAGGCGCTGGCAGAAGTCGCGCCGGACTACGACATGGTGCTCATCGACTGCTCGCCCTCGTTGGGGGTGCTCACGATCAACGCCCTGACGGCGGCGACCGAGCTGCTCATCCCGATGCAGGCCGAGACGTTGTCGCATCGTGGGGTGGCGCAGTTGCTCGAGACGATCGACGATGTCCGCCGCTACACTAACCGTTCTCTGCAGATCATGGGCGTGCTGCCGACCATGTTCGACGCCCGCACGCGACTCGCGCGCGAAGTGCTCAAGGACATCGAGGAGCAGTACGACTTGCCGGTCCTCACGCCGGTGTCGCGCTCGGTCCGCTTCGCGGAGGCCCCGGGTACTGGGCGCTCGATCCTGTCCACTGCGCGCCGGTCCAGGGGCGCCCAGGCCTACCGGGAACTCGCGGCAGCTCTGATGGAGGCATCGTGAGTGAGCGGCCGGCGGCCCTGCGCCGCGTTCCGACCCCTACGGACAAGCCCCGGCGGCGCACGGACCCACAGGGCAAGCGTGCGTTGTTCAGCGACGAGATCATGCCGCCGTCCCTGGGCAGTGTGGCCCTTCATTGCGAGCGGTGTGATTCCCGCTCGGTGGTGTCGATGGTGCAAGCCGCACGGTTGGCCATGCCGTCGATGTACCTGCCCAGTCCAGGACGGGTCGATCGGGTCTGGATGAAGTGCCCGGCCTGCTCTTCACGCAGCTGGGTGCGGTTGCGCATCAAGGCCTGAGACCGGTCCGGCCCCACGCCGCTCGGGATCGGTGAGCACTTCGGAGATCGGTGAGCGGTTTGAGTGCTGCCGCCGTGCTCACCAATCTCCAGATTGCTCACGGATTCGCCCAGGGTCCTCGCGTGAACCTCTGGGCGCAGCGGGGTCAGGACTCCGGGGAGGACGGGCTCTTGCGGGTCCGGCGGCGCCTGCGCTGGGACTTCTTCTCAGAACTCCCCGACGAGTCGCCGCCGTCTGATGAGCGCCGAGGTTTGTCGTTGCCCGCTGACCCGCCCGAACGACGGTTCCGGTTGCGGTCGCCGCCGGAACGCTCGCGGCGTTCGGGGCGGTCCTCGCGCGGTGCTGCGGGCTTCAGCCGGGCCGGTGCGTCCTTGGGGATGCCGAGCCCGGTGAACACGTGCTCCGAGGTGGAGTAGGTCTCGATCGGGTCGGCGAACGGCAGCCCGAGGGCCTTGTCGATCATCTTCCAGCGGTGCAGGTCGTCCCAGTCGACCAGCGTGACCGCGACCCCCTCGGAACCGGCCCGACCGGTGCGGCCGATGCGGTGCAAGTAGGTCTTCTCGTCGTCCGGGCAGGTGTAGTTGATGACGTGCGTCACGTTCTCCACGTCGATGCCGCGTGCCGCCACGTCGGTGGCGACAAGGACGTCGATGGTGCCGTCCCGGAACTGTTGCAGCGCCTTCTCCCGAGCGGCCTGCCCGAGGTCGCCGTGGACGGCCCCGGCCTGGAACCCGCGGTCCGCGAGCTCGTCGGTCAGTTTCTGCGCGGCGCGTTTGGTCTTGCAGAAGATCATGGTCCGGCCGCGGCCGTTCGCCTGCAGGATCTTGCTGATGAGGTCGGGCTTGTCCATCGAGTGAGCCCGCCACACGTGCTGCTCGATGGCATCCACTGTGGCGGTGTCATCGCCGGGATCGGTGGCCCGGATGTGCGTCGGCTGCGTCATGTAGCGACGGGCGAGGTTCAGGATCTGGCCCGGCATGGTCGCCGAGAACAGCATGGTCTGCCGGGTCGCCGGGACCTTGGAGACCAGCTTCTCGACGTCGGGCAGGAAGCCCATGTCGAGCATCTCGTCGGCCTCATCGAGGACCAGGGACTTCACCTGGGACAGGTTGAGGATCTTTTGGTTGTTGAGGTCGATGAGCCGTCCGGGCGTGCCGACGACGACGTCGACGCCCTTCTTGAGTTGCTCGATCTGCGGCTCGTAGGCCTTGCCGCCGTAGATGGCCAGGACCCGGGCGCCGGCGTTCTTGCCCGCCTCCTCGATGTCCTCGGCGACCTGCATGCACAGTTCACGGGTGGGGACGATGACCAGCGCCTGCGGGGCGGTGCCACCCGGCTCGAGGCGTTCGAGCAGCGGGATGCCGAAGGCCAGCGTCTTGCCGGTGCCGGTCTTGGCCTGCCCGATCACGTCGTGGCCGTCGAGGGCCAGTGGCAGGCTCAATTGCTGGATACGGAAGGGGTGCGTGATGCCCTTCTCGGCGAGGGAGGCCACGGTTTCCGGGCGCACTCCCAATTCTTCGAAACTTGGATCGTTCAGGATTCACTCCAGGTGTGTTCGACTCAAGTGTCCCATGCGCCCTCGTCACACCGTCGACCGGACGCGGGGCAGTAGCCTTGGCGAGTGGAGACTGCACGCGAAGAAGCGACGATCGACCTGCTCGCGGTACTCGCCTACGGTGAGCTGCAGGCGTTCGAACGGTTGTCGATGGACGCGGTGCTGTCCCCGGACCTCGCCGGACGGGAGGCCGTCACCGAGATGGCCATCGGCGAGTACGGGCATTACAAGATCCTGGTGGAGGGGCTGCGTGCGCGTGGTGCCGACCCCATGCCCGCGATGCGCCCGTTCGTCGCACCCATCGAGAACTTCCACAAGTCGACCGCACCTGCCGACTACCCCGAAGCACTGGTCAAGATCTACGTGGGCGACGGTATCGCTGCCGACTTCTACCGCGAGGTGGCGCAGTTCCTGGACCAGGAATCCAAGGCGCTGGTCGATGAGGTCTGTGCGGATCTGGGGCATTCGGCTTTCGTGGTCCCGACAGTGCGGAACATGATCTCGCAGGACCGGACGCTGGCCAGCCGGCTGTCGCTGTGGGGGCGGCGGCTGGTCGGCGAGGCCTTGTCGCAGTCCCAGCGGGTCGCGGCCGAGCGGGAAGCCATGGGGGAGTTGTTGGTCGGCAGCACCGACCTGGCGGAGCTGGGGAGGATGTTCGCCCGGCTCACCGATGCCCACACCGCACGGATGCGGGAACTGGGCCTGAACGCCTAGTTGTTCTGTCCAGGCACGTTGGTCATGGGGCTGCGGCTGGTGAGTGGTCGTCCGCCTGGTGGTGGTTGGAGATCCAGCCCATCGGTCAATGCTGGCTGGCGGGTTCTTCGGTGGAGTGGGCCCGTCGTGGATAAGGGTGCGCTGGAAGCGTTCGACGTTGCCGTTGGTTGGGCCGGTAGCGGGGGCACGTCAGGATCTGTCTGGGCATTCCGGTTAGAGATCGGCATGTTGGTTAGTCGGCGGCAGGTTGGTGAGAGTCCCACGGCCGTATAGGGCTAACCGGAGTGGTGTTTCTCTAACCGGGATGCCGATCTCTAACGAGAATGCCGTTTCTCTAACCGGACCCGCCCCTCGCCATCGCCGCGGGGCACGTGAGGATCTGCCTGCGCATTCCGGTTAGAGATCGGCAGGTTGGTTAGTCGGCGGCAGGTTGGTTAGAGTCCCACGGCCGTATAGGGCTAACCGGAGTGGTGTTTCTCTAACCGGAATGCCGATCTCTAACCGGAATGCCGATCTCTAACCGGGATGCCGATCTCTAACGGGAATACCACCGCCCGGCCGGAACCGGGCGCGGCCGCTACC
>Ga0209607_1001559_pt1 | contig 19076 bp, 19 predicted proteins | sample AD_UKC117_MetaG_FD_184413 | JGI IMG/M metagenome (GOLD analysis project Ga0209607, IMG submission 184413) | Active sludge microbial communities of municipal wastewater-treating anaerobic digesters from Hong Kong - AD_UKC117_MetaG (SPAdes)... | ecosystem: Engineered > Bioreactor > Anaerobic >... | reverse complement strand
CTTCACGGCCTGCAACTTGAATTCTGGCGTGAACTTCCGCCTCGTTTTCTTTTTTTCGCTCGTGCTCATTGAACACCTCGTTGGCTTCCATCATAAGTGAGGTGTCCACGTAAGGGGGGCAGGATCACATAGGCACTACCGCACTCAGATGGACACCTCGCTTGCGAAATTGATGCACCGAACCACTCAAAGCCCTTGGAACATCACCGATGCCAACCCTATCCGACAAGCCCTTACGCGATCGCGTCAAACTGTTGGGACGACTGCTAGGCGAAACCCTTCGCGATCAGGAAGGCCGACATGCACTCGATGCCGTGGAAACCCTGCGCAAGGGCTTCATCGAACTGCGCGGTCGATCTGAACCCGCCCCGGATCTGCGTGAGCGGCTGCTATGCTTCATCGCCGCGCTCAATCCAGAAATGCTCAATCACGTCATCCGGGCATTCAACGCCTACTTCAATCTGGCCAACATCGCCGAAGAGAATTTTCAACACCGCTTGCGCCGCGAGCAGGTCCGGCGCGGCAAATCGCTATGGCGGGGTTCCTTCGACGAGACCTTGCGCGCACTGCGCGCCGACGGCATCGATGCTGCTCAGCTGCAGACCCTACTCGACCAACTGTGCTTCACGCCGGTGTTCACCGCCCATCCGACCGAGGCCAAGCGCCGGGTGCTGCTCGGCGCGCAGCGGCGTATTTTCCTGACCCATGGCCAACTCGATAACCCGGCGTTGAACAAGTACCAGCGCGCAGCGGTGATCGAAACGCTACGTAGCCAAATTCAGACTCTCTGGAAAACGGACGAGGTACGCAGTTTCAAACCCCAGGTGCGCGACGAAATCAAGAACGGCTTGTACTATTTCCACGAATCCATTTTCCAAGCGGTACCAATGCTGTACCGCAACCTGGAACGGGGGCTGAACGCCGTGTACGGCGACGAGGGCGGCAAGGCGGCGGTCCGTATCCCCTGCCTGCTGCGCTTCGGTTCATGGATCGGTGGCGATCGCGACGGCAATCCCTTCGTCAGGCCGGAAACCACCGCGCTGGCCATCCGTCTGCAGGCCCAGGACATCCTGCGTGAATACCTGCGTCGGGTCGAGGAACTGAACCACCATCTGACCTATTCCAGTTCGCTGGTCACACCGTCGCCAATGTTCAGCGCCTGTTTGGAGGCGGACAACCGCCAAATGAGCGCCTTATTCGCCGATGCGCCCCACCAGTACGCCCAAGAACCGTATCGGCGCAAGCTGTTTCTGATGTACCACCGCCTACGGCACAACTACGAGCAAGTGCGCGCGCGGGCCGAAGGTCATCTCGAAGCGTTGCCGATTCCCTTCTGGGGCTATGCTTCCGAGCAGGCATTTCTCGACGATTTATACCTGATTCGCGATTCCCTGATCGCGCACGGCGAGGGGGTGGTCGCCGGGGGGGAATTGACCGATCTCATCCGGCTGGCGGAGACCTTCGGCTTCTATCTGGCGGCGCTCGATGTGCGCCAGGAGTCAGGCCGGCATACGGCGGCGGTGACGGAAATTTTCGCGGTGGCGCCCAATCTGCCGGACTACGCGACTTTGTCGGAAGAAGAGCGGCTGGCCGTGCTCGGCGATCTGTTGGCCAAGCCGGGCACGCCGCTGCTGTATTGCCAAAACTTGAGTTCCGAGACCCGAGAAACGCTGGAGGTGTTTCAGATCATGGCGCGGATGCGTCAGGAAATCAGCCCGCGCGCCTTCGACAACTACGTGATTTCCATGACCCACGAAGCCAGCCATGTCCTGGAAGTCCTGTTCCTGGGGAGTTTCGCCGGGTTAGCGGGTCGGCGCGCGGACGGCGGCTGGCATTGCGAACTCCGCGTCGCGCCGCTGTTCGAGACCATCGCCGACTTGAACCGGGTGGAAGTGCTGCTTTCCCGACTGCTGGACCAAGCCACCTATCGGGAATTGCTGACAGCGACGGGTGGAGTGCAAGACGTGATGGTCGGCTATTCGGACTCCTGCAAGGACGGCGGCATCCTGGCCTCCAACTGGGGCTTGTACCAGGCCCAGCAACGGGCGGTGGCCCTGGCTGCGGCGCGCGGTTTCGGCTGTCGGCTGTTCCACGGGCGCGGCGGCACGGTGGGGCGAGGCGGTGGCCCCACCCACGATGCCATCTTGGCCCAGCCCACCGGCACGGTGCGCGGCCAGATCAAGATCACCGAACAGGGCGAAGTGCTGTCGTTCAAGTATCAAAATCTGGAAACCGCCATTTACGAACTGACCCTCGGCATCACGGGGTTGATGAAAGCCAGCCGCCACCTGGTGCAAGCGGTCTCCGCAGAACTGCCGGAAACGGCGGCAGTCATGGCCAATCTGGTCCGTCACGGTGAAGACGCGTACCGGGATCTGACCGAGCGAACGCCCGGTTTCATCGATTACTTTTACGAGGCCACCCCGCTCGGCGAAATCGGGCTGCTCAATCTCGGCTCGCGGCCCTCGCATCGGGCCAAGGGCGACCGCTCCAAATATTCGGTGCGCGCCATTCCCTGGATGTTCGGCTGGGGCCTGTCGCGGCACACCCTGCCCGGCTGGTACGGCATCGGCACCGCGCTGGCGGCTTGGCGCGGCGACGATCCCGATCGGCTGGCGGTGCTGCAAAAACTGTATCGCGATTGGCCGTTCTTCCGCGCCCTGCTCGACAACAGCCAGATGTCATTGAGCAAGGTGGATATCGACATCGCCCGCGAATATGCCCGTTTGTGCGAGAATTCCGACATCGAAACCTGCATTTACGAACGGTTTCGAGCCGAGTATGAACGCACCTGCCGCGAGATTCTGGCCGTGGCGCAAATCGCTACCCTGCTGGAGGACAATCCGACCCTGGCCAAGTCACTGGAGCGGCGCAGTCCCTACCTCGACCCCCTCAACCACATTCAGATCACCCTGCTGCCGCGCTATCGCCAGGTGATACGCGAACAGGGCACCGATTCCTCCGAGGCGGAAACCTGGTTGCGACCTTTGCTGCGCTCCATCAACGCCTTGGCGGCCGGGATGCGGAACACGGGTTGAGGTACCCAACCGGCGATTGGCGCGAGACGAGCGGCCCGACCCATTCGCCGGTTTCACGGTTGGAGAATGGCCGATGAAATACCTGGCGATCGCGGTGCTGCTGGCCATCGTCGTGGGCGCCATCACCTACGCCCTCCAGCACCCGGATCATCCCCCTCCCGCCGATCCCAACGCGGGGTGGATACAGCGCTGATTGTCGAACGCGCGGCCCGTGCGTTGTGCATGATCGGGCCAGTCAATATCAAACCGGCCCCATGGGACCATGAATGAACCTTTGCCAAGGTGGCATATCGAGGGGTTCCAATGAGATGGACGCCTCACTTCCGTTCATGGTTGGGTTTGAATACCTTGGCGGTTGCCAGGGTCGGTTTTCGGAAGCGGCGGCGCGGCATCGATCCGTTACCCTCGACCGGAAGTCGCCTCGACCGGCAGCGCCGAAATATCGAGACGGGTCACACCCCGCAACACGGTCAGCCGCACCGGCGTGCCGAGTGAGCACTCGGCCAGGACGCGCTGCAAGTCGTCGATGCCTCGCACCGGTTTCCCGTCGAGGGCGACGATGAAATCGCCCGGTCGCAGCTTCGCTCGGCTCGCCGGTCCATCGGGCGTCACCTCGACCACGGCCACCGCCGTGTCGGTAGCCAGTCCGAAATGGCGGACCCGCCGCCGGTCCAGACGCCGGTCGTGGCCGGCGATGCCCAGCGCGGCCCGGCGCACGCGGCCGTGGGCGAGCAGTTGCGACAGCACCCAGGCGGCGGTGTTGCTCGGTACAGCGAAACCGATCCCCTGGGCGCCGGCGATGATGGCGGTGTTGACGTCGACAACCCGGCCGCCCAAGTCCACCAGGGGCTCACCACCTATCAGTTTCTCCTGACGGGGCAGAGGCGATAGAAGGGGGGTAAAGGTTGTTGCATTTGTAGCTTCCGGCGGATCGCGCGCAGACCCCGGGTGAACCAGGAGACGGCACCGCAGGCGAGCTTTCTAAAGCTCCAATGGTCAGGATCGGTTTGTTCTTGCGCTTTTTTCTAGGGGTGTTGGGTGATCGCGCGCCTCCTCCTGGCCGACACGCACGCATCAGTACATGGCCAAGGCCATGATGCACACCAATCGATCCAGTCGATCCGGGGCTCGCAACTGAGTGTCTTCCAACTGAAATCCGCGACTTTTGAAGTCCGAAAACAGGGGCTCAATGGTTTAATCACAAATGACAAATTTTGCCTGATCCACACCGGACGGCTGGCGTTGAGTGGGTGGCGCCGACCGTTGCGGCTGCGTGATCCTGCGACGGCGACGTACCTTCACGAGGTTTCCGTTCCTCGTGGAGGTGCCTATGAAGCCGTCATGGCGTGTGCATCGATGCCTACAGGCGAGCCCGGACGGGGCGCGGCGGTGGGATCGAGCTGACCAGCACCTGCTGCGCTGGGCGATGCTAACCGAGCCGGAGGTGATCCATGAGTCTGGCGATTTATGTTCGGGTTTTGACCCAACGGCAAGCCCACGCCCAAACGATCGAGCAACAATTGGAGCGGTTGCGAACCCACATTCGAACCCAAGGCTGGGAACTGACCTTGGAACACATCTTTCGCGACGACGGTTACAGTGGAGCCAGCCTGAACCGACCGGGCCTGGACCGTTTGCGAGATGCGGTCCGGGCGGCGGAGGTGGATCGGGTGCTGATCACCGATCCCGACCGATTGGCGCGCAACTATGTGTCTTGATCCGATGCTACCGCCAAGAGGCAGGGTTGATAACCGATCTGGTACCGGGTGTCGTTTTCAGAAGTCGACTTCTGAAAACGACACCCGGAGCGAGTCTCGACCTGCCTAAGGATCGCCGGAGACCTGCCCAAAGATGAGACGCAGACTTCTCGTGTTCTCTGTTATCACCGTCATAAAATCTCCCCCCGCGGGGCGGTTGGCGCAGGGATTCACGACAACGCTTTCCACCCCGAGAGCCCGCAGGCGTTCGATGCTCTCTTGCGCGGGCTCGCCCTCCCAAATCATCCATTTCGCGGGATGGTCCCTCAGAATTCCTTCGAGCTCGTTCCACAGGCTTTCACTCGGGACCTCGTCCGGTTCCCACATCACGCTCCTCAGATTCAGCCCATAGCGACGCGCCAGGTACTGATAAACGGGATGCGACGCCAACAGGGGGCGGCCGGGATCTAAGCGGGCGATTTCGGCGATCCGTCCGTCGATCTCTAGCAAGTCGCGCTGGAGCGCGAGCAGATTCCGGTCCATCCGCTCCTTCGCGTCCGGGCGCTTGCGGGTTACGGCCTGTGCGATGGCTTCGGCCTGATGCGCGGCCTGGCTCAGGTCCAGCCAAGTGGTGAAGGCCACTCCGCCGTGGGTGTGCTCGCCGCCGGGGCCGTGGCTGTGGCTGACCTCCTCGGACTCTCGGATGTACGCGTCCCTGAACGCCCGCGAGGTATCGACCATGCGCGAGCGTGGCAGGCTGACCTTGCTCATCCACTTGGCGTAATCGGCGCCATTGAGCAGAATCAGGTCCGCAGCCTGATAGGCGGCGATGGTCTCGACATCCGGCATCCAGGACGCGGGGTCCACGTCCCGCGGCGCCGGGAAGGTCACCACGGCCAGATCGCCGACGATCCGCTCGGCGAAATAGGCCAGCGGGTAATTGACGGTGTAGATCCGCAGCTCGTCTTCCGCGAAGACCCCTGGCGCGGAGAACAGTACGATCAGGACCGTGATTGCCACCCACCCCGCCGGCCGTTTGATAGGCTGCATATTCAAGCTCCGAGTGGTCAGCGAATGAACAGGGTTCGCACCAGCGGTTCGTCGAAGTGCGCGACGACAGTGATGAGCAAAGCCGTGAGCAGCGCGGCAACCGCCAGGATGATGGCGATCTCCGCGCCCAGTAGCCGGGCGATGGTCGTGCGGCTGCAGCCGAGCTTGAAGATAGTTTGAATCTCTCCCTGGCGCAGGCGAAGCGACAGGGCAAGCACCAGGGCCAGGGCGAGGATGGTTGCCATCCCCACCATCAGGATGACCGCATCCAGGACGTTCTTGATGCGGAAGATGTTCGCCAGCAACCCTTCGATCGCTTCTCCGGGGACCAGGATCTGCTGCAACTCTCGCTCCTCGCTTGCTCCGACGTAGCGGCCACGCAGGAGGGCGCCAGCCTTTTCGTCGTGCGGCAGGGCGATGATCGCCGTGATCGGGTAGTCCGCAGGACTGCCGTGGAAGTGGAAGCTGTCGATGTTCTCGGGGGTGATCTCCGTGTACTGGAGGAGCTTGGACGTCGCCGTCACCTGACCCTCGGAGCGCTCCATGACCAGGCTCGGGTCGGTGACCGTCATCAGGTCCTGGTGGCCGTGCACCAGTCCCTGGACGACCCATGTGGTCTTTAGGTCGACGAAAATGGCCAGGTCGTCGGCGCTGTGTGTCGGCGCCAATACCCCCACCACCCGCATCTTCAGCGGATAGACCCCGGCAAGATCGAACAAGGTCTCCGGGGAGGACAATAATGAGTCCCCCGGACCGAGCCCGAGTTCCTCGGCCGCGCGGGCGCCAAGTACGCACTCGCCGAGCAGCGCGAGATTGCGACCCTCGGCAATCGAAAGCCCCCGAAAGTCGAAGTAATCCAGATTGGTCCCGACGATGGGAAAGCCCCGCGCCTTAAAACGCACGTAGAGGGGGATAGGCAACGCCAGGTCGGTGTCCGCAACGCGCTCGACGGCGACCATGGAGATGAGTTCCGGTACCGTCTCGCCGAAGTACAGGCTGTTCATCACCAGGTCCAGGGAGCTGCCCTTGGTACCCACCATGAGGGGCGTGGTTTCGGCGCGGGAGAGGAGTTGACGCTCGCTCTCGTCGAGCAACAGCTCCAGGGACAAGGGCAGCACCGCGATCAGGGTCACGCAAGCGATGAGCGTCAGGCCGCGGACCCAATTGAAGGTCAGGTAGCGCCAAGCGACGTAGAAGCTATCGATCACGCCGAGGCTCCCATTTGGGAATCGGTTTGGAAGTCAATGAAGTCGACGACCCGGTCGAATCGGGGGAGCAGCTCGTGATCGTGGGTGACCGCGAGCAGGGTGGCGCCGTGGGCATCGACACTGTCGAACAGCAGGTCGAGGATGCGCCCCTTGTTGCGCGGGTCCAGGTTGCCGGTGGCCTCGTCGGCGAGAATCAGCCGGGGGCGGGGCAGCAAGGCGCGGCAGATGGCGACGCGCTGCTTCTCACCCTGGGAGAGGTGGTCTGGATGGCGCTTGAGCTTGTCGCTTACCCCCAAGCTCTCGGCGAGCTGACATGCCCGCTCCGGACCTGCCGGTCCAGACGCAGCGCGCCGGTGATGCGGTAGGGATGGAGGATGTTGTCGAGCACGTTGAGATAGCCTAGCAACTCGAAATCCTGGAAGACGAAGCCGATATGGCGGATGCGGAAGTCCCGTCGGCGGGCGTCGCTCAGCGCGCCGATATCGGCGCCCGCCACCCGTACCTCACCCCTGCGTGGGCTCATGATGCCGGACACCAGATTGAGCAGCGTGGTCTTGCCGGAGCCGCTTGGTCCGATCACCGCCAGCTTTTCACTCTCCTGCATCTGGAAGGATGGGATGTCCAACTGGAAGGCGCCGTCTGGATACGCAAAGTGCAACCCGCGGATGTCGATCACCGGGCCGGTCTCGCAGTATCGGTATCCTGGTCGGTCACCGCCGCGTCGGCGTTTATCGCGGGTGGCGGATCGACACGCCGCTCGTCCCGCAGCTCCAGACCGACGATCTTCCAGGCACCGTCCCGTGCGGCGACGGTCACCACCGCCTCGTAACGGTTCTTGCGCTGGTGCACGTGCCCCCAGTGGCCGACGGTGCCGAGCGCCGTCCAGATGCCGTGCAGGGCATAGGTGAGACCGTCGCCGTCGATGCGCTTGGCGCGGGCGGACTCTACGATGACTTCCTTGACCTTGGCCTGGGCACCCCCGGCCTGCTGGACGGCCAGGGAGCGGCGGTTTTGCAGATAGATGTCGGTCAGCAGGTCCCCGCTGACGGTCAGGGCGAGCTTGTCGTAGACGTCCTCCTCCTCGCGGAAGTCGAAGGCGCGGTAGACGTTCTTGAGCAGGGTCTGGAGCAGTGCCGCCACCCGCTCGTCGTTCAGCTCGCCGGCCATGAGCGCCGGTCGGCTGACGGCGATCTGGGCGAAGGGATAGGCGGCGGCGGCTGTCGCGAGAAACAGGGCGCCCACGGCCAGGGGCAAACGCAAAGGCTTTGCGCGACGCCGGCTCGACAGGATCCAACCGCCGGTAGCGAGAAACCCGACCAGGCAGAGGAGACTCACGACAGGAATGCGCAGCTCGCCGAGCGATCCCGCAACCTCGGTCCGATGAACCGTCGGCAACTGGTAGTGCTTGAGGTAGTTGGTCCAGGTGTGGACGTGGTCCTCCGGCGTCAGAAAGGTCGGCAGCGGTCCGGCCGGGTCCGTCGAAGTCGCCGGTACACGCTGGATCTGGTCGGTGAACAACTCCCAGTCCACCGTCACCTCTTGCGGCATCCCGTCGGTGATGTAGGTGAGGATGACCCCAACGACCGCCGAGTCGATCTCAAGGCGCTCGGGGACCTCCAGGATCTGGACACCGGTGAGGCCGAGCTTCACGTAGTTGCTGCGGTCGAGGATGGGCTTCACCGGTTTGCCGTCCACCTTCACCGGATTCTTGTGCAGCAGAAACTCGCCGATGCGCTGCTTGAGGGGCTCCAGCTCGTCGATCTCGATGTAGCGGTCGCCTCGTAGACCCAGATCCATCCACTGGCCAAGATCCTTCACCCGGGTCAGGATCTCGTGGCGCACCTCGTAGGGCTCCACGTAGAGGAAGGACATCAGGGCATCCTTGTGGTGGCGGCTGAGGTTCGGATTGTCGAATTTCGAGTACCAGGGGTCCGGGTCCAGGATCAGGGTGCTGGGGGCGCCCAGGTAGCGGAAGTCGATCACCGGCACGGACTTGTGGTAGGCGATGAAACCAATGCTGACCGCCGCCCGGCCCTCGGCATCCAGCGGCGGGCTGATGGTCAGCGTTTTAGGCTGAGTCTCCCCAAACGGGTAGACCAGCTCCGTATAGAGCACCCGCTTATCCACCGGGGCTACGGGCGCCTTGCGGTTGGTGTAGGGGTTGACCATTCCGGCGAAGGGCGAGAAGCGGTCCTTGCGCAGGCACGGCTCGGCGAGGCGCAGCTCCGCCCGCAGCGTTTCGCCCTGGTCGGTGACGAACCGCAGACCCTGCTCCGAAAACTGCTTGAGCCGCTCGGCCAGCGGGGGGCGATCGATCTTCAAGTCCTTCATCCAGTCGTCGGGGATCAGGTCCTTGAACACCTTTAGGTCGCTGACGTAGACCTCCAGCGCTACCTCGACACGGTCGCCGAAGACGGTGATCTCGGCGATGTTGGGGGCCGTTTCGGCGCCGGTGAGGTTGATCCAGTCGGAATGCGCCGGCGCAACGGCAAAGAGGGCGGCCAGGAGGGCGCAACCAAGGATTGGTAAGTGCCCACACAGGCGGCGAACAGGGCTGTTCCGAAAGATCGGCATCAGTGATTCAACGCCTTCTCCATGTCCTCAACCGCGGAGATTAGAGGGGCGTTGCTTAACTGGATGAAGCCCGATTGCGGTCGGTCGAAATCGAGGATGACCAGCATCAGGAACGCGAGCATCAGAACGAACTCAGCCATTCTCAGGCGACTCATGCTGCCCTTGAGCCCGGCATTGTGCCCGGCCACCGACAATGACAGGGCCGCGATGGTAAGCAGTAATAGGGTCACGACCGGCGGCATCCGGTCGAAGGCGGCCGTGTTGCGCCGGGTTTGTGCGTCCAACACCTCGGTGACGGCCTGCATCATCGAGGCCTCGTAGGACCCCAGGGTCTTGTCTCGCAACGCCTGCCCCAGCGCTGGCCACAACCGGGATTGGGCCTCGGTCATGCGATTCAGCAGGACCTTGCGGGACTTGCTGTCTTTGACCTGCTCCTCGGTGACGATCCGCGTGCGGGCATAGTCGAGCAGGCTCTCTCGCAGCGCGCCGCGACTCGGCTCCGCCAAGAAATCGGCCTTGAGGAAGGCGGTGCCGATGGCGTTCGCCTCCTCCACGATCGCATTCTTGCGGGCATCGGCCCGGCTCAGAGCCTGTGCAAAAACTCACCACGTAAAAACATAGGCTTACTGATGATAGGGTACCTTTCACGCCAGAAAAGCCGCGATATCTTCTATATGTATTTGTTTTTAAAAAATTTAGTTTTTGTACAGTCTCTCAGCGTGAAGGCGTAGGTGAAGGCCAGCATCAGGCCCAGTAGCGCGAGCATGGCGCTCAGAGTTACGTCACCACGCGTCGCCTTCTCGGCCGAGTCGCTGGCGCGGCGCTGCCGAAGCCCAATGCGATATCCCGCCTCGACGGCGACGGAAAGCAGGAGCACGAACGCCAAGGCGTCCACCCACAACGGAATGTCGTAGAGACCGGGCATTTCCATCGCAATTTCCTCATCAGGGACCACCAGGCCTGGCAAACCAATCGGGGTGTTGTGAATACAGGGCCGAGCGGCTCGAAAGCGGCGACCGGATCTGAGCCGAAACCCTCGGGGCGGTCGCTTTGCCGGCAAGCTTGTTCGGGGTTACTTGCGCTTTCTGGTCCAAGCGCTTGCTTGTTTGAGTATATCATACATCCAAACATCCTTGACATGCAGCAAGGTTATGCTAAACATACATAATTGTAGGGTCTCAGTATGAAAAGCAAAACGAAGCCCAAGCCACGCCTTTCGCGACAGGACTGGATTGATACAGCCATCCAACAGCTGCTTGAGGCAGGCATCGGCGCGGTCAGTGTCGAGCCGCTGGCGGCGCGTCTCGGTATCACAAGAGGCAGCTTCTACCACCACTTCGCCGATCGCGAGGAGCTGTTGCGGGCCATGCTCGATCACTGGGCCGAGCGGTGGAGTCGCTCGATTCGGCAACAAGTCACGGCGCTCGGACTGGACCCGAGCACGACGCTGTTTGCACTCATGAAGGCGATTCGCAGCAACCGAGCCGCGGACTACGACGCACCTTTTCGTGCCTGGGCGTTACACGATCCCATGGCGCGCGCCGTGGTCCAGCAGGTCGACGAGGTGCGCCTCGGCTTCATCCAGTCGCAATTCGAGGCCCTGGGGTTCGCCGGGCTCGATGCAGAAAGCCGGGCGCGTCTGTTTTTGCACTACGAGATGGCCGCGCCAGCGATGTTCGCGAGTCCCGATGCCGAGCGGGATGAGCAGCTGCTCGTGGAGCGCCATCGGTTCCTGACGACGGCTCATATTGACTGATTGATCTTGGCCACCCCCGGAGGAGGAACGCATGAGGTTCAACAACAAAACACCGGCGGGCATGGTCACCGCCAGTCTTGCCGTCGGCCTGGTTGCCGGATTGGCCCTGATAGCCGGCTCACCCTGGATCTCCACGAGCTACGCCGAGGAGGCAGCAGCATTGTCTCCCACGAAGGCCCGACCCAGGGACACCTACTATCCGAACACCGAGGACCTAGCCCCCGACGAGATGCGGGTCATCGCCTGCGGCACCGGGATGCCGACGACCCGCATGAAACAAGCCGCCGCCTGTTTCCTCGTGGAACTCGGCAATGGCGACAAGTTCTTGTTCGACGCGGGCAGCGGCTCGGCCGAGCGAATCTCCGCGCTGCAGATTCCCTATAACTACCTGGACAAGATCTTCATCGGCCACCTGCACAGCGACCACTTCGGCGCGGTCCCGGAGTACTGGATCGGCGGCGCGCTGATGGGCCGCAACCAGCCGCTGCGCATCTGGGGGCCGAGCGGCCGGATTCCCGAGCTCGGTACCACCGCCGCGATGGATGCGATGCAGAAGATGTTTCTCTGGGATATCACCGGGCGGGTCGGCAACGTCGATCCGCGCGGCTACAAGCTTGAGGTCCACGAGTTCGATTACAAGGGCGAGAATCAGGTCGTTTATGACGAAAACGGGGTCGTGATCCGCTCTTTTCCGGCGGTCCATGCGATCGACGGCGCGGTCAGCTACTCGCTGGAATGGAACGGGCTGAAGTTCGTGTTCGGCTCCGACACCTTCCCCAACCAGTGGTTCAACAAGTACGCCAAGGACGCGGATATCGCCGTCCACGAGTGCTTCATCGCGGTGCCCGACATCGTCAAGAAGCTGGGCTTCACGCCGGAGTCCGCGCTGCTGGTCGGCACCCAGATCCACACCGCGCCGGAGGCCTTCGGCAAGGTCATGAGCGAGGTGAAGCCGCGCATGGCGGTCGCCTACCACTTCTTCAAGGACTTCGACACCACCGCACAGGTGTACAAGCGCATCCGCAAGACCTATGACGGACCGCTCAGCCTCGCCGAGGACTTCATGGTGTGGAACGTGACGAAGAAAGGGATCCGCGAGCGCATGGCGGTCGTCGAGGAAAGCACCTGGTCGCCGCCGACCACCCGACCGAACGTCGCGCCGAGCAAGGACGATCGTGCCAAGTTCGCCGAGAAGAAGGGGTTGCCCGCCGAAGCCATCGGCTACTCGGACTTCATCGTCAACGGCAAGTGGAATGTCGACGATGTGCTGCGCCCCATCTACCAGGAGGCCAGCGAGGCGGTCGGGCGGGAGTTCCCGTATCCAAAGAAATAGAGCCGGCAATGCCGCGGCGCATCTTGCACCGCCAGGTGACAAGTGCGTCTATTCTTTGAATCGCCAGGTTGGGCCTGTGGACCCGTACGTATGCAAGCTCACCGGGTGTTTGATATGACCAACAACGACGCTTGTGGAGGAGATCAAATGAGACGCAACAGGTTAGAAAGCACAGGGCATTTCGCCTGCCTTGGCGTGGTCGCACTGGTTCTGGGACTGGCGACGCTGGGCCTGACGGCGCCGGCATCAGCCGCTGACAAACCTAACATCCTCGTTATCTGGGGCGACGACATCGGCGGCTTCAATATCAGCGCCTACAACCAGGGCATGATGGGCTACCAGACCCCCAACATCGACAGCATCGCCAAGGAAGGCGCTCTCTTTACCGATTGGTATGGCCAGCAGAGCTGCACGGCCGGTCGCGCCGCGTTCATCACCGGGCAGTCACCGATCCGCAGCGGGCTGACCAAGGTTGGCCTGCCCGGCGCGCCCGAGGGCATGAAGAAGGAAGACCCGACGATCGCCACCCTGCTCAAGGCGCAGGGCTATGCAACCGGCCAGTTCGGCAAGAACCACCTCGGCGATCGCGACGAGATGCTGCCGACCGCCCACGGCTTCGATGAATTCTTCGGCAACCTCTACCACTTGAACGCCGAGGAAGAGCCGGAGAATGTCGATTATCCGAAGAACCCGGAATTCAAGAAGAAGTTCGGTCCCCGGGGCGTAATCCACTCCTTCGCCAACGCGGATGGCACCCAGAAGATCGAGGACACGGGACCACTCACCAAGAAACGCATGGAGACGGTGGACGAGGAAGTCACCAAGGCGGCGCTCGCCTTCATGGAGAAAGCGCACAAGGACGGCAAGCCGTTTTTCGTGTGGTGGAACAGCACGCGCATGCACATCTTCACCCACCTCAAACCGGATTCTGACGGAAAGACCGGTCTCGGTATCTACGCCGACGGCATGGTTGAGCACGATGGGATGGTCGGTCAGTTGCTCGAAAAGCTGAAGGACCTCGGTATCGCCGACAACACCATCGTGATGTACTCCACCGACAACGGCGCCGAGACCTTCACCTGGCCGGACGGTGGGACGACCGTGTTTCGGGGCGAGAAGAACACCAATTGGGAGGGCGGCTATCGCGTGCCGACGCTGATCAAATGGCCCGGGGTCATCAAGCCCGGGACCGTCGTCAACGACATCGGTGCCCACGAGGACATGCTGCCCACCCTGGTTGCCGCGGCCGGGGATACGACAGCCACGGCGGATCTCCTGAAGGGTCGCAAGATTGGCGACATGACCTACAAGGTCCATATTGACGGCTATGACCTCGCCCCTGCCCTCAAGGGCGAGGCAGCCTGGCCGCGCAAGGAGTTTATCTACTGGACCGACGACGGAAGCGTCGCCGCGCTTCGCTACGGCAATTGGAAGATGACATTCCTCGAACAGAAGGCCGAGGGTCTCGAAGTGTGGCAGCAGCCATTCACCGCCCTGCGGACCCCGCTGCTGGTCAACTTGCGCATGGACCCCTTCGAGCGCGCCCAGGAGGAGCACGCCATGGGCTACCAGCGCTGGTATCTGGAGCACATGTTCGCCATCGCGCCCGCCAGCGCCTACGTGGGTAATTGGCTGCAGAGCTTCAAGGAGTTCCCACCACGCCAGAAGCCGGGCAGCTTCAATCTCGATCGCGTGATGGAGGCGGTGACCGCCGGCTCGAAGAATCAGTGACGCCGAGCAAGCCGAGAGAGTGACCGCAGCGGGGGGCCACATCCGCGGAGTGGATGTGGCCCCGCGGAGCCGGTCCGGGGCGTATGGCCAAGGGCACGCATGGAGTCAGACCCCAATCCGGCTCTGAGCTTATGACGCCGCTATTTGGTGGGACATGGGCGCTCAGCGAATTCGAATCAAACCACTGAGAAACTGACAATGGCCGACACGACGGCTGGAGGTCAGAGATGAAGACGAAGATGAACAAAATTGCATTCGCGGCCCCGGCCGCGCTGGTTGCCGCCGGGCTGCTGCTCGCCTCGGGACCCGGCTTTGCCACCGAGCAGGCAGAGCAGCGCCGCGACGCACGCGACGTTAAGCAGGACACCCGTCAGGAGGCGCGCGAAACCAAGCAGGATTGCCGGGCGGCGGATGAGAAGAGCAACGCCGACTGCCGCCAGGACAAGCGCGAAACCAAGCAGAAGGGCCGCCAAACGGCCCGCGACATCAAGTACTGAGGCGTTCGGCTGTCCCCAGTCCGCGGACGCGGTGACGGCACCGCAGCGGAGTTTTTCCCACCCACCGGCAACAGCACGAAGGCCGGGGTATCTCATAGAGGCAACAATGTCGACCCAGCTTTCCCTGCGGCAATTCGCTTCCAAACGCGCGGCCACCGGCGCGGTAACGGCCGGTCTGGTCAACGCGCTCGTGGTTTACCTGTCGCTGTCCGGCCTATCCGAGGTACCCATCTTCGCCCTGGTCGCCGAGCACTGGAAGCAGTCGCTCGTGGGAGCCCTGGTCCCGCGGGCTGTGCTGATCAGCCTGCTGGTGACCGTCATGACGGTCTGGGCGACGGTTCGAGGCAGCACGGCGGGTCAAGTGCACCCACCTGTGGCCCCTGGCGCGCCTTGGATCGGAAAGACCTTGAAGATCGGCCTGACACGCTCGGTCTATGGCTTGTTACTGGTGCTCATCATTGCCCTCGTGCTGCGTGCGCTGCTACCGACCTACACCACGGTGCCATCAACCTGGGTGATGGTGCTCGTCGCCCTGTTCGCGGCGGTGATCGCCTACCTGATGTCCTACACGGCCGTGATGCGGGTTGCCCGGCACATCGAGGACAACCGCGGCAAGGATGACGGCATATAGCCACGGCGCATGAGCAAACGTGCGCGACCGATAACGACCACTGAAGAGGCAGGTGCGTTACGCGCGTGGGAGAAGCATGAGTCTGATCGACAAGGCCAAAGAGCTTTCCGGACAAGCGGTAGAGCAGGCGGTAGAAAAGGTCGGAGACCGGGGTGGGGATGACCTTATGGCCAACGATGCGTGGCACCGAGAAGCAACAAGGGTCAATGCCATTCTGGACGAGAACCACTGCGAGTAGCGCATCTGTGGATTCGAGGTGAAAAACAGCATCCCGCCCAAGATTGTATTCGCCGTGTCGCGGGAATCCGAATGACGCAGCGCAATGGCGATATTGACCGATTACCCGTGCGGCGACCGACCTGTTGGTGACAATCAGACCCGGAGTAAACAGACAATGCACCTTCGCCCACATCGATGGATCTTGCCCACGCTGCTGTGTGCCAGCGCAGCTACCACCTACCCTGTCACTGCGGAGGCTGCTGATACCACCAGTGGCAACGACTGGCAATACAGCGCCTCGCTCTACATGTTTGCACCCGCAATCAAGGGGACGACAGCGGCTGGCTCCGACATCGACGTGAGCTTCGACACCCTGATCCACAATCTCAACATGACCTTCATGGGCGCCTTCGAGGCCCGCAAGGGCAAATGGTCTGCCCTGGTCGACGTGCTCTACCTGAACGTTGGCGCGAACGAGGGCGCCCAGGTGCCGCTGACCGATTCGCTGGGTCGGCCGCTGGGCATCCAGGCCGACGCCAGCCTCAAGCTGCGCGGCTGGGTACTGGACGCCGTCGGTGGGTATAACGTCTACGACACATCTCAGGCGTCGGTGGACGTCATCGCCGGTTTGCGCTACCTGGAGATGAAGACCAGCTTCGGTCTCGGCCTCCAGGGCCAGCGCCTCGGCCAGGCGATCGAGTCGGATACCAACGCGACGGTGTGGGACGGAGTCGTCGGTGTCAAGGGCCGAGCGAATCTTGCGGGCGACTGGTTCCTCCCCTTTTATCTCGACGTCGGCACGGGTGACTCGGACCTTAGAGCCTGTGCAAAAACTCACCACGTAAAAACATAGGCTTACTGATGATAGGGTGCCTTTCACGCCAGAAAAGCCGCGATATCTTCTATATGTATTTGTTTTTAAAAATTTAGTTTTTGTACAGTCTCTTACCTGGCAGGTGCTCGCCGGGATCGGCTACCGATTCGACTGGGGCGATGTATCGCTGGCCTACCGGTACCTGAAATGGGACCTCGGCTCCAGCAGCCCGATCGACGACATCGGCTTCAGCGGTCCTCATCTGACCGCGACTTTTCGGTTCTGACTTAGGACTACCGGACAAAACCTCTCACGAGCGGTCAACCCATGACACGGGTCAGGAGTTTCGATGCGCCTGAAAGACATTGCGCGCCGCTTGCCCGAGGAGGTCTGGAGGTTGTTTGAGCCGATTTTGCCCCCCGGGTCTGGTGTGGGAATGGTCGTCCACCCAAGAGCCATCACGACGGTGTCCACGCCTTGCAGTACGTGCGGGTCACGGGGATTCCTGGAACTGCGGGGGTTCAAAGAGACGATCCGATTGTTCACAAGAACATTCAGGGGAAGACCGATGCATCATCCACAGCACACGTTCGATCGCTCCCAGGTAGGTACGGCATCCGGTCTCCCCGTGCGGGCCGTCCCATCATGAGTTGCCCCAGCAACACAATACTAAGGGTAAGTATGAACATCATCGGCTGGTGGGTCGGGTGGCTACTGTTTTTGGCATGGGCGCTCGCAACAACCGTTCACGCTCAGCCGCCGGCCACGCCTTATACATTACCCGATGTCACCACCCGGCCTTGGACCGGCGACCTGGACGGCATGATCCAGCGGCGGCAAATTCGGATTCTGGTGCCCTATTCCAAGACCTTCTATTTCGTTGACCGAGGCACCCAGCGCGGCTTGGCTTACGACACCGGCCATCTGTTCGAGGATGATCTCAACCGGACGCTCCATAACCAACACATCCGCGTCCATATCGTGTTCGTACCCGTGGCCCGTGACAAATTCATACCTTACTTGTTGGAAGGTCGCGGGGATATTGCGATGGCTAACCTGACCATCACCCCGGAACGCCTCCAGCAGGTGGATTTCACCGAACCGACCCGCCGCAACGTCGCGGAAATCGTCGTCACCGGTCCGGCGTCCGGACCCATCACGGCGGCGCATGCACTCTCGGGCCAGGAGGTGTATGTCCGTCGGTCGTCGAGTTTTCGCGAAAGTCTGGAGCAGCTTAACGCCGAGTTCGTCAAGGCCGGCCAGGCGCCGGTGAAATTGCGGCTCGCGCCCGAGGATCTGGAGACCGAGGATATTCTCGAAATGGTGAACGCCGGCCTGGTCAAGGCCACCATCGCCGACGATTACGTCGCCAGGTTCTGGCAACAAGTCTTCCCCAAGGTCGTACTCAACAAAGAGGCGGTGATCCGCACTGGCGGCGACATCGGTTGGATGATCCGCAAGGACAGTCCCCAGCTTAAGGCGGAACTTAACGCCTTTCTCGCCCGCTATCCCCAGGGTTCGGTGCGGCGGAATCTGTTGCTGCAACAGTACTGGAAGAGCGCCAACTACGTAAAAGACGCGGTTTCCCAGGAAGAGCGGGCCAAATTCGAGCAGATGGCGACCTTCTTTCGCCAGTACGGCCGCCAGTATCGACTGGATTACCTGTTGATGGCGGCACAGGGTTATCAGGAATCGCGGCTCGACCAGACCGTCAAGAGCAAGGTGGGGGCCATCGGTGTGATGCAGGTAATGCCCGCCACCGGTCAACAATTGCAGGTCGGCAATATCCGCCAGTTGGAGCCGAATATCCACGCGGGGGTGAAATACATCCGCTTCATGATGGACCGATATTACGAGAAGGAACCGATGGACCCACTCAACAAGGGCCTGTTCACCTTTGCCTCGTATAACGCAGGGCCAAGGCGCATCGCGCAACTGCGCCAGGCGACCGCCCAGCGGGGATTTGATCCCAATACCTGGTTCAACAACGTCGAACTGATCGCGGCGGAGAAGATTGGTCGAGAGACCGTGACCTATGTGTCGAACATCTACAAGTACTACCTCGCCTACACCCTTCTCACCGAGGAACAGGCGGAACGGGCCAAGGCTAGGGAAGCGCTGAAGCAGGAAACCAGGCAGTAATCCCGGCGGACTGTTACGTGGGGGCGGTTGATGACGATGAGCGTAACCAGTCGAGCGCCGGGTAGCGCGGGAGCGGGTGGGTATCTTGCCGGGTTGACCGGCACATGGGTCGATTGCGATCGACGAAAACCTAATCACCCGAGGAACCCACTGATGACGATGATGTGGCCGTTGATGACCGAAGATAAGCGGTTGGCGTTGTCGAGGCACTGGGCGGATCTAACCGGATTTGTCGCGGCGGCGGGCCGAGCGAGAGTGTCAGAAATTTTGTGTGTGAGCCGGGTGAGAGAATCAGTCATTGGGAGTAAATCGTTCACCGAACTGGATAGCGAATTGCGCTTTTGCCGCGGCCCACGCGAGGGGTGGATGGGTCCACTTGGCGGTCA
>Ga0209607_1001558_pt1 | contig 19077 bp, 26 predicted proteins | sample AD_UKC117_MetaG_FD_184413 | JGI IMG/M metagenome (GOLD analysis project Ga0209607, IMG submission 184413) | Active sludge microbial communities of municipal wastewater-treating anaerobic digesters from Hong Kong - AD_UKC117_MetaG (SPAdes)... | ecosystem: Engineered > Bioreactor > Anaerobic >... | reverse complement strand
GGGAACGGCGGCGGATATTTTAAAGCTGGCCCTGGTACGTATCATAGTGGGCTTATCAGAACGAATGTGGCTCAAACCCTTGCTGCAGGTGCATGATGAATTGGTGTTCGAACTGCCGGAGGACAAGGTGTCTGAGGCGGTGGGATTCATCAAGGCCTGCATGGAAGCCCAGCCCTTTGCCGCTTTTGATGTGCCGATTGTGGCCGAAGCCTCAATTGGAGCGCGTTTTGGCGAGATGAAAGAAATAGATTAATGAAAGGAAGGATTTGCATGACCAACAACCTGCAGGTTTTTAAGAATACAGAGTTTGGCGAGCTTGGCGTGCTCGTTATTGATGGCAAGGAATATTTCCCAGCCAGTGAATGCGCCCGCATTTTAGGATACAGTAACCCGCGCGATGCCATATTACGTCATTGCAAATCAGCGGGGGTCGTGAAACACGACGGGGTCTCCCTTACTACCAACCAATATGGGATTTCAACGGAGCAGGTGGTTGAAAAGACCTATATTACCGAAGGGAACCTTTACCGGCTGATTATCAGGAGCAAGCTTCCCGCCGCCGAGCGGTTTGAACGCTGGATCTTTGACGAGGTGCTGCCGACCATCAGAAAACATGGCCTGTACGCGACCGAAAAGGTGCTCGATGAAATACTCGCCGATCCTGATTACGGCATCAGGCTGTTTTCCGAGCTTAAAGCTGAACGCCAAAGAAGAAAAGCGTTGGAGTTGGAAAACGCCCAGCATAAGCAAATTATCGGCGAGCTGCGCCCCAAAGCGTCCTACTACGACCTTATATTGCAAAACAAAAGCCTGGTGCCAATAAGCAAAATCGCCAAGGACTATGGCATGTCCGGCAAGGCTTTTAACAAGCTGCTGCATGAGCTGGGGGTGCAGTACAAAATGGGGGATACCTGGCTTTTGTACCAGCAGTACGCTGACCATGGCTACACCCAGTCTAGGACCCACGCCATTGACGCCGAAAAGAGCAGGATGCACACCTATTGGACGCAGAAAGGCAGGCTGTTCCTCTATGACCTCCTGAAAAACCGCAGAGGGCTGCTGCCGATGATTGAAAGAAACGGCAAAACGGCTTAAACTGGGTTCTTTTATTCCTTGAAAGGAGCGGGTTTTAATTGGATAAAGACAAGCCCTTTGTATATATCTGCTCCCCGTTACGGGGAGACATTGAGCGAAATATCCAGCGCGCCGTTGGCTACAGCCGGTTCGTGTTCGGCATGGGGGGCGTTCCCCTGGCCCCCCACGCTATCTTTACCGCGTTTCTGGATGACAATATTCCCGCGGAGCGTGAAGCCGGGCTTGAGCTGGGCCTGCAGCTGATAAGGCGGTGCGACGAGCTGTGGGTTTTCGGCTCCAGGGTAAGCGCCGGCATGGCCATGGAGATAGAAAACGCTAGGAGACGCCGCATGCCGATTAAGTATTTTAACGACCGGTGCGAGGAGGAGCCTTTATGCTTAAAGCCTTGAATATCCCCCTGGAGGAATTCCTGCGGCCCTTCTTTGACCCGGGAGAAACAGTCTGCATCAGAATATTTGACGATAAAAAGACCGGCGCCTTCAAAGGGGCCAAGCTGGAAACCACCGTCGGCCAGATCGACAAGATGATGAAAACTTTAAATAAGCACAACGCCAAGAACCGCGGCATCTATTTTGTGGTCAACTACGGCGGCCATGAGGACAGCGATATAAGCAGGATCAACGCGCAGTTCGTGGAGTGTGATGACCTGTCTTTCGGTGAGCAGATGGAAAGAATCAAAGCCTTTCCTCTCGAGCCGTCGCTTATCGTAAAGACCCGGAAGTCACTGCATACCTACTGGCTGGTAAAGGACGCTGACGTCAGCTCTTTTCGCCGGGTGCAAAAGCGTTTAATCGCCCAGTTTCAGGGGGACAAGTCCTGCGTTAACGAGAGCCGGGTACTGCGTCTGCCGGGGTTTTACCACTGCAAGGGTGAGCCGGTCATGGTGGAATGCGTCAAATTCAACCCGGAACTCAGGTACACCCAGGCCGAGCTGGAAGCGGTACTGCCGGAAATCGAGGATGAACCGACAGGAACAGAGGCGCCAATACCAAAGGGCTCCCGCAAAGGTCTTACGCTGGTTACGCGGCGCTGTAACTTTATCAGGCACTGCCGGGATAACGCCGCCGCCCTGCCGGAGCACGACTGGTACGCCATGATCACCAACCTGGCGGTTTTCGAGGGCGGCGACACCCTGATTCATGAGATGTCAAAGGACTACCCTAAGTACCAGCGCCGGGAAACCGAAAACAAAATCCGCCATTTCTTAGAAAGCGGCACCAAGCCCATTACCTGCAAAACCATCGCTGAGAAAGGTTTTCAGTGCCCCAGGATTGACGACGGGAGCTGCGTGGTTAAAGCCCCGGCGGCGTTGTGCTACCAGCCGCTTATGGTCAAGGAACTGCGCTTCTTTTTAGCTCAAGCCCCGGTCAAAAAAGCGGCGGTGGATGATATCCAGACCGCCCAGGACTTTGTTAGGGAGTACCTGTATAACGTCGACGCGGTGGTCGCGGAGACCTTCATCAACTATGAGCTAAAAGAGCACTTTGGCTTTAAAGCCTACGATGTTAAGCCCCTGGTTGCGCTGCATAAGGATATCTTGAAAAAATACTTGGAGAGCAAGGAAACCAAGCGCGAGACCTCAGACTTTGAGCTGCCGGAGTGGTATGAGGTCACCGAGCATGGCGGCATCAGGTTTATTTCCGGGCTTTTAGCCAATTATATGGCGGCCAATGTTAACGCTTTCTACGGGGCCGGCAGCTATTATTACTACGAGCACGGGGTATATAACGCCAGCGAGGATTTGTGGGCGGCGGCCAAGGTCAGGGAGTTTATGATCCCGCGCTACGCCAGCATGACAGCGATCAATGATACGGTTGGCCAGTGGCGGATGCTGATTCGAAAGCCGGTCAGGGAAATCAACTGCAACCCTTTTATTATCAATGTCAAAAACGGCCTGTATAACGTTTTGGATGACAGTTTCAAACCCCACACGCCCAGGTATTACTCAACGGTGCAGATCAACGCCTCCTACCAGGAGGACGCCAAGTGCCCGAAGTTTCTAGCGTTTTTAAAGAGCGTCCTGCCGGATGAGGAAATCCATCTTATGCAGGAGATATTCGGCTACCTGCTCATCCCGGTAAACAAGGCCCAGAAGTCTTTTGTCTTTGTGGGCGCTCCCAACGCGGGCAAGTCAACCCTGCTCTCGGTAGCCCAGGAGATCCTTTTGGGGAGCGAAAACGTATCGAACATTCCGTGGCAGAGCCTGGGGGACCGCTTCAACAAGGCCGAGCTTTTCGGCAAGCTGGCCAATATTTTTGCCGACCTGCCATCAAAGAACATTGATGATAACGGTATGTTCAAGGCACTTACCGGCGAGGACTATATCACCGGGGAGAGAAAAAACAAGGACCCGTTTTCCTTCAGGCCTTATGCCAGGCTTTTGTTTTCCTGCAACGAGATACCCAGAAACTATGGGGATAAGAGCGACGGGTTTTACCGCCGGCTGATTATTATCCGTTTTGATAACCCGGTGCCCAAGAACAAGCGCGACCCCAATCTGAGGGAGAAGCTGGCGGTGGAGCGCGACGGGATACTCATGTGGTCAATCGCCGGTCTAAAGCGCCTTATCGCCAACAGCTATGAGTTCAGTGAAACCGACCGCACCAGGGCGGAGCTTAAGCGCTACCGGGTGGAGAGCAACAGTGTCCTATCCTTTGTGGAGGAATGCTGCGAGCTTGATGAGGACAAAGAATCTGTGCGCGACGATCTGTTTTCCAGGTACAAGGAGTATTGCGGCAACGCGGGAATGAAGCCGGTCTCCCAGGCCAATTTCAACAAAGAAATCGAGGCTAGTTATCCAGGCGTTAAGCGGTCAAGAGATAGACTCTCCAAACGCAGAACCTGGAAGGGTATCGTTTTTTGTGAAGGAGGAAAGGAGCAGGAATGAGTGGTTGCGACCGGCTTGACCGGGTTGGGACCAGGTTTATGACCGGGGAAAAAGCGAGCCAGTTGGGTCTTGGACCGAGATGACCGGGTTTTTTCTATTCTTCGCGTTATAACCATGGTGAGATATATGTAGTAGAAAAAAATAAAAATATATATAAGGAATCTATTTTACCCGGTCATCCCGGTTCCGCTGGTCATACGCCTGTGGATATTATGGCCGAAAAACAAATAGTAGCCGCGATAATGCGGCATCTAAAGACTGTTCCGGACTGCTTCTGCTTTAAAGAGCATGGCGGCATGTACGGCACAGCCGGTCTCCCTGACATCATCTGCTGCATCAGCGGGCGGTTTGTCGCCTTTGAGGTCAAACAACCGTCGGGGAAACTGACTAAGCTCCAGGAAATAACGATACAAAGAATCAAAGACGCGAAGGGCAAAGCCTACAAGGTTTCAAGCGTCGAGGAGGTTAAATCCATTCTCGCCAACTTGGAGGTGTAGCCTTTATGGAGAATAAATGTTTTGCTTTAGGCGGCCATAACCGCTGCCGGATACTCACTGTTTATGAATGCCCCGGATCTGACTGTTCCTTCTTTAAAACCCCAAAGGAAGCGGCGGAATCCCTAAGAAAAGCCAACGCCAGGCTGGCCAGCCTGGACAAAGATTACCAGAAGCATATCGCTGATACTTATTACCGCGGCAAGATGCCCTGGCTTCAAGGCGGTGACGGCAATGACTGTTAAGGAGTACCTGACCCAGGCTTACCGCATCGACCAGCGCATTAACAGCAAGCTGGAGCAGGTCGCCTCCCTCAGGGAACTGGCGTCCAAGGCAACGGCAACCCTGTCCGATATGCACCACAAACCCAATAGAAACACCGGCTCCATGGAAACCATCATCTGCAAGATGATTGACCTGGAGAACGAGATCAATCATGACATCGATACCCTGGTGGATTTGAAACGTGACATTGTGACGATAATTAAAAGGATTGAGAATCCGGAATACCAGACCCTTTTGGAACTTCGCTATCTCTGCTTCAAGACGTGGGAGCAGATCGCGGTTGATATGGGTTACAGCCTGCAATATGCCTTCAGGATGCATGAGAAAGCACTAAAATGCATCGAGTCTTGCAAAGAGGAGAGTAAAGTTGATAAAAAGAGAGTTGCGATGGTGGTAAAATAGTATTGTAAAGAAGTATAAATGAGCCCTCGCGAGATGAACTGGCGGGGGCTTTTTTCATGCTTGAACGGAGATGAGCATATTGCCATATAAACCTAAACGGCCCTGCGGCTATCCCGGCTGCCCGAAGCTGACGGAGGGACGCTTCTGCGAGGAACATCAAAAAACAATAGATGACCATTACAACAAATACGAGCGCGATCCGGCCACTCGCAAACACTACGGCAGGAGCTGGAAGCGCATCCGCGACAGGTTTCTAGGTGAGCACCCGCTCTGTGAGAGGTGCCAAAAGGAAGGCAGGCTCACGCCGGCGGAGGAGGTGCACCATATTGTACCGCTGTCAAGGGGTGGAACCCATGCAGCGGATAATCTCATGGCGTTATGCACTAGCTGCCACTCAACCATAACAGCTAAGGAAGGCGGCCGCTGGGGGTAAAGAGATATATCACAAAGCGATGGTTAAGAATTGGCATCATTACTTCATGTGCCGCTTCAGTTCTTCATAGAAGTTTTCGCGGGTACCCGCAAGTACCACGACTACGGTTTCATCATCTTCTTCAATAATGGTATAGGCCAACTCGTAGTTGGTTTTATTGTGGAAGACATCACAGCAATATACGCCGCTAAGATCACCGGTTTTAGGTTCACCAAAATAGGGATCTAGCAGAAGCTGGTCAATGACGGCTTGAAATTTGTCTTTCAGCGGTTTCTCTTTTAGCTTTTTGAAATAGCGGGCGGCGGGAGGCAGAATGACTAATTTGGTCATCAGTCTGCCTTCGGGCCAAAAACATCTTCATAAGTTTTGCTCGATGCTTGGCCCTGAGCAGCAAGACGGGCTTCATCAAGCAAGCGTTCCACAGCGGGACGGATTTGGCGGCGGGTTTCCTTAAACTTATCAAGCAGTTCTTGTCCTGACAGCCCTTGAGCTATTAAATCGGCCAGGATCTGTTCGTCAAATTCGCCGCTGCTTTCCCGAACGGGACGGATGACGATGGCATTGTTTTGGACATAGCATTCTACTTCCTTGTCAATGCCGAGGCTGTTATAGAACTCAATCGGTATGGTTATCTGGCGTTTCTGAGATACCGAGATACGTTTTTTTATCATAGGATTTTCTCCTTTAATTTTTACTCGCGGCACTTGTACTCCTCCTTTGGTATTATATGTTAATCCAACAGAAAGCATACAAAGAATCTTTGATTAAATACTATCAAAGAAACAAAGAAAACTCAAGGCTAGGGGGGTCAAAATCTCTACAGCCCTGCCCCGGAGAACGGGCGGCGGGTCACGCGCGAAAATTCGCGGTTTCAAAAGGGGGTATAGCCCCCTGTTTTTATGGTTTGGTGAAGGCAGGTGATGAGGAATGGCCAACGGGCATGGCGGCCCGCGGATTGGGGCGGGAAACAAGAAGAAACCGCTGGCGGATAAGATACTGGAAGGCAACCCCGGCAAGCGCCGGCTTACCGTGGTGGAGTTTACCGATACCGCCGATTTGGAAGGGCAGGTAATGCCCCCGCCCCGGGAGTACCTGGCCGCTAAGCAGAAAAACGGCAAGGGAATGCTGGCGGTGGAAATATACGAAAAAACCTGGCAGTGGCTCTATGAGCGAAGGTGCGCGCACCTGATTCCCGCCCAGCTTTTGGAGCAGTACGCCATGAGCGTATCCCGCTGGATCCAGTGTGAGGAGTGTATTACCGAGTTCGGCTTTTTAGCCAAGCACCCCACCACCGGCAACGCCATTCCCTCCCCCTATGTGGCTATGAGCCAGAGCTTTATGAAGCAGGCCAACAACATCTGGTATCAGATATATCAGGTGGTAAGGGAGAACTGCGCAACCGATTACAAAGGCGCAAATCCTCATGACGATGTTATGGAGCGGCTGCTCTCAGCCAGAAAAGGTGGTTAAATTGCGGATACAAAGAATAAAAGCCGAGAGATTAAACCCCGCGGCATATAATCCTCGCAAAGATTTAAGGCCGGGGGACAAGGAATATGAAAAACTAAAAAGATCCATTGAGGAATTCGGCTGTGTGGAATTGATCGTTTGGAACAAGCGGACCGGCAACGTGGTGTCAGGCCACCAGCGCCTGAAGATTCTGCTGGAATACGGGCATACGGAAATCGACTGTGTAGTGGTGGATTTAGACGAGCAGAGGGAAAAGGCCTTAAATATCGCCCTGAACAAAATCCAGGGCGAATGGGACGAGAACAAGCTGGCGGAAGTGATGGCTGATCTTGACGCCGGAGCCTTTGACGTGTCCCTGACCGGTTTTGACGCCGCAGAGATAGACGAGCTGCTCAATAAGTTTTACGCCAAGGATGCGGTGCAGGACGACTTCGATGTGGACCGGGAAAAGGAGCGCATCGAGGCGGAAGGCGCCCTTACCCGGCCGGGGGACATCTGGCTTTTAGGCAATCACCGTTTGATGTGCGGGGACAGCACATCAGCAGCGGATTTTGAAAGGCTGATGGAAGGCCGGCGCGCCCAGGTGGCGGTTACCTCTCCGCCTTACGGGGTAGGCAAGGAATACGAGCAAAAGGGCATTGATCCCTGGCTTGCCACCATGAAGCCGGTAATAAAAAACGTATGCCGGCACGCAAACATAGTCTGCTGGAACCTGGGCGATCTTTACGCCACCGGGTCCCAGTTTATCGAGCCCACCAGCGTGTACAGCGTCAATATGTTTGCCGATAACGGCTACCGCCCGATCTGGATCCGCGTCTGGAAGAAGCAGGGCATGAACTTTGGCGTCGGGCCATACCACCTGGTTTCCAACAAGCCGGTGCAGCAGTATGAGTATATCTCCTCCTTCAGCCAGAACGGCGAGGCCGAGGAATACAACGACCAGGAATATTTGTGGCTGTCCGCTTTTGCCGGGCACAGCTATAAATTTGTAAAACGGCTTACCAAAGAGGAGCGCAAGAAATGGGGCTACGCCGGCATCTGGGAAATGACAACGGTCAGGGCCAACAAAGAACATCCGGCCATGTTCCCGGTGGAGCTGCCCTGGCGCTGCATCAAGATGCACAGCGACAAAGGCGGTATTGTTCTGGAGCCCTTTTCCGGCAGCGGCACCACCATTATCGCGGCGGAGCAGACGGAACGCCTCTGCTACGCCATGGAGCTGTCCCCGGTTTACTGCGATTTGACGGTTAAGCGCTGGGAGGATTTTACTGGAAAGAAAGCGGCAAAAGCGGTCAATACCGTGTGATAGCGAGAATAAGTAAAATTTTTCATTCTATCGTATCTTTCAGAAGATGCGAATATTTCCTTGCTCCGTGTAAAACGCGATACACCAGAACCTTATTATCCACGAGGCGGTAAAAGGCTATATAGGAGTCGACAATGACCATGCGAAAATTGAACTTTCTTAAAGAACGATCGAATAAGGGTTTGCCCGAATACGGGAAATGTTCCAGCCGCGCTAAAGACGACATTATATGCTCAAGCGCCTCAGCGGCAGCTTGCGGATTATCAGCCATTATATAGTCAAATATTTCGTCCAGGTCTGAATAGGCTGCAGGTAGTAATTCTACGTCATACTTTTCCATTAATCTTCTCCTTCAGCCTTTTATGGGCTTCGCTGAGCGGAATGGTAGGCTCTCCAGCAAGACGCTGTTGTTCGGCAAGCAGGAGTTTTTCGCGCAGGTCAAGCATAGCCTCTCTGCGTTCGAAGGCTTCTATGCTCATAACCACAAGATCGCCTTCACCGTTTCGGGTGATATAAATCGGTTCTGCTTTTTCATGGGCAAGCTGGGCAATAACGTTATAGTCATTACGAAGCGTTGTTGAGGACTTAATAATCATAAGACAGCCTCCAATAAATTATTCTAAGATTATTATATCCGAATTCTAACAGAATATAAATAGTGAAATTAATGAAGGTGAAGAACCGTGAACATTCAAAAAATACCCGCTTCCCAAATTAAAGCGGCCAAATATAACCCGCGCAAGGACTTAAAGCCCGGCGATCCGGAATATGAAAAGCTGCGCCGGAGCATCGAGGAATTCGGCTATGTCGAGCCGGTGATCTGGAACAGGCGTACCGGCAACATCGTCGGCGGACACCAGCGCTATAAAGTATTAATTGCCCTTGGCGTTAAGGAAATTGACTGTGTGGTTGTCGACCTGGATGATGAGCGGGAAAAGGCGCTGAATGTGGCTTTAAACAAGATCACCGGCGAATTTGACATCCCGATGTTAACTGATCTGCTAAGGGACTTAAACCAAGATGGTTTTGACGTTTCCCTGACCGGCTTTGACGCGGCGGAATTAGACGCGCTGTTTAGAGATGATGTGCTGGGTGGTATCAAGGAGGATGCGTTCGATGAGCCGCCTCCTGAAAACCCCATCTCCCGGCCGGGCGATTTATGGCTGATGGGACCGCATCGCCTGGTTTGTGCGGACAGTACCAAAGCGGAGACCTTTACCCTGCTCATGGACGGCCAAAAAGCCGATCTGGTGGTGACCGACCCGCCATATAACGTCGCTTATGAAGGAAACGCCGGTACTATCCAAAACGACAATATGGAAAGCGCCAAGTTTCACGCTTTCCTGTTGGCGGCCTACCGCCGCATGTATGAAAACCTGGTGGATGGCGGCAGTATCTATGTATTTCACGCTGACCGCGAGACGGTCAACTTCCGGACCGCTTTTACAGAAGCCGGTTTCTTCTGCCACCAGACCTGTATCTGGGTTAAGAATTCACCGGTGCTGGGCCGGTGCGACTACCAGTACAATCACGAACCCATCCTGGTGGGCTGGAAGCCGACCGCCGGTCATAAATGGTACGCCGACCGCAAACAGCGCACTACCTGGAGTTTTGACCGGCCCAGCAAGAGCAAGCATCATCCCACCATGAAGCCGGTGGCTTTAGTGGCTTACCCGATCGTTAACAGCAGCCTGACCAACGCTATTGTTTTGGATCCCTTTGGCGGCAGCGGCTCAACCCTCATCGCCTGTGAGCAGACCGGCAGGATTTGCCGCACTGTGGAACTGGACGAGAAGTTCTGCGATGTTATCGTGAAACGCTACATCGAGTTTAAGGGCTCCGATACCGATGTTTTCCTTATCCGCGGGGTTCAAAAAATACCCTTCAAAAAAGCCCAAAAGCTCGTGTAAAGGCTTGCTATTACACTGCTTAAGAGCGATGTATATGACTACCAAAACAGAAAGGTGGTCGATCCCATGGAGATTAAATTTGACGCTACCGGCGCAAGGCGCAGAGAGCTGGCCATGACAATCGGTGAGATTCTGGGTATCACTCCGCAATACCAGGGAGTCCCGACCTTTGCCTACGTAATCGGCAAATTTACCGTAAGCAAAGACGGCGCCCTTTGTTTCCATGAAGAAAACGGCGGCGCACAGATTGATGAACTGTTAAACGAGCTTGATAAGCGCGGGTTTCAGTTAGAAGCGCCGGACGAGTTGGTTATCGAGCTGCCCCGGGAAGGCTTCAGCGAAACCGCTGTAGAAAATCTCAAGCGGCTGGTTAAGAGCAAGGAAACCCTTATCAAGAAAGCCCTGGGCGCTGACCGGCTGCCGATTGAACAGACCGGGGATAAGCTGCGTTTCCCCTGGTTCTCCGGCAGCCTTACCGCGGAAGAAGTCAACGCCTACGCCCGCTTCATCGGTGCGCTCTGCGCCATGGCCAAGAACCAGCATCGGGTAACCGCCACCGAAAAGGCTTATGACAACGAAAAATACGCCTTTCGCTGCTTCCTGCTGCGCCTGGGCTTTATCGGGCCGGAGTACAAAGAGGAACGCAAGGTTCTGCTCTCCAGGCTAACCGGCAGCGCCGCTTTCAAAAACGGTATGCGCAGCCCAGAGGAGGGACCGAAGCATGAAACAGATCCATCCTGATAAGAAGGCGCCTATTCTTTTCGGTGAATTTGCGAGGCTGAATTTTCCGGCAAGGCGGGAACGCAGTGGCTAAAACAAAGAACAAGAAATTCTATCCAACCAGGTTTATGCTTACCGATTCCCGTTACGATAGAGAGCGGGCCGACCATGCCGTCGCTTTTATAGAAAATCTCAAACACACCAAAGGGGTTTGGGCTGGGCAGCCGTTTTACCTGCTCGATTGGCAGGAGGAGTTGATCAGAAATGTTTTCGGCGTAATCAAAAAAAATGGGTATCGCCAGTTCAATACCGTATTTATCGAAGTGCCGAAAAAGAGCGGAAAGTCGGAACTCGCAGCCGCAGTCGCCCTGTATATGCTTTGCGCCGATGGGGAGCAGAGCGCCGAGATATACGGCTGCGCCACCGACAGGCAGCAGGCAGGAATCGTGTTTTCCGTGGCTCTGGACATGATACTCCAATGCCCGGCCTTGAAGAAAAGGATAAAGATTGTGGAATCGCAGAAGCGGATAATCTATGAGCCGACCCGCAGTATTTACCAGGTTTTGTCGTCGGAGGTTGCTTCAAAATACGGATATAATGTGCATGCTTGCATATTCGACGAGCTTTTGGGGCAACCGAATCGGAAGCTCTACGATGTCATGACTAAAGGGTCAGGAGCGGCGAGAAAACAGCCGCTCAACTTTGTCATCACTACCGCCGGATCAGATAAAAACAGCATTTGCTATGAGGTGCACAGCAAAGCAAAGGATATTCTTGAGGGCAGGAAGGTTGACCCGACCTTCTATCCTGTAGTATACAGTGCGCCTGAAGACGCGGACTGGACGGATCCTCAGGTGTGGAGAGCGGCGAACCCGTCTTTGGGCGTAACGGTGGATGAAGAATACCTGCGGCTTGCCTGCGAGAGTGCGAAACAGAACCCTGCCGAAGAAATGCTGTTCAGGCAGTTTTTCTTATGTCAGTGGACTCCTGCCGCGGTGCGCTGGATGTCAATGGAGAAGTGGGACAGGTGCGCTTTCCCGGTTGATGCGGAAAGTTTGCGCGGGAGGATCTGTTACGGAGGGCTTGACCTGTCCAGCACTACCGATATTACAGCTTTTGTGTTGGTTTTTCCCCCGGTTGACGAGGATGATAAGTTTCATATACTTCCCTACTTCTGGATACCGGAAGAAAACCTGGATCTGCGGGTTCGGCGCGATCATGTCCCTTATGATATCTGGAAGCAACAAGGATATCTGAAAACAACTGAGGGCAACGTGGTGCATTACGGATTTATCGAAGCCTTTATTGAGGAGCTGGGTACCCAATACAACATCCGGGAAATCGCCTTTGACCGCTGGGGAGCAGTGCAGATGACTCAGAACTTGGAAGGTCTAGGTTTTACGGTGGTACCGTTTGGCCAGGGCTATAAGGATATGTCGCCCCCGACTAAAGAATTGATGAAGCTGACCTTGGAAGAAAAGCTTGCCCATGGGGGCCAGCCAGTTTTGCGCTGGATGATGGATAATATCTTTATCCGTACTGACCAGGCTGGAAATATCAAACCGGACAAAGAAAAGAGTACTGAGCGAATTGACGGCGCGGTAGCTTTGATTATGGCATTGGACAGGGCGCTTAGAAATCTAGGAATTACAGGCGCTTCTGTCTATGACGAAAGAGGATTGCTGATTTTATGAAATTTTAGTTCGCCTTGCACTATGTACATAATTATGCTATTATTATGGCATAATTAACGCGAGGTGATTGTAATGCCGCAAATAAGACCAATAACGGACTTACGCAATACCAACGAGATATCAGAATTATGCCACAGTAAAGACGAACCGATATTTATCACCAAGAATGGATATGGCGACCTGGTAGTAATGAGCATCGAAACCTACGAGCGTGAGATGGCTCTGGCCGATGTGTACAAAAAAACGGCTGTGGCAGAAAAACAAGTTCAAGACGGTGAATTGTTAGATGGGCAGGAAGTGCTTGCCAAGCTGAGGACAAAATATGGAAGATAGATATCAGCTTAAAATAACACCGGCCGCCGCGCATGATTTGGATGAGATTTATTATTACATTACCAACAACCTGGTTGCACCACAAGCCGCAGATAATCTCCTGGATGATATTGAAAAGGCGATTCTATCCTTATGCGACTTCCCCTATCGCTGTCAATACTCGCAAAATGAGGTGCTGAGGCATAAAGGATATCGTAGGCTGGTCGTTCATAAATATGTGGTGCTTTACTCTGTTGATGAAAAGAATAAAACTGTGATCGTTATGCGTGTATTTTACGGGGCAATGGATTATGAAAAATATGTGTAGGAGCTTTTAGCGCCTAAGCTATTTGTCGCGCGCATATTACTGTGTCGGGATTATGCGAATTTACATTTAAAAGAATATTGTCTGTACCAAAGCATCTGCTGAAAAGAGGTGCTTTTTTCATTCCATTTTGCGGGAGGAATGAAATGAAAATTCCGTTAATATCAAGATTTATGCGGTCAAGAGCCAGTCCGTCAAACAGCCTGTATGGCACCACATACAGCTTTTTCTTCGGCGGCACCGCCAGCGGCAAAACCGTCAATGAAAGAACCGCCATGCAGACCACCGCCGTATATGCCTGCGTCAGGATCCTGGCGGAGACCATAGCCAGCCTGCCGCTTCACATATACCAATATACAGACAGAGGCAAGGAAAAAGCCATAGACCACCAGCTGTATTACCTGCTCCACGACGAGCCTAACCCGGAGATGACTTCATTTGTGTTCAGAGAAACACTCATGAGTCATCTTTTATTATGGGGCAACGCCTACGCCCAGATTATCAGGGACGGGCGGGGCAAGGTGCTGGCCCTTTATCCCCTGCTGCCCGACCGGATGACGGTGGATCGGACCACTGACGGGCGGCTCTTTTACGAGTACCGAAGGGACGCCGGGTATGTGATCTTAAGGCCGGAGGATGTCCTGCATATTCCCGGGCTGGGCTTTGACGGCCTGGTGGGCTACTCCCCTATCGCCATGGCCAAGAACGCCATCGGCATGGCCATCGCCACCGAAGAATACGGGGGTAAATTCTTTGCCAACGGAGCCAGTCCGGGCGGAGTTTTAGAGCATCCCGGGGTAGTCAAAGACCCGGCCCGAATCCGAGAAAGCTGGAACGCGGTCTACCAGGGCAGCGGCAACGCCCACCGGGTAGCGGTTCTGGAAGAGGGCATGAAGTTTCAGCCCATCGGCATACCGCCGGAACAGGCGCAGTTTTTGGAGACACGAAAATTCCAGCTCAATGAGATCGCCCGGATTTTTAGAATACCGCCCCACATGATCGGCGACCTGGACAAGTCCAGCTTTTCCAATATCGAGCAGCAGAGTCTGGAGTTTGTGAAATACACCTTGGACCCCTGGGTGGTGCGCTGGGAGCAGGCTATGCAAAGGGCGCTCTTATCGCCATCGGAAAAGCGGCAGTTCTTCATCAAATTCAACGTGGACGGGCTGCTCAGAGGCGACTATCAGAGCCGGATGAACGGCTACGCCATCGGCCGCCAGAACGGCTGGATGTCAGCCAATGACATTCGTGAGTTGGAGAATTTAAACCGGATCCCGGAGGAATTGGGCGGCGATTTGTACCTCATCAACGGCAACATGACCAAACTGGCCGACGCCGGCGTCTTTGCCCTTAAAAATACAGCCGGAAAGGAGGTCAAAAACCTTGAAGAAAAAATTCTGGAACTGGGTCAAGAACCAGGAAGGCCGGACCCTCTACCTTGACGGGGCCATAGCCGAGGAGACCTGGTTCGGCGACGAGATAACCCCTAAACAATTTAAAACCGAGCTATTCAGTGAAAGCGGTGACATCACCGTCTGGATCAACTCCCCGGGCGGTGATGTTTTTGCGGCCAGCCAGATCTACAACCTGCTGATGGATTACCCGGGCAAAGTCACCGTAAAAATCGACGGGATAGCGGCCAGCGCCGCCTCGGTTATTGCCATGGCGGGAAGTGAAGTCTTGATGTCTCCAGTCTCCATGATGATGATCCATAATCCCGTGACCATAGCCTATGGCGACGCGGAGGAGATGGAAAAGGCCATCGCCATGTTAAGCGAGGTCAAGGAAAGCATCATCAACGCCTATGAGTTGAAAACCGGGCTTTCCCGAGCCAAAATCTCCCATCTCATGGACGCGGAGAGCTGGTTTAACGCCAAAAAAGCGGTGGAGATGGGCTTTGCCGACCAGATCATGTTTATGCCGGAGAGCGACGCCGCCCCGGCCAGCGAGGGAGCCATCTTCAGCAAAATGGCGGCGGTCAACTCGCTTCTAGCCAAACTGCCGCACAAGGAAAAACAAAGCAAAACAGACATTGCCGCACTGGAAAAGAGGCTTAGCCTCTTAAAATTTTAGGGAGGGATTTATAAATGAGCAAAATTTTAGAACTGCGGGAGAAAAGAGCCAAGGCCTGGGATGCCGCCAAAGCCTTTCTGGACAGCAAGCGCGGCGCGGACGGGCTCCTTTCCGCCGAGGACGTTGCCGTCTATGAAAAGATGGAAGCCGATGTTGTGAATCTCGGCAAAGAAATCGACCGGCTGGAGCGTCAGCAGGCACTGGACGCGGAACTTAACAAACCTGTTAATACACCCATTACCGGCAGGCCCAGCCAACCAAACGCCGAGGATAAAACCGGACGGGCCAGCGACGAGTACAAGCGAGCCTTCTGGAACGCCATGCGCAGCAAGGCAGCGGGCTACGAAGTCCTGAACGCGCTGCAGGTGGGAACTGATTCCGAGGGAGGCTACCTGGTGCCGGACGAGTTCGAAAGGACTCTGGTCGAAGCCCTCGAGGAGGAAAACATCTTCCGGCAATTAGCCAAGGTCATCACTACCTCGTCAGGAGACCGGAAAATCCCGGTGGTGGCCTCCAAGGGAACCGCTTCCTGGGTGGATGAAGAAGGCGCCATTCCTGAATCAGACGATGCCTTCGGACAGGTTTCCATCGGGGCCTACAAGCTGGCCACCATGATCAAGGTGTCCGAGGAGCTTTTAAATGACAGCGTCTTTAATCTGGAGTCATATATAGCCCGGGAATTTGCCCGCAGAATCGGTGCCAAGGAGGAGGAAGCCTTCTTCATCGGTGACGGAACCGGCAAGCCGACCGGGATTTTCAATGCTACCGGCGGGGCGGAATTAGGTGTAACCGCTGCTTCAGCAACAGCTATTACAGTGGATGAGGTTATGGATCTGTTTTACAGCCTGAAATCACCGTATCGCAAAAACGCTGTATTCGTGATGAACGATTCCACTGTCAAAGCCATCAGAAAACTGAAAGACGGCAACGGCCAGTATATCTGGCAGCCGTCAATTACTGCCGGACAGCCGGATACCATCCTGAACCGGCCGGTTAAGACCTCGGCCTATGTACCGGCAATTGCGTCTGGCGCTAAAACTATCGCTTTCGGAGATTTCGGCTACTATTGGATCGCCGATCGGCAAGGCCGGTCGTTCCAAAGACTTAACGAGCTTTATGCGGCTACCGGGCAGGTGGGCTTTAAAGCCACCCAGCGAGTGGACGGCAAGCTGGTTCTTCCTGAAGCCATCAAAGTGCTGCAGATGAAAGCGTAGGTGTGGGTTATGAGCAATGTTAAAAACTATACCGAGCAGGGCGGGGAGAAAACGGTCATCGGCGGGGAGCTTGAGATTGCGGTTGGCGGCAAGCTGACCTTCGCGGGCGCGGAGCTTAAACCCGCTGAGACTCAGGCGGACAGCACCGCCTCAACCATCGCTGGCCTGGTGGCTGACTTTAACGCCCTCTTAACCAAGCTGAAGGCCGCCGGGCTCATGGCGTCTGAGTAATGAAAGGTGGTGGGCGTATTGGTAGTTACTTTGGAGGAAGTAAAACTGTATCTCAAAATTGACGGTGATGAGGACAATACGCTCATCACCGATCTTATCAATGCCGCCGAGGAACTCTGCCAAGATATCCTGCGGTTTCCGCTAACCGAATTTACCGAAGTGCCGGAAACAGTTAAGCAAGCCCTACTCTATGCCATCGGCAATTTCTATGAACTGCGGGAGGCGGCGGACATGAAAGCATTAATTGAGTTTATGACCAGGCTCTTGTTCGCCTACCGCCGGGAAGGGTGGTAATTGTGAAAAAGCGCGATTTAATGGGTGAGATGCGGCAGCGGATTGCCTTGCAGGCCAAGACCATCACCAAGTCAGAAGGCATCCCCCTGGAAAGCTGGACTACAGTGGCTACAGTCTGGGCAGCGGTGGCGGACATATCGGGGAAGGAATACTTCCAGGCCCAAGCCGTGCAGTCGGAGGTTACCACCCGGATTAAAATCCGCTACCGAACCGGGATAACTCCCTCAATGCGAGTGCTATATGGCTCCCGGGTGTTTCATATTCTGTCGGTAATCGATAAGGATGAGCGGCACTGCGTAATTGAACTGCTGTGCAAGGAGGTGATCCCCGGTGGCTAATACCATGACCCTGGAAGGCATGGAAGAAATCTTAGATAGGCTAAAGGAACTGGGGCAAAGAGCTGCTCCGGCAGAGAACCAGGCCCTTTTTGCCGGGGCCAAGATCGTCCAGAAATACGCCAGCCAGAGAGCGCCTCGCAGTTCTGAAACTAAGGAGCATCTGGCAGACAATATTGTGATTTCCGACCCAAAGCAGGATGAAAACGGCAAATACGTTGAGGTGGGGCCAAAGGCTCCCTTTTTTTATGGCAAATTTCTGGAGTACGGCACCTCCAAGATGACCGCCCGCCCTTTTATGGGTCCGGCCAAAGCCGAAAGTAAAAAACAGGTGCTGGAAACCATCAGGCAAACCCTGAAAGCGGGGCTTAACCTATGATCAACATTAAACCGGAAGTCCTGGCGGCTTTGGAGGAAAACCCAGATCTGCTGGCTTTATTGGGCGGGCCTCATATCTACCAGCTGAAAGCGCCGGAGGGCTTAAATAAATATGTTTCTTTGTTTGAGTTAACCAATTTCGATTCCGCCTGGGCAGACGGCACGGCTTTTGTGGCGGAGGTACACCTGCAAGTGGATGTGTGGGTAAAAGGAGCCAGCACCTCCCCTATTGCCGCCGAGGTGGACAAAACCATGAAATCTTTAGGCTTTAAAAGAACTAGCAGCGCCGATCTTTATGAAGACGATACCGGAATATATCACAAAGCGCTCAGGTATGTGACTGAGCGGGAAGTTGAAGGAGGTTAAAAAATGGCAGGGGTACAAGTAGGCTTAAACAGCCTGTATTACGCGGTTCTAACTAGCGATACGCCTTTAGCAGCGACATATAACAGCCCGGTGGCCATAGCCGGGGCTATCAACGCCAAAATAAGTCCCAAGAGCAACACAGAAACCCTGTACTGCGACGACGGGCCTGATGAAACCGTCACCTCGCTGGGGGAAATCGATGTGGAGTTTGAGACTAAAGATATTGACCTCAACACCCAGGCGGTCCTTTTGGGACACAGTGTCACCGGCGGGGTGCTGGTCAAGAAGTCAACCGACACCGCGCCCTATGTGGCTTTGGGATTCAAGTCCAAAAAGAGCAACGGCAGCTACCGCTATGTATGGCTGTATAAAGGGAAATTCGCCCTGCAGGAGCAGGAGTACCAGACCGCGGAGGACAAGCCCAAATTTCAGACCCCCAAAATCAAGGGGACATTTATTAAACGCACCTTTGACAACGCCTGGCAGAAGATCGGCGATGAGGATCATCCCGATTGGACAGCTTCAACCGGCACAAATTGGTTTACGGCGGTAGACGGAGCGGCCCCCGACCCTCTGACGGTGACAATAAGTCCGGTGGATGGAGCCAGCGGAGTGGCGGCAGACGCTAACCTGACCTGGACCTTTGCCAACGCCATCCAGGCTACCGATGTAACCGCCGCTAATTTTATCTTACTAAAGGCTGATGATGGGTCCTTAATTGCCGGAGTCCTTAGTATTGATACGGAACACAAGGTGGTGACTTTTAACCCGGCCAGCAATTTAGCCCCGGGCGCGGATTACATCATGGTATGCACGCAGGGTGTCAGGGATATTTACGGCCAAAACCTGGCTA
>Ga0209607_1001556_pt1 | contig 19097 bp, 10 predicted proteins | sample AD_UKC117_MetaG_FD_184413 | JGI IMG/M metagenome (GOLD analysis project Ga0209607, IMG submission 184413) | Active sludge microbial communities of municipal wastewater-treating anaerobic digesters from Hong Kong - AD_UKC117_MetaG (SPAdes)... | ecosystem: Engineered > Bioreactor > Anaerobic >... | reverse complement strand
ACGGCCGCCCGCGCGCCGCCTCCTCGTAGAAGGTCATGCGCTTGGTGATGGCGTCGTCGATGTGCTCGGTGGCCAGCAGCGGCACCCCGTTGCGGTCGATGGCCTGCTGCAGCAGCCGGCGCCCCTCGGGGCTGAGGCCGCGGCCCATGTCGTCGCCGCCGCCCAGGGTGGCGGCGTCGCTGCGCACGTGCAGGATCCGCTCGTCCGCCAGGTACCTCTCCATGTCCAGCCAGGTGAAGGCCGGATCGTTGGCGCCCCACATGGACGCGCCCACCGAGGTGATCACCGTGGGCGCCAGCTCCAGCGCCTCCAGCGCCGCGTACAGCGCGATGTTCAGCCCCGGGAACGACCCCGACACGCCCACCGCCACCGGATCGCCCGGCCGCAGCCCCGCCTGGCGCAGCTGCTCCACGAACACCGCCGCCCAGTTGGGATTGAGGCTGGTGAGCTTGGCGTCCAGATCGCCGCGCGCGTTGGTGACGGCGCTGAACTCGGGGCCCACCAGACCGGTGCCCGCCGGATCGTTCACCAGGTCCACCACCGCGCCCTCCATGCGCTGATGGCGGCGCAGGGCGGTGAAGGCCTCGTGGGCCTTGACGGCGGCGGCCATCTTCACGTCGTAGTCGCGCTGCCGCTGGGGCGCACGGCTCCATTCCAGGCCGAACTGCAACGCCACCGCCAGCAGCGCCAGTCCCACCAGGATCACGGTCTTCCGGCTATCCGACCGCCACATCGATCAGCCTCCCTCCGTGGGCCAGGACCAGGGCCAGCCGCACCAGGAACGCGGCCATGATCATGGTGCTCAGCGTGGCCAGGATCCCCTGGCGGTGCATCCAGTAGGCGATGAGCCCGGGGATGATGTAGCCGATGGACCGGATGATGGACATGTCCACCCCCGTGCCCAGCATGGCGTTGAAGACCAGGACGTAGCGCGTCAGGTACCCGAAGAGGAACCCCAGCAGCACGCAGAACACCATGGTGCGCCGCCCGTACAGCAGCACCACGCGCCCCAGCGCCTTCACGGACCCGTAGGTCAGCAGCGCCGCCAGCACGGTGCCCGCGATGCGCAGCGGCTGATCCAGGTACAGGGCGATGTAGCCCGGCACGATGAGCCCGCCCGCGGCCAGCCCCAGCATCTCGGTGAAGATCAGGCTGATGATCAGCCCCAAGCCGATGGCCTGATAGATCACGATGTCCTCCCCCGCTCCAGCAGGTCCAGGAAACGCATGCCCACGCCGCCGATGTTGCCCACGCCCACCACGGTGGCGCGCTCCGGGCAGACCTCCACCAGGAGGTCGCGCAGGGCCTCGGCGTCGCGGCTGCCGGCGTCCACCAGGCGGTCGCGCGGCACGCGGCGCCGCACCAGGTCCACGAACTGGGCCGTGGCCTGGCCGCAGATCACCACCTTGGCGGCCGCCAGGCCGCCGTCGCCGAAGATGGGCGCCAGGTCGCGGGCGCGGCGCAGGCGGTCGGCGCGGTTGTTGAACAGGACCACGGCCTCCTCCGGCCGCGCGTCCAGGCCCAGGCGCCGCCACACGGCCAGGGTGCTCTCCGGGTCGTTGGCGGCGAAGGCGTTGACGAACTCCAGCGTCTTGCCCGGCGCCGGCAGGGCCACGCGGCTCAGGGCGCCCACGTCGGGGGTCACGTCCCACATGCCGCGCAGGGCGGTGGCGCGGTCCACGCCCACGGCCTGGCACACGTCCAGGGCCAGGTCCACGTTGTCCGGGAATTCCACGTAGCGGAAACCGGCCATGGCGGCGTCGTCCACGCCGCTGCCGTCGGTGCGGTGGAAGCTGGAGCCCAGCCGCCGCGCCCGCCGCTCCAGCCGCGGGGCGAAGGTCCCCTCGGCCGTGAACAGGGCCGTGCCGCGCGGCACGGTGCCGGCCAGGCTGGTGGCCACGTCCTCCATGGACGGGCCCATGACCTCCAGATGGTCCGGCCGCACGTTGGTGATCACGCCGTGGGTGGCCCCCACGATGGAGTGCTCGCACACGCGCTGCAGGTCCGGCCGCACGGCCATGCACTCGATGACGATGGCCTCGGCCCGCTCCTGCGCCGCCTGCCGGAACACGCGGAGCTGCTCGCGGATGTTGGGCGGACCCTGGCGGCGGATGGGCGACTCGCTGCCGTCCACGTGCAGGAACATGGCCGCCGAGCCGGTGGTCTTGGCGCAGGTGCGCACGCCTCCGGCCTGCAGCCCCGCGGCGATGAGACGGGTGACCGACGACTTGCCCCGGCTCCCGTTCACGTGCACGCGCACGGGGATGCGGCGCCGCACCACGCGGTGCCGCACCGTCTCCCAGACGCCCGCGCCCGTGAGCAGGACCAGCAGCAGCAGGATGAGCTTCATGCCGCGGTCCTAACGCACCAGCAGGAGCTTGCGGGTGCGCACCTCGCCGCCGCTCTCCAGGCGGAAGAAGTAGACGCCGGCGCCGGCGTCGCGGCCGTCCTCGCGGCGGCCGTCCCACACGGTCTGGCCCGGGCCCGACGGGATCTCCCCGGCCAGCAGCGTGCGCACCAGGCGGCCGGCGGCGTCGTACACGCGCAGGCTGGCCGGTGCGGCGGCGGGCAGGGCGAACGCCAGCTCCGTGCGGCCGCGCGACGGGTTGGGCCGCAGCGGCTCCAGCAGCAGCGCCGTGGGCCGCACGGCCACGCCGGTCTCCACGGCGGCCACGGCCGCGCGGTTCACGTGGGCGTAGGGATGCACGGCCTCCAGACGGTAGGTCAGCGCGGGATCCTCCGGGGCCGCCGGGTCCGTCCAGGCCCGCGCGTCGGCGGGCAGCAGGTCCGGCGTGGCGGTCTCGGCGCCGTCGGCGGTCAGACGCACCAGGCGCCAGCCCACCACGGGGCGCGCGTCGCTCACGGTCCAGGCCAGCTCCACGCCGGCGGGGCCGCGGCGGGCGGTGAAGGCGTCGGCCTGGTAGGGCACGCGCACCGGCGCCTCGGTGGTCAGCAGCACGGCCAGGCCGGGCCCCAGGGGCGCCATGCCCGCGGTGTGCAGGTTGGCGTAGCTGAGCTGCAGGCCGTCGGTCTCCGCGGCGTCCTCCAGGCCCACGGTGGCGTACTGGCGCAGGTCGTCCGTGTCGGCCACCTGGCGGTAGAGGAACAGGATGTTCCCGTCGCCGCTGGCGGTGGCGTGCACGGCCGGATCGAAGAGCACCAGCTGGAAGGTCTGGGCGTCGGTGACCTCCGGGCGGTAGTGGCGCATGGAGCTCCACTCCACCGTGAAGGTGCCGGCCGCGGCGTCGTGATGCGTGAACACGCCGCCGGTGCCCGGCAGCGTGGGATCGAAGTTGTCCCAGAACGGCGCGATCATGCTCGCGTTGCCGTGGGTGTTGGGCAGGGGCCAGTTGTAGAACTCGAACTCGTCGCTGAGGTCGAAGCTGATCCAGCCGTTCTCCGACACCCGCGCCCGGCTGTAGGACGTGCCGTAGTAGGTGAAGGAGAAGGGCAGATCCACGAGGACCACGTCGTAGTTGTCCGAGTTGTACGTCAGCGGCTGGCCGGCGCCGCCCAGGGCCGTGTCCAGCTCCGTCCAGCGGTAGGCGGGCGCCAGGGCGGGGTAGTCCAGGTCCGCGCTGTCCAGGGCGCGGTAGCCGTAGGCGTCCGGACCCACCGGCGCGCCGGCGTCCACGTGGCCGGCGGTCAGCGAGACCGTCTCCATGAACGTGGCGCCCTCGCTCGTGGTGGTGGTGACGCGCAGGGTGACGCCGGTGCCCACGGGCACGGCGGCGTCCAGGCTCAGGCTCAGCCCGCCGGCCGCGGCCGCGTCGGCGCCGGGCGCGAGGGCGGCCAGGGTCAGGGGGCCGCCGGTCAGGGCGCCCACGCCGGCGGTGAGCAGCTCCACGGCCACGCTGCCGCCGGCGGTGGCGGCGCCGCCGCCGTTGGTCAGGGTGAGGGTCAGCTCGGAGGTCTCGCCGGGTGCGGCCACGCCGTCGCCGTCGGGCAGCAGGGAGGCCAGGCGCAGGTCCGGCGCGCTCACGGTCCAGACCACGGCCGAGGCGTCCAGGACGGCGTCGTGCGCGGCCTGGAACAGGAGCTCCACCACGTCGCCGTCGCGGGCGTCCTGGTCCACGGTCACGGCCACGGACTCGTCGCCCACGCACACGTAGGCACCGCCGGCGGGCACGCCGGCCACGGTGAGGGCGGCGTCGGACACGGTCGCGGGGCCGCGCACGCCGAGGGTCAGCGCCGTGCTGCCGGCCGCGGACGCGCCCGCGTTGGCCAGGGTGGGATGCAGGGTCACCGCGGCGCCGGGGCTCACCACGCCGCCGGGCGCGGCGTCGGCGCCGGCGGCGCTCACGGCCACGAAGGAGGCGGGCGTGCCGGCGGAAACGGTGCCCGTGTGGGCGAAGCGGTCCGCGGCGGTCACGGTCACGGTCAGGTCCGCGGTGCCGTTCCAGCCGTCCAGCAGGACCACCGCCAGGCCGTCGGCGCCCGCGACGGCGCGGCCCACCAGGGCCCCGTCGGCGGTCACGCCAACCAGGGCGCCGGGCACGGCGGTCAGGCCGTCGTCCTCGCGCACGGTCACGTCCAGGCGGCCGGCGGCGCCGGGCAGCGACGCGCCGTAGGTCACGTCCAGGTCCGCGGGGGCGCCCTTCCACACGTTCAGCTCGGGGTCGCCCAGCAGGTTGTAGATGTGGAAGTAGAACTCCACGCTCTCCTCGCCGAACTCGGCCGCGGACAGCTCGTGGGGGAAGTACGCCATGAAGCGCAGGCGGCCCGCCAGGGCGAGCTGGCCCAGGTCGCGGATGGCCGGGTCCGGGAACATCTCGAAGTAGGAGATGGCCATGGCGTCGTTGTAGCGGGTGTGGCTCCAGTGCTCGCCGTTGCCGATGAAGGCCACGGCGCCCTTGGGGGCCTCCGGGGTGCCCTGGCGCAGGAAGACCTCGCCGAAGCAGGGGTCGTCGCCGGCGAAGTCGCCGTTGAGGCACACGAAGCTCATGACCACCGGGGTCATGGCGCCGGTCTCCACGTTGGGGATCTCGGCCACCGTGAAGTGGGGCGGCTCCCAGCCCGCGGTGCCGTAGGCCCAGCCGCGGTACACGCACATGCCCACGCCGGACTGCAGGGTCTGGGTGATGGGGGCCACGCCGTTCCAGAAGGGCGGGAAGAAGACCTCGGTGGCGGCGTCGAAGCCCAGGGTCTCGAGCTGCTCGCCCACCCAGCGCACCGTGTGGCTGGGCGTCTCGGAGCCGTAGTTGCCGCCCACCATGAGCTGGCGGGTGAACCAGCCCTCGTCGCCGCGGTAGGGGGCCTTCTCGTAGGCCACGGTCTTGGCGGCGATGGCGGCCGCCTCCGCGGCGTTGGCCACGGGCCAGCGGCCCAGCAGCAGGTCCGGCAGCCAGTCGTCCGTGTCCATGTGCGCGTAGGGCAGGTCCGTGACGTTGGCGCTGAAGAACCACGACGGCAGCACGTCCACGTCGCCCACCAGCAGCACGTACTCCGGCGGCAGCTCCCAGGTGGCGTACGCGTCGCGCAGCCAGGCCTGGATGGCGGCGTTGGTCTCGCCCGTCTCCTCCGTGGTGGCCACCCGCACGGTCAGACCCTTCTGACGCTTCCAGTCCACCAGGGGCTGCACGGCGGCGGCGTAGGCCGGGGCCGTGATCACCAGGTAGGTGCCGTGGTCCGCGCCCGCGGCGTCGACGGTCCAGCCGGGCAGGGCCGCGGACAGGGCGGCGTCGAACCCGGCGCTGGCGCGGCGCGCGCCCGCGTTCCAGGCGCCGTCGTGCTCCACCACGGCGGTGGCGCCGGCGGCGCCGTCCTCCACCAGCCAGGTCAGCACGGGCAGGCCGCGCAGGCGGCCCAGCAGCCGGGCCTCCACCGGCGCGCCGTCCACCTCCACGCGCCAGGAGGCGGCGTCGGGGGGCAGCACGGCGGTCTGGCGCCAGACGGAGCCGAGCTCCGCCGAGGACTGGGCCAGGTCCGCGGGCTGCACGGTCACCACCGTGCGGCCGGGGCGGACGTCGGAGCGGAACACGGGAGCGGTGCGCTGTTCGGCCGACGCGGCGGCCGCGAGGGCCGCCAGCGTCAGACCGATTCCGAGAGCGGACCGGAGGGCGGATTTCAGCATCATTTGATCAGGATCATCTGCCTCGTCTGTCGGGTTCCAAGGGCCTGGAGTTCGTACAGGTACACGCCGCTGGCCGCGGGGCGGCCGGAGGCGTCGCGGCCGTTCCAGACCGCGGCGTGGCGACCGGCGGGGAGATCGCCCAGGGTGAGGGTCGCCACCACGTCACCCGCAACGTTCAGGATCCTAACCGTGGCCACCGCGGGCGCGTCAAGCTCGAAGCTGATGGTGGTGCTCGGGTTGAAGGGGTTGGGGTGGTTGCCCAGCAGGCGCGCCGCGACGCGGGGGGCGTCCACGCCGGTGCTCACGCCGTCGCACTCGTAGGGGTTGGCGCCGATGGCGCCGCCGCACACGCTCAGGCAGGGGCTGCCGGCGGTCAGGGCCCGGCTGCCGTTGCTGCAGAACTGGGGATCGGCGCTGATGTTGCCGCCGCCGTCGGTGCCGCAGAGCTCGTCGCCGCCGGCGTTGCCGTACACGTCGCTGCAGCTGATGACGATGTCGCCGCCCACGCAGGCCAGGCCCGCGCCCGCCACGGAGTTGCTCACGATGCAGCGCTCCAGCACCGGGGCGGCGCCGAAGAAGGCCATCACGCCGCCGCCGCTGCCGCCGGACGCGGTGGTGTTGGCGTCGATGGTGCAGTTCACCAGCGTGGGCGACGGGCTGAAGATGGCGAACACGCCCGCGCCGTCGCTGCCGGAGCCGGTCAGCGTGTTGTCCAGGATGGCGCAGCCCACGATCATCGGGTCCGACGAGTCCACGGACAGGCCGGCGCCGTTGACGAAGGCGTCGATCACGCTGTTGCCCGCGATGACGCAGGCCTCCATGCGCCCGCCCGAGTTGAGCTGGTACGCCACGCCGCCGCCGTTGCCGCGGCCCACGTTGTTGATGATGTCGCAGTGGCTGATGTACGGGCTGCTCTCGCCGATGAAGATGCCCGCGCCCTGGCCGAAGGGCGAGTCGATGGCGTTGCCGTCGATCAGGCAGTCGCGCAGCACGGGGTCGCTGCCCGCGCGGATGAACACGCCCGCGCCGCTGGGGGCCTGGTTGCCCAGGATCTGGCAGTTCTCGATGCGCGGGCTGCTCTGCTCCTCGATGGAGAGGCCGCCGCCCTGCTTGGCCACGTTGTTCCGGATCACGGAGTTGCGCAGGGTCAGGTGGGTGCCGTTGAAGAGGATCACGCCGCCGTCGGTGCAGTCCTGCACGGTGACGTCCTGGATGAGGTAGCCCTCGCCCGTCTGCCGGGCCAGGATGCCGGAGCCGTAGTTGGGGGCGTAGGCGTTGCGCACCTGCAGGTTCTCCACGCCGCCGCTGGACAGGCCCTCCATGTAGATGCCGCGGCCCAGGCCCTCGGCGTCGATGATCGTGGCGGCCTGGCCGGAACCGCGCAGGATCACGCCCTCCCGCATGATCACGCAGGCCGGAGTGCTCCCGGGGCCGGTGGTCTCGTGGGTGCAGTCGGTGTAGGTCCCCGCGGCCACCTGGACCACGTCGCCGGGCTGGGCGGCCTGGACGGCGTCGTGGATAAGGGCGTAGTCGCCGGGAACGTTGATGACGGCCGCGGCGGTGACGCCGGCGGACAGCAGGATGCAGAGCACGGCGACGACGCCGAACGGCCTACGCATGGGTGGAGCCTCCCTGAACGGAATGGATCGGATGTCTCTGGCGGGGACGGGCATTGTATCAGGTCGCGGGCGGAAAAGCCAACCCTCTAGCCAGGAGCCTTCGTCCTGGTGTATAATCGGCCCGGCAAGACCCCGTCCGACCTCACAACGGCTCCGATGGACTCCCCGCCCCATTGCTGCCGCAACCGACCTATCCGGAGGACACCATGCGTCTGCGCTCAGGAGCCGCCTGCTCCGTTCTGCTGCTCATCGCGGCCCTCGCCCTCCCCGCCTTCGGCGCGGAGACCGTCACCCTGGATCCCGCGGGCGGCGCTCCCGACGTCCGCGTGCTGCAGTCCGACGCCCGGGGCATGCTCCTGGAGCTGACCCTTCCCTCCCTCCAGCGCGAGGACCTGGAGCTCGCCGGCGAGAGCTGGCAGCGCCTCCATCTGACCGGCGGCGCCCTGAGCGGCGCGGACGGCCGGGCCGCCCTGCCGGTGCTGAGCCGCACCGTCTCCATCCCCGACGGCGTGGCCGTGCGCATGAGCGTGCGCGATCAGGACGTGGTGGAGCTCTCCGGCCTGCGTCTGGCCCCGGCCGAGGGCGTGGAGGGCCGCGAGACCGTGGTGGACCGCGCCTGGTACGCCCAGGCCGCCCCCCTGGCCGCCCCCGGCGCCGACGTGGGCGAGCCCGCCATCCTGCGCGACCTGCGCGTGGTGCCCGTGACCTTCCGCCCCGTGGCCTACGACCCCGTGGACGGCGTGGTCCGCGTGGCCAAGCGCATGACCGTGGCCCTGGAGTACGTGGACGCCCCCACGGTCAACCCCGCGCCCCGCCGCCGCGCCATGATCCCCGAGTCCTTCGACGCCTTCTACGCCGGCAGCGTGCTCAACTACGACGCCGCCGCCAAGAGCGTCCCCGTGGCCCTGGGCACCTACCTGGTGATCTGCCCCAACAACGCCACGGTGATCGGCGAGCTGGAGCCCCTGCTCGAGTGGCGCCGCCGCCAGGGCTACAACGTGCTGCTGGCCCACACGGGCCAGACCGGCACCGCCAACACCGACATCAAGGCCTACATCCAGTCCGTGTACGACACGGTGGAGCCCGCGCTGGAGTTCGTGACCCTGGTGGGCGACGCCAACGGCGCCGTGGCCATCCCCGCCTGGACGGAGAACCTCAGCGGCTACGGCGGCGGCGGCGACCACTACTACACCATGCTCGAGGGCGGCGACGTGCTGGCCGACATCCACATCGGCCGCCTCTCCGTCACCAGCACCACAGAGCTGGCCCTGGTGGTGGACAAGATCGTGCAGTACGAGACCGCGCCGAGCACCGGCACCGATCCGGGCTGGTTCACCCGCGCCGCCCTGGCCGGCGACCCGTCCATCAGCGGCATCACCACCATCTTCGTGAACCAGTGGGCCAAGGACCAGCTCCTGCACCACGGCTACACGCAGATCGACACCATGTGGAGCCCCTCGGCCACGGAGATGCTCACCAAGTTCAGCAACGGCGGCTCGCTGTTCACCTACCGCGGCTGGCTGGGCATGAGCGGCATGTCGCCCAGCTACATCCTCAACCTGACCAACGGCGACGAGCTGGCCTTCGCCGTGGTCATGACCTGCGACACCGGCTCCTTCGCCAGCGACACCACCTGCCGCAGCGAGGCCTTCCTGCGCGCGGCCAACGGCGGCGGCGTGGCCAGCATCGGCACGGCCACCACCGGCACCCACACGCGCTACAACAACTGCATGTTCACGGGCGTCATCGACAAGACCTGGAACAGCGACGACCACCGCGTGGGCCCCGCCCTGACCAACGGCAAGCTCGCCATGTACAACAACTACCACTCGGACGAGCCGAGCCGCGTGGAGATCTGGTCGGTGTGGAACAACCTCATGGGCGACCCGGCCACGGAGATCTGGACCGGCTTCCCCGACGAGTTCGTGCTGAGCTACCCCACCGTCCTGGCGGACGGCGCCCAGAGCGTGCACGTGGCCGTGACCGACCGCGGCACGGGCCTGCCCGTGCCCGGCGCCTACGTGACGCTCTACCAGGCCGGCACCGTGCAGTCCACCGCCGTGACCGGCGACGACGGCACCGTGAACCTGCCCAGGGGCAACGCCGCCACCGGCGACCTGCACCTCACCGTGCGCAAGCACAACTACGTGCCCCTGCAGCGGCTCATCGCCGTGGGCGCCGTGGCCGAGTACGTGGGTCCCGCCTCCTACACGCTGGACGACGCCGCGGCCGACGGCGACGGCCTGCTGGAGGCCGGCGAGACCGCCGATCTGGCCCTGGTCCTGCACAACTTCGGCACCGCCACCGCCCCCGGCGCCGTGGCCGTGCTCACCAGCGACGACCCCCTGGTCACCGTGCTGAACGGCAGCGTGAGCTACGGCGACATCACCGCCGGCGCCGACGCCGCCGGCGCCACGGCCTTCACCATCCAGGTGGCCCCCGAAGCCCCCGGCCTGCACCGGCTGCAGCTCAACCTGGCGGTCACCGCCGGCGGCGAGACCTGGCACGGCCTGGTGGAGCCCGCGGTGAGCGGTCCGGCCCTGGGCCTGGTCACCACCACCTACTCGGGCCCCGGCGGCTCCATGGATCCCGGCGAGGCCGGCAACCTCACCATCCTGCTGAACAACGCCGGCGACCTGGCCGCCAACGGCCTGACCGGCGTGCTGAACACGGAGAGCCCCTGGATCACCGTGGTGGACGCCAACGCCTCCTTCGGCGTGGTCAACCCCGGCCAGAACGTGGACAACCTGCTGGATCCGTTCACCGTGTCCGCGGGCAGCGACTGCTTCCCCGGCCACCTCGCCGTCTTCGAGCTCGCCCTGTCCACCGCCGACGGCGCCGTGGCCACGGTCAGCTTCACCGCCACCGTGGGCACCGCCGCGAGCACGGACCCCGTGGGTCCCGACGGCTACGGCTACTACGCCTTCGACGACACCGACGTGGGCTACGACGACGCCCCCGTCTTCAGCTGGGTGGAGATCGATCCCACCCTGGGCGGCAGCGGCATGAGCGTGGGCCTGAACGACACGGGCTGGGAAGGCGACGACACCGAGGCCCTCGCCCTGCCGTTCACCTTCTCCATGTACGGCGAGGACTTCGACACCATCAGCATCTGCTCCAACGGCTGGCTGAGCATGGGCGTGACCCAGAGCCGTCAGTACCGCAACTGGTCGCTGCCCACCGCCGGCGCCGCCGACGGCATGGTGGCCGCCTTCTGGGACAACCTGTTCCGCAGCAGCACCGGCGGCGTGTTCTACCTCTACGACGCCGCCAACCACCGCCTCATCGTGGAGTGGAGCCGCATGCGCGCCATGTGGACGGAGGGCTCCACGGGCCCGGAGCAGACCTTCCAGGTCATGCTCTACGATCCCGCCTTCCATCCCACGGCCACCGGCGACGGCATCATCGAGGTGCAGTACCTCACCGTGAACAACGGCGACGGCACCAACGGCTACGCCACCGCCGGCCTGCAGAACCTGGACCACACCGACGGCCTGCTCTACGAGTACTGGGACGAGCCCGCCGCCGCCGCGGCCCCGCTCCAGTCCGGCCGCGCCATCCGCTACGTGCCGTTCACGGCCGTGCCCAGCGGCGTGCTCGAGGGCAGCGCCACCGTGGCCGGCGTGCCGGTGAAGGACGTGGAGATCACGGTGCTGGACGCCAACCGCAGCTTCGTCACCTCCAACGCCGGCGTCTTCACTGGCAACGTGCCCGTGGGCACCTGGAACGTGGTGGCCACGCACGTGGAGCTGGCGCCGGACACCCTGCAGGTGAGCATCCTGGAGGACCAGACCACCTCGGTGACCTTCGAGATGACCGACATCGGCGGGCCGCAGTTCCTGAACACCACGGTCCTGCCCGGCACCGAGGACACCGCCGGCCCCTACTCTGTGACCACCAACGTCTCGGACGTGTCCGGCGTGGCCGAGGCCCGCTTCTGGTACATGTCCACGGCCGACGGCGGCCCCCACGAGCTGCCGCTGACCGTGCTGGACGCCCCCAGCGGCCTCTACGGCGCGGACATCCCCGGCCAGCCCGTGGGCACCAGCGTGATCTACTGGCTCACCGGCGTGGACGCGGCCGGCAACGGCTCCATGCACCCGGCGGGCGCTCCGGCCACGGCGTACCGCTTCCTGGTGCGCTCGGAAGTGGTCATCGCCATGGACGACATGGAGTCCGACACCGGCTGGGTGTCCGGCGACGCCGGCGACACCGCCACCTCCGGCCTCTGGGAGCGCGCGGACCCCAACGCCATCTACGCCGACACGGACCAGGTCACCCCGGAGGACGACCACACGGCCGATCCCGGCGTGAACTGCTGGGTCACCGGCAACGACCCCAGCGGTTCCGCCCAGGGCGCCGACGACGTGGACGGCGGCCACACCACGCTGCTCAGCCCCACGTACGACCTGACCGGCTACAACAACGTGACCGCCAGCTACTGGCGCTGGTACACCAACGAGACGGGCAACTCCCCCAACCTCGACACCTGGACGGTGCAGTTCCGCGCCGACGGCGGCGCCTGGCAGAGCGTGGAGAGCACCATGGCCAGCGACCGCAGCTGGACGCAGCACAGCGTGCAGCTGGGCACCCTGGTGACGGCCGATCCCACGTCGGTGCAGTTCCGCTTCATCGCGGACGACGCCGGCTCCGGATCGGTGGTGGAGGCCGCCGTGGACGACTTCAGCCTCACCGGCTACTCCGGCGCGGTGGACGCGTCCGCCCCCACGGTCACCCTCACCACGCCCAACGGCGGCGAGTACTACAACGTGCCCGGCACCGTGCCCGCCATGGAGCAGATCTTCTGGACCGCGTCGGACAACGTGGCGGTGACCCACGCCGTGGTGCTGCTCAGCACGGACGGCGGCGTCAGCTATCCGGACACCCTGGAGGCCGGCGCCCTGGACGGTCAGGCCGCGGTGCTCCTGCCGTTCGTGAACTCCACCACCTGCCGCATCAAGGTGGTCGTCTTCGACGCCTTCCTGAACGCGGCGGAGGACGTGAGCGACGCCGACTTCGAGATCGACGCCGCCACGGCCGTGGACGAGCTCCCGCGCAGCGTGGCCCTTTCCCGCAACGTGCCCAACCCGTTCAACCCGGCCACGGAGATCAGCTTCGCGGTGCCCCGCGCGGGCCACGTGAGCCTGAAGGTCTTCGACCTGGCCGGCCGCACCGTGCGCACGCTGGTGGACGGGCGGCGCGAGGCGGGGACGCACGCGGTGACCTGGCGGGGCGAGAGCGACTCCGGTGCTCGCGCGCCCTCCGGCACGTATTTCTATCGCCTCGAGACGGGGGGGAACGTCCTCACCCGTAAGATGACGTTGCTGAAATAAGCGTATGAGAGGGGCCCGCCGGCGGCCGAACTTGACCGGAAACGTCCGCCGGCGGGCCCCTCTCACACGCTCATCACAGGAAGGACCTCACGGATGAGGACGTTCACGCTGATGGTGGTGGCGGCAGCAGTGCTGCTCGTCGGAGGGTGCGAGCAGGCGGAAGTGAAGGGGGTGCGCGAGGGGGGCGTGGCGGTCCTGACGCCGGGGGAGTTCTCGGCGGAGGTCACGTTCTGCCGGCGCGTGGGGACCAAGACGGGCAAGCGCATCGAGATCGACGAGGCGTTCCCCGTGCGCGACGGCAGCAAGTACCGCTACGTGTACGGCTTCGCGGACATCGCCGACGTGCCCGTGGACACGGACCACCAGCTCCACCTGATCTGGATCAAGCCCGACGGCACGGAGCTCTTCCGGCGCTTCGGCACGGTGCGGGTCACGGCGGTGGACGACGGCTACCGCACCCGCCTGGCCTGGCTCGACGCCGAGGCCCTCAACGACGAGGACGTGGAGGAGCCCATCTCCACGGAGCGGCCCCTGGTCAGCGTGTCGTCCCGCATCGACGTGCGGCCGGAGCGCGAGCGCGACCTGGGCGCCTACACGCTCAAGGTGTACTGGAACCGGGAGCTGCTCACGCAGCGCAGCTTCGAGCTCACCGCCGAATCCTAGAGACCGCCACCGGACCCAGGGGAACGCCCGGCCGCGAGGTCGGGCGTTGCCGTAGGGAGCAGGCGTCCTTCCCACGGTCCATCTTTTCTCGTAAGGAACCATATCGGACGAAACAAGTGCCGTATCCGCCTCGAACCCGCCCTCCGATCCGAGGAGTACGAGCATGAAGCTGTCGACCAGATTCCCCGCAGGCCTCGCCCTGATCCTCTGCCTGGCTCTGGCCCTGCCGGCCCTCGCCGCCGATTTCGTCTTCAAGCAGGAATTCGGCCAGGTGCAGCCCCGCGGCGGCGCCCAGCTCCAGAACCCGGCCGACGGCCCCCTGCGGGTCTCCAACCTGGGCAGCAGCGGCCAGGACGGCGTGCGCATCGCCACCGGCAACGGCGGCAACATCGGCCCCATCCGCTGGATGGCCCCGGAGTCGCTGCCCGGCCGCGGCCTGAACGTGATCGTGGACGGCGAGGATCCCGTGGGCATCCCCTGCGCCTTCGCCACCTCGTTCACCTTCGACGATCTCGGCCGCGTGTCGTTCTCCTTCGACCCGCTGACCACCCCGGTGACCCAGCTGGAGGTGCGTCTCTACGCGAACGGCAACCCGGTCTTCTCCACCGGCGCGACGGTGGGCGCCTCCCCGCTCTTCGAGTCCAGCGCGCCTCCCGGCGGCTTCGGCGGCACCGGCCCCTACCTCCCGCTGCCTCCCTACGACGACTCCATCTTCGGCTGGATCTTCCCCGGCGGCACCCAGGTGGGCCTGCCCGGCCAGTCGCCCATGGCCTGCGACATGGTGACCTTCGCGTTCCCGCCGTCGATGCCCGAGGTCACTCTCCTCGGCGCCGAGATCCTGGGCCTGGAGCCGCAGGGCGCGATCGGCGAGCTGCTGATCACCGAGCACCCCTCCACCCTCTTCCACCACGCCTTCGGCGCCCTCGGCGGCGCCAGGCCGCAGATGGTCGACAACCTGGGCAGCAGCGGCCAGGACGGCGTGCGCGTGAGCAACCTGGGGAGCAGCGGCCAGGACGGCGTCTGCATCGCCCTGAATCCCGACGACACCGGCCTCGGCGTGCACCTGGTCCCCATGGAGGCCACGCCCGGCGACGTGCTGCGCTTCGGCGGCCTCAGCCTGAGCGAGCAGCCCCAGGGCCGCACGCCCCTGCCCACGATCACCTGCGAGTACACGGCCGACTCCTTCTTCGACATCTGGACCGAGGTGGGCGCGGCCGACGAGCCGAGCGTGCTCCGCTACACCCTGGACGGCGCCGTGGTGGCCGAGATCCAGGCCCCGCGCGGCCCCGCCCGCGTGTGGACGCTGCAGCCCGACAAGACGAGCGTCCAGCATCCCTACCGCCTGGAGATGCACGCCGTGGACGGCCCCGGCTTCCGCGTGGAGATCGAGTTCCCCGAGCCCATGCGCTGCGTCGACGGCAACGGCGGCGACCAGGACTGCGACGGCGTGGAGCTGGAGTTCGACGCGCCCATCGGCGGCCCCTGGTACGACTGGGACGCCATCGAGCTGGCCGCCCTGCTGATCCTGCTGGGCGACCTCGACATCGACGGCTGCCCCAACGGCACCGGCGGCTGGACCGGCGAACCGATCATCCTGGACGCGGCCCGCGGCATCGAGAAGTCGGACATCCGCCGCGGCGCGGACGGCGCCCTGCACGTGGACAACCTGGGCAGCAGCGGGCAGGACGGCGTGCGCCTCCTCGCCCCCGGCGGCGGCACCGGCTCCGGCCTGGGCGCCGCGTGGCTGTCGGCCGCGCCCCTGGACCCCTTCCGCGGCCACGTGACGGTGCTGAAGGCCCACGGTGGAGGCGGCGGCGGCGGCGGCGGCGGTGTGATCGTCGTGGCGACGGCCCCGGCCGACCCCGACACCAACCCCGGCGAGTGGAACGTGGGCGCGGACTTCAGCGCCCTGGGACCCGACGGCGTGACGTACAACGTCTATGACCAGGGCCAGCTGGTCGCCTCGATCATCTGCGCCGGCACCATCGAGGAGTGCCTGGGCCTGACCGCGGCGCCGGTGTCCTGCGACGTCGTGGTGGACCATCCCGACGGCCGCCCCCGCATGCGCCTGGGCCTGCCTCCCCTGACCGATTACATCGACCGGTCCAGCCCGGTGCTCGGCACGGGACCCGCCGACGAGATCGAGGTCCTCTTCAACGCCGTGCCGGCCACGCCCTGGACCGGGATCACGGCGCTGGATCTGCTGCTGGGCGGCGTGGACGGCGAGCTGACCGTCGCCTCGGCGGGCGTGACCGACAGTTCGACCGCTGCGTCCGGCCCCGCGCCCCTGGCCGACGCGCTCACGCTGCGGTCGCCCAGCCCCAACCCCTTCAACCCCAGCACGGAGATCGCCTTCGAGCTGACCCGCGCCGCCCACGTCACCCTGCAGGTGTTCGACCTGCGCGGCCAGATGGTGCGCGAGCTGGTGCGCGGCGCCCGGCCGGCCGGCGAGTTCCGGACGACCTGGAACGGGCTCGACGGCGGCGGCCGACCGGTGGCGTCGGGGACCTACGTGTTCCGTCTGAGCGTCGGCGGCGAGGTGCAGATGCGCAAGGGAGCCCTGCTGAAGTAGCCGACCTTCCGCCCTGCATGAAGAAAGCGCCGGCCGCGGATGGCCGGCGCTTTCCTCGTCAGGGGCAGGCGGTGGGGGCCGCCCCTACTCGTCCTTCAGCTCGATGACGATCTCGTCCTCGGTCTGCAGACCGTCGGCGTCCTGGGTCAGCTCCACGCCGATGGTGGTCAGGTCGCCGTCCTGCGTCACCTGCACGTCGGCCTCGCCGCTGAAGCCGTTGGCGTAGATCTGCTCCAGGATGGCGGCCTGCATCTCCTCGGGCGATCCCTGCACCACGGAGATGTCGAACCACTCGTGGCCCACCTTCTCCGCCAGGCTGGTGCGCACGCTGCCGCTGAGGGTCTCGGCGCGCAGATCGGCCGCGGCCAGCAAGGGGAAGCGACCGGCCAGCTCGCGCTCCAGGGCGGCGGGCTCGATACCCGTCCCCCACACGATCAGATCCAGCTCCACCGGACCGCCGTCGGTCTCCATGATGGACACGCTCACGTTCTCCACGCCGGGATAGCTCTCCACGTAGGTCGTCACGTCTCGCACCTGGGACAGCAGGGCGTCCGCCTGGTCGTAGGAGGCGTTCCCGGGGCTCAGGCTGTAAGTCAGGCGCTGCCCCATCTCCACCTGGGTCTCGGTGGGCACGGTGCAGGCGGCCACGCCCAGCAGGCCCAGCAGGAGCAGGGCGAGCACGGGCTTGCGCAGCAGGGTGGTCATGAAGGGGTTCCTTCCGGTGGAATACAGGGTTTCGTGGCGGGCGGCCAGTCGGTCGGCCAGCGCGTCGCGTCCGGTCGATGGACGGACGGGGCGGCCGTGCAGCCGGCGCAGGATGCTCTCCAGGTCAGCGGATCGCATAATCCACCTCGCCTTCGGGTTCGGGGTCGTCGACCACTCGGGACCGGAGCGCCTGCACCGCCCGCGAGAGCCGCTGGCGCACCGCCGCGTCGGTCAGCCCCAGCAGGGAGGCGATCTCCGCGTGGCGCAGCCCCTCGCCGTAGCGCAGGGCCAGCAGTTCGCGGGTCTCGGCCGGCAGTCGGGCGAGCTCGGCCCGGACGCGTTCCGCCTCTTCGGTGCGGATGATCCCCTGCAGGGGATCGGCGCCCGGTCCGGCCAGCACCTCGGCCAGCCGGTCCACGTCCACGGTGTCGCGGCGGCGGCGCAGGTGATCGATGAGCGCGTGGCGCGCCATGGTCATCACCCAGCCGATCACGCTGCCGCGGCCCGGATCATAGGTCCCCAGGTTGCTCAGCATCTTGTGGAACACCGTGGAGACGAGATCCTCCGTGTCGTGGGGATCGTCGCAGCGCCGGTCCAGGTAGGCGTGGACGGGATCGTGCAGATCGTCGAACAGGGCCCGGAAGGCCTTCCTGTCGCCGCGGCGCGCCCCGTGCACGAGGCTGGCGTGACGACGGTCCCTGATGACGGTGCGCAGATCCAAGGGGGCCTCCTGGTCGGTGGTCGGTCGCAACCCTCTACGCGCGACACCCAGGAACGTGACGGGGAATCGGGAATCAATCGAGGTCCATGCTCGCGACGACGATCGCGTAGGACATGCCGATCGATCGCGGGAGCAGGAATTAGGGCGAGCACACGGACGATGCCGAGCCCCGACGTCCGTTCTGCTGCGGCTAGTTCCTCCGTCCCGGTCCGATCACCCCGTCCCCAATGAGCCTGTCCACCAGATCGTCGGCCATGCCCGGCGCGAAGGACCGCCAGTTTTCGGCTGCGAGATCCGTCTTGATCGTTCCGGACCAGATTGCCGGCGGTTCCAGGGGAAGGGTCAGGAGGACGGCCTCGAGGCTGTAGGTGGTCTGCATGACCGAGAAGCTCGGGGTGGTGCCCGAATCGATCATCTTGAATCCGGTCGGTCCGCCGAGGATCCGCAGTACGGCCTGCGCTTGGAACTCCGCCGCCAACCGGCGGATCTCCTCCCGGGCCGGGTCCGCACCGCCGGTCCAGGATCGGCAGCGGACGCCGGCCGCCCCGAAGGCCGCCTCCACCTCATCCAGGAAGACGCTGCTGAAGGTGAGGGTCTCGGCTTCGGCGATGCCGAACTCGGCTCCGAGCATCCGCACGTAGCGGCTCTTCTCGTCGATCTCCGACGCCTCCAGAACGACGAAGACGCGCTGGAGACCGATGTCGTGTCCCGGCCCCGGGGACGATTCGACCGTGATGGCGGGAGCGCACCCCAGCGAAGGGAGCAGGAGCGATGCGCCGAGGACGACTGCGAGCTGACAGGAGATCCGGAGGGACATGATCCACCTCCTTGATGTCCCGAGCCGCCGTGGTGCGGATCGGGCTTCCAGCCTATGGCGGCCCGCTCTCCAGCGTCAAGTCCCGGGCGCCCCGCACGTGCAGGGGTTTCCGATCGCCGGACAAGCGGCATGACCATGGATCATCCGGAGATCCAGCGACAGTTCCAGGTACAAGGAAGCCGGCCCCTCGAGAGGCCGGCTTCTCCACGGAGGCGCCCTGGGGCTACCCGTTCTTCCGCGCGAACTCCCCCATGAACTCCGCCAGCGCCTCGGCCCCCGCCACCGGCATGGCGTTGTACACGCTCGCCCGGCAGCCGCCCACGCTGCGGTGGCCCTTGAGGCCGCTCAGGCCCGCGGCCGAGGCCTCGGCGATGAACTTGGCCTCCAGCTCCTCCGTCGGCAGACGGAACACCACGTTCATCTTGGACCGCGCGCTCTCCTGCACCGGGCAGCGGTAGAATTCCGGCGCCGCAGCGATGGCGTCGTAGAGCAGCCCGCTGCGCGCGTCGGCCAGCTTCTCAGCCGCCGGCAGGCCGCCCTGCTTCTCCAGCCACTTCAGGGTCTTGCCGATCATGTAGATCGCGAAGACCGGCG
>Ga0209607_1001553_pt1 | contig 19136 bp, 10 predicted proteins | sample AD_UKC117_MetaG_FD_184413 | JGI IMG/M metagenome (GOLD analysis project Ga0209607, IMG submission 184413) | Active sludge microbial communities of municipal wastewater-treating anaerobic digesters from Hong Kong - AD_UKC117_MetaG (SPAdes)... | ecosystem: Engineered > Bioreactor > Anaerobic >... | reverse complement strand
AAGGGCAGGGGGAGCGCTTTCCAGGCGGGTGAAACGGACAGACCGTGTACAGGCAGGACCGGAATTTTAACGGACTGCTCGTGCGCGATGCATGAAATTTACCGCAAAGTTCACCTCACGCGTGCATTAGCTGGCAATCGTTTTCTTAGCGGGTCAGGGAATGGTACGCAGCGCGACATCCCGGCAGACGTCTCTGCCAGTGTTCCGGTTCGCACCTTTGCGGACGATCAGCGGGCTGGTTTCGCTTGCGCTGATCGCCGTGATCGCCGCTGCCCCTGTGCCCGACGCTCTGCAGCTGCAGCTGTGCATTGCCACCATCGCCACATATTTCCTGATGGGCTGGTTGCGGCCCACGGGCGGACCGTTCCGCATATTCGTGGCGCTGCTGATCATCTTTACAAGCACGCGCTACATGATCTGGCGGGTGACGGAGACACTCCCGACGGACTCGGTATTGTCCGCCGCCGGAGGCATTTTTCTGCTGGGTGCGGAAAGTTACGGCTATGTGCTGCTGCTGCTGTCCACCTTCCTGTCCGTCGATGTCTACAAGCGCGCGCCTTGTCCCGCGCCCGTTTCGGCGGCGCGTTCGCCGACGGTGGATATCCTCGTTCCGACTTATAATGAGCCGGATGACCTGCTGGAGGTTACGCTCGCGGCCGCAATGAACATCAGCTACCCGGCAGGCCGGGTGAAGGTCTATCTGCTGGATGATGGCGGCACGCAGGCCAAGCGGAACCAGGCCGACCCGGCGAAGGCGGCAGAGGCGCAGGCGCGGCATGAGCGTCTGCAGATCATGTGTGAGCGTCTGGGCGCACATTATCTGACCCGCGAGAAGAATGAGCACGCCAAGGCGGGCAATATCAACGCCGCACTGGAAAAGACCGATGGTGATCTGATTCTCATTCTCGATGCCGATCACGTGCCTTCGGCAGACATCCTTGTGCGGACCGTCGGGTATTTCGTCGATGATCCGAAGGTGTTCCTGGTGCAGACGCCGCACTTCTTCCTGAACCCGGATCCGCTGGAGCGCAATCTCGGGACCTTCCGGGATATGCCGAGCGAGAACGAGATGTTCTATTCGGTGATCCAGCGCGGGCTGGACGGAATGAATGCGTCCTTCTTCTGCGGATCTGCCGCTGTTCTGCGGCGCGAGCACATCATGGAGATCGGCGGCCTGCAGGGCGATACGATCACGGAGGATGCCGAGACGGCCCTGGAACTGCACTCGCGCGGATATCGGAGTGTGTATGTCGACCGGCCAATGGTGGCCGGGCTGTCGCCGGAAACCTTCTCCGGCTTCATAACGCAGCGAATGCGCTGGACGCAGGGAATGATCCAGATCTTCCTGCTGAAAAACCCCCTCCTCAAGAGGGGGCTCACGCTTTCTCAGCGCATCGGCTACCTCAATTCCTGCTTCTACTGGTTCTTTCCGCTGGCCCGGCTGACCTTCATTCTGGCGCCGCTCCTCTACCTGCTGCTGGATATCCGGGTCTATGTCGGCGACTTCTCCGACTTCCTGATGTACGGCCTGCCGCACATCGTGGGTGCACTGATGCTGTCGTCGATTCTCTACGGACGCACCCGCTGGGCATTTGCCTCCGAGCTGTATGAAGTGGTGCAGTCGATTCACTGTTCGGGCGCCATCCTGCAGGTACTGCGCAATCCGCGCGCGCCAAGCTTTGCCGTGACGCCGAAGGGCGAGAATCTGAGCAAGAGCTTCATCTCGCCCCTCGCGCGGCCGTTCTATGTTCTTATCGCACTGGTCTGCGTGGGAGAAATCGCCGGCTTCTTCCGGCTGTTCACCGATCCGGTCGGGGCGGGGGTGATCTCCGTTCTTCTGTTCTGGAACACGTTCCACCTGTTGCTGCTGGTGTCGGCGCTTGGCGTTCTGTACGAGCGCTCGCAGCAGCGGGCTTTCCCGCGCTTCGATGTGGATCGTGATGTGCGGCTGATGCTGGGGGACCAGCCGATTACAGCGCATATGTCGGATGTTTCGATTACGGGGATAGGCTGCCAGGTTGCCCGGGGTGCCCCGCGCTTCTCGATCGGAGACGTCGTCACGGTCGATGCGCGTGAACTCGGCTCAAGTGATGTTGTTCTCCTTAGCCTGAAGGTTCTTTCGGTGACCGATACGCCCGGCGGGCAGAAGCTGGGTTTGAGTTTCATCATCGAGACCAGGGAGCAATGGGCGGTCGTTGTTGCCCTGATGTATGCGCGTAGCGAGAACTGGAAGCAGTTCCGCGATGCGCGCGCCAACTCCGATCATATGATCACCAAGCTTGCCCGGCTGGTCCGCTCAAGTCTCGCTCAGGCCGCCAGCCATATCCGCGCCGCTACACGGGAAGCACGTTCATGAAGTCCATCGTTCGCCTGATTATTCTTGTCTCCGCATTTACGCTCGCGCTGGGGCTCGCGCCTGCGACGGCGCAACAGACGGCGGGCGAGGACGCCTCGCCGGATATCTACGCCCGCTACCGGGAGAACCCGGATGTTTCACTGGAGCGCAGTGAGGCCGGCCTGTGGATCGCGCGCCTGCCTCTGGCGGCCCTGCGCAGCCAGCAGGGGGCGATCCATCTGGATGGTGCCCATGCCAGCGACGAGATCTCCTTCGCAATCGCTCCGCAGGCGGATGTCAAGGAGGCCCGGATCGTGCTGCGGCATGTCAGCGGACGCGCGCAGGAGGAGTATAAGCCGCAACTGCGGCTTGCGATGAACGGGGCCTTTATCGCTCAGCTCGATGGGGTGACCGAGCGGGCTGCGGCGATCAATGAAGTCGTGCTGGAACCTTCGACCTTGCTGACAGGCTACAACACGCTGCGGATCGATGCGGTGCAGCGCTATACGCTGGATTGTCAGGACAGCGGTGCCGCCGAACTCTGGACGGAGATCGATACCGCACGGTCCTATATCGAGATCGTGTATGCCCGTCGCCCGCTGGCGGCGACATTGGCCGATCTCGGCGCGCTTCTGTCTGCCGGCGTCGGCGGAGTTGACAGGCTGGGGATCATGACCGGCCGGGGAAGCGACGAAACCCTGCGCTGGGGCGCGCTTGCCTCGCAGGCCGTTGGGAATCGTCTCGGCTATCGTCTGCCGGAGATTACCCAGATCACGTCTTTTTCGCCGGATGCGGAAGCGGCCGGCCGGGACCTTGTTGCGATTGGTACGCCGGACGAACTGGCCTCCATTGCCCCTCCTGGCCTTGCCGCGCTGAAGGAGGGGGACTCCTGGCTGTCAATCGGTCCGTCACCGTCTGATCCGACGCACTTCCTGATAATTGCGGCCGGCCGGACTCCGGACGCGATTGAGGGGGCTCTGCGCGTTCTGGCGTCAGAGGGCTTTCCGCTTGCGGTGACCTCTACTGCGGTGATCGCCGGGAATGAAATACCGGCTGCCATTGTCAGTTCAAAACGCCAGCCGCTGCGTGTGGATGCAAAATATATCTTCCATGACCTCGGGTTTGACGAGGTGCTGGTCCTTGGGCGCGAGACGGAAGGGGCGGGGCTCTCTTTTGTCTTGCCGCCGGATGTGCAGTTTCACAAACGCGACAATGTCGTGCTGATGCTCGACTTTGCCTATGGTGCCGGGCTCGATGGGCATTCGGTTGTGAACGTCCTCGTCAATGGGGCATTCGAACGGGCCGTGCGGCTGACCAATCCGGATGGCGAGGTTGTGCCCGGATACCAGATCGACCTTCCGGCAAGTTCGTTCAGGCCGGGCTGGAACAATATCGACTTCCAGATACAGCTTTCGTCGCCCGTGCAGGGCGCCTGTACTGCGCGGAACGCACGCAATCTGGCCTTCACGCTGAAGAACACCTCGACGCTGTCTCTGCCGTCTGCAGACCATTTCGTGGAATTGCCCAATCTCAATATTCTTCAGGAGACCGGTTATCCCTTTTCGGGTCTGGAGGATGCGCCAATGGCGTTCCGCGCGGCAGATGCCTCGCCTGAAGCGATAGGGGGCGTGTGGATGCTGGCCGCACGGCTGGGGCAGATCAACGGTGCGGTCTTTACCGAAGCGAGCTTCGCCGTCGGGTCCGATCTTCCCGATGCGAACACGATCCTTGTCGGTGTCCGGCCGGAGCTGGAGCACCTCCTGTCCGCCGGGAGCGCAGACCTGCCGGAGACAGAGGCGTTCAGCCGCCGGATGAAGCTGGCCGACCTCGGAGACAATGGTCTGGTACTTGAACGGGAATCGCCGGAGCATAAGGAGCGCCTTGTTCTGGTCGCGACAGCAGAGACCGGTCCGCAGCTGGCAGAGTCAATCCGTTCGCTGGTGAAGCCGGATCACTGGAACCAGCTGAAAGGAGGCGCCGCAATCTGGCGCCGGAATGCGGCCACCATGGTGACCGAGGCGCCCGAAGCAACCTTCACAATCGGCGACAAGTGGTCGGGTGAGCGCGCTGTCAGCGGCGGCAAATCGTCGTCCTGGGGCTGGATTGTATCGATTGCGGCCATTCTGTTCGCCATGGCTGCGGGACTTGCCATGATAGCGCGGTACATGCGTACACGGATCGACGGAAAGTGAGGACAGCCACGCCTCTCCTGCGCGCAGCTGTTGCCAGCGCCGCCCTCATGCTCTTTCCGGGCGTGATTGCCGGTGCTGCGCCGGATACGGGTGGGGAAGTCGTCAAATCCATTGGTATTCCCGGTGCAGACAAGGGGGCAGGCACAGATGTGGCTGCCAGTGCCGGGGCGGAACCCATAGAAGCCAGGACGCCACCGGCTGTGCCGCCTGAGGCGGACGTTCAGGCGGTCTGGGCACTCGGCGCTTCCGGAAAATGGACGGCAGCGGAGGCCCGGTTGCAAGCCTTGCGCGAGCGCTTTCAGGGCTGGGACGTGCCGGGCGATCTCACAACCTATGTTGCTGCGGGACGGCGGGACGAAAAGGTTCGCACGGCCCTTGCGAAGGAGGACTGGCCGGGCGTGCTGGCCCTGTTGCCGCCGGCGGGGGCAGACGCGTGCGAGCCGGCGTTTCAACTCTGGGCACGCGCGGACGCGCTGGACGGCACCGGAGACGAGGCCGGTCTCAGGGCATTCTATGTGCGGGTCTTGTCGAACTGCCGCGATGCGGGGACGACAGCAGCGCTGGTCCAGCGCGCCATCAGCCGTCTCGATACGGACGGACTGGCGGAAGTCGCGGCGATACCGGCACTTTCGAACAATCATGATCCGCGCGTGGCGGGCGCCTATTCAGAACTTCTTCGCGAAGCGGCCTGGCAGCGCTTTACCTTGGCCGAAGCAGCCGGAGATATGAGTACGGCCGGTGCGATCGCAGATGAATCGCAAGATCCGCGTCTCCTGTCGCAGGCGGGATGGATGTTCCTTTCAAAGGATGCTGACCGGTCCGCAGCCTATTTCAGCGCGGCGCTGGCTGCCGGGGCAGGTGAAGAGGCGCACAAGGGGCTCATCAGGGCGGCGCTTGCAAATGGCGACTTTCCGGCGGCGCGCTCCGCAATTGCCGCAGCACCGATGATGCCGGATCGTGCCAATCTGTCTGCCCTCGCTGATCTGGGGGAGGCACAGCTTGCACGTGAAAGCGGAGACTGGCAGCGGGCGGTTGAGCTTGCCAGCCGGGCCGCCGGGCTTGACCCGGACCTGGAACCGGAGGCGCAGACTGTCGCAGGCGGAGCCTTGCTGGATGCTGCGACGCTGGCTTACGACCGAAATGAATTTTCCGATGCACGCGCGCTTGCTCTGAGAGCGGCGGCATATCCTTCGGTCCGGCGCGCGGCAGAGATGCGCGCGGCCTGGGCTGCGCTGCAGGCGGGGGATGCGGAGGGGGCATCTGCCGGCTTCAGAGCGCTGTATCTCGCAAAGCCGGATGACGAATCTGCAGAAGGATTTGCCCTCGCTTCACAAAAGGCCGGGACGCTCGGCTCTGCAGCGGCGATCGCAAGGGCTGCCGGAGGACCGCTGGGGGGCAAGGTTCAGGCGCAATATGCGGCGGTCGCATTCTATGACGGGGACTATCTGACCGCCCGTGCGCGGGCGCCCGACGCCTATGAGGCGCTTGAGGGCATCGACCACACGGTCTACCGCCAGACGATTTCCATGCGACAGCAGGACGGTGCACGCGGACAGAACCGTCTCACCGGATATGCCGCGACGACTTCCGCTGAAATTGTGCGCGGCGTCGACCGGTATGAGGTCGGGCTCACGCTTTACAGACTGGATACGGGTGAAGCTGGCGGCGCGGGCCAGGAAACCTATGCCGCGCCGTATATGTCCTTCAGCCGGGAAGGGACGACCAGCCTGGCGGCCCGGATCGGCTTGCTGCCCGTAGGCGGCGGTGCGCCGGCCACCCTGACCGGCGAGATTGCAGCCGCACGCGATTTCGGCAAGCATCATGGCGAGGCCCACGCCTTTGTTCGTCCAAAGACGGATAGTCTGCTTGCTTTGGCCGGAGCGGCGAATGCCTCCGGCACGGAAACCGGACGGGTGCGGGAGGCGGGCCTCCTTGTGCGCGGCCGGGCAGACATTGGTGGCGGGCGCGCCATTCAGGTGGAAATGGGTCTCTCGCGCCTTGAGGGCCGTGAGGTGGTCCGGAACGACATGATTTCAGGGGGCATTTCGGCGAACCAGTCCATTAAGAAAGACGGGTTCGACTATCTGGTTACGGGGCCATTCTACCAGTTCCAGTCCTATGACAGGAATACGAACTTCTTTACGACCGGGCATGGCGGCTATTTCAGCCCGCAGGAATTCCACCGCGCAGGCTGGTCGATCAATGCCCGGACGAAGCCGCTGAATGACTGGCTCGTGAAGGCGGATGCTGCTGTTGCCTACGAGACCGTTCGGGAAGATGCGGCATCTGAATACCCGCTCAATGCGGATCAGGGTATGCGGATCGGGGGAGGGGACAGTTCAGGTGTGGCGGGGGCAATCGACATCGCCCTGGCGCGCCGCATCGGCCCCGAAGTGATCATCTCCGCGAACCTGTCCGCGACGGCCTCAAAGGCCTTTGAAGACCTGCGTGCAGGTATCGGAATTGCCTGGGTGCCGGGCGGCCGCGCGGGACTGGTTCCCACCGATCTTACGACAGATCCATTCTCACCAGCGTCCTGGATTCGCCCATGACCGATACCGCAAATTCACGTCAGGCTATGCCGAAGAAACACAATGATCCTGTCCTGAGACGCGCCCTGCAGGCGATGACGCTGTGCGGCGTTCTGCTGGGCCTGGTGCTGTATACTTGGTTCGCCGTCCAGAACGAGGCGGCCGACAGGCGGCGCGGCCTTGCGGACGCTGCGGAGTCGGGACAGATCGCTGCTGAGGCCGAACTGGCGCGCATTGAGATTGCGGCCGACAGGGTTGCGCCGCTCATTGCCGCGGCGCTGTCTGAAGATGTACCGTCGGCGCGTGCACGTGACATCAAAACGCAGGTAACGAACCTTCTGTCCAACACGCCGGTGATCGCGGTTGCCGCCCTTGATCCGAGGGGGCATGTTGCCTCCGTCTTCGGGCAGATGCCATCGGACGTGGTCGGACAGCTTGCCCCGATTTCCTCCAGCCGCCGGGCAGGCGCTGAACTGGTCAATCTGAATCTGGTGCCAATGTCTGATCATCGCGCAGCCTACTACAGAGATGTCGGCCTGGCAGACGGCCAGCACCAGACTCTTGTATTTGTCCTGCGCACTGGCGCTTTCCGGGCCGCGCTGGATCCCGGTGCCGGTATCGGGAAGGAGTGGCGCGTCGCCTTGCTCAACCTCGACGGAGATGTTGTGCGATCGGGTGCCGGCACCGCGCGCACGTTTACCCCAGAAGATACGTCGCTCGTGACGGCGGCATCGGGCTGGCGGCCTCTGCACGCGGATGAGGTGCGTGCATCGTACAAGAGCGCTTACCGGAGCCGGAGCACGCTGATCGAGACGCGCAATGTGGATGGCGGGCAAATGCTGCTTGTCTATCTGGCTGAGGCGCCGTCTGTGCTGTCGGTGCTCGGCGCACGCAGGTATGAGTTTCTGGCCCTGTTTGGCGCTTCGGCACTGGCCCTCATCCTCGGCCTGTCTCTGATCCAGAATGAATGGCAGCGGGAGGACCGGGAAAGCGAGGATGCTTTCCTCGTGCTGGCGCATGCGCGGGCAAGCTGCGACATGCTGTCTGCAGGCGTGATCGACTGGTCTGTCGCGGATGGGCGCGTGATCTATTCGAAAGGGTGGGCCGAAATGTTCGCAGGCGGCGTGAAGCCTGCCTCCGAAGACATCTATGAATGGATTGCTAGGATCCATCCCGATGATCAGGAGGCCGCCCGCGAGATCTACCAGGCGATGCTGGATGACGATAAAGTGGACATCGAACACAGTATCCGGGTCCGTTTGCCCTCCGGGCTGTGGGGGCCCGTTCTGGAGCGGGGGCGCGCTATCGGGGGTGAGGGCGGGCGTCCGGCCCGGATCGTACTGGTGCAATTGCCTCAGGCTGCCGATGGCAGCCAGCTACAGCACATGCTTGATTGCCACTTCCTGTCGCAGGGCAGAACGACAAAGGTTTCCTGAGAGAAGGCGCGTCAGGACGGGGATGCCTTGGGCGCGGCCTGCACCGCAGCCGAGGCATCACCGTGCAGCAGCATTTGCCCCGGTTCCGGCCGCGGAGCCTCTGAATGCCGTGCTGTAGGGGGGCGATACTCGCGTTCGTTTCGGCAGGCTCAGGACTGTTCTGGTGTCATTTCTTATAATGTCGTGTCCTGCGGGCGTGTCCGGTAGGGCTGCGCGTCCACCGGAACTCCAACCCGGGCTCTGCGTTCGGCCTTCTGGTGTGATTCGGCTTGCGGCGGACGTGGGCGGGATTTGTGCCCGGGAAAAGGCTCCGGACGGCCTGCTGAACGCAAATCCCTGACTCAAAGCCGGGCAAAGACGTGATTTTCGCGAAGAATTCACGTGCCTGCTGCGGTTGGGGCGGGCTGGCCGGGAGCCTAGGCGTGAAGACACTCTACATCGAACAGGGAAGCCCTTGGGAGATCGGCTACTGCGAAAGCTTCAACAGCAAGCTGCGCGACGAGGTGCTGGCGAGGGAAACCTTCTTCGATCTCAGGGAGGCCCAGATCCTGATCGAAGCCTGGCGACACCACTACAACACCGCCCGGCCGCACTCTTCGCTCGGCAATAAGCCACCCGCCCTAAAAGCCGCCTTGCCCGCAGCGTTCATGCCCCCTTACTATGGGAAGGTGGCAGCATGAACGCTGCTACCTTGAAACCGCCGGGCTAATAAATCTGGTGGATCACCCCTGTGGGGCAGGCCAGTATCGCATCGAGTTTTACGGTATCCCTCTAGCTCGACCAAATAGTAGAGCGTTGTTTAATTGTGTTTCGGCGCCTCAAGATTCATCGTGAGCTGCGAAAGCAACATCATATCCAAAATCTCTGATCGGTACGACATTCTTGTAACGCTCAGGACCGGCAACGTTCTGGCAACGTTGAGCGTTACTTTCTGGGTTTGTTCCGCCCTTTCTGGCCACGTTGGGCTCCCTTCGGATCCATAATTTTCAATGGCTTAGCATTATATCGGGGCCTTGACATCGTAGGGGTCACAAGTTCGAACCTTGTACCGCCCACCATCGTTTCCAGAGACAACCCACTTCCTTTCCTTTGCCTGGCCCGCGCCCGGGCCGGTCAATGAAAAATGCCGGACCTCGGGGAGGCCCGGCATTGATAGCGGGCGTGTGACGGCCTAGGGGCCGGGCGGTGCCGGAGTATCTGCGGGCACCGTGTCCTGGATGCTGTCGGCTGCGACGTCCATGTCGATGGTGCCATCGGCTTTCAGCTGTTCCAGGTATTTCATGATCGCATCGGCCAGCAGGCGGTGACCTTTCCCGTTCGGGTGCGAGTCCCAGCGCGAGATGCGGAAGCTGTCACGGTCGGCCTGTTCCTCGAAGATGCTGGAGAGGTTCAGGGTGTGGAACCCGGCAGCTTTTGCGGCAGCTTCCAGTTTCACGATGTGGTCGCCGCCCTCGCGGCTGTCGTCGGAGACGGCCGGGACATAGATCCAGAGGCCCGGCACACCGTCCTGCCGCAGTTTCTCGGCGAGCAGCTCGTACACCTTGCCGGCATATTCCAGCTTGTAGGGCTCAAGGCGGCGGATGATCTCCGTTTCCGTCATCGAGGCATTGATGCCGGCCTTCGCATTGATCTCGTCAAGGAAGGGGTAGGGCATCGGTGTGCCGCGGCGCACCATGCGGGCATGATGGTCGAAGTTCGTATCGCGCACGCCGGCCACGAAGATCACCAGGTGCGGATGGAAGCGCTCGACACTCTGCTCGTACTGCATGAGGCGCTGGGCCGCGACCTCGCCGTCGGAGGCAAAGTTCATCACCTCGAAACGCTCGCCCGTATCCTTTGCGTCCTTGTACAGATCGTTCCGGATCAGCGTAGTGAAGCGTTCATCGCGGGTGACACCCCAGCCGCGCGTGCGCGAGGCGCCGAGGACCGCGATGCGATAGGTGTTTGCGGGCTTCGCCAGAGTATAGGGCTCGTCGTCCATGCCCCATTCATTGATCCTGGTAGTGATGTCGGCCGCCGTATAGTCGGCACCGGGGACGAATTCCCGCTCCATATAGGAGTCGATGAAATGGACGCCGGGATAATCCTTGGCCAGGCCCCGGTCCTTGCCGGGATTGGTCATGAAGAATTCCCAGAGCTCTCCATTGAAGCGTTGGCTCGAGATCAGGCCTTCGTAATAGCCGCGCTCGAGCATGGCCTGGTCGGCCTCGTTGAGGTGGCGGGCGCCGATATCGCTGGCGAGCTTGGTGAGGTGGGCTGGCCGGTTCACCTGCGGTGCCTGGAGGGCGATGAGGCCGACGGCGATCGCACCGCAAAGGGCAACGGCGCCATAGAAATCCTTCTTCTTGGCCAGCGTCCGCTTGGCGCGCGGTGCTGGTTTGAAGAGACCGAAATCGATGCCCATGGTGATGGCCGCTAGCAAAAGGACGCCTGCCATGAAGAGGAGGGTTACAGCCCACTGGCTGGCGGTGGCTGCGCCGAGATCGTCGAAGGCGGGGGCAAGGCCGCTCTGTGCGATCATGTCCACCCAGCCGGCGGCTGTCGGGCTGGTCCAGAACGACCAGAGCAGACAGATGAAGATGAAGGTGGAAACGGTCCGGATGACCAGCGCCACTTTCGGCGGCACGAAGGCGTGGGGCGAGACCTTGCCGGTCTTCGGCCGGGCTTCGAGCCAGGTCTGTCCGATCAGCAGGGCGCCGAGGATGACCCAGAACAGGACGTCCGGCGCGGAGAAGAGGACCGTGCCCGTCAGCCAGAACCATTGATAGGCGTGCAGGGCCCATGTGGCGAAGAAGACGGTGGCAATGGCCAGCATCACGCCGGTCATGTGCGGCACGCCCCATTTCTTGAAGACCATGTAGGATGGGTTGAAGACCATCTTCTGCATGTAGTCTTTCCAGTAGATGTTGATGCGGCGCCAGAAGTCGATGAAGCTGTTCGAGAAATAGAAGCGCGAGTGCGTTTCCGGCAGGTTGTAGCCGAACAGAACGATCAGGCCGACGATCAGGTGGAACAGGCCCGACACGCGCAGGTAAAGCCCGAAATTCGAGACGATGTACTGCAGGAAATCCAGCGGCGTGCTGACATCGGTCATCAGCATCACGAAGTCGAGGTGGATCAGCCGGTAGAGCAGCAGGTGCACGAAGCCGCGCAGGATATAGGTCGCGCCATGGCGATAGATCCGCGTCGGTTCGTCATTGTAATAGCTTCGTCCGAAAGCGGAGAAATCCACTGCCGGGAAGAAAGGAAAGACGAAGTTCGGGAACAGGAAGAAATAGGCGAGACGGCCGGACCAGTCCTTCGGGCCTTTTCCGTTCGAGATATCGTAGAGATAGATCGACAGGCGGAACATGAACATGGCGGCGAGGATCGGCAGGACCGCCGCGATCCAGCCCGTATAGTGCCACCCGAGCCGGAATGCCGCGAGCAGGGCAGTGCAGGCAAACAGGATGCCGAGGCGGATCCAGATCGATACAGGAAGGTGGCAGACGCCGATCAGCACCAGGCTCGCGCCGACAAGGCCAGCGGCCGCGGGAATGCTCGCCACACCGAAAATGCCGATGATGGCGACGAGGCCGAGACCGAGAAAGAAAGGTCGGCGCATCGACGCGGGAAGGTAGTGGTTCACAATGAAGCCGCACAGCGTGAGCGGCGCAATGAACTTGTAGAAGGCCGTGCTCTCGATCTCGTAGATCCGCATGGCCCAGGTCGTGATGCCCACAAGGGCGACGACGGACCAGAAGCGTACGGTCTCCGCCAGGCTGCGCTGGCCGATGATGACTTCCCAGAGAATGCCGAGCCCCATCAGGGCGCCACAGCCGGCAACTTCCAGCTTGGCCTGCCGGGAGAAGGACTCAGCGCCCGAGAAGTAATTATCGCCGAAGGCGGCGAAGGTTGCGATCGCACCAAGGATGACGAGTGCGCGCGGGCCCCAGCGGTTCAGGAACGAGAATTGCTTGCCTGTTGCCGGCTCCGGACTGGCTTCTGCGACGCTGCCCATGACTCTACTCTCCCCCGGAAATCCCGTGCGCTTGTTAATTCCGACAACCGCTCGACCGCAAGGGTAGGTTGGGCGGCGCGAAGGGCGCTTACCCTTTTTTGGCGATGACCATGTCCGCAATCAGATCGAGCGTATCGAGATGATCCACATCGACTTCGTGGGCTTCAACCGTGATTCCGTAGGTTTCATCGAGGAAAGCAACGAGCTTGAGGCTACCGAGAGAGTCCAGAATCCCGTCGGACACCAGGAGCGTGTCGTCAGTCAGGTTCTCAGGGTCTTCCCCCGGCAGGAACTGGGTGACGATGAAGTCACGAACGGTGTCTTTGATCTGCTGCTTGTCCATGTATTCCTCCCGATGGTCTGTGCGCCTCATCCAATAGCGCATATTGGGACACGAGGCGCTCCGCTCTCAAAAACGGGGCCAAAAGCCCCCGCTCTCAAAATCGGGGCCAGTAGAGACATTTGTCGAGGTCCGGCAAGTAGAAAACCGGGCATGGGACTTGCATTTTTGCGTCGTGAGGTTCTTGGGTCGAAGGGCACTGCGACCCGCGGGAGGAAGTAAGAGATGCGTCTAGAAGATCTGCTCGTTCGGTCAGCCCAACGGGCGCCCGAAGCAATTGCGGCCCTGTCTTCAAGCGGTGACACCATCGTCTATCGCGACCTGGATGCCCATGCCGACGCGGTGAAGGCCGTGCTGGCGGGTGCGGGCGTGAAGGCGGGCGACCGGGTCGGCCTGTGTGTGCCAAAGACGATCAACGCGCTCGGGTCCGTGTTCGGTATCCTGAAGGCCGGGGCGGCCTATGTGCCGGTGGATTACAGCGCGCCGGCAGCCCGGAACGGCTTCATCTTTTCCGATTGCGCGGCCGCTGCGGTTATCGTCGAGCGCGCGCTGGCCGCGGACCTTGTGGCCGAACTGGCCGGCGGCCCCTGGCACATGCACGATTATCCGGTTGCCGCCGGCGAAGCGGCCGACTTCGTGGTTCTGGTACCTGAGGCGCGCATCGAGAGCAGCATGACGGCGCCCGAAGGCCTCGCCTATATCCTTTATACGTCCGGTTCGACCGGCAAGCCGAAAGGCGTGATGCATTCCCACGCAACGGCGCTGGCCTTTGTCGACTGGGTTTCCGGCGAGTTCCTGCCTACCGAGGCCGACCGCTTCAGCTCCCACGCTCCGTTCCATTTCGACCTGTCGATCCTCGACATCTATGTGCCGATGAAACATGGCGGCTCGGTCGTGCTAATCTCTTCCGAAGCCGGCAAGCAGCCCGGCACGCTGGCGGAACTGATCGAGACGAACCGGATCACGATCTGGTACTCGACCCCATCCATCCTCCGCCTCCTGATGGAATTCGGAAAGGTCGAGGAACGCGACTGCTCCTCCCTGCGGATCGTGAACTTCGCGGGTGAAGTGTTCCCGGTGAAGCATCTTCGCACGCTGATGAACATCTGGCCGGACCCGGTCTATTACAATCTCTACGGTCCGACTGAGACCAACGTGTGCACCTATTACAAGGCGCCGAACCCTCTGCCGGACGATCCGGACTATGCGCTGCCGATCGGTAAGGCCTGTTCGGGCGACGACCTGCTTGTGGTCGATCTCGACAACAAGCCCGTACCGGCCGGAGAAGAAGGCGAATTGCTCGCCGCCGGCGGCTCGATCATGCTCGGCTACTGGAACCTGCCGGATCGCAATGCGAAGGCCTTCACGCAGATTGGCGGCGTCAGCTGGTACCATACCGGTGATGTCGTGGTGGAGATGCCGGGCGGAGACCTCAAGTTCGTCGGCCGCCGGGACCGGATGGTGAAGCGCCGCGGCTATCGCGTCGAACTCGGCGAGATCGAGGCGGCGCTGCACAAGCATCCCTCCATCCCTGAAGCTGCAGTGGTTGCTGTTGATCTGGGCGAAGCAGGTCTTGAGATCCGCGCCTATTATGCCTGGGCCGACGAGGCGCCGCCCTCGCTGCTGAAGCTCAAGAAATTCTGCGCGCAGAACCTGCCGAACTACATGGCGCCGGACAAGCTGGTGCACGTTCCGGCCCTGCCGAAGACCTCAACCGACAAAATCGACTACCAGCGTCTGAAGGACATGCCCTGATGGATTTCAACCTCAGCCCCGAACAGCGCGCCCTGCGCAACGAGATCGTGAAGTTCGCCCGCAAGGAGCTGAACAAGGATGTCGAGGCGCGCGACGCCGCGAAGGAATTCCCGCGCGAGCTGTGGCTCAAGTGCGGTGAGATGGGCCTGCAGGGCCTGACCGTGCCGGAGGAATTCGGCGGCGCGGGGCTCGACGCTGTCTCGACCTCCATCGCGCTGGAGGCGCTCGGCTATGGCTGCGAGGATGCCGGCCTGGTGTTCGCCGTGTGCGCCCATCTGCTGGCCTGCGTGACGCCGATCTGGAAACACGGCTCGCAGGAACAGAAGGAACGCTACCTGCCGGACCTCTGCAGCGGGAAGAAGATTGCCGTCAACGCGATGACCGAACCGGAAAGCGGCTCTGACGCGTTCAACATGCGCACAAAGGCCGTGCGCGACGGCGACGATTTCATCATCAACGGCGTAAAGATCTTCTCGTCCAATGGTCCGGTTGCGGATGTTGCGGTCGTGTACGCCCGTACCGATCCGGACAAGGGCTATATGGGCGGGATAACCGGCTTCCTTGTGGAGAAGGGGACGCCCGGCTTTTCCAACGGCCAGGCGTTCAACAAGATGGCCCTCCGGACCTGTCCGATCGGCGAACTCGTGTTCGAGGATGTGCGCGTGCCGGCCAGCGCCGTGATCGGCAAGGTCGGCGCCGGCGGGCCGATCTTCAACCAGTCCATGGAGTGGGAACGCACCTGCCTTGTGGCTGCGCACCTCGGCAAGATGGAGCACCTCCTCGAGAAATCGATCGATTTCGCCAAGACGCGTTCGTCCTTCGGCAAGAAGATCGCCGTGAACCAGTCGGTGTCGCACCGGATCGTGGACATGAAAGTGCGCCTCGAAGCGGCGCGCCTGCTGACCTATCGCGCCGCTTCCCGGCTCGAGACATCGAAAATGGTGGGCATGGATGCCGCCATGGCGAAGCTATTCACCAGCGAAGCCCTGCTGCAGACGGCCGTCGACACGATCCGCACCATGGGCGGCTCGGGCCTGATGACCGAATATGGTGCAGAGCGTGCCCTGCGGGATTCCATGGCCGGGACGATCTATTCCGGCACGAACGACATGCAGCGCAACATCATCGCGGGGTGGCTGGGCCTTCCGGGCGCGCTGTCCTGATTTCACCCTGCAGGGGATCCTGAAATCATTGGGATTTCCACGTTAACCGTGTTTTCGCAGTGACTCCGGGAAATCCGTTCCCGCAAATGGACACCCGTTAGGCGAATTTCACGGCACGCAGATTGCAGTCAGGTGTATAGGGATTACAGGGACGTACGCAGACTGGCGGCGTCCCATACTGGGTTAGGAGTTTGAGTATCATGAAGTCGGTTCTTGTTTGCGGTGCAGGCGGGTTTATCGGTGGGCACCTTGTCCGCCGCCTCAAGAAGGAAGGTTACTGGGTTCGCGGCGTCGATCTGAAGATGCACGAATATGCAGAAACCGAAGCGGACGATTTCGTTGTCGGCGACCTGCGCGATCAGACCTTCGTGCGTGAGATCGTCGACCGCAAGTTCGACGAGATCTATCAGCTGGCGGCCGACATGGGCGGCGCAGGCTATATCTTCACCGGCGATAACGATGCCGACGTGATGCACAATTCGGCGACGATCAACCTCAACGTCCTCGACGCAGCCTACAAGCGCAACTGCAAGCGTATCTTCTACTCCTCGTCGGCTTGTATGTACCCGGCCTATAACCAGGAAGACCCGGACAATCCGAACTGCCGCGAAGACTCGGCCTATCCGGCTGCACCGGACAGCGAGTATGGCTGGGAGAAACTGTTCTCCGAGCGCCTCTACCTGACCTATGCCCGTTGCCGCGGCATGGAATCGCGCGTTGCCCGCTATCACAACATCTTCGGGCCGCAGGGCACCTGGGACGGTGGCAAGGAGAAGGCCCCGGCCGCGCTCTGCCGCAAGATCGCCAAGGCGAAATCGGGCGACTCGATCGAAATCTGGGGCGATGGCCTGCAGACGCGCTCGTTCCTCTATGTGGATGAATGCCTCGAAGGCACGATCCGCCTGACGCGCTCGGACTTTGCCGGTCCGGTCAATATCGGCTCGGAAGAGATGGTCACCATCAACCAGCTGGCCGACATGATCGCCGACATCGCGGGCAAGAAGATCATTCGCAACAATATTCCGGGTCCGACCGGTGTTCGCGGACGCAATTCGGAGAACTCGCTGATCCAGGAGAAACTCGGCTGGGCGCCGAGCCAGTCGCTCAAGGCTGGTCTCGAGAAGACCTATGAGTGGATCGAGCGCCAGGTGGGTGCGAACGAACCCCGCAAGGTTCCGGCCTGAGAAATCGAGCTTCTCGCGACCAGCTCCGGCAGGTCGTGATCCGGACCAGATGACAATGTCGCCCGCGCAGAGATGCGCGGGCGATTTGCTATGTGGGCTCCTCGGCTCTCTTTCGAAGACGGATATTTCATGACGGCTGGTCCCGGTCCGGATGACGTTCCAGCATTCAGCTTCAACACCGAGTTTGTGTCGATGATCGTAGAAGTTCGGCAGCCGCCTGGCATGTCCGGGACGATGATCCTCCATTCCCGGACGGCGCGCTCACCCTGATCTGCCAGCTGGATTTTCATCGCGGGTTACTGGCGGTCATTGTCCCGGGCGACAGGGGAGGGGGCTCGGATAGAAGAGGCCGGTCTAGCTCGGCGCACGCCGGGATCGTGCGTCTGCTTCCCGCGAACTATGCCGGTGAAACAAGACAGTCCGGACCTCCAACGGAGATCCGGACTGTCAGTCTATTGCAGGACCAGACTACTGGTCCGGGTCCGGAACAGACGGCGCGTCCTGAGCCCCGGAAGAGGCAACGGTCAGGCCCATGTCGAGCTGGCCGCTGGCTTCAAGCGCTTTGAGGCTTTCGTTGATCGCGTCGGCGATCAGCTTGTGGCCGGCGGCGTTCGGGTGCGTGTCGAAGCGAGAGATGCGATAATCGTCGCGGTTCGGCAGATCGACGAACATGTTCTGGAGGTTGACGGTCAGGAGGCCCGCTTCCTTCGCATACTGTTCCAGTTCGTCCGGCGGAACACCGTCGGTACGGATACCGTCGTCAACGCTCGGGACATAGATCCACACACCCGGGATACCGTCCTGCTTCAGGTCGTCGCCGAGCATCTTGTAGATGTTCTTCACGAATTCCGCGCGATAGGGTTCCATCCGGCGCAATATCTCGGTCTCCATCATGGAACTGTTGATGCCGGCGCGCTGGTTGATGTCGTCAAGGAACGGCCACGGCATCGGTACACCCTGACGCACCATGCGAGCGTGCTGGTCGAAGATCGAGTCGCGGATCCCGCCGATGAAGAGGACGAGATCCGGCTCAAATTTGCGGGCCTTCGATTCGTAGACCAGGACGCGCTGGGCGGCGACCTGAGCGTCGAAGGAGAAGTTCATCATCTCGTACTGCGAATAGGTGCCGTTGGCTTCGGCGTCGAAGTCCTGCTTCAGCAGCGAGGTGAAGCGCTCGTCGCGGTCCACGCCCCGGCCACGGGTGCGCGAGGCGCCAAGGACAGCAATGCGGTAGCTGCCTTCCGGTTTCACCAGCGGATAGTCGTAGTCGTCCATGCCCCACTGGTTGATCGGGGTGGTGACGCCGGCGGCTGAATAGGTCTGATGCGGAACAAATTCGCGCTCCATATAGGAGTCGATGAAGTGGACGCCTTCAAAGTCCTCCTGCATCTTGCGCGCCTGGCCGGGGTTCTTCATGAAGAATTCCCAGAGCTCGCCATTGAAGCGCTGGCTTGAGATCAGGCCTTCATAATAGCCGCGCTCAAGCATGACCTGGTCCTGCGCATTCAGTCTTGCGCCTCCGATGTCTTCGGCGAGCTGGCGTACACCGAGCGTGTCCTGGACCTTTTTGTTCTGAACGGCGACAAGGCCGATTGCGATGACACCGCAGATGACCAGTGCGCCGTAGAAATCCTTCTTCTTCTTGGCCAACGTCCGCTTGGCACGCGGGGCTGGTTTGGACAGACCGAAGTCAAGGCCGAGCGTGATCAGGCAGAGCAGGGTCACGCCGGCAAAGAAGGCGATGGTGACGGTCCAGTCGGATGCGGTGACGGCGCCGGTATTCCTGAAGGCGGGTGCCAGACCTGCCTGGACGATCATGTCCAGCCAGCCATGGGCCGTGGGGCTCGTCCAGAAAGACCACAGGACACAGATGAACAGGAACGTGGAGACGGTGCGGATGACCAGCATCACCTGCGGTGGAATGAAGGCGTAGGACGAGACCTGTTGCGATTTCGGTTGCGCTTCGAGCCAAGTCTGCCAGATCAGCAGGGCACCGAGGATCACCCAGAACAGGATATCGGGCACCGTGAAAAGGACCGTGCCGGTAAGCCAGTACCACTGGTAGGCGTGCAGGGCCCAGGTTGCGACAAAGACGGTGGCGATGGCCAGCATCACGCCGGTCATGTGCGGTGCACCCATCTTCTTGAACATCATGTAGGATGGATTGAAGACCATCTTCTGCATGTAGTCTTTCCAGTAG
>Ga0209607_1001551_pt1 | contig 19153 bp, 19 predicted proteins | sample AD_UKC117_MetaG_FD_184413 | JGI IMG/M metagenome (GOLD analysis project Ga0209607, IMG submission 184413) | Active sludge microbial communities of municipal wastewater-treating anaerobic digesters from Hong Kong - AD_UKC117_MetaG (SPAdes)... | ecosystem: Engineered > Bioreactor > Anaerobic >... | reverse complement strand
CAAGACCGGCACGGGCGCCTTCATGGCACGGCTCGAAGACGCGGAGGCGCTGGCCCGCGCGCTGGTCGAGGTGGCGAAGGGCGCGGGCTGCCCGACCTCTGCGCTCGTCACCGACATGAACGAGCCGCTCGCCAGCGCCGCCGGTAACGCATTGGAGATGGCCAATGCCGCGCGCTTCCTGCGCATGGAGGCGGTGGACGCGCGGCTCTGGGACGTCACCGTGGCGCTCGGGGGCGCGCTGCTCGTGCGGGCGGGGCTGGCCGCGAACGCGGCGGCCGGGGCCGAGGCGATGGGCGAGGCCTTCCAGTCGGGCCGCGCGGCGGAGCGCTTCGGGCGCATGGTCGCCGCCCTGGGCGGGCCGGCGGACTTCCTGGAGAACTTCGAGACGCATCTGCGGGAGGCCGCCATCGTCGAGGACGTGCTCGCGGGCGCCGAGGGCTTCGTGACTTCGATCGACACCCGCGCGCTGGGGCTGGCCGTGGTCGAGCTCGGCGGCGGCCGGCGGCGCGCGAGCGACCGCATCGACCATTCGGTCGGGCTCGACCAACTCGCCGGGCTCGGGCTCGCGGTCGAGGCCGACACGCCGCTCGCGCGCATCCATGCCGCCGATGCCGCGAGCCTGGAGGCGGCGCGGGCGCGCCTGCTCGCCGCCTATGCGATCGGACCCGAGGCGCCGGAGTCCGGCCCGCTGGTCCAGGATCGGATCGCCTGATGCCGCGCGCGCTCCTCATGGTGATGGATTCGGCCGGCTGCGGCGGCGCGCCGGATGCCGCGGAATTCGGCGATGCCGGCGCCAATACGCTCGGCCATATCGTGCAGGCCTGCGCCGAGGGCCGGGCCGAGGAGGGCCGCTCCGGCCCGCTCCATGTGCCGAACCTCGCGGCGCTGGGTCTCGGCGCCGCGCTGCGCCTCGCCTCCGACATCGCGCTCCCGGGCCTCGATGCCCCGCCCCGCGGCCTCTGGGGGGCGGCGACGGAGGTTTCGCGCGGCAAGGACACGCCCTCGGGCCATTGGGAACTCGCCGGGGTGCCGGTGCCCTGGGAATGGCATTATTTCCCGCGAACGGTCCCGGCCATCCCGCCGGAGGTCACCGACCCGCTGATCGCGCGCGCCGGCCTGCCGGGCACGCTCTGCAACGTGCATTCCTCGGGCATGCCGGTGCTGCGCGAATACGGCGAGGAGCACATCCGCACGGGCAAGCCGATCCTCTACACCTCCGTTGACAGCGTGCTGCAGATCGCCGCTCACGAGACGCATTTCGGGCTGGAGCGGCTCTACGACACCTGCCGGATCGCGGCGGAGATCGTGCACCCGCTGCGCGTCGGCCGGGTGATCGCCCGGCCCTTCGTCGGCGAGACGGCCGAGACCTTCTTCCGCACGCCGAACCGCCGCGATCTCGCGATCCCGCCGCCCGAGCCGACGCTGCTCGACCGGGTGGTGGCGGCGGGCGGGCGCACCCATGCCATCGGCAAGATCGGCGACATCTTCGCCCATCGCGGCATCACCACGCTCGCCAAGGGCAAGGACGACATGGCGCTGGTGGATGCGACCCTGGCGGCGCTGGAAGCGGCGGGCGAGGGCGATCTCATCTTCGCCAATTACGTGGATTTCGACACGCTCTACGGCCATGCCCGCGACGTGGCGGGCTATGCCCGGGCGCTGGAGGCCTTCGATGCGCGCCTGCCGGAGGTCTTCGCGCGGCTGCGCCCCGGCGACCTGATGTTCGTCACCGCCGATCACGGCAACGACCCCACATGGGCGGGCACCGATCATACCCGCGAGCGCGTGCCGGTGCTGGGATGCGGGCCGGGGATCGCCCCGCGCGGCATCGGGCTGGTCGGCTACGCCGATGTCGGCGAGACGCTCGCGGCGCATCTCGGCATCCCGCCGGGGAAGCACGGGCGGAGCTTCCTGTGACGATGGCCGTCCTGTCGCCGGCATTCGGAGTTCACCATTCCCGGCTTGACCGCACCGCAACGAGACGAGGGCGGGCGCTGCCCGGCGGTGGCCCGCCGGGCGGGACAGTTGTGCAGCGCGCGTCACCGGATCCGGTGAGCGCGGGCGCATGTCGAGGAGGATTGACACCGGGTTAACGCCGAAACGATAACGCTGATATATCAACTGCTTGATGAAATGTGCGCGCGCGCACAGACCGTGCCAAGCCGCCTGCGAGGAGGCCCCGATGACCGAGCACCTGACCATCGTCGAACACCCGCTGGTGCAGCACAAGCTGACGCTGATGCGCGAGCGCGACACCTCCACCGCGAGCTTCCGGCGGCTCCTGCGCGAGATCAGTCATCTGCTCGCCTATGAGGTCACCCGCGACCTGCCGATGACCACGCGCACCATCGAGACGCCGCTCGAAGAGATGGAGGCGCCGGTCCTGAAGGGCAAGAAGCTCGCGCTGGTCTCGATCCTGCGCGCGGGCAACGGGCTGCTCGACGGCGTGCTGGAGCTGATCCCCTCCGCACGGGTGGGTTTCGTCGGCCTCTATCGCGACGAGGCGACGCTGCAGCCGGTGCAATACTACTCCAAGCTGCCCGCCGACCTGCCCGAGCGGGTGACGATCGCGGTCGATCCAATGCTCGCCACCGGCAATTCCTCGGCCGCCGCCGTCGACCTGATCAAGGCGGCCGGCGCCACTGACGTGCGCTTCCTCTGCCTTCTCGCCGCCCCCGAGGGCGTGGCGCGCATGAAGGACGCGCACCCGGACGTGCGCATCGTGACCGCCGCGCTCGACCGCCGCCTGAACGAGCGAGGCTATATCCTGCCCGGGCTCGGGGATGCTGGCGACCGCATGTTCGGTACCAAATAGGGCGGGCCATGACCGATCGAGACCCCACGCCCGACGAGATCCTCGCCTTCTGGTTCCCCGACGGGCCCGACCCGGAGCCCGACGCCCATATCGGCTTCTGGGAATGGCGCATGCGCGGCGGCGCCCATGCGGAGGTGGTCGCGCGCTTCGCCGGCACGACCGAACGCGCCGCCGCCGGCGAGTTCGACCATTGGGCCGGAACGCCGCGCGGCCGGCTCGCGCTGATCATCCTGCTCGACCAGTTCTCCCGATCGGTCTGGCAAGACACGCCGCGCGCCTTCGCCCAGGACCCGAAGGCGCTCGCCCTCTGTCTCGAAGGGCTCGACAACGGCCATTTCGACGCGCTGGAGAATCCCTGGCAGAAGGTGACGTTCAAGCTGCCGCTGGTGCATTGCGAATGCCCCGGCCATCTCGCCAATCTCGACCGCAACCTCGACCTGGCGGCGCGGATCGCCGAAGAGGCGCCGGAGCGGCTCGGGCCGATCTACCGGAACATGGCAAGGCGACAGGCGCCCTCCGTGCGCGCCGTGATCGCCACCTTCGGACGCCATCCGCACCGCAACGCGATCCTGGGGCGGGACTCGAGCCCGGAGGAGGCCGAATATCTCGCCAGGGGCGCCTTCCCGCACCAGAGCGACATGAGAAAGTTGGCGCGGGACGACCCCTAGGCCTGCCGACTGGCCTGCTCGGCGGCCCGTTTCGCCAGGAACTCGTCCACCTCCTTCTGGAAATCCTGCGTCGCGTTGACGCGCGGGAAGGCCGCATCCGGAACCGGAACGCCGAGGAAGTCGCAGAGCGGCCCCCAGCCGTCCCCGAGCTTGTGGATCAGCAGCCGTTCCGGCGCCACGCGCGCCTTCACCGCCGCCACGTTCGCCTCGTAGACCGCGATGCAATGCTCCCGGTCGGCGGGCCTGCCGCCGAAGACGCGCAGCGACAGGAGCTGGCTGCCCGGCGCGCTCTCCTCGGTCTCGGTATCCGCGAGCACGACGCGCAGGATCGTCTTCGAGTAGCTCTCCCACCAGCTTTCCGCGCTGCGCCAGGTCAGCAGGACCTTGGCATCGGGAAAGGCCTCGATGAGCTGCGGCCAGTAATAGGCCGAGGGCCAGTCGAGGCAGGAGCGGTAGCCCCCGAGCAGCAGGTCCCAGTCCGGGGTCGCGCCGCAGGCGATGGCGCGCCAATGCGCCCGCGTCTCGGGATTGGCGATCACCTCGCGCTGGTGGTGGCAGGGGCCGAAGCCGAGCATGTTCAGTGCATCGCGCATGGAATCGGTGCCCGTGCGACCGAATCCGGTCCCGATGATCTCGAGCGTCATGTCCTCCCCTCCCGGCGCCGCGACGGCGCCCGGGGAGGCTAGACGGCGCGCTCGCCCGTGACAACGCCGACGCGCTCGCGGCGCGGCCGGGGAGCCGCGCCGCTCGGGGCGCATCGCAGGCACGACATCCACATCACCACCCGTCAGGCCGGGCTGCGCCACTGCCCGAAGCGCCTAGCGGCGGCGCCGGCGCCAGCCGCCGAGGCCGAGCGCGACGATGCCGCCGAGGAGCAGCGGCAGCCCGGCCGGCAGCGGCACCGGCGCGACCTTCGTGGCCCCGAAGGTCAGCGTCGGGTTGCGCTGGCTCGCATCGAGGCCCTCGTCCTCGCGGATGAGGCCGATGCCGGGCGCGTAATACTTGAAGCCCAGCGCACCGGGCTCGAGCCGCGTCGATTCGAGGATCTTCACGACGTCGCGGAAGATGCCCACCTCCACCGCGACGACCTCGCCGAGGGAGGCGATCCGCGCCTCGTCGAGCGCGCCGTCGCGCGGCGCGGATTCCTGGAAGTAGGCGAATCCGACCGCCGGCGTCGCGGGCATGATGTAGCCCGGCCGGGCACCGTTCACGCCCGCGCGCCAGGACGAGGCGCTGTCGGTGCCGGTCAGCTTGCCGTCGTCGTCGTACGCGTAGTTCGTGACGTCCTCGCCGAGATACCAGACGTTGCCGGCGCGATCCTGCGCGTAATAGTCGAAGGTATCCTCCACGAGCAGGCCGTCCTCGAAGGCCCGGTCGCGCTGCACCGTCGCCCGCACGCCGAGGATGGTCGGGCCCCTGCGCTTCAGCACGCTCAGCTCCGAGCGTTCGGTGAAGGGCTCGCCGTCCTCCTCGCCCTTGGCGGAGAGCACAGTCCTCTGCCCCGGCCGCAGCGGAAAATAGGCATTGTCGACCGGCGCGCCGGGCTCGAAGGCGCGCGCGTCGAACTGCGGCAGCACCGTCGTGGCCCAGGCGTCGCCGGCGACGAGCGCTGCCCCGGCGGCGAGGGCGAGTGGAAGTCGGTAGCCTCTCGGCATGGCGGGTCCCCCTGGTCTCTCGGCGCGGCGGGCGGCAAGCCCGGTGCCGCGTGCAAGCGCCAGTGGAGCGCCGATCCGGCGGCCGGTAAATCCGACGTCCGTGCGATCGCGCCCGATCCGGCATCGCTGCGCTATCCCGCACGGGCATCGCACATCCGTGTGACGCGCGGCGACGGCGGTCGTGCTAGGCTCGGGAAAGATCTCGAGAGAGGGATGACAGTCGCATGCTGCACGGATTGTCGCGGCGCTGGCTGCTCGGCGGTTTCGCCGTGGCCGCGATCCTCCTGCTCGCCGGGCTCGACCAGCTGACCGGCGACGAGCCGCTCAGCGGCGCCGATTTCCTGCTCGACGTCCTCGACAAGGGACTGCTCGTCGGCACGGTGCTGGTGATCGTGATGCTTTCGGGCGAGATGCGCGGGCTTCGGGCCGAGCAGGAGACGATCCGCGGCGACCTGAGGGCGGCGATCGCCGCGGGCGAGGCCTGGCGCGAGCTCAGCCGGACCCATATCGAGGGGCTGTCCGCGGCCATCGCGCGCCAGTTCGATGCCTGGAACCTCAGCGCGGCCGAGGCCGAGATCGCCGGCCTCATGCTCAAGGGCATGTCCCTGCGCGAGATCGCCGCGGCGCGCCGGACCAGCGACACCACCATCCGCCAGCAGGCGGCGAGCATCTACCGCAAGTCGGGCCTCTCGGGGCGCGCCGAGCTCTCGGCCTATTTCCTCGACAGCCTCTCGCCGATCCCCGCGCCTCGCGCTGCCGAATAGCTGCCGGCCGGCTGCCTGCGACGTTTTCGAGCGATGCCTTGCCGCGAATGGCTGCTATCCTGCGCACCATGCGCGGGCCGCAGTGACGGCCCTGCGGGGAGGCGCGAATGACCGAGACCGAACAGCCGACGCTGCACTACCATCCCTTCGCGTCCTTCTGCCAGAAGGTGCTGATCGCGCTCTACGAGAAGGCGGTTCCCTTCCGGCCGAACCTCGTCGACCTGGGCGATCCCGAGCAACGCGCAGCCTTGCAGCGCATCTGGCCGTTCGGGAAATTCCCCGTGCTGGAGGATGCCGGGCGGATCGTGGCGGAATCGAGCTCGATCATCGAGTACCTGGACCTTCGCCATCCGCAGGCACCGCGCATGGTGCCGGAGGATCCGGCGGCGGCGCTCGCCGTGCGCACGGCCGACCGCTTCTACGACACATACGTGCATCTGCCGATGCAGAAGATCGTCACCGATTGCATCCGGCCGGAAGGTCGGGCCGATCCGCAGGGGGTGGAGGAGGCGCGCGCCACGCTGGCGACCGCCTATGCCATGATCGAGGCGGAAGCGGGCGCGCGGGAATGGGCCGCAGGCGATCGCTTCGGCATGGCCGATTGCGCCGCGGCGCCGGCGCTCTTCTATGCCAATTGGGTACAGCCGCTCATGCCCGAATATCCTGCTGCCGCCGCCTATCTGGCGCGGCTGCGGGCACGGCCCTCCGTCGCCCGCGTCGTCGAGGAGGCGCGGCCCTACCGGCATCTCTTCCCGGCGGAGCGCCGGGCCTGAGACCGGGCGGCCCCAGGGTGATTGCATTTGGAGCCCGTTGTTCCCGTTTCGACCGTCCCGCGACACGATGAGGGCAGCGCCTGCCCCGGGCGGGATCGCAACGCCAGGCGCGCCCGGAACTCGGCATGTCGGGGTCGCCTTGCCATGTAGTTCCCCTGGGAGGGGCCATCGGCCCCGGCCACGCCCGTGCAGATTTTCCGATAACCTGTCGTGCCCCACCATGGTGCAACCCCTGTCGCCGCGGCTGCCAGAGGGCTATATCACGGCAGTGACCCTGAGACAGGATACCGCATGATCGCCGATCTCGACCGCATTCCCGAGATTGCGCTCGACTGGTCGCGCGCGGGCAAAGGCGCCGCGCTCGCGACCGTGATCGAGACCTGGGGTTCGGCGCCGCGGCAATGCGGCGCGCAGATGGCGGTCCGGTCGGACGGCGAGATGATGGGGTCGGTCTCGGGCGGCTGCGTCGAGGGCGCGGTCGTGGCCGAGGCGCTGGAGGCGCTGGAGGCGGGTGCGCCGCGGATCCTCGACTACGGGGTGAGCGACGCCGACGCCTTCGCGGCGGGCCTCGCCTGCGGCGGGCGGATCCGGGTGCTGGTCGAGCCGGTCGGGACCGGCGAGGGCCTGCCGCTCGCGCTGCTCGAGCCGCTCGTGGCGGCGCGGGCGGCGCGCCGGCCGGCGGTCTATGCGCTGCGGCCGGAAGCTTGGGAGCGGCGGCTCCTGCTCGGTCCCGGCGACCCGGTCTGGCGGGAGGCGGAGGCGGCGCTGGTCGGCGACCGCTCGGGCTTCGCCGGGCCCTGGTTTCTCGGCGTGCACAACCCGCCGCTGCGCATGGCCATCGTCGGCGCGGCGCATATCGCCCAGGCGCTGGCGCCCATGGCGCGGCTCGCCGGCTACGACGTGATCGTGATCGACCCGCGCGAGGCCTTCGCCAGCCCGGCGCGCTTCCCGGGCTTCCGGCTCAGCCACGACTGGCCGGACGCGGCGCTATCCGCCTACGGGCTGGACGGCCGCACGGCGGTGGTCACGCTGACCCATGACGCCAAGCTCGACGATCCGGCGATCCGGACGGCGCTGCGCTCGGGCGTGTTCTATCTCGGCAGCCTCGGCTCGACCCGTACCCATGCGAGCCGCGTCGCGCGGCTGGCGGCCGCCGGCTTCGATGCCGGGGAGATCGCGCGGATCCACGGGCCGGTCGGGGCCGATATCGGCGCGCGCGCGCCGGCCGAGATCGCCGTCTCGATCCTCGCCCAGGTCACCGAGCGGCTGCGCCGTCCCCAGACCCGGCCGGGCCAGGGGCAAGCCTTCGACGACCGGCATGACGCGCCGGGCCCGGTGCCGCAGGGAGCGGGGTGACGGCCGGCGGCGCAGTGGCGGGCCGGCCGGTGGTCGCGGCCATCCTGCTCGCCGCGGGGGAGGCGCGCCGGATGCGCGGGCGCGACAAGCTGCTCGAGGCGATCGGGGGCCGGCCGGCGCTGCGCCATGCCGCCGAGGCGGCGCTGGCGAGCCGGGCCGATCGCGTGCTGGTCGTGCTTCCGCCCGAGGCGGCGCCGCGGCGTGAGGCGCTGGCCGGCGCCGCGGTCGAGATCGTCGTGGCGGCGGATTGCACCGAGGGCATGGCCGCCTCGCTCCGCGCCGGGCTGGAAGCGGTCGATCCCGGGACCGATGCGGTGGTGATCCTGCTCGCGGACATGCCCGAGATCGGCAGCGAGGCGATCGACCGGCTGATCGCCGCCTTCGACCCGGCCGCGGGCCGCGAGATCCTCCGCGCCACCGCCGCGGACGGCAGGCCGGGCCATCCGGTGCTCTTCGGGCGGCGGTTCTTCGGGCAGCTCGCAGCGCTGAAGGGCGACCGCGGCGCGCGCTCGGTCATCGCGGGGGCGCCGGCCGGTTCCGTGCGGCATGTGCCGATCGCGGGGCGGGCGGCGCTCCTCGATCTCGACACGCCCGAGGATTGGGACGCCTGGCGCGCGGGCCGCGGCGGATCCTAGCCTGCGCCCCGGCCGTCACCCCAGCCAGCGCGGGTAGTCGGAGACGAGGAGGTGCAGCGGATCCTCGTCCTCCTCGATCTCGGCGAAGCGGCCGATCGGCTCGGCGAAGATGTTGTCGGTCAGGTCGTTGTTGACCGTGGAGACCTCGCCGATCAGCACGTCGCCGCCCTCGCCCCAGAAGGCGTGCCAGTTGCCGGGCATCAGCGTGACGCTCTCGCCGGGGTTCAGCCGCAGCACCTCGCCCGGCCCCTGGCGGCGGATCACCCCGTCGGTGGCGACCTCGACGTCGGTGGTCTTGTCGATCGCGCCTTCGGGATCGGAGTTGTAGAGCTTGAGCGCCAGCGTCGCGCCGCCGCGGTTGATGATGTCCTCGGCCTTCACGATGTGGCGATGCATGGGCGAGAGCTGGTCCCGGCGCGAGATCATGATCTTCTCGGCATAGACCATGCCGCCGCCGCGCCCGAGATCGGCCTCCCGGCCATTGCGCACGGTGAAGAGGAAGAGCCCCATCGCGTCGAAGCGGCCCTGGCCGTAATCGGTGATGTCCCAGCCGAGCCGGGCGTCGACGATGCCACCGATCTCCGCCCGGCGCGCCTGCATCTCCGCGGGGCTCCAATAGGCGAAGGGTGGCAGGATGAAGCCGAAGGAGCGGATGAAGGCATCCGCCTCGCGGATGATCTCGTTGACGCGCGATCGCTTCATGGCTTCCCCCCGGGCCCGGTTCCCGCCGGGCATATCACGGCCGGCGGCGTGGCGCCAAGCGCGGCGGGGGCGCTTCAGGGGGATCGCATCCGGTGCTGCCCGGCGGTGCCTGCCGGGCGGGATGGTTGAGCTAGGCGCTCTAGGAACGCGACCTGACGGGGTCTCGTTGCCGGATTCAACTCCCGTTTGCGACACTTCGGGACGGGCAACAGGCAGAGGACCGGCATCGACCGCGGCGCGGGCGCGGGCTATCCTCGCCGGCATCCGGCTTCCCCGTTCGACCGGCAGGAGGGCGCCATGCCGCAGGATTTCACCTGGCTCAATCCGCCGCCCCGCTGGTCGGGCGACGCCGACACGCTCGAGCTCGAGACCGGGCCGAACACCGATTTCTGGCGCGAGACCTTCTACGGCTTCACGCGCGATACCGGGCATGCGTGGCTCGCGCCGGTCGAGGGGGATTTCACCGCGAGCGTCCGGTTCCGCGGCGATTACGGGACGCTCTACGACCAGGCCGGCCTGATGCTGCGCCGCGACGCGGCATGCTGGATCAAGGCCGGGATCGAGTTCTCCGACGGGATGCTGAACGCCAGCGTCGTGGTGACCGACGGCCGCTCGGACTGGTCGGTGATCCCGCTGCCCGGGGAGGCGCCCGAGACGGAGGTCGCCCTGCGCCTCACCCGGCACGGCGACGCGGTGCGGGTGCAGGTCGCGATCGGCGGCGCGCCCTGGCGGCTGGCGCGGCTGGCGCCGTTTCCCGCGGACTCGGCCGGGCTGGGGCCCATGGCCTGCTCGCCGGAACGCGGCGGCTTCCGGGCGCGGTTCGAGGGGCTGGAGATCGGCCCGGCGATCGCGCGCGACCTGCACGCGGATTGACGCAAATCAAGCCGTCGCCGGGAGCGCCCGGCTAGGATCGGCGGATCATGGATTCGATCCTCGCCAGATACGCCGCCCGCGCCGTGCCGCGCTACACGAGCTACCCGACCGCGCCGCATTTCCGCGCCGGGCTGCCGGAGGCCTCCTATCGCACCTGGCTCGCGGCGCTCGATCCGGGCACGCCGGTCTCGGCCTATCTGCATGTGCCCTTCTGCAAGCAGATGTGCTGGTATTGCGGCTGCAACATGAAGCTCGCCGCGCGCTACGCGCCGGTGGCGTCCTATGTCGAGATGCTGCTCGCCGAGATCGACCTCGCCGCCGATGCCCTGCCGGGCCGGATGACGCTCGGGCATCTGCACTGGGGCGGGGGGACGCCGACGGCGCTCGAGCCCGGCGATCTCGCCCGGGCGATGGAGCGGCTACGGGCGCGCTTCGACATCGCTCCCGGCGCGGAGCTCGCGATCGAGAGCGATCCGCGCACCCTGACGCCCGAGATGGCGGCGACGATCGGGCGGCTCGGCTTCACCCGCGCGAGCTTCGGCGTGCAGGAATTCGACCCGACGGTGCAGGCCGCGATCAACCGCCTGCAGCCCCCGGAGATGGTGGCGCGGACCGTGGCGGATCTGCGCGCGGCCGGCGTGGCGGGGATCAATTTCGACCTGATCTACGGCCTGCCGCACCAGAGCGTCGAGACCCTGCTCGCGACCATCGGCATCTGCCGGGAGATGGCGCCGGACCGGATCGCGCTCTTCGGCTATGCGCATGTGCCCTGGATGGCCAAGAACCAGCGCATGATCCCCGAGGCCGCGCTGCCCGACGGGCCGGCGCGGGCCGCACAGGCGGCGGCCGCGGCCTCGGCGCTGACCGCGGCGGGCTACGAGGCGATCGGGCTCGACCATTTCGCGCTTCCCGGCGATGCGATGGCCCGGGCGGCGCGCGAGGGCCGGCTGCGGCGCAATTTCCAGGGCTACACCACCGACCAGGCCGAGACGATGATCGGCTTCGGCGCGACCTCGATCGGGCGCACGCCGGCCGGCTACGTGCAGAACATCGCCGAGACCGGCGCCTGGGCACGCGCGGTCGCATCCGGCCGGCTGCCGGTCGCGCGGGGGCTCGCGCTCGGCGCCGAAGACCGGCTGCGCGGGCGGGTGATCGAGGCGATCATGTGCGCGGGCGCGGTCGACACCGCCGCACTCGGGCGGGAATTCGGCCGCGAGCCTGGCTGGTGCCGCGACGAGCTCGAAAGCCTCGCCGAATTCGAGGCGGACGGGCTCCTCCTCCGCGACGGCCCGCGGATCACCCTGACGCCCGAGGGCCGGCGGCTCTGCCGCGTGGTGGCCTCGGTCTTCGACGCCTGGCTCGCGGCATCGGAAGCGCGGCATTCGGTCGCGGTCTGACACCATTTCCGGCCGAACGCTCCGGGAAGCATGGGAAGCGCCCGCCTGGGGGGCGGGCGCTGCCCGTGCTCGCGCACGGGCGGGACTCGTTGCCGCGGCACGGGCCTATCAAGACCGCGTCTGATCCTCGACGAGCCGCGTGACCACCGCCGAGGAGGCCTCCAGCGTGCGATGCACCGGGCATTTGCCGGCGATCTCCACGATCTTGTCGGCGAGACCGGCCGGGATCCCGCCCTCGATCGAGATCGTGCGCTCGAACCGGTCGATCCGCCCTTCGCGGCCCTCGCCGCAATCGGCGCAATCCCTGGCATGGACCTTGGCGTGGTCGACCGAGACGCCGATCCGGCCCAGCGACAGCCCTTTGTGATCGGCATACATGCGCAGCGTCATCGCCGTGCAGGCGCCGAGCGCGATGGCGAGGAAGTCGTAAGGGTTGGGCCCACTGTCCGCGCCGCCCGCGACCGTCTCCGGCTCGTCGGCGATGAGCGCGTGGCGGCCGACGGCGACTGCCTGCTGGAACTTCGAGACGCCGGTCTCGCGGACCAGCACGCGGTTGCCGGGCTCGACCTGCGCCGGCGCGAGATAGCGCTCCGCCCAGGCCGCGAGCACGTCGCCGGCATAGGCGGCATCGGCGGGGTCGGTCAGCAGGTGGTCGGCATCGTCGAGCGAGACGAAGCTCTTGGGATGTTTCGCCGCCTTGAAGATGGCCGCGGCATTCGCGATGCCGACGACCGCGTCGCGGGGGGCGTGGAGGATCATCAGCGGCTTCTTCAGCACGGCGATGCGTTCGCTCAGCCGCGCCCCGGCGAGATCCTCGAGAAACTCCCTGCGGATGGTGAAGCGGCGCCCCGCGAGCGTCACCTCCGCCGCGCCCTCGGCCTCGATCCGGTGCAGGTCGGCGGCGAAGTTCTTCGCCACATGCGCCGCGTCCGCCGGCGCGCCGATCGTGGCCACGGCGCGCGCCTCCGGGATCTCGCCGGCGGCGGCGAGCACCGCCGCCCCGCCCAGCGAATGGCCGACCAGGAGCTGCGGCGCCGCGCGGGTCGCGCGCAGATGCGCCGCGGCGGCGACCAGGTCGGCGACATTCGAGGAGAAGCCGGTATTGGCGAAGTCGCCCGCGCTGCCGCCGAGGCCGGTGAAGTCGAAGCGCAGCACGGCGATGCCGCGTGCCGCGAGCGCGCCGGCAATGCGCCGGGCGGCGATGCCGTCCTTGGAGCAGGTGAAGCAATGGGCGAAGAGCGCATAGGCGCGCGGCGGCCCGACCGGCAGGTCGAGCCGCGCCGCGAGCCTGCCGCCGTCATGGCCGGGAAAGTCCAGCCGTTCCGAGGAATGTGCCATGCCTGCCCCCGCTCTTCGCTGCCCGGATCATGCCTTCAGGACCAGAACGGCCGCGCCGCGCGCAGCCGGTCCCAGCGCGCGAAGAGATCGGGGCGCTGCTGCCCGGCCCGGACGGTCAGCGTGCCCAGGACCCAGCCGACCCCGCGCTGGACATCCCCGTCGTCCCGGCCCGGCGCCTCGGGGCCGGTCAGCGCCTCGGCCGCCATGGCGGCGTCGTTGAGATGGCCGAAGCTGTCCTGGAGCGATTTCAGCTCCTTGACATAGGTCGCGACCTTCGCGTCCGGATAGATCGGCGCGAAGGTGTCGGCGGCATAGCGCAGCTTCTTCAGATCCTTGCGCAGGACGTGCAGCGCCTCGGTGTCGAGCTTGCGGATGCCGCGGCCGCGCCTGCGCACCCGCCGCAGGCGCGCGTCGAGCAGGTCGCCGGCAAGGCCGCCCACCGGAGCGGCCAGCCGCTCGGTCTGCGAATAATCGGAAGGAGCCAGCCAGCCGCGGCCCTCGATCAGCCGGCCGAGGTCGAAGAGAAACCCTGCCGCCTCCGGCCCGGCCAGCGTCCGGCGCACACCGCGCCGCACCTCGGCGCCGCGGGCCGCGAGGCAGCCCAGGAGCGCCTCCCGCGCCGCCGCGTCGAGGCCGCTCTCCACCGCCTCCGCGACGATCTCGCCGGCCAGCACGTCGATGTCGCGCAAGGGTCCGACCACCTGCCCGAGCCGCTGCGCTTCCCTCGCGAGCGGCGCCAACGCCGCCTTGCCCAGGCTGGGGCCGAAGATCGCGAAGGCGGTGCGCAGGCGGCGCAGGCCGACGCGGATCTGGTGCGGCCCCTCCGGGTCGTCGCTCTCGGCGATGACCACCATGTTCTGCGCGATCTGGGCCAGGCAATCGCGGAAGATGTCGCGCGCTACCGATTCGACGGTGGCGGAGGCCGCGTAGTCCGGGACCCGGGCGTTGCGGGGGCGGACCGGCGGCTCGGCTTCGCCGCGGGCGAGCCGGTAGCCGCGCGCCGACTTGTTCTCCAGCGAGAAGCGCACCGGGGCGCGGGGAAAGAGCGTGCGGGCGATGCCGTAGAGCTCGCCCACTGCTCCTTCGACCAATTCGAGCTCGGCCTCGCGGATCGGCGTGACCGCCTCGCCCGCCCGGATCTCGCCCGCGTCGATGGCGAGCTCGACCTCGCCGCCCTCGGGCGCGCGCAGCCGCTCGGTGGTCCGCCGCACCCGCGTCTCGAAGACCGGCGAGAGCGCGGCCGTGCCGGCGGCGGCGTCGATCGCGCCAAAGACGCCCTCGGGATCGGGTCCGTCGAGCACCAGCCGGCCGCCCGGCGCCGCGCATTCGACCTCGAGATTGGCGAAGAGGCCGTGCGCGCTCTCCCCGCGGCGCTTGACCGTCTGCACCCAGCGGCGGCCGACCTGCCGCAGCCGCAGCGCGATGCCCTGGGCGGCGAGCGCATGCTCCGGCGTGTCGTAATAGACCGAGCGCAGGATCTGCGTCCGGCGCGGCGCCAGCCGCAGGTGGGCGAGCGCGGGATGGCGCCGCAGCCTGGCCTCGCCCTCGCTGTCGAGCGTGATCTTGAGCTCGGTCTCGATCATCTGAGCACCATGGGATCACATTGCCGCGCGATGTGCCAGCATCTTGGTGGAGATGGGAAATTCGTGCTATTCTCATGGGAAGAATGAGGAAACATGAATTGCCCCACTGGCCGCGCCGCACGGAGATTATAGCCCGCCGACGGTCCGTGACATTCGAATTCTTCGGCATTTGCGGACATGCTTCGGCCTCGCGCCGGCACCGGGCCGGTGGAGGACAGATTAAGTTAACGATTCTGCACGATGATGACACCTGGCTCGGCAAGGGCCGTTCGACATGAGGTGACCATGTCCCAGCGCGCAGACGGATCTCGCGGCCGGTGCCGCAGACGGTTTCCGCCCCCCGCGACCCATCGCCGGCCGGAAGGGACGGAACGGCGATGAACCCGGCCACGCTCGCCATCGCCTCCGATTTCGTCAAGGCAGGCATCGACAAGGCCGGCGTGCCGCTCACCGCCTCGCTCGAGGCCTATCTCTCCATCACCTTCGCGCGGTTCATGGGCCGCAGCATCGGCGTCGACCTGCTGACCGTGCGGGTGACGGCCGCGCTCGACGCCGGGGCGCCGCGGGACGCCATCCGCGCGCTCGCCGACGAATGCCTGATCGCCTGCGCCTTCTTCGAGGACCGCCTGCGCCGCAACGGCGCGATCCGCCACTACGTCGGGCTCGGCCAGACCACCTACGACGCCGCCGACATGACCGAGCAGGCCTATGGCTTCGTGCATATGCGCGACGTGATCGCCAGCGCAGTGGACCGCGGCGCCGCCGAGGACGGCCGCATCCTGATCGACCGCGCCCGCAGCGGCAGTACCACCGCGCGCAACGAACTCGCCCAGGGCAACGTGGTCATCGGCCCCTGGGCCGCGCCGCCGAAGGGCGGGCTGCTCTGGAACTGACGGATTTCTCGGGCGGTCGCCCAGGGGCGGTCGCATCGGGACATTCTTGTTTCCTGGACAAGCGTCCCACCACAAGATGAGGGCAGCGCCCGGCCCGAGCTGGGGCGAAGCGCCCGCGTCGTTCCGGAGGCACGCCTTCGGCGTGACGGGGGCGGGGCGGGCGCTGCCCGGCGGTGCCCGCCGGGCGGGACGGTGGCACTAGCCGCGCCATCAAACTTCAGTTGGTGAGTGGGGTCATCCTGACTCCGCCCCGGCGCGCATTGTCCCGCGCGCTTCCAGCCGGTAAACCGCCGCTGCCCGCTCCCCTGCGGGGGCGGCGGCAGGCCGGGAGCCGTCATGGACTATGCGATCGTCTGCGCGGTGGCGCTCTTTCTCATCGTGGTGACGACCGTGCTGCATTACGAGGTCCTGCGCCTCACCGCCGACCTGATGCCGCGACTCTCGATCCGCCCCCGCGCCCGCATCCTGGTGGTGATCGCGGCCGCCTTCTTCGCCCACAGCGTGGAGATCGCGCTCTACGGCTGGGCGTATTGGGCGGCGGGCAACCACCTCGGGCTCGGGGCGATCTCGGGCGCGCTCGAAGGCACCCCGGTCGACTACCTCTATTTCTCCGCGGCGACCTTCACGACGCTCGGCGTCGGCGACCTGGTCGTCGCGGGACCGCTACGCATCGTGGTGGGACTCGAATCGCTCAACGGCCTGATCCTGATCACCTGGACGGCGTCCTTCACCTATCTCTCGATGGAGCGCTTCTGGCTCGATCACCGCTGACCGGGATCCGGGAGGCGGGTCCATTGCCCGAAGCCGAGCCGGCTCTCCCAGGGCGCCGCCTGCCCCCGGAGTGCCCGGGCCGCGCGCACGACCCCGAGATGCGTGACCCAGAGCACCGGCACCGCGTCCGCAGCGGTTTCGGCGAGCGCCGCGCCGACCCGCTCGGCGAGCATGGCGACGCTCTCCCCGCCATGGGGGCGGGCGCCGTGGAAATCTTCGGCCCAGGCGTCGATCTCGCCGCGGGGCAGGTCGTCCCACCGCCGGCCTTCCCAGGCGCCGAAATCCATCTCGGCGATGCGCGCATCGATCCGGAGGCCCAGCCGCCGGGCGGCGGCGATGCGCTCGGCGAGGCGCCGGCAGCGGGTGCGGGGGCTCGACACGATGCCGGCGACCCGTGGCAGGCCGGCGAGAAGGCTTGTCGCCGCCGCCTCGAAATCCGCCGCCAGCGGCAGGTCGCTCCGGCCATAGCAGAGGCCTTCGCCGCCGAGCGGCCGCGTGTGGCGCAGGAGGATCAGAGGCACGCCAGCACGCCGAGGTAGAGCCCGAGCTCGCTCGTCTGCTGGACCGCGCCGAGGCAATCGCCGGTATGGCCGGAAAGCCTGCGCTCGAAGCCCCGGCGCATGACGAGATGGCCGAGCGCGAGCCCGGCGAGCGCGCCCAGGGCCGCGAGCGGCGGCAGCACCGCGAGAAGCGCGAGGATCGCGAGGGCGCCGGTGCCGAGCGCGAGGCCGAGATGCCGGCCGCCGATGCCCGCGGCCATCCCGGCGCCGGCGCCCTCCGGCCGCAGGTAGCGGCTCGTCGCCATCACGGCGACGACGGAGGCGCGGCTGGCGGCATGGCCCGCCACCAGCACGGCCGGCGCGGCGCCCGCCGGCATGGCGCCGAGCGCGAGGAGCTTCGCGCCGAGCGTCAGGATCAGGGCCAGGGTGCCATAGGTCCCGATCCGGCTGTCGCGCATGATCGCGAGTGCCCGCTCCGTGGTCGCGCCGCCACCGAGCCCGTCGAGAGTATCGGCGAGCCCGTCCTCGTGCAGCGCCCCGGTGATCAGAATGCCCGCGGCGATGGCCAGCAGCGCGGCGAGGAGCGGCGGGAAGACCAGCACGGCAGCGGCGAAGACGAGGCCGCAGAGCGCCCCGACCAGGAGGCCGACGGCCGGGAACCAGCGCGGCGCGGCGGCCATGCGCGCGGGGGAGAAGAGCCCCGCCGGGATCGGCAGCCGCGTGAGGAACTGCGCCGCGACCAGCGCCGTCGCGGCTTCCTCGGCCAGGCGCTCCCTCATGCCGGGCCGCTGACGCCGGCGCTCTCGAAGCTCGCCATGTCGCGCAGCATCGCCGCGGCAGCGCGCAGGAGCGGCCAGGCGAGCAGCGCCCCGGTGCCCTCGCCGAGCCGCATGTCGAGGGCGAGCAGCGGCGCGGCACCGAGATGGTCGAGGAGCGGCCGGTGCCCGGCCTCCGCCGAGACATGGGCGAAGACCATCGCCCGCCGCGCCGCCGGCTCGAGTGCCAGCGCCGCGGCGGCTGCCGCCGTGGCGATGAAGCCGTCCACCAGCACGATCCTGCCCGCCGTCGCGGCGCCGAGCATGGCCCCGGCCATCGCCGCGATCTCGAAGCCGCCGTATTCGGCCAGCGCCCGCTCGGGGTCGAGCCGGGCGGGGGTCCGGGCCGCGGCGGCGGCGAGCACCCTGCGCTTGCGCGCGAGGCCGGGATCGTCGAGCCCGGTGCCGCGGCCGACGAGCCCGTCGAGGTCGAGGCCGGTCAGCTTGTGCCCGAGCATCGCGGCCGAGGCGGTATTGCCGATGCCCATCTCGCCGAAGGCCGCCGCCTCGCCCGGCGCCGCGGCGCCGAGGCGCCGGCCGGTCTCGAGCGCCTGGCGCGCCTGGGCCTCGTCCATGGCGGGACCGGCGAGAAAGCTGCGGGTCCCCGCGGCGATGCGATGGGAGAGCAGATGCGGATCCGCGATCGGCTCCCCCGCCACGCCGGCATCCACCACCTGCACCGGGATGCCCTGCGCCGCGGCGAAGACCGTCGCGGCCGCGCCCCCGGCGAGGAAATTCAGCACCATCTGCCGGGTGACCGCCTGCGGATAGGCCGAGACGCCTTCGAGCGCGATGCCGTGGTCGGCGGCGAAGATCGTGAGCGTGCAGGTCTCCATGCGCGGGGCGAGCGTGCCCTGGAGCTCGGCGATCTGCGCCGCCAGCGTCTCGATCCGGCCGAGCGCGCCGAGGGGCTTGGTCTTGCCGTCGATGGCGCGCCGGATCGCTGCGGCGAGGTCGGATGGGGCGGGTTGCACGGTCGTCGGGCCTCCTTGTCTGCGCCGGCCCTTATTGCCGCCCCGCCTGCCCGAGGCCAGCCCATTTCACCGCGACGAAGGCCCCGGCGCCCGGGCGATCTGGACCGCCAGGATGCCGAGCATGATGATCGCGACACCCAGCACGTCGCGCAGGCTCACGCGCTCGCCGAGGATCAAGGCGGCGGTGGCCACGCCGAAGAACGGGTTGAGGAAATGGAAGGCGGCGGCCCGCGTCGCGCCGATCCTTCCGACGAGCACGAACCAGACCATCGTCGCGGCGATGCCCGGCACCAGGGTCGTATAGACGAAGGCGATCACGAGCGGCGCGGTCCAATGGACCTGCCAGGTCTCGAGCGCCAGCGAGACCGGCAGGAGCGCCGCGGCGCCGACCAGCATCTGCAGCCCGACCACCATCCAGAGGTTGCCGCCGACCGAGACGCCGCGCACCAAGAGCGTCGCCACCGCCAGCGCCAGCACGCCGGCGAAGCAGAGCGCCAGCCCGACCGGATCGGCGCCGCCGCCGAGCCGGGCCGCCATGATGATCAGCACGCCGAGCACGCCCGCCGCGAGTCCCGCGAGCGCCAGCGGCGCCAGCCGCTCCCCGAGGAAAAGCCGCCCCAGCCCCGCGACGATCAGGGGCA
>Ga0209607_1001549_pt1 | contig 19205 bp, 13 predicted proteins | sample AD_UKC117_MetaG_FD_184413 | JGI IMG/M metagenome (GOLD analysis project Ga0209607, IMG submission 184413) | Active sludge microbial communities of municipal wastewater-treating anaerobic digesters from Hong Kong - AD_UKC117_MetaG (SPAdes)... | ecosystem: Engineered > Bioreactor > Anaerobic >... | reverse complement strand
AGCTTCGGGTGAAGGTTCCACAGACCACGCGCCACTTCTTCCGCTAATCTCTTGACTGTTCCCATGGGATTTTTTCCACCCCGTTGATGCGATGCGGAAGTCTATCTGGAAATTGATAGGTGGTGAGGCTATAGTGTCGCGCAATCCCAGCAGGTGTGTGATAAAGTAAAATCTGTCGAGAAATGGCATGAGATAGACTGCAACGCCAGAACGTAAAAAAGCCGCTGATTCAGCGGCTTTTCAGGGTATGGTAAGACAAGGCGAAACGGGATGAATCCTACTCGATGTTCTGCACTTGTTCCCGCATCTGCTCGATCAGTACCTTCAGCTCGACTGCGGCACGGGTGGTATCGGCGTCGGCGGACTTCGAGGACAGGGTGTTGGCTTCCCGGTTGAGTTCCTGCATCAGGAAATCCAGCCGCCGCCCGACGGCCTCGTCGCGCTCGAACACGGCCTGAATCTCGTCGAGATGGGTATCCAGCCGGTCGAGTTCCTCGTCCACGTCCAGGCGCTGGGCGATCAGCGCCAGTTCCTGTTCCAGGCGACCAGTATCGGCGTCGACCGGGATATCGGCCAGCCGACTCAGCAGTTTGTCGCGCCACCGCGCCAATACTTCGGGCCTGCGGGCACGCACCAGCTCGACCTGGACCCGCATGGCGTCGCAGCGCTGCCGCAGCAATTCGGCGGTGCGCTGACCTTCCCGTTCCCGGGTGACGACCAGTTCCCGTAGCGCCGCGTCCAGACCGTCGAGAATGGCCAGCCGAACTTCATCCAGATCCGGTTCCGCCTCGCTGACCGCGCCTGGCCAGCGCAACACGTCCACCAGGCGCAGACCGGTACCCGGCCCCATCAGGTGTTCCACCTCCGCCGCGACGTCCAGCAGACGCTCGACCAGTGGCCGATTCAGCGTGAGCGCGGCCGCCGTCGCACCAGCGGTCTGCAACTTGAGGGTGCACTCCACCTTGCCGCGACTCAACACCCCGCCGATACGCTCGCGCGCCAATAATTCCAATCCACGCAGCGCATCCGGCAGACGGATGGTGGTTTCCAGATAACGGTGGTTGACCGAGCGCAATTCCCAAGTGATGGTACCCCAGGCGCTGGACTGCTCTTGGCGCGCAAAGGCGGTCATGCTGCGTAACATGGGCTATCCTCGTCTTCAATGATCCTTTTATCTTAGGTCGAGCCGCCGGGATTAGCGCGTCATCGCGCCGAATTTTCCTGACGGCTCCGTTCGAAACGGGACGGCGGACCCGCACCGTCGGCCGATTTGGCATCGGTTCTGCTATAGTGCCGCCCCTTCGAAACTTGACGCCTTCACCACAGGAAACCCGCCATGCGCCCCAGCAACCGCGCCGCCGACGAACTGCGCCCGATCCGGATAACCCGCCAATTCACCAAGCACGCCGAAGGATCGGTGCTGGTGGAGTTCGGCGACACCCGGGTGATCTGCACCGCCAGCGTCGAGGAACGGGTGCCGCCTTTTCTCAAGGGCAAGGGGCGAGGCTGGGTGACGGCCGAATACGGCATGTTGCCGCGCGCCACCCACACCCGCTCCAGCCGCGAGGCCAGCCGTGGCCGGCAGGACGGGCGGACCATGGAAATCCAGCGCCTGATCGGCCGGGCGCTGCGCGCGGTGTTGGACCTGGAAGCACTGGGCGAGCGCACCATCACCCTGGACTGCGACGTGATCCAAGCCGACGGCGGTACCCGCACCGCCGCCATCACCGGCGGCTTCGTGGCGCTGGCTGATGCAGTACGCCATCTGATCAACAAAAAATCCTTCAAGAGAAACCCGCTGCACGGGCAGGTGGCCTCGGTGTCGGTGGGTATCTTTCAGGGCACGCCGGTGCTGGATCTGGACTACGCCGAGGATTCCGAAGCGGAAACCGACATGAACGTGGTGATGAACGACGCCGGGGCCTTCATCGAACTCCAGGGCACCGCCGAGGGGCACGCCTTCCGCATCGAGGAATTGCAGGCGATGCTGGAACTGGCGCGCGGCGGCATCGAACGCCTGTTGCGCAAGCAGCGGGAAGTATTAGGACTACCGGCCTGAGCGCGGGCGGAGCATGACCATGCGCAAAATCGTGCTAGCGACCGGTAATCCCGGCAAGGTCCGCGAATTCAACGCCGTTCTGACCGGGTTGGAGGTGGAGATCGTGCCACAATCGGCGTTCGCCGTGCCGGAAATCGAGGAAACCGGACTGAGTTTCGTCGAGAATGCCTTGCTCAAGGCCCGTAACGCCGCTCGACATACCGGGTTGCCGACGTTGGCGGACGATTCCGGCCTGGTGGTGGACGCCTTGGAGGGAGCGCCGGGGATCTACTCGGCCCGTTACGCCGGTCCCGAAGCCGACGACCGCGCCAACATCGCCAAACTGCTGGCGGAATTGGGCGAAACCCCCGCCGAATGGCGTGGCGCCCGCTTTCATTGCGCCTTAGCCTTGCTGCGCCATGCCGCCGACCCGATGCCGTTGATCTGTCAGGCCAGTTGGGAGGGGCTGATCACCTTCGAGCCGTATGGCGACGGCGGCTTCGGCTACGATCCGGTGTTCCTCGTTCCCAGCGAAGCCCAGACTGCCGCCGAACTCGATCCGGCGGTCAAGAACCGGCTCAGCCATCGCGGCCAGGCACTGGCCCAGTTGGCGCAAGCGCTGAAGCTGAACCCACTGCCGCCGCCGAACTGAGCGCGGCGCGATGCCCATTTTCACCGCGCCGATCCCGCTGGCTCTATATGTCCATATTCCCTGGTGCGCCCGCAAGTGTCCGTACTGCGACTTCAATTCCCACGAAGCGCGCGAGCCGCTGCCGGAACGGGCCTACGTGGACGCGCTGCTGGCCGATCTGGAACAGGATCTGCCCCGAGTCTGGGGACGACGCATCGACAGCCTGTTTATCGGTGGTGGCACCCCCAGCCTGTTTTCGGCCGAAGCGTTGGACCGGCTGCTGTCGGGATTGCGCGCCCGCCTGCCGCTGCGCCCCGATCTGGAAATCACCCTGGAGGCCAACCCCGGCACGGTGGAGCGGAGTAAATTCGCCGAATTCCGTGAGGTTGGCATCAATCGCCTGTCGATCGGGGTGCAAAGCTTCGACGACGGACACCTGCACGCTCTGGGGCGGATTCACGACCGCCGCGCGGCGATCGCCGCCGCCGAGGCCGCCCATGCCGCCGGACTGGACAATTTCAATCTGGATCTGATGTTCGGCTTGCCGGGTCAGACGGTCGCACAGGCGTTGACCGATATTGCCTGTGCGCTGGCGCTGCAACCGGCGCATCTTTCCTATTACCAACTGACTCTCGAACCCAATACCCGATTTTACCGGTCGCCGCCGCTCTTGCCGGATGATGAGACCATCGACGTCATCCAGGAACGTGCTCAGGAGGAACTGGCCCGGCATGGATACCCGCGCTACGAAGTATCGGCCTACGCCCGCGCGGACCGACGCTGCCGACATAACCTGAATTACTGGGAGTTCGGCGACTATCTCGGCATCGGCGCCGGCGCGCACGGCAAACTGAGCGATCCCGCCGCCGGGCAAATTCAGCGTCTGTGGAAAGTCAAACATCCGCGCGACTATCTGGCGCGGGCCGGTACGCCGGCCGGCGTCGGCGGCGATGCGCCGGTGCGCGAGGCCGAGCTGCCGCTGGAGTTTCTGATGAATGCCTTGCGTCTGGTCGAAGGGGTACCAGCGGCGCTGTTCGGCGAGCGCACCGGTCTACCGCTGGCGGCGCTGGAACCAGGCTGGAGCCAGGCACGGGCGCGGGGATTGTTGGAAAACGATCCCGAACGCCTGCAAGCGAGCGAGCTGGGGCTGCGGTTTCTGAACGATCTGTTGCAGGCGTTCATACCGGAAACCGAGCCGGTTTGAGCGGACGGCGTTTTACCCTGCATTGTGCGATGGACGCTCGGGTCAGGGGGTGAAAGGATCGCTGGCCACTCGCCGCCTTGCGCTTGGACCGGATACCGTTGCGTGTGGAGCGGCAACTTGTGATGATGGGAAACGATTTGTCATCGCCGCTTACCTTGCGCCGTTCGCGCGGGTCAAAAGCATAACCATCATGGCATCGAACCCTTGCAGGAGCCCGCATGACCGCCGCCCCGAATCCGCCGCTGCTGCTCGAACCGGAGCAGCTTCAACCGTACCTGACTGACCCCGGGATCCTCATCGTGGATCTGTCCAATCCGGCCAGTTACGCCGCCGGCCACATCCCCGGCGCGATCCATCTCGACTATGCCGATCTGATCCGGGTCGAACCGCCGGCGATGGGCCTGCTGCCGGACGAAGCGTGGCTGGGCGAAGTATGTTCACGGCTCGGCCTGACCCCGGAACGACATGTGGTCGCCTACGACGACGAAGGCAACGGCCGCGCCGGGCGCTTGTTGTGGACGCTGGCGGTGCTCGGCCACGAGTCGGTTTCGCTGCTGAACGGCGGCCGCCGTGCCTGGGATGCCAGCGGCGGACCGCTGGAGGCGCGGGTCCGTCACCCGTCGCGCGGCGCTTATTCAGCCCGTTTCGCCAACCCGGCGGCGGTAGCCGACAAGGCCTACATCCTGGAGCGGCTCGGACACGCCGACCTGGCCCTGCTCGATACCCGCACCCCGACCGAATTCGCCGGCCTGGACCAACGCGCCGCTCGCGGCGGCCATATCCCCGGCGCGGTCAACCTGAACTGGATCGATGCCATGGATCCGCAACGGCAATTGCGCCTGCTACCCGATTCGACGCTGCGGGAATTGCTGGCGACGCGCGGCGTCACGCCCGACAAGGAGGTGATCGTCTACTGTCAGACTCACCACCGTTCGGCGCATACCTACTGGGTATTGCGCCATCTGGGCTATCCGCGAGTGCGCGGCTATCCCGGCGCCTGGTCGGAATGGGGTAACGATCCCAGCCTGCCGGTCGAGCGCTGAGGCATGGCGCCACGGCGGGGATGGCGCGGCCGGAACAATCGTCAGGGATTGCCGGCCGTCGGCGGGAACAAGCGTTCACGGTAGAAACGCAGTTCCTCGATGGAGTCGTGAATGTCTTGCAGCGCCAAATGGGTCGAGCTCTTGTTGAAGCCCTTGATCCGCTCGGGATACCAGCGGCGGGCCAACTCCTTGAGCGTGCTGACGTCCAGGTTGCGGTAGTGGAAATAGCCTTCCAAATCCGGCATGCAGCGCGCCAGAAAGCGTCGGTCCTGACAGATACTGTTACCGCACATCGGCGATTTGCCTGGAGGGACGTACTGACTGAGAAAAGCCAGGGTGCGCGTTTCGGCCTCGCGCTCGTCCAAGCCGCTGGCGCGCACCCGAGCCGCCAGGCCGGACCCGCCGTGCTGCTTCCGGTTCCAGTCGTCCATCGCCGCCAGTGTCGCGTCGCTCTGGTGGATGGCCAGCACCGGCCCCTCGGCGAGCACGTTCAGTTGGCTGTCGGTAACGACGGTCGCGATTTCGATGATGCGGTCGGTCTGGGTGTCCAGGCCGGTCATTTCCAGGTCGATCCAGATCAAGTTGTCGGGGGACATGGTGTCTTTGGGATATGAGGGGAAGGAAGGGAATGGTCAGTTTAACCGGATTCCGGCGGCGGTTCGACGCCAACCGACCCACAGCGGGGCGTCATGAGCAACCGGCGACTGACCCAGCGCCAGCGGGCACGCATCCAGCGCCAGCAGGATCACCGCCGCGAGCGCGCCGCCGGGCCACCGCCGCCGGCGGACGAGATCGGGCTCGGCCCGGAACGGACCGGCTTGGTGATCGCCAATCATGGCGCGGCCCTGATCGTCGAGGATGACGAAGGCGGCTTGCACCGTTGTGCGGTGCGACAAAACCTGGGCCGGCTGGCCTGCGGCGACCGGGTGGTTTGGCAGCCGTCCGGCGCGGAAGAAGGAGTAGGAGTGGTGGTGGCGCTGATCGAGCGGCGATCGCTGCTGACCCGCCCCGATTACCGAGGCCAACCGCGGCCGGTGGCCGCCAACCTCGACGAAGTGGCGGTGGTACTGGCCCCAGAGCCGGAACCCAGCGAGTATTTGCTCGATCGCTATCTGGTGGCGATCGCCGCGATCGGCGTCCAAGGACTGCTGGTGCTGAACAAAGTGGATCTGCTGGATACGGCGGCGCGAGCGGCGTTATTGGAACGGCTGGAACCCTACCGGCGAATCGGTTACCCGCTGCTGCTGGCCAGCAACCGCGCCGCGCGGGGGCTGGACGAATTGCGCGCCTGGCTGGGCGGGCGCGTCAGTCTGCTGGTCGGTCAGTCGGGGGTAGGCAAGTCGTCGCTGGTCCAGGCGCTGCTACCGGAACGCGAGATCCGCATCCAGGCCATCTCCCAGGCCACCGGCCATGGTGCCCACACCACAACCACCAGCACGCTCTATCACCTGCCGGGCGGCGGCGATCTGATCGATACGCCGGGTGTGCGCAGTTTCGAATTGGGCGAAATCATTCCGGATGCGCTGGACCGAGGCTTCCCGGAACTGACGCCGCATCTCGGTCGCTGCCGGTTTTCCGACTGCCGGCATCAGGGGGAGCCCGGCTGCGCGCTGGAGGCGGCGCTGGCGCGCGGCGAGATCGTCCCGCGCCGACTGGACAGCTATCTGAGACTACGGGCGGAGTTGACGGCGACCCGAGCGGGACGGCCAGGCTCGTGAGCACGATCCTCGGCTTCACGGCGGCCGGTTTGCTGCTGGGTCTGAGCGGTGGGCTGGCACCGGGGCCGCTACTGGCACTGGTGGCCAGCGAGACCTTGCGCCATGGCGTCCGCGCCGGGGTGGCGGTGGCACTGGCGCCACTGCTGACCGATCCACCGATCGTGTTGGCCGCCCTGCTGGCGCTGCGACCGCTGACCGGCCAGGATCTGCCGCTGGCGCTGTTGCATCTGGGCGGCGGACTGTATCTGGCCTGGCTGAGTCTGGAAAGCCTGCGATTTCGCGGCGCGGCGTTGCCGCCGGTCGCGCCGGGCAACGCGCTGCGGCGCGGCGTGATCGCCAATGTCCTCAATCCCAACCCTTATCTGTTCTGGCTGGCGGTGGGCGCACCCACCGTGCTGGCGGCGTGGCGGCGGGAACCGCTCGCAGCCGCCGCTTTCATAGCCGCGTTTTACCTGCCACTGGTCGGCGCCAAGGCGGCGCTGGCGCTGCTGCTGAATCGCTTGCGCCACGCGCTGCGTAGCCGAGGCTATGTTGTGCTGATGCGCGGTTTGGGCGGGTTACTGATGGCTTATGCGCTGTTATGGCTGTACGAAGGCGGACGGCGACTGGCGATGGGCTGAAGCGGCGGACCGAGCCTTTCGAAACCCGTCCGGCCTTTTCGGCCACCCCGTTGTCGGGGGAGCCTCATAGCCTTGGGTCCACGGGCTCGCTTTCCAATGCCAGGACTCCAAAAACACATTCATGCACTCGATGGAGTGGTTCTTTCTCCACGAAGCGATACAAGGCTTCGAGTCCAAGAGCAAACTCGCGCAGTGCCAGGGACCGTTTTGGCCCAAGTCCGCATGCGCGTAATCGCTCAATGTGCTCCTCCAGAGTGTACTCCGGCCCGTAGATAACGCGCAGGTACTCCCTACCACGGCACTTCATTGCAGGTTGGACCAGCCCTTTCTTACCGCGCATGACCCATTCGATGGGCTTGACAACCATGCCCTCGCCACCATTTTTGGTGAGATCTTCCCACCATGCGATGCCATCGGCTTGACTCTCCGTACTCGTGAGATCGACGATCTTGAATGCTGTCTTGTACAGCATCCGGCTATCCGCGTCGCAAAGCTCGGCAAGTGTATTCATGTGCCAGATATGATCCCGGTCGGCATGAACACCCCCCTCGAATGCGAGCAGGTGGAACGGCGCAAACTTAAAATCGTCGATGCTGGAGACCGGCCAGCAGTAGCGCCGGTATGCCTGCCTGTATTTCTCGATACACTCCTGACGGGCCGCGTAGCGCTCAACAAGCGGGGCGATTTCCACGGTGCGGGACGCCGCAAGTCGAAGGGCCGCCAGAGCGGCGGACATACTGACATGGGCCGCCGCCCCAACCGGCGCATACTGCGACCGCAGCAATTCCTGAGCCTTGGCGGACCATGGCATGAGTTCCGCATCCATACAGAACCAGTCCGATTCGAACTTTTTCCAGAAATCGGCGTTCGTCAGCGCGGCGCGGAGGCGATCGAGGAAGCTGGATTCCAGCGCGGAATCGTCAAAGAAAGGTCGGCCCGTCCGTGTGTACAGCGCCCCGATCCCATGACCCTGAATGCCGAAACGCTTCGCGGCCACACCCTCATCCCGACAGACAACGGCAACGGCCCGCGAACCCATGTGCTTTTCCTGGCACACCACCTTGGGAACGCCATTGGCTCGGTAGTACTGAAAACTCTCCTCGGGATGCTCAAGGATCAGCCCCTCCTTGCGGGTGTCCGAGGGAGACATCGTGGGCGGCAGGTAAATGAGCCAGCGCGGATCGGTGGCGAAACGGCTCATGACTTCTAGCGCCGCGACCGCATTCTCCTCAAGAACCGTCACGGGGCCACGGATGCGCGTGGAGATGATGCGCTTTCCCTGAACGTCCTCAATATCGAGAACATCGTTGTAAGACCGTTCCGCAGCTTCCGTCGATGCTCCCTGGAGAGGCTTGACGGGTTCGTAGTACATCTTGGCGGCCGCGACCGATATCAGTTTGTTTTCAGGATAGCGCAAGGCAGTCAGTGCTCCACCGAAAACGCAGCCCGTGTCGATGCAGAGGGTCCTATTGAGCCACTCCGCGCTTAGCACGGGTGTATGCCCATACACCACGCGCGCCTGTCCTCGGTAGTCGGCTGCCCAGTTGTAGCGGACTGGTAGCCCGTATTCATCCGTCTCTCCAGTGCTCTCGCCGTACAGCGCGAACTCTCGAACGCGGGCGGATGCGCGCCCCTGAAAGGCTTCCTTCATTCCGGCGTGGGCCACCACCAATTTGCCGCCATCCAACACATAATGGCTCACCAAATCGTTGATAAACGTTCTCACTTCCTGGATGAACTCGGCCGGTTCGTGTTCGAGCTGCCCCAGGGTCTCCGCGAGGCCATGCGTGAGCCGCACGTCGCGACCGTCCAGTTTTCTCTTCAATTTGAGGTCATGGTTACCCGGTACGCAGAGAGCGCTCCCCTCGCGCACCATCGCCATCACCAGACGCAGTACCGCCGGGGATTTGGGACCGCGATCCACGAGATCGCCGACAAAAAACGCGCGTCGTCCCTCTGGATGCCTCGCCATGGGTGCCGCTTCATCATCGTTGACTTCGTAACCAAGCTTGCGCAACAGGCTGACCACCTCTTCAAAGCAGCCGTGAACGTCACCAATGATGTCGAATGGCCCCGTCTCGTGCCGCTTGTCGTTCCACAGTGGTTTACGCACGACTTCGGCCGCCGCCACCTCCTCCGGCGAGTTGAGGACGGCAATATGCCGAAAGCCTTCCCGCTTGAGCGAGCGGAGCGACTTGCGCAACTGCTGCGACTGCTGACGAACGACATGCGATCCGAACCGGCGGTCGGCTCGATCCTGGTTGCGTTCGTGACAGAGCGTGGGTGGGAGGTTCAATACAATCGCAACCGGCAGCACGTCATGCTCGCGCGCCAGCTTGACGATGGGCTTGCGCGCTTCGGCTTGCACGTTGGTGGCATCGATGACGGTCAAGCGCCCAGCGGCCAGACGTTTTGCCGCGATATAGTGCAGAACATCGAATGCGTCACCGGTCACGCTCTGATCGTTTTCGTCATCGGAAACCAGCGCGCGACAGGTGTCGGACGAAAGCACCTCGGTCGGCTTGAAGTGCGCCCTTGCGAAGGTCGATTTTCCGCTCCCGGACGTTCCGATGAGGGCAATGAGCGACAGATCTGGTAGTTCGATCTTCATTTCCGAAATACCACCATCTGCGTTGGAGATCCGAGTTCGGTATCTTCCGGTCCGATCGGCAGGAAGCGCACACCGTATCCGTGCCGTTCGGCGACCCCAGCACACCAGGATCGAAACTCCTGGCGCGTCCATTCGAAACGGTGGTCCCGATGCCGGAGCCGGCCCACCGGTAGCGACGCGAAGCGCGGGTTGTACTCAACGTTCGGCGTTGTGATGATTATCGTGGGTGGTTTGGCGAACTCGAACAGAACCCGTTCGAAGGCGCCGAGGCGGGAGGCATCGATGTGTTCGATAACCTCGATGGCACAAGCGGCATCGCAGTCCGAGAAGCGGCTATCCCGGTAGGTCAACGACCCTTGAAACAGTGCAATCTTCTGACGCTGCATCTGTGGCAGGCGATCGAGTTTCAGGCGGTCGCTGGCCCGCTCCAGGGATCTCATGGAAACATCGACACCGGCGATCTTGGTGATAAATGGCTCCTTGAGCAGCATGCCGATCAGTCTTCCCTCGCCACAGCCAAGATCCAGGATACGGGTCGCTCCAGAGTCTTTCAGCACCGCGAGCACGGCGCCGAGGCGTTGGTCATTCAGGCTGATGGGATCTTCGAGCGTTGCTTCTTCCTGTTCCTTTTCGCTCTCCTGTTCCTCAGGTTCCGGATTGTCACCGGCCATGAGCCGTTCCAGCGCATCGCGATAGAGGCTCGGTCGGTGCTTCAGGTAACGTAGGGCGATTTGTTCACGCATGGGGTGAGTTCTTAACCAGTCACCACCCTTTTCCAGGAGCTTATCGACTTCGTCGTCGCCCACCCAGTAGTGTTTCTGGTTGTCGAGCACTGGAATGAGTACGTAGAGATGCGTGAGCAGATCGGCGAGACGAACCCGCGCCTGGAGCCGCAATTCGAAGAGGTTACCCTCGCCCCATTCCGGAAAGTCCTTGTCGAGGGGAATACACTGGGCTTCAACTTGGTAGCCGAGCGGTTCAAACAGCCCTCGAAGCAAAGCTTCACCGCCACGACTGGGAACGGCGGACAGGCGCGCGTCGAGTAGCAGCGGAGTGTCGGCCAGATCTTGCCGATCCTTCGAGATCCCTTTCATCGCCGAGCCGAAGACTTGAGCGATGGCAACGCTCAGGAACGACGATGCGGCGTAGGGCCGATCGTTGACATAGTGCGCGAGGGTTCCATCGGAGTTCTGCCCCCAGCGACGGCCCCGGACCAAACCGACCGGATCAATGTCCAGCAGCAGCGCTGCCGTGCATCGATCTTCGGCCACCTCTGGATAGAAGACGTGGGCGCTACCGTAGGCGAGCGAAAATGTCTGACACTTATCTGGATGCTTGGCGAGAAGGTATCCTAGATCGGTCGCGGGTCGATGGGTGGTCTCAATTGTGAGCAACATGGCCAGGCGTTCAAGGACAAGCCACTATCTGGAAGTCCGGGTCAGTTGTAGCCGTTTCTGATGCAGATAAGCGCGTACCAAGCGACGCTGATTCTCCTCGTCGCTGACCAACGCCGCCAGCTTTTTTCGGCCATCGGCGTTGTCCGGCGCCAGGACCAACAGTTTTTCGACCAGTTCGATCGCTTCCTCGCAGGCGTCGATTTCCATCAGCAGGTCGCTTAGCAGATCCAGGGACGGCAGATGATTGGGATCCAGGTCCAAAGCCCGCACCAACAACGGCATGATGCCGTAAACGAGATCTTCGGCGTCGTGCAAGCCGAGTTCGACGATTTCCCGCCGCTGCTTGGCAGCCTGCGCGTGCAGTTCGTCGGCTGTTGAGTTCTTCATCAAGGACTCCCGTGTCATGCGGTTTTCGCACATTTTGACACGGACCGACCGGCTTGCAAGATAGCGGATGACACGACTCGCGGCGGCGAAGGTCCGCCGGCGGATCAGGGCGCTCCGGTCTCGTCGGCGAACAGCGCCGCGCCACGCCCGTGAACGATCTCCGCGTACCACTTTCCGCTGGTTTTGACGGTGCGCCGCTGGGTGGCATAGTCGACGTGAATCAGACCGAAGCGCTGCGAATAACCATGCGCCCATTCGAAATTGTCCAACAGCGACCAGGCGAAATAGCCGCGCAGATCGACGCCGGTGGCCAAGGCCGCCAGCGCCGCTCGCAGATGGTCGCGCAGATAGCGTCGGCGCAGGGGATCGTCCACCGCGCCGTCGGCCTGGGGCGGATCGTAGAAAGCCGCGCCGTTTTCGGTGATGTAGAGCGGCAACGGCCCGTAGCGACCGGCAACCCATTGCAGGATATCGGTCAGACCTTGCGGGTAGACTTCCCAGTCCAAACCAGTATGGGTCTGCCGCGCCTGCCGGACTCGGGCGGCGGCCAGCGGCCAATCGCGAGGATCGTGCCGCACCACCTGCCGGCTGTAGTAGTTGATGCCGAGAAAATCCGGCGGCTGGCGCAAGGCATCGAGATCGGCGGCGGCGAACGGCGGCCAGGCGGCGCCGAAGATCTCGGCCAATTCCGGCGGGTAGGTCCCCAGAAACACCGGATCGAGATACTGGCGGTTCCAGTAGGCGTCGGCCCGCATGGTCGCCGCCAGATCCTCGGCCGTTTCCGTCGCCGGATACTTCGGCTCCAGGTTGACCACCAGGCCGATCTGGTGCCGACCGACAGCTCGGTAGGCTTGCGTGGCGGCGGCGTGCGCTCGCAGCAGGTTATGGGCGACATGCGGAGCGGCGAACGGGTTGCGCAGGCCGGGCGCGAGCACGCCGTGCAGGTAACCGCCATCCACCACTACCCAGGGTTCGTTCAGGGTGACCCACAGCCGGACCCGGTCGTCCATCGCTCGGAACAGAATTTGCGCGTAGTCGGCGAACCAGCCGGCGCTGTCGGGATTGAGCCAACCGCCCCGCCGGTCCAGCGCCGCCGGCAAGTCCCAGTGGTACAGGGTCAGCATCGGCTGGATACCTTGCTCCAGCAGCGCATCCACCAGTCTTTGGTAGAAATCCAACCCCTGGGGGTTGATCCGGCCGCGTCCCTCCGGCAGCACCCGGCTCCAGGACACGCTAAAACGGTAGGCGTTCAGACCCAGTCCGCCCATCAGCGCCACGTCGTCCCGGTAGCGGCGATAGTGATCGCAGGCTAGGTCCCCGGTGTCGCCGTCGCGGGTTCGACCGGGCGTGTGGGCGAATTCGTGCCAGATGCTCGGTCCGGCGCCGTCGGCCAGCGGCGAGCCTTCGATCTGATAGGCCGAAGTGGCGGCACCCCAGAGAAAGTCGGGCGGAAACGAGGTCGAGTGGTCAGGCATGGCGGAAACTCCGGGATGGCGGGCGAAACTGGGCCTACTTACGGATCAAATAACCCGGTTGGAGGCCGAAAGCCACCATATCCTGGGATCGTCCCACGCCGCTCCGCCCGCCGGCTGTCAAACCTCCAGGTAATCCAGAATCCCCTCCGCCGCTTCCCGACCTTCGAAGACGGCGGTCACCACCAGATCGGAGCCGCGCACCATGTCGCCGCCGGCAAACACCTTGGGATTGGCGGTCTGAAACCTGCGTGCGCCGGCCGGCGTGGCGCGGACCCGGCCGCGATCGTCCACGGCGATGCCGAAGTCGGCGAACCACGGGGCCGGACTGGGCTGGAAGCCAAACGCGATGATCACCCGGTCGGCCGGAATGATCTCCTCCGAACCCGGCACGACTTCCGGAGCGCGGCGGCCACGGGCGTCGGCCGCGCCGAGTCGGGTGGCGCAGACCTTGACGCCCTCCACTCGTTCGTCACCGACGATCTCGATCGGTTGCCGGTTCCATAGAAACCGTACCCCCTCTTCCTTGGCGTTGGCGACTTCGCGGCGCGAGCCGGGCATGTTGGCCTCGTCGCGGCGATAAGCGCAGGTGACGCTGGCCGCGCCCTGCCGGACGGCGGTGCGATTGCAGTCCATCGCCGTGTCGCCGCCGCCCAGCACCACCACCCGCTGGTTCTGCATATCGACGAACTCGTGCGGGTCCCGCTCCAGCCCCAACAGCCGGTTGACGTTGGAAATCAGGTAGGGCAAGGCGTCGTGCACGCCCGACAAGCCCTCGCCGGGAAAGCCGCCCTTCATGAAAGTGTAGGTGCCCATGCCGAGAAACACGGCGTCGTACTGATCCAGCAGTTGCTGGAAAGCGAGGTCTCGGCCGATTTCGACCCCAAGGCGGAACTCGACGCCCATGCCCTCCATGATCTCGCGCCGGGTCTGTATCACCTCCTTTTCCAGCTTGAACGGCGGAATCCCGAAGGTCAGCAGCCCACCGATCTGCGGGTAGCGATCGAACACCACCGGCTTGACGCCGTTGCGCGCCAGGATATCGGCGCAGCCCAGTCCGGCCGGACCGGCGCCGACGATGGCGACCCGTTTGCCGGTGGGTGTCACGGCGGACAGATCGGGCCGCCAGCCAGCCTTGAGCGCCTCGTCGGTAATGTATTTCTCGACCGCGCCGATGGTGACCGCTCCAAAACCGTCATTCAGGGTGCAGTCGCCCTCGCACAACCGATCCTGCGGGCAAACCCGACCGCAAACCTCGGGCAGCGAGTTGGTGCGGTGGGACATTTCGGCGGCTTCGAACAGGTTGCCCTCGGCGACCAGTTGCAACCAATTGGGAATGTAGTTGTGGACCGGACACTTCCATTCGCAGTAGGGGTTGCCGCAATGCAGGCATCTTCCGGCCTGGGTCGCGGCGGACTGGGGGTTGAACTGCCCGTAGATTTCCCCGAACTCGACCACCCGCTCGCGGGCCGGTTTCTTGTTCGGGTCCTGACGGGGCACATCGATAAACAGCAAGGGCTTGGCTTTCGACATCGGTGCATCCAACGACAAAGAGGAATGAGAGAACTTGCCCGTGGGGACCCGCTTGACGGGCACCCCCACGGCTGCTTGGGTTCAGGCGGTGTCCGCGCGGGTCTTATGCCGCCTCGCGCAGCGTTTCCAGCAAGGATTCCAACTCGGCGGCTTTCGGCTTCACCAACCAGGTGCGGCTGGCGTAGTAGCGGAAGTCGTCGAGAATGGCCTGACCCCAGACGCTGCCGGTTTCGGCGACGTAATCCTCGATCAGTGCCAACAGGTAATTGCGCTGTGGCTCCATGTTCTCGGTGGCGATGCGGTGGATGTCGATCAGTTCATGGTTGTAGCGGTCCACGAAGGCGTTGTGCTCGTCCAGCACGAAGGCGAAACCACCGGTCATGCCGGCGCCGAAGTTGACGCCGGTCTCGCCCAGCACCACCACCACGCCGCCAGTCATGTACTCGCAGCCATGATCGCCGACCCCTTCCACCACCGCCAGCACCCCGGAATTGCGCACCGCGAAGCGCTCGCCGGCGGTCCCGGCGGCGTACAGGGTGCCGCCGGTGGCGCCGTACAGACAGGTGTTGCCGATGATCGGAGTACGATGGCCATCGAAACGGCTGTTTGCGGGCGGACGGATCACCAGCTTGCCTCCGACCATGCCCTTGCCGACATAGTCGTTGGCGTCGCCTTCCAGATAGAGATGCAAGCCTCCCGCGTTCCATACACCGAAGCTCTGGCCGGCGGTGCCGGTCAGCCGCAGCTTGATCGGTGCGCTCTCCATGCCCAAGTCGCCGTGGCGGCGGGCAATTTCGCCCGACAGCCGCGCACCGATGGAACGGTGGATGTTCTTGAGCGAATAGCTGAACTCGCCACCGGACTTGGCGGTAATGGCCGGCAGACAATCGCGCACCATCCGTTCGGCCAGTTCGCCCCGGTCGAACGGGACGTTGCGTGGTTCGAGGCAAAACCGTGGCCGATCCGCCGCCAAACCGGCATCGGACAGGATCGGGGTCAGATCCAGGCCGCGATGCTTGTCGGTGGCGCCGGGCAGGCTCTCCAGCAGATCGGTACGGCCGATCAGATCCTCGAAGCGACGCACGCCCAGGCTGGCCATCAGCTCCCGCACTTCCCGGGCGATGAACTTGAAGTAGTTCGCCACCTTGTCGGCGGTGCCCCGATAGTGGTTGAGGCGCAATACCTTGTTCTGGGTCGCCACGCCGGTGGCGCAGTTGTTGAGATGGCAGATCCGCAGGTACTTGCAGCCCAGCGCCACCATCGGGCCGGTACCGAAGCCGAAGCTCTCGGCGCCGAGAATGGCGGCCTTGACCACGTCCAGGCCGGTTTTCAGCCCGCCGTCGGTCTGTAGCCGTACCTTGTCGCGCAGGTTGTTGCGGCGCAGGGTCTGATGGGTCTCGCTCAGACCCAACTCCCACGGACTGCCGGCGTATTTGACCGAGGTCAATGGCGAGGCACCTGTGCCGCCGTCGTAGCCGGAAATGGTGATCAGGTCAGCGTAGGCCTTGGCCACCCCGGCGGCGATAGTGCCGACTCCCGCTTCGGCCACCAGCTTGACCGAAACCAGTGCTTGAGGATTGACCTGCTTGAGGTCGAAGATCAGTTGCGCCAGATCCTCGATCGAGTAGATGTCATGGTGCGGTGGCGGCGAGATCAGCGCCACGCCGGGTCGAGAGAAGCGCAGCCGGGCGATGGTGGCGTCGACCTTGTCACCGGGTAACTGGCCGCCTTCGCCGGGTTTGGCGCCCTGGGCGACCTTGATTTGCAACACCTCGGCGTTGACCAGGTAGGCGGGAGTGACGCCGAAGCGGCCGGAGGCGACCTGCTTGATCTTCGACATCTTGACCGTACCGTAGCGGGCCGGGTCCTCGCCGCCTTCGCCGGAGTTGGAACGACCGCCCAGCCGGTTCATAGCCTCGGCCAGAGTTTCGTGCGCCTCCGGCGACAGCGCCCCCAGCGACATCCCGGCGGAGTCGAAACGCGGCAGAATGGTCTCGATCGGTTCCACCTCGTCCAGCGGAATCGGCTGGGTCGCCGGTTTCAGCCGCAGCAGGTCCCGCAAGGTGGCGACCGGCCGCTCGTTCACCAGTTGGGCGAAGGTCCGGTAATCGGCGTAGTCACCGCTGGCCACCGCCTGTTGCAGGGTTTGCACCACGTCCGGGTTGTAGGCGTGGTATTCGCCGCCATGAATGTACTTGAGCAGGCCGCCGGGCTCGATCGGCAGCCGGCGCTTCCAGGCTCGCCGCGCCAGCTCGGCCTGATCCGCTTCCAGATCGCCGAAGCCCGCGCCCTGAATGCGGCTGGTGGTGTCCTTGAAACACAGATCCACCACCTCGTCGCGCAGGCCGACGATCTCGAACAACTGCGCGCCGCGATAGCTGTTGATGGTGGAGATCCCCATCTTGGAGATGATCTTGTACAGCCCCTTGCTGATGCCCTTGCGGTAGTTCTCCACCAGGGTCGGATAATCGCGGTTGGTGATTTCGCCGCTGCGCAATAGATCTCGCAGCAGGTCGTAGGCCAGGTAGGGATGGACCAGGGTGGCGCCGTAGCCGAGCAAGGCCGCGATGTGATGCGGGTCGCGGGCGGTGGCGGTATGGACCACGAGGTTGATGTCGCAGCGCAGACCGTCGCGCACCAGTCGGTGGTGCACCGCGCCGGTGGCCAACAGAGCGTGGATCGGCAGCCGATCTTGGGCAATGGGACAGTCGGACAACACCAATAACACCACCCCTTCGCGCGCCGCCGCCACCGCTTCGGCGCAGATCCGCTCGATGGCGACTTGCAGCCCTTCGTCGACCGGATAGTTCAGGTCGACGATGCGATGCGGATAGCGGCCGTCGGGATTGGCCAGCAGCGCCCGATAGCGGCCCTCGGTCAACACCGGCGAGTTGGCGGTCAGGCGCGGCGCGTAGCTCGGATTTTCTTCGAACAGATTGCACTCGGCGCCCAGACAGGTTTCCAGCGACATCACCACCGCCTCGCGCAGCGGATCGATCGGTGGATTGGTGACCTGGGCGAACTGCTGACGGAAGTAGTCATACAACGAGCGCGGCCGCGCGGACAGCACCGCGAACGGGGTATCGTCACCCATCGAACCGACCGCTTCCTGACCGGCTTCGGCCAACACCCGCAGCACCTGGTCGCGCTCCTCGAAGGTCACGCCGAACAGTTTCTGATAGGTGTCGAGGCTGTCCGACGCCAGCAACTCTCCGTCCGGCTCTTCCCGATACAGGGAACGCAGCCGCTGGACGTTGCCGCGCAACCAGTGCCGATAGGGGTGACGGCTTTTGAGATCGTTGTCGATGTCGGCGGGCGTGAGCAGCCGGCCGGTTTCGACGTCGATCGCCAGCATTTCGCCGGGCTTCATCCGCCCCTTGGCCACCACCTGCTCGGGGGCGTAGTCGTACACGCCGATCTCCGAGGCGATGGTGATGTGGCGATCCTCGGTGATAACGTAGCGAGCTGGGCGCAGGCCGTTGCGATCCAGCACACAACCGGCGTAACGGCCATCGGTCAACACGATACCGGCCGGGCCGTCCCACGGCTCCAGGTGCATCGAGTTGTACTCGTAGAAGGCGCGCAAATCCGGGTCCATGTGCTCGACGTTCTGCCAAGCCGGCGGGATCAGCAGGCGCATGGCGCGAAACAGATCCATGCCGCCCATCACCAACACTTCCAGCATGTTGTCCAGCGAGCTGGAGTCCGAACCGGTCATGTTGACCAGCGGCCGGATTTCGGCCATGTCGGGCAGCAGTCGCGAGGAGAAGGTGTAGCTGCGCGCCTCGGCCCAGTTGCGATTACCGCCGATGGTGTTGATTTCGCCGTTATGGGCCAGATAGCGGAACGGCTGCGCCAGCCGCCACTGCGGCAGGGTATTGGTGGAGAAGCGCTGATGGAACAGGCAAATCGAGGACTCCAGCCGTTCGTCGCCGAGGTCGGGATAGAACACCGGCAGGTTGGCCGGCATCACCAACCCCTTGTAGCTGATCAGCCGACTCGACAGCGACGGCGCATAGTAGACTGGATCGCGGGCTTGGATGCGCTGGCTGGCGCGGCGACGGGCGACGAACAGATGGCGCTCGAACACTTCCGGCAGCATCCCGACCGGCGAGTTGACGAAAATCTGGGCGATGTCCGGCAGGGACTCGCGCGACTCCTCGCCGCAGGCGTCGGGGTTGACCGGCACCACCCGCCAACCGGCAACCGCGAGCCCCTGCCGTTCCAGTTCCGCTTGCAGGTCAGCGCGGGCGGCTTCGGCCATGGCCGGGTCGCGGTTGAGGAACACCATGCCGACGCCATAATGCTCGCCCAGCTCGATGCCGGCCCCAGCAGCGGCTTGACGCAGGAACGCGTCCGGCTTGCGCATCAGCAGACCACAGCCATCGCCGGATTTACCGTCGGCGGCAATCGCTCCACGATGGGTGAGTCGCGCCAAGGCGTCGATGGAAGTCTGGACCAGCCAGTGGCTCGGCCGGTTATCCATTTGGGCGATCAGTCCGAAACCGCAACTGTCTCGTTCGAATTCAGGCCGGTACAGACCGGCGGCGT
>Ga0209607_1001548_pt1 | contig 19214 bp, 16 predicted proteins | sample AD_UKC117_MetaG_FD_184413 | JGI IMG/M metagenome (GOLD analysis project Ga0209607, IMG submission 184413) | Active sludge microbial communities of municipal wastewater-treating anaerobic digesters from Hong Kong - AD_UKC117_MetaG (SPAdes)... | ecosystem: Engineered > Bioreactor > Anaerobic >... | reverse complement strand
TCAGGTGCATCACGCCCGTGGTCGCCGACGGGATCGACTCGACGTCGTCACCGTCTTCGAGGCCTTCGAGTCCCTCCCACAGCGACACCCCTCGACCCAGCACGAGCGGCACGAGCACGACCTGCATAACGTCGACCAGCCCAACCGACAGGAACTCACGCACCGTGGTCGGCCCTCCGCCGATCTGCACGTCCTTCCCACCAGCCGCCTCACGAGCTAACGCCAGAGCTTCTTCGGGCGTGCCGTCGACGACGTGGAAGGAGGTGCCGTTGGCGAAGTCGATCGTCGGCCGCGGGTAGTGGGTCATCACGAAAACCGTTGTCTCGAAGGGCGGTTCGTCACCCCACCAGCCGCACCACTCGTCGTCGGTCCACGGCCCGGTCTGCGGGCCGAGCTTGCGACGCCCCATGAATCTCGGCACCGATCGATCCGTCCCAGCCGAGGTTGTCGAGCGCGTCGTCGACCCCGAAGGGTGCTGCGGCTGGCCGCCCGAAGACGTGTTCCCCCAGACGGATCGCCGCCATCCACTGCATCAGCCGCCCATCGCCGCACTCCTGTCGGCGCCGTGACGGTTCGGCGTGTCGCCGGCGCGCCGTGGCACGTCAGTGCGGGAACCGCACGTCCTTCCACACCAGTCGGTGATCGCTGCTCGGGAAGGGATAGGTGCCGGTGAGCCGAGAGAGCGGATCCTCTCTGGTCGGCCAGAAGACACCGCCGTCGACCGTCGGCATCCCACGACTGGGCAGGACGTAGTCGACGCGCAGGTTGCCGGGTGGCTCGGAGAAATCGGCGGTGTCGTATGCCGGGTTGCCGCGATGCGTGAGGTTGTCGCGCCCCTGCAGGGCGGCGGCCTCGACCGCACCCTCACTGCTCGGCAGGAAGCTGTTATCGATCCGCGGGTGATCGAGCAGTTGGTTGATCGCGCCGTCGACCGAGTCCCCATCGAGCGGGTCGGCGTTGTAGTCACCGAGGATGACGAACCGCTCCCCCTGCTTGAGCCCACCACGCCTGTCGGCGTCGTCGTAGAGGTAGGCTCCAGCCTTCCCCCCGGTCACATAGTCGGCCCACAGTCGGATCTCGTCGTGGTTGCGGGTGCCGTTGCGGTCCTCGGCGCCGTCGAAGGTCGGCGGTGTCGGATGGGCGGCGAGCACGTGAATCGTCTTGCGCCCCAACGTGATCGGCACGTCCCAGTGCGACTTCGAGCTGAGGCGGAAGACGTCGAGCTCCTCGGGTGAGTACCACCCCTGGCCGGTCGCCGGATCGACCGGGAGCAACGCCCCTGGCATGTCCTTCCACAGGAAGTGCTGGAAGGTGCGGATTGCTCCCTCGTCGATCGGGTGCTTGCTGTAGACGACCATGCCGTACTGGCCGGGGAAGAGCCCGAACCCGAACGCATCATCACCCCCGCCGATGACCCCGTTGTTGAGGTCGAAGCCACTCGGGACACCGGTGTTGACCGGCGCCGTGAAGAAGTACGGATATTCAACGGATGCCGCGCCGTTCTGCCCGACGCGAAGATAGTTGTCGCGGAACAGCTCCGCAGCCCGGCCACCCTCGACGTAGTCGAACTCGTTGATGAGCAGCACGTCAGGATTGACACGCTGGATGATCTCGGCGACGGTGCGCGCTTGCGCGTTGCTGCCGGTGCTCAGGTCACGGACGAGGTCTCCGGCGGCATTGCGGTTGAGACTGGCGTTGAAGGTCGCGAAGCGGACATCGAGGTCCTTGCTCGGCGGGGTCGCGATGGCGTCGCGTGCCGAGCGCGTGAGTGCTCCGGCAGCGAGGGTGAGGGCCATCTGGGCAGCGTATCGACGCGTGATCGGTCGGCTCATCCTTCGACGTTAGGCCGGTTGGCCGCGGGGCTTGGCAAACGCCGGGTGTCGCCTTCTTCAAGATTCCGTATGCCGTCCGCTCACCCTCAGCGCCACCGTCACGTGATGCAACCGGTTGTTGTCGAAGACCAGCAGGTAGACCCGCCCGTTGGCCCTATTGCGCACGGGCGACCGCACCATTGACCACGTGGTCGAAGGTGAACTCCTCGAAGTCGGGACTCCCCGATCGTGAGGCCACGGCGTCCGGCCCGATGAAGGTATCGACCAAGAAGGGAAGCCAGTAGCGAGCGTCGTGAGACTTGTCGGCCTCCTTTCAGACCAGGCGAGTGCCGCTCGCAGAGGGCTCCCAGTCACACATCAGTCCGGGGACACCGGGCGCGAGCGGACCCGGTGCATGAGAGACATCGACGAAGGCCTCGGCGACCTCCGTCCGAGGATTCATGCCCAGCCCGAAAGGGTCGTCCGGGTACAGGTCACGGAAGCTGGCGGCATACGCCCTGAGCCAGGTTGTCTCCGCTTCGTTCAATGGCGGAGTGATGGTGAACCACCCCATGTAGTCGCTCTGGTATCCCATGGTGAGCCTCCTCAGATCAGCCCCCAGACAACCAGATTCCCGCGCATGGCTTCACGGTCATGCACAGGGAGACGCCCCTGTGGAGACCGCAACGTCGTGAGGTTGAGATCTGGCACGGTCACGACATGAATCGCAAACGACACGAGCTCTCACACCTGGTCGAGCCCGGCCGGGTCCTCGCCGACATGGACGCGATCACTCCTTTCCGGCTGGACACCACGGTCATCGGCGTGGTTCACCTCGAGACACAGGAGGTGGAAGGAGCGCGGGTCATCCACCGAGGGACGCGTTCGCCCGACCATCTCTTCGACAATGGGTCGGAGATGGTGCGGAAGGCAGCCGAGGCCATGGGTCCCGAGCGGACCTTCGACCCGGTCGCGAGGTAGCTGGCGGAATCCCGTCGACTGCGCCAGCTGTCAGCTGACGCGAACACCGAAGCGGCACAGCGCCTTAGGGCAGCGGCTCGCGTGCTCGCCGATGTCGGCTTGCCGAATCGCGATGTCGGCGTCGCACTCGGGGTGAGCCGCCAGCGAGTCCACCAATTGCTGCATTGACCTTTTAGAGAGTGGTTGCGTCAGAGGTTCGGCTGCGACGATCTGGATCGCCTCCAATCGGCCATCACGTCGGAGTGGGGATCGATGCTGGCGCCTAGCCCACATGGCAAGCTGCGCACATGGAGGAACGCCTGCTGCAGGTCGGAGAGACCGTCCGGTATGCACGGACCAGTTCATTGGAGGCGCTGTACGAGGGGTACCTGAACTTCCATCATCTGACGCTGTCTCCCCGTGCCTCCGACAAGCGAATCATCCTCGAGAGCGGGATTAACGCTGTCGCGCCCCTGACTGCCATCGACGGAGCCAGGCGTCCAGCGATCGTGATCCGATCCAGCCCTTGGAAGGCCGGAACCGAGGACACCCCTTGGCATGACGAGTTCGATCTGGATCACGGTCACATCAGGTACTTCGGTGATCACAAGGTGACGACCATCGGCCCTGTTGGGTCGACGCGAGGCAATCGAGCTCTCTTGGAGGCCTGGCGCCTGCACACATCGACTTCCTCGGCAGAACGCGCTTCCGCGCCGCCATTGCTGGTGTTCGCCGCGCGGCCTGAGTACGTGGGCGGCCGCAGGATCGAGAAGGGCTACCTCGACTTCGCCGGAGTCTGCGTCATCGAGCGACTGGAGTTCGTCGTTCAGCGAGACCCGCGAACAGGTCGGAGTTTCCCCAATGTTGTTGTCGATCTCGCGGTTCTCAGCCTGGATCAGAACGATGAGGTGGACTGGAACTGGATCAACGATCGTCGCGATCCCAGCCGCACGGCATTGGACTCGCTCAACCGTGCTCCCGATAGCTGGAAAACCTGGGTGAGGCGCGGCCGGGTCTCGATCCCCAGCCTTCGTCGACGCGTGATGAGCAGCCGCGTTCTCTCGAGAGCCGATCAACTCCCAGAGCCGGGATCGATCGAGGCTGGTCTCTTGGAGGCGATCTATCACTTCTTCGATGACAAGAAGCACGCCTTCGAACTCCTTGCTTCGCGTGTCGCCGCTTGGGTTCTGGACGCTCAAGGCGGCAACTACTCTGAGCAATGGCTCACCCGGTCGGGAGGTGACGGCGGCATGGACTTCGTTGGGCGACTCGACGTCGGCAAGGGTGCAGGTTCAAGCCCGCTGGTCGTTCTCGGCCAGGCGAAATGCATCAAGCCAGACTCCAGCATCAGCCCTGACCAAGTGGCTCGGCTCGTCGCTCGGCTTCGGCGCGGGTGGGTGGGCGTCTTCGTCACCACAGGAGTGTTTAGCCACCAGGCACAAGTTGAGATCGTGGACGATGCATACCCTGTGGTCCTCGTGTCAGGAGGCCGGCTTGCGAGCACCGTTCGCAGGATCGTGCATGAGTCTTACGATGGGGACGTTCAGTCCCTCCTACGCGAGGTGGCCGACACCTACGAGTCCCATATCACTCATCGACGACCGGAAGAGGCGCTCACTACGGCGTAGGGAGCCCTGATTGCCCCATCGACGACGAAGGCCGGGACCCCGTTGGGTGTCCCGGCCTTCGCGTTCCATGATCAGCTGCAGCCGGAGGTGCTTCCGCAGCCTTCGCAGACGTAGCACGACCCAGCCGGGCGCATCTTCGTGCCGCAGGTCATGCACATCGGCGCGTCCGCAGCCTTCTTGTCGCCGAACTTGGCGAGCAGGTCGGCCGAGGAGTGGATCTCCGAGGAGACCTCACGCGCCGAGGCGGCACCCGCGCCGGAGGTGACCGCTGCCGCGTCGAGCTTCTCGGGGCGCGGCGCCTCCTGCTTCGGCTCGGCCGACTTCTTCGGGGCCTGGGCACCGATGCCAGTCGAGTAGGACTCGATCTCGTCCTCGACGGCCTCGGCGTCGGTCTCGTCGACCCTGGACATGTCGTAGGAACCGGTCTCGAGCTGGTGGGCGCGCTCGTCGGCGGTGTGGATGCCGTAGAACGAGCGGGTCTCGAAGTCGAGGTGGTCCAGGGCGAGGCGACGGAAAACGTAGTCCATGAGGGACTGGGCCATCCGCACGTCCGGGTCGTCGGTCATGCCGGCCGGCTCGAAGCGCATGTTCGTGAACTTCTCGACGAAGGTCTCCAGCGGCACGCCGTACTGCAGCGCGACCGACGTGACGATCGAGAAGGCATCCATGACACCGGCGAGCGTGGAGCCCTGCTTCCCGAACTTCAGGAAGACCTCACCGAGGCGACCGTCGTCGTAGGTGCCGGCCGTGAGGTAGCCCTCGGCGCCGCCGACCTGGAAGGACGTGGTCTGCGAGGTGCGGCGCTTCGGCAGGCGCTCACGCGTCGGGCGGTAGACGACCTTCTCGACGACCTTGGCCTCGGCCGCCGCGCCCGCGCCAGCAGCCTTGCCGGCCGCCGCGTCCTTGGCCGTCGAGCCACCGTCGGAGAGCGGCTGGCCGACCTTGCAGTTGTCGCGATAGACCGCGAGCGCCTTGAGGCCGAGCTTCCAGCCCTGGACGTAGACGTCCTCGATCTCCTCGACCGTGGCCGTCTCCGGCAGGTTGACCGTCTTGGAGATGGCCCCGGAGAGGAACGGCTGCGTCGCCGCCATCATCCGCACGTGACCCATCGGGGAGATGGCGCGCGCACCCATGGCGGTGTCGAAGACCTCGTAGTGCTCGGTCTTCAGGCCCGGGGCGTCGATGACGTGACCCTTGTCAGCGATGTACTCGACGATCGCCTCGATGGTCTCCTGGGTGTAGCCGAGCTTCTTCAGCGCGCGCGGGATCGTCAGGTTGACGATCTGCATCGAGCCGCCGCCGACGAGCTTCTTGAACTTCACCAGCGAGAAGTCCGGCTCGATGCCCGTGGTGTCGCAGTCCATCATGAAGCCGATGGTCCCGGTCGGGGCCAGCACCGACGCCTGGGCGTTGCGGTAGCCGTTCTTCTCACCGAGCTTGACGACCTCGTCCCACGCCTTGGTGGCGGCGCGGTGGATGTCCTTGTCCATGACACCGAGGGTGCGGACCGCGTCGTTGGCAGCGGCGTGCTTGCGCATGACCCGCTTGTGGGCGTCCGCGTTCCGGGCGTACCCGGCATACGGGCCGACGACCCCGGCCAGCTCGGCGGACCGCTTGTAGGCAGCACCGGTGAGCAGCGAGGTGATGGCCGCAGCGAGCGCCCGCCCACCGTCGGAGTCGTAGCCGTGACCGGTCGCCATGAGCAGCGCGCCGAGGTTGGCGTAGCCAATGCCCAGCTGGCGGTAGTCACGCGTCGTGACACCGATCGCCTCGGTCGGGAAGTCCGCGAAGCAGATCGAGATGTCCATCGCCGTGATGACGAGCTCGGCGACCTGCTGGAACTTCGCGGCGTCGAAGGTGTCGTCGTCCTTGAGGAACTTGAGCAGGTTCAGCGAGGCCAGGTTGCACGAGGAGTTGTCGAGCGACATGTACTCCGAGCACGGGTTGGAGGCGGTGATCCGGCCGGTCTCGGGGTTGGTGTGCCAGTCGTTGATCGTGTCGTCGTACTGAATGCCCGGGTCGGCGCACTCCCACGCGGCGGTCGCGATCTTGCCCATGAGCTCACGCGCGTCGATGGTCTCGATGACCGAGCCGTCCTTGCGCGAGCGAAGGCCGAACTCCTTGCCCTCCTCGACCGCACGCATGAACTCGTCGTTGACACGGACCGAGTTGTTGGCGTTCTGGTACTGCACGGACACGATGTCCTTGCCGCCCAGGTCCATGTCGAAGCCGGCGTCACGCAGCGCGCGGATCTTGTCCTCCTCGCGCGCCTTGGTCTCGACGAACTCGACGATGTCGGGGTGGTCGACATCGAGGACGACCATCTTGGCCGCACGACGGGTCGCACCACCGGACTTGATCGTGCCCGCGGACGCGTCGGCGCCACGCATGAAGGACACCGGCCCGCTCGCCGTGCCGCCGCTGCTCAGCAGCTCCTTGGAGGAGCGGATGCGCGAGAGGTTGAGGCCGGCACCGGAGCCGCCCTTGAAGATGAACCCCTCTTCCTTGTACCAGTTCAGGATCGAGTCCATCGAGTCGTCGACCGACAGGATGAAGCAGGCGCTGACCTGCTGCGGCGACTTCGTGCCGACGTTGAACCACACGGGCGAGTTGAAGCTGAACACCTGGTGCAGCAGGGCATAGGTCAGCTCGTGCTCGAAGATCTCCGCGTCCTCGTCGGTCGCGAAGTAGCCGTGCTCCTTGCCGGCCTTGACATACGTCAGGACGACACGGTCGATCAGCTGCTTGAGGCCGGACTCACGCTCGGGTGTGCCGACCGCGCCACGGAAGTACTTGGTCGTGACGATCGTGCTCGCGTTGACGCTCCAGAAGTCGGGGAACTCGACACCGCGCTGCTCGAAGATCGTCTCGCCGGTCTTCCAGTTCTGCTGGACGACGTCGCGCTTCTCCCACGTCACCTCGTCGTAGGGGTGGACACCGGGGGTGGTGTAGATCCGCTCGATCTTCACACCTGCACTCCCCTTCGTCCCGTTCTTGCGGGCACCTGCACGTGCGCCGACGGTCTCGGTCATGTCCTACTCCTCTTTCGGTGTGTAACTTGCGTCAGTTCTATCGGTGACCACTGACAGTCGGTCTGTGGCCGGGTCATGCGTTGGCGTATGCCGCGCGCTCACCCCTGAGGTGCGCCCGCGGCATACGCGGTGGTCAGGTGCGGGGTGTGGGCTCTTCGGCCGTGGCAGGCCGCTCGGCCCGCAGCAGCGTGATCGCGGCCTCGAAGTCCTCGAGGCTGGTGAACGCCTGGTAGACGCTCGCGAACCGGAGGTAGGCGACCTCGTCGAGCTCGCGCAGCGGCTCCAGGACGGCCAAGCCGACCTCGTGGGCGTCGACCTCGGCCTGTCCGAGCCCTCGGATCGTCTCCTCGACCCGCTGGGCCAGCAGGGCCAGGTCGTCCTCGGTGACCGGCCGACCTTGACAGGCCTTGCGGACGCCGACGAGGACCTTCGCGCGGCTGAACGGCTCGGTCGCGCCGGACCGCTTGACCACACTGAGCGCGGCGGTCTCGACGGTCGTGAACCGCTTCCCGCACTCGGGGCACTGACGACGCCGGCGGATGCTCGAACCGTCGTCGGTGGCGCGGGAGTCCATGACCCGTGAGTCGGTGTGGCGGCAGAACGGGCAGTGCATGGTTCGCGCCTCCTTGTGGACGGATCGGTGGATTCCCTGTGCTCATCAGTGTCAACAACTTGTGCAGAACGTTGCTTCCATGTGCACAACATGTGGGCGAACTACAACGGTGTAACCACTAGATATAGTGCAATCATGCGCGACTGCGAGGTGGGACGCAAGCCCTGGGCGCGACGACTTTCGGCGGGCCACGTTTGCGCAGGTCAGAGCCTCTTTCCAACTTTCCGCATGGGCGCGTCGGCATGTCACAGGCGGGTCTGGACACAACTTCTGGTGCTCCTGGGACGGACGAGGCACCACAACTGGTGGTGCTGGCACAGTTGGGGCCACGACCCGTTGGGAGACGCACCCGCTGACGCCGGCCCGTCTCGACGACTCTGCCGCGGTGGCCAATCCGAAGGCGATGTTCGACGCGGCCGGTTTCGAGGTCATCGGGACGACGAAGGCGGTGGCGTCGGGCATGCCCCGACTCGTCATGCGCCACACGTTCTGACCGCGGTGTCCACGGCGCGCCGGACTCACGACACGCCGGACACACCAGCCTCCACGACCACTCGCGGCACGCACGCCACCCTTGTCCCATGGCGATCGCCCCAGCTTGGGACCACAGTGCTCCCCCACTGCCTCGCTTCGCGCTGCCCGGTCGGTCGCGCGCACTCCCGACCTATGCACCTGGCCGTCACCGCGACGGTCGCGGGTCATGGTTCAACTCACTGATGAAGGCGCTCCTGCCGGGACGTCGGCACGTCGCCCGGCACACAGTCGGCTACGTCACCAACCAGCATTACGCCGGCCGCCACCGCGGCTGATCCCTGACAGGCTGGGCCCGTGCCCCGCCCCGTGCCGCTCGCTGGTGTCCATCGACGCCGACTGGCCACCCAACGACTCACCGCGGCACCAATGCGCGGCGCCACCGACGTGGTGCGCCACCTCCTCGCCGTCCAATCACAGGACGCTCCCCTCGCCGCGTGGTCCCTCGCCATGCGCTCCCGCTCCGAGTCGTATGCCGCGGTGCTGGCCGAGCAGGCCGGCCTCGGCTTCGTCCGCACGCACGTGCTGCGCCCGACCTGGCATCACGTCGCGGCCGAGGATCTGCGGTGGCTGCAGGCCCTGACCGGCCCGCGGATCGAGTCGGGTCAGGCGGCGCGCCACCGAGCCCTCGGTCTGGACACGGCCGCCAAGGATCGTGCGCTGACAACTCTCGGTGAGCTCCTCGGAGGCCGAAATGCGCTCACCCGCAGGGAGATCCAGGCCGAGTTCGCGGCCCGCGGGCTGCCCCACGGCGGGGAGCAGATGGGGCATCAACTCGCCACGGCCGAAGTGCGCGCCGTCATCTGCGGCGGTCCGCCGCGCGGCACCGAGCACACCTACCTGCTCGTCGACGAGGTCATCGCGCACACGCCCGACGACGACCTGCCCACGCGCGACCGGCCGGGCGCCATCCGGCGGATCGTGCACCGATTCCTCAGTGGCCACGGCCCCGGTGACGAACGAGACCTGCTGCGGTGGGCCAACATTCCCCTCACCGAGTCGCGAGTTGCCATCGCCGAGCTCGTCGAGGAGGGCGTCCTGGAGAGCCTCACTGTCCGCGACGAGGCCGGTGAGGAGTTCATCCTCCACGCCGACCCGACGGTGCGGCCGCGGACCACGCGCGAGCACGCGGCATACCTGCTGCCGACCTTCGACGAGGTCACGCTCACCTATGCGCGCACCGGCTTCCCGCTCGCCCGCGCCACCTTGGACCGCAGCCGACTGATCGCCGAAGCCGGCGGCGGGACGGTCGTCATCGGGGGTGTCGACGTCGGACTGTGGAAGCGCACCGTCACGGGTCGCAAGGTCTCGGTCACGATCCACCCGGAGCGGCCGCTCACCGAACCCGAGCGCGATGCCGTCGACGAGGCCATTGCGCGGCTGACCGCCTTCCATGAATGAGGGGCGCCACCGTCGCGACGGACGGTGGCGCCCCTGCGCTGCAGAACCGGGTCGAGGAGTTCGGCAGCAGAACTGAGCCGGGTCGAGGGACTCAGTAACTCGGGATGACGATGCTCGCGCCGGCGCTGATGGCGGCGGAGTTGAGGTTGTTGGCGATCTGGAGGCGCTGGACGGCCTCGCGGATGGGCAGGCCGGGCATCTCGCGGGCCGCGATGGCCGAGAGGGTGTCGCCCGAGGCGACGGTGACCGTGGCCAGAGGTGCCGCGGCAGCCGGGGCGGCGAAGGCGCGGTTGACGCCGACCACGGCGGCAGTGACGGCCAGGGCCAGGACCACGAGCGTGAGGGCCAGCCGACCCCGACGGGTCAACTGCAGTCCGCCGGTGGCGACCTCATCTCCGGTCGGCACCAGCGTCAGGTGCCGGCGCGGCGTGCTCTCGACGACGCCGACCTCGTCCCAGGTCAGTGCGCTCATGTCTGCCTCCTGCTGATCCTTCCGGGCCCGAACCCGAAACTGTGTTCGATAGAACGTCTGTACGATGTCTAGCACGAGTGTTCGAGAAACTGCAAGACACGCTCGTACATTTGTTTGAAACCTGTGTTCGAACCCCGTAGGGTCCTTCCCACGACGAGAACACTGTCAGGGACCACCGACAGCCCACTGGCACCGGCTCTGACCTGCGGAAACGAGGAGACCATGGCGGGACGCAAGGACACCGGCGGCGAGATCCACGAGCTGCCCGACCGCGACACCGGCGAGGGCCTGACCAATCGTCAGCGCAAGGTCCTCGAGGTCATCCGCAACAGCGTCGACCGCCGTGGTTACCCGCCGAGCATGCGCGAGATCGGTGAGGCCGTCGGGCTCACCTCACCCAGCTCGGTGGCCCACCAGCTCGCGTCCCTGGAGCGCAAGGGCTACCTGCGCCGCGACCCGATGCGCCCGCGCGCGATCGAGGTCGTCTCCCCTGATGCGCCCAACGCCCCCGGCTACCGCGGGCACAGCGTGTCCAGCGCCGACCCGGACGCGACGATCGACGAGACGGGCATCCATGACGAGCGCCCGGAGGCCTCCTACGTCCCCGTCGTCGGCCAGATTGCCGCCGGCATCCCGATCACGGCCGACGAGCTGGTCGAGGATGTCTTCCCGCTCCCCAAGCAGATCGTCGGCGAGGGCACCCTCTTCCTGCTCAAGGTCGTCGGGGACTCGATGATCGATGCCGCCATCTGTGACGGCGACTGGGTGGTCGTCCGGCAGCAGCCGACCGCCGACAATGGCGACATCGTCGCGGCGATGCTCGACAACGAGGCGACGGTGAAGACCTTCAAGCGCAAGGACGGCAAGGTGTGGCTGCTGCCACACAACGCCGACTTCAGCCCGATCGACGGCGACCACGCGACGATCCTCGGCAAGGTCACCGCGGTTCTGCGCCGAATCTGACCTGCGCCGGATCTGACCTGCGCCGGATCTGACGGATCCGGGCAGTTCAGTCGTCCCGGTCCCCCAGCCAGGCCAGGGCACGCTGGCACGACGCGACCATCTCGTCGGCGGTGCCGCTCTCGGCCCAGAGCTCGTACCACTCGTTGTCCTGGGCCCGGATCGCCCGACGGAGCACACGGCGAGACTTCTCGATGAGCTCCTCGTCGACCTCGAAGGCGTCCGCAGCCAACCAGTGCGGGCGCGAGGATTCCTCCACTGCCGCACCGGGATTGACCACGGCGCCAACGGCTGCCGCGGCTGCAACGGCTGCCGACATCTCGGGCGCCTCGATGTAACCGTCAGCGAGGAGCACCTCGTCGAGGGCTGCCACGACCAAGTCGGGACGCCCCTGCGGCGTGGAGTCCTCGAGGTCCCCCATGACGTCGAGCGCGTTGTCGTTGTCGAAGAGTCCAGAACCCCAGGCACCCATGGTGGCGACGCTACTGCAGTGCTGGTGTCACTCAGGGTGGGGGTGCACAATCTGCCCATGCGTCGGCGACCCGTCCCGCGCCGGGTCCGACCGGTCGCCGTGATTTCAGCTCTCGCCCTGGTCATCGGGCTCGGCGGTCTCACAGTTCTGGCTCCCCCGGCTGCGGCGACAACTGCCGCTGGCGTCACCGAAACCGAGGCAATGGTCCCCGTCGGTGCCGAGCCGGACGGCACGCCGGTCCAGATCGACACGAGCACCTTCGCTCCGGGCACGACGGGGCGTCATCCGGCACTTCTCCTGGCCCACGGTTTCGGTGGGAGCAAGGCCGACCTGGACACGCAAGCCAAGAGGTATGCCGCGCAGGGGTGGGTCGTCGTCACCTACACCGCCCGCGGCTTCGGGGCCTCCGGTGGGCGGATCCACCTCGACGACCCCGCCCTCGAGGTCGCCGACGCCCGCACCCTCGTCGACACCCTCGCTGCACGGGACGACGTCCGACTCGACGCCACCGGCGATCCGCGGGTGGCGGTGGCCGGCGGGTCCTATGGCGGGGCGCTCGCGCTCATGCTCGGTGCCACCGACCCCCGCATCGACGGCATCGTCGCCTCGATCACCTGGAACGACCTGGCCCTGTCCCTCTTCCCCCAGCAGGGGCTCCCGGCCGGGGACGGCCAACCCACCACACCGGCGCGAATTGACCCCACCGATGTCCCGGGGATCTACAAGCAACTCTGGGGTTCCCGCTTCTTCGCCGGGTCGATCGCCGGCAGCCAGGGCACGAGTGCACCCCCGGCCACCTCGACCACCTCGACCACCCCCGCTGATCTGCTCTGCGGGCGCTTCGACCTGAGCCTGTGCCACGGACTGACCGCCGCGGCCGAAACCGGCACCCCGGCATCCGAGCTGCTCGACACCCTGCGCGGTCACGGTCCGAACGCCGTGATCGGTGACCGCATGCCCCCCACCCTGCTCATCCAGGGCCTCACCGACTCCCTCTTCGGGCTCGACCAGGCCGACGCGAATGCCCGCGCCATCGCCGCCACCGGGGCTCCGCTCGCCGTGCGGTGGACCGACGGCGGCCACGACGCACGCTCGGCCACCCAGGCCCAGGACGACGCCGCGGCCGAGGCGTGGCTCGGGCACTACGTGAAGGCCGAGACCAAACCGGCCCACGAGGGTTCCCTGCCGGTCGCCGCCTTCACCTATGCGCTCCCCCAGGCGCGCCGGCAGAGCGCACCGCCCCTGGTGACGCTCCCGGCATACCCGGGATTGGGCGAGGACGACGCCACGTGGTCCACGATCCCGCTCGTCGCCGCCAAGGACTCGAGCCGCATCCTCACCCCGCCCGGCGGCCAACCGGCGTCGACGACCAGCATCCCCGGATTGGCCGCAGCCGGCCTCTCACTGCCGACCTACCAACTGGCGGCCCTGCCCGGGCAGTCGGCCCACGTGGACACGCGCGACGTCCAGCGGATGACCATCGTCGGCTCGCCACGCGTCACCCTGACGATCACGTCGGTCGCGCCCGAGGTGACCCTCTTTGTCTCCCTCTGGCAGGTCCAGGGCAGCGCCGTCAGCCAGCCGCGGCCGCTGGTCGCACCGGTGCGGGCACGGGTCACGCCCGGGGTGCCCACGGAGGTGACGGTTGCCCTCCCCGCCGGCACGTGGACGGTCGAGCAGGGCAGCACGTGGCGGGTGCTGGTGACCAGCACGGACACGGCCTTCGCGGGTTCACGCGACGCGCGAGCGGACGTCATTGCCTTCCCGACCGCCCTCGCCGTGCCCACGGCCGTCGGGACACCGGTTTCGGTTGCCGGGGAGCGGGACACCGAATCCTGGCTGCTCGCCGGCGCCCTCGTCGCGCTGCTCGCGGGGCTCGGTGCGCGCGCCTGGTGGGCCCGACGGCGCCGGGCTCGACTCCCCTTCCGCGAAGACCTCGCCGAGGTGCCGCTCGTCGTCTCGCACCTGGTCAAGACGTATGCCGATGGGCACCGTGCCGTCGATGACGTCTCGTGGCGCGCCGAGCGCGGCCAGGTCGTCGGCCTGCTCGGCCCCAACGGTGCCGGCAAGACGACGACGATGCGCATGATGCTCGGCCTCATCCGGCCCGACTCGGGCACCGTCCACGTCGCCGGACACCCGATCACTCCCGGCGCGCCGATCCTCGGTCGCGTCGGCGCCCTGGTCGAGGGCCCCGGCTTCCTGCCGCATCTGACCGGCCGCGAGAACCTCCAGGCCTTCTGGCGGGCCACCGGACGGCCGGCCGAGGAGGCGGGCTTCGAGGAGGCTCTCGACGTCGCGGCGCTCGGTGGGGCTCTCGACCGGCCGGTCCGCACCTATTCGCACGGGATGAAGCAGCGCCTCGGCATCGCGCAGGCAATGCTGGGCAAGCCGGACGTGCTCTTCCTCGACGAGCCCACCAATGGGCTCGACCCACCGCAGATCGCGGCCATGCGGCCCATCCTCCAGGCGTATGCCGCGACCGGCCGCACCGTCGTCGTCTCCAGTCACCTGCTCGCGGAGGTCGAGATGACCTGCAGCCATGTCGTCGTCATGCACGCCGGTCGGGTCGTCACGGCCGGCCCGGTTGCCGAACTCGTCGCCAGTGAGGACACGACGGTGATCGAGACCGCCTCGGCCCCAATGGAAGGTGCCCTGGCAACGTTGACCGGGGCCCACGGCATACGGTCCGTGGAGGTGATCGACGAAGGTGACCGCGCCAAGATCACGATCGTCGCCGACCGTCCTCGACCCGAGGTCGTCCGCCTCGCGCTCGATGCCGGGCTGGACGTGACGGGCGTCGGGAGCAGGCGCCACCTCGAGGAGGTCTTCCTCGGGGTCATCGCGTCCGCGCAGGAGGTCGGCGGAGCTCAGGACTCCGGGGCCGGCGGCGTCGTCGAGCGGCTGCGACAGGTGCGTGCCCGATGAGTGCCCCCCTGTCGTTTCGTGCCGAGATCGGACGCCAACTCGGTCGTCGGCGCACGGTGTGGATCTTCGGGATCCTGATCGTGCTGCCGCTCCTCTTCGTGGCGGCCTTCTCCCTCGACAGCGGGCCTCGTGACGGCGGTGCCAACGCGGGCACCCGGCCGGTCGATCTCGCGACCGGTGGCGCGGCCAACTTCACCATCTTCGTGCTGCTGGTCAGCGGGGAGCTGTTGCTCTACATCGTCGCGGCCCTCCTCGCCGGCGACCCGGTGCCCGCCGAGGCGTCCTGGTCGTCCCTGCGCTATCTCCTCACGGCCCCGGTGGCTCGCGCGCGGCTGTTGACGAGCAAGCTCGTCGTCGGGTTGCTGTCCTTGGCCGTGGCCGTGGTCGTGCTCGCGGTGTGGGCCCTGCTTGTCGGTTGGATCGCCTATGGGACAGCGGTTTTCACGATTCCCGGGGGCGGGACCATGCCTTGGGGCACCTTCCTGCCCCGGTTGGCCATCGTGTTGCCCTATCTGTTTGTCTCGGTCCTGCCGATTGCAGCCATCGCCTTCTGGGTGGGAGTGCGGACCGACACCCCGCTCGCCGCTGTCGGCGCTGCCCTCATTGCCTACATCGTCGCGGGGATCCTCGACTCGATCGACGCTCTCGGAGACTGGCGCAAGGCGCTGCCCGGGCACTACTCCAGGGCGTGGTTGGACCTGCTCTACAGCAGTGACCCGGACTGGAGCGCGATGCGCCACGGCGTGCTGTGGTCACTGCTCTATGCGGTGCTCTTCGTCGCCATCGGCTTCCGCCGCTTCGACCGCAAGGACGTCCTGTCCTGACGGGAGTCAGGCCGGCTCACTCTCCCACTGCGCGCGGGCTTCGATCACGGCCATGTGCTCGGGGCCGAACCACTCCTCGATCTCCTCACGCGGAGGATCCGGACTCCTCCACCCGGCACCCATCACCGGCGGCGCCTGGCTGCGCTGCAGGGTGCCGGTCGGTGCTCTGGTCACGGTCACTCGATCCGCGGCACCTCGACCGGTCACGGACACTGACCACCCAGGGTCCTCTTTGACCAGGTTGCACCGAGCGCAGAGACCGCTGCCAGTGTGGAAACCCGTGGAGCCACCAGCGGAGTGTGCTGTCACATGGTCGTCATGCCGAACGGGTGCATCGCACCACGGGGTGGCGCAGACGTCATCGCGCAGGCGAATCATGGTCCGAAGCCCCTTCGGGAAGTGCCGTGCCCTGCTCTCCATCGCCACGAGGTCCCGCCCGCTCGGCGTCGTGAAGAGCCGTCTCACCCGAGCATCGACCGCGGGATCGGCGAGGAGGGCTCGGACCTGCCCTGCCGGCAGGTGCCCGTGCCCGGCAACACGGACCGGCTCGTCGACCGATCGCCGCCCGTCCCCCAGCCCGGTCAGGGAACGATCCGTCATCACGAGGTTGATCGTGAGCGGCTGGGGCTCATCGACAGCGCGACCGGACAACCGACGCAGCGCCAGGTCGGCCATCACGGCGCCCCGACCTCGACCATCCGCGCTCTCGGCCTCGTCGGCACCGGAGCACACCCGGTCCGTGTCGCGCGTGAGGGCGGCATACGCACCGACGACCTCGACCATGGGACCCTGCACCGTCAAATAGGCCTGTCCATCCGGCGCCGGCCGCACGCAGACCCCTCGTCCGGCTGCGGCCCTGGCGTTGCGGGCCACCACCGCCGCCGCGTCGAGCTCTGCCGCGAGCCTGCGGCAGGCACCGGCGATCTGTCGCGGGGTCATGGTCTCGAGGGCGATCTGGCCGGGCTCGACCAGGCCGTCGGTGGAGTCCGGGCCGGCGAGGCGCTCGTCGATCTCCTCACGCAACTCACCGGGCAGTCCACTGGTCGCGGACACCATCACGGACGCGGCATACTCCCCAATCCGGCCCTCTTCGAGCGCACGCATCGTGTGGGGCATCTGGTCGGTGAGCACCACGGCCATCCGACCGAAGGCATCCCCACGTGACGGGGACGTGCGCAGCGCGAGACCGACCTGTGAGCCGACGGATCGGCCAGCGGTCTCGGGGCGACCCCCGCGCTGCACGTGCTCGATCCGCTGTGCCGCGTCGAACTCCGCCACGGCGCGCGCCTGCGCCGCCGCCATCGTGCCCTTGGCGGCTTCGATCTGACCGGCGAGAGCGAGTTGCTCCTCGGGCGTGAGAGCCAGCATGTCGACACGTCTCAACCACCCCATGAAGAACGCCACTCCGGCGACAGGGTCCGCCGCCGGGAGGAGGTCTCGAAGCTCGATGGTCATGCCTTGATCGTACATCTGTTCGATTCGCCTCGCAAGCACTTGCGCGACCATTTACATTCTGCCCCAATGCATTTCACGATGAGGGCAGCATTGAAGGGGGCGCTCACAGCCCCGGCGCTCCCAACCCTAGGAATGCACACCGACAGCTTGGTCAGCGTCAGTGCGGCAGCGGGTTCATCCGTTGCCAATAGGAGCAGTCGATCCGCTTCCCGAACTTGTGCCCCAACTCCCGCATCGTCCCCACATGAGTGAAGCCCAGGGACCGATGCAGTGCCTCACTCGCGTCGTTCGGCAGGGCGACGACGCCGACCAGGCTGTGCACACCGGCCTCATCCAGGGCCGCGATCAACGGCTTGTAGAGGGGGCGCGGACGAAAGGGCGCCCGAGGCGGCATACCCCACGAGGATGATCATTGAATCAGCCTCTCCTGCAGCGCTTTCAACGTCTCCCCCAGCGGTGCATCGAGGTGGTGGGTGAGCAGGTCTTCGGCTCGCGTGGGGCCGCGGGTGATCGCCAGGCAAGGTATGCCGCGCGCGGCCGCTCGTCGCACGAACCGGAAGCCGCTCATCACCTGCAGCGACGAGCCGAGGACCAGCAGCGCAGGTGCCGCATCGGTCAGCGCGAAGCAGTGATCGACGCGCTCCTTGGGGACCGAGCCGCCAAAGAAGACGACGTCTGGCTTGACCTTGTCGGAGTCGCAGCGGGGGCAGGTCGGCTGGACGAAGTCGGCGACCAGGTCATCGGCCAGGACGATGTCGCCGTCGGGGCGGATCTGGCTGCTCACCCGCGAGCCATCGGATGCGGCGCCCGTGGCGAGCTCGGCGAAACCCGGGTTGGCGTCCGTCATCAGGGCCTGAAGGAACTCGCGGTCATGCACCGCACCACAATCAAGGCAGATGACATCGCCGAGACTGCCATGCAACTCGGTCACCTCACGGGCGCCTGCGCGCTGGTGCAACCCGTCGACGTTCTGCGTGATGATCGAGCCGAGATGACCCGAGCGCTGGAGCGCGGCGACGCCGCGATGCCCGTCGTTGGGTTCGGCGCCATTGAACCGTGCCCACCCGATGTAGCTGCGAGCCCAATACCGCTGCCGCGCACCGCTGCTGCCGACGAACTCGCTGTGCTCCATCGGAGTCACCCGCCGCTTGCCGTCCGGCCCTCGGTAGTCCGGTATGCCGCTCTCGGTGCTGATTCCCGCGCCCGTCAGCACGAGCGCGCCGGGGTTCCGGAGCAGCACGTCAGCAATGGTGTCGACATCGGCGAACGGCCGGCTCGATTCAGCCAAAGCGGAGGTCATGCGAGAGGTCACCTGACCAAGTATGGGGGTGCACGGCATACCTCCCTCCATTTGTGACAACACACGGACGCTGGTCATTCATAACGTTCAGTTATACTCTCGTCTCATGATCGACACCGCCGGACTGCGCGTCATGCGGGCGATCGCCGACGAAGGCAGCTTCACGGCGGCCGCCCACAAACTCGGCTTCAGCCAGCCCGCCATCTCCCAGATGGTGCGCCGCCTCGAGGAACGCGCGGGCACGGTGCTCGTCGAGCGCATCGGCCGCACGGTCCGTCTGACCGAAGCCGGCGAGGTGCTCGCGCGGCACGCCTCCCCCGTGCTCGCCGCCCTCGATGCCGCCGAGCAGGAGGTCGCCGCGATCGCTGGACTGCGCTCTGGTCGGGTGCGGCTGATGGCCTTCCCGTCGGCGTCGGCAACTCTGGTGCCGAAGGCGCTCTCGCATGTCAAGCGTGAGTACCCCGACGTCTCGATCACCTTCACCGAGGCGGAGCCGCCCGAGTCGTTGTCGGCCCTGCGCGCCGGCACCTGCGACATCGCTGTCGCCTTCACCTATGAAGGTGTCGACCTGGGCCGCGGCGAGGAGGACGTCGAGGGTTTCGAGGTGACGCCCCTCATCGACGACGAGGTGCGCCTCGTCGTCCCCGCTGACCACCCGCTCGCCAGGTCGAAGTCCAAGGTCGCCGACCTGTCGACGCTTGAGGACGAGACCTGGATCGCCGGTTGCCCCCGTTGTCGAGGCCATCTCCTGCAGGTATGCCGCGAGGCCGGGTTCGCACCGCACGTCGCCTTCGAGACCGAGGACTACGTCGCCGTCATGGGGCTGA
>Ga0209607_1001547_pt1 | contig 19219 bp, 15 predicted proteins | sample AD_UKC117_MetaG_FD_184413 | JGI IMG/M metagenome (GOLD analysis project Ga0209607, IMG submission 184413) | Active sludge microbial communities of municipal wastewater-treating anaerobic digesters from Hong Kong - AD_UKC117_MetaG (SPAdes)... | ecosystem: Engineered > Bioreactor > Anaerobic >... | reverse complement strand
AAGTACTTACAGTAAAAAATCGACCTTTCATTTCTTTTTATGCCACCTCTTTGTCAAAATTGACATTGGGGTCTAGCTTTTGTAATTGGTTTTTATAATAATTTATGAGTTTATCTCTTCGGAAATTATTTAAATATTCTTCTCCCAGCTCATTATAACCAACCTTGTTTTTCATGATGAAGTAAGCGGCTATCAGGATCTTATGTCCTACTGCTATCACAGCCCTTTTCTTACCCCTTCTGCCAACAAGGCTTTTGTATTTTGAACTAAGGTAGGTGTTTTTTGTACGAGCAGCTGCCCAAGCCATTTGAACAAGAAATGTACGCAGGAAAGCATTGCCATAGGTAATCCGTCCACTTTTATTCTTGCCTGCACTTTCATTATTGCCAGGACACATGCCTGCCCACGATGCTAAATGTTTATGCGATGCAAACGCTTCCATGTTTGTCCCAATTTCTGCTACAATACATATTGCACCGTCACGGCCTACACCCGGTATGGTTTCCAGCAGTTCAAGAATCTCTTTGTGGTCTTCTGTCTTTTGCATTATTTGTGCATCTATCTTGGCAATCACATTCTCAATATTAGCAATGTGCTCCAGCATGGTTTTCATCATAAACCGGTAATGCTCGTCAAGGTTACCTGTCAGTGCTTCGATGATATCCTGCCGCGAAGCCTTGACCCTTCCATGAACATGATGTAGCAGACGTTCAGGCTTGTAATCACCATCCAATATCTCAGCTATGATTTTCTGACCTGTCACACAAAATACATCTGTTAATACAGAGGATAACTTAATGTTAGCACTCTCCATGAATTTGATAAACCTGTTCTTGGCAGAGGAGATCTCCCCGGTCAACTGGGTTTTTGTGCGTACCAAATCACGAAGATCACGTATCTCTTTGCCGGGTATAAAACTTCCTTTTAACAGACCACTCAGCAGTAATTTTGCCAACCACTTACTGTCCTGTTTATCAGTCTTGTGTCCAGGAACATTTTTTACATGACGGGCATTGACTAAAATAATCATGAAATCATCACCCAGTACGTTAAAAACAGGTTTCCAGTAAACACCTGTACTTTCCATAGCCAGATGGGTAATCCCATGCTGTTTTAACCACTCTCTCAATTTTTTCAAAGAACTTGTAAATGTTCTGAAACTTTTGGTTTCAGTTTTTATACCTTTGCCTTGGATGGTCACAACGATGGTTTCTTTGTGAACATCCATGCCTGCACCACGTTCAACGACCTGGTCGAAAAGAATAAAGTTTTTCTTCATAGCCATCTAGCAATTTTTGGTTTGACAACTCAAAGCTAGATGGCTTTTCTATATATCCATGTCCTTTTGTCTCTGCTCCACTAAAATAAAAACTCAACGGTGGTGAGGCTTTCATTTGTTTAAAATATTACGTTTATAAGATATATGTGACGAAAACGATTTTAGGTCAAAGTTAGTAAAAAAGTTTCTTATGTTCACCTATAGGTTGCCTTTTAAGTTCTCCTGTTTTTTACCAAAGAAGGGGAAAAATCAGGATCACAAAGAGGGTATAGAGGATGTAGAGGGGGAGGTAGCGGGTGACGGCCTTACCGATCCTGGTGTAAGGTTGTTGTCGGAAACAGACCGACCAGAGAACCGGCAGCATCACCAGAAGGTGAATGAATACCACCAGGTTGGAGAGCAGTACGGCCGTCCGGTTGGGGGTAAAGCCTTCTGTCAGGCGGGTGATGATGGCGGCCAGTGCGAGAGAATTGATCAGTAGGGTGACCACGACCAATGACAAGAGCATGTAGAGGTGGATGCGGCTGGTGGCAGAGCGGTCCATTTCCGAGAGGGAAAAGACGATGATGGCCATGACGGCAAACAGGAGGAGGTTGAACATCACGAGGAAATCGCGGTTTTCGGAGAGGCGGACACCCGAAACAAGGATGGCGGGCAGGTAAATTACTGCGGAAATCAGGACCATTGGGGTGAAGATGCGGGCGATGAGGGGCACCACTTTCCCGGTCACGGAAGGAAACTGGCTGATGAGCCAGGCGGCGAGCACCGGGGAGGCTGCGGCCCCGGCGACGGCAATGTTCTGCATGTAGAAGCGGGAAATCTCCATGCCGATGAGGGCAAAGAGGCTAATGGTCATCAGGGAAAGAAAAATTCCGGCGATAAGAATCAGTCCGGTCATGGTCACCAGCTCCCCGTTATAGCGCAGGAATCCGAATACATGCCGGTCATTCCGGAAGCCAAGCCGTGTCCATGCCAGTCCAAAGAGCGCCCAGCAAAGCAAGGGGGCGTGGAGGAAGACCAGTATGGAGGTGTCGGTGAAGGGCCGTGGTAAGAAGTTAAGATAGAGGGCCAAAAGCACTAATGGAAGCAGGATGACCAGGAGGGATTTGGTTTCCGTGATTTTTTCCCTGCAGAGGGTGTACGCGGTAAGTCCGCTGAGAACAATCAGAGCCATGTTGCGCATATAAAACACCTCTCTTTTCATCGCTGGAAACAGGGATGGGAGGAGGACTACTGCCGCTATCCACAGGGCGATGGCAGCCGCCACTTTCCAATCCGGGTGAATCCGCACTTCGGGAGAGGGAAGGCTTTCCGTTTCGAGTCGGAGTTTCCAGAAACGGAGGAGTTCGCTGTCGTTTTCTTCCACCACATGAGGAAAGGCTTCCATAAAGGCGCTCCTGTCTTCGCGAAATAAACGCTCAAGGGCTTCAGGGTCGGGGAGAGAAGAGAGAATTTTCGTCTTCATGAGTCTGAATGTTTTAATTGAAACTTTGGGCTTATTTGACCTGCACCGAAGTGGTATCCACCCCCATGCGGAAAGTTTACAGGTTTTAGTGACACCAATCAAACTCATATCTATCTGAATTATTGCATATTTACGGAATATTTCTTACTTTCGTCCCTTCAAAATGAAAAGTAACATAATATGAAGAAAATCCTGATGATGATGCTGGTTTCCGGGGTGGTCATGGCTGCCTGCACGAACCAGAAAAAAGAAACTGCGACTGATATGGTGAATCCTTTTTTTTCGGAGTATACGACTCCGTTCCAGGTTCCGCCGTTTGATGAGATCAAACTGGAGCATTACATGCCCGCCCTTGATTCGGGGATCGTATTGCAGGAGGCGGAGATTGCCGCCATTGTGAACAATACTGAGGAGCCCACCTTCGAGAACACCATTCTGGCGTATGACCAGTCGGGTGAGCTGATCCGGAAGGTGATGAGCGTGTCGGGGCCGCTGAATTCGGCCATTACGAATCCCGAGCGTCAGGCCCTCGCCCGGGAGATGACCCCGAAGATGACGCGCCACCGCGACAATATCGCCCTGAATCCGGGACTTTTCCAGCGGGTAAAAGCGGTCTATGACAAGCGCGGCGAGCTTGGACTCGATGCCCAGCAATTGAGGCTGGTCGAGAAATTCTACCAGGATTTCGAGCGCAACGGGGCCAACCTGTCGGCCGAAGACCAGGCCAAGCTCCGCACCCTTAATGAGGAACTCTCGAAGTTGCAACTGCAGTTCGGCGAGAACCTGCTGGCCGAGAGCAACAAGAATTTCAGACTGGTGATTGACAATGAAGCCGATCTGGCCGGACTTTCCGAAGATGTGGTGCTCAGGGCGGCCGAACAGGCGAAGAAGGATAGCATGGAAGGCAAATGGGTTTTCACCCTTGACAAGCCCAGCATGCTTCCCTTCCTCCAGTATGCCGAAAACCGCGCCCTTCGCGAGAAACTCTACACGGGCTATTTCATGCGCTGCGACAACGACAACGCTTTCGACAACAAGGAGATCATTAAAAAGCTGGTGCAGCTGCGCCACGAAAAGGGGCAGCTTATGGGCTTTGACAATTTTGCGGAATATGTGATCGATGTGAACATGGCCAAAACACCTGAGGCGGTCTATGATTTCCTGCTGAAGCTCTGGGCGCCGGCCATGAAGATCGCCGCCGCCGACCGCGATGCCATGCAACAGATCATCGACAGCGAAGGGGGCGATTTCAAACTGGCTCCCTGGGACTGGTGGTATTACAGCGAGAAACTGCGGAAGCAGAAGTTCAACCTCGACGAAGGCCAGATCAAGCCTTACTTCACCCTCGATAATGCCGTGGACGGGATTTTCTACACCGCCAACAAGTTGTACGGGATTACTTTCGAGAAGCGGGATGACCTGCCCACCTACCATGAGGAGGCGGTGGCTTATGAAGTGAAGGAAGCCGACGGCCGTCACGTGGGGGTGTTGTTCATGGATTTCCATCCGCGTGACGGAAAGAGGGTGGGGGCCTGGTGTACCGGTTTCCGTTCCTCGGGCTACAAGAATGGCGAGCATATCTATCCCATCGTGTCGATGGTAATGAATTTCACCCGTCCCGCCGGGGATACCCCTGCGTTGCTGAGTTTCGATGAAGTGTCGACGCTCTTCCATGAGTTCGGGCACGCCCTGCACAGTCTGTTTGCCGACGAGCCCTATAACCGCACGAGCCGGTCGGTACCGCGTGACTTCGTGGAACTTCCCAGCCAGATCATGGAGAACTGGGCTGCCGAGCCTGCCGTGATGAAGGAGTATGCCAAACATTACCAGACGGGCGAGGCGATTCCCGACTCCCTGATTGCCAGGCTGGAAGCCGCCGGCACCTTTGACCAGGGCTTCATCACGGGCGAATACATCGCCGCCTCGCTGCTCGACATGGACTACCATACCGTGGAGAACCCCGTGATTGACGACGTACGCGCCTTCGAGAAACAGTCGATGGAGAAATACGGGCTGATCCCCGAGATCCTGCCCCGCTACCGGAGCACCTATTTCTCGCACACCTTCACCGGGGGGTATACGGCCGGCTATTATGTCTACCTGTGGGCCGCGGTGCTCGATACCGACGCCTTCGAAGCTTTCAGGGAGACCGGTGACCTCTTCAATCAGGACGTGGCCGCCCGCTTCAGAACCCTTCTGGCCAAGTCGGGTTCCGACGAGGGAATGAACATCTACCGCCAGTTCCGCGGAAAAGACCCCTCCATCGAGCCGCTGCTGCGAAAAAGGGGACTGAAATAGAGTCAGGAATCAGGAATCTGGAATCTTGAATGAAGGAATCTTAAGTCTTAAATCTTAAGTCTTAAATGAAGGAATCTTAAGTCTTGAATAGGGGAGTCTGGAATCTTGCGTATCCTGACTGAGTATTCTACTTTGATGCGAGCTTTTCCGGGAGGGATCGCCGGCAGTCTGACTGCTGTCCCTAGTTTCGCTGGTCATAAACAATGGAGGTCACATGGGGCATTAAGTCCTTTGTGACCTCTTCTTTTCTGGTATTTCGAACATGATGGGCCGGAAATTGTTAGTTTTGTGGAAACATCTCAGCATGCAAATTTCAAAACTGCATTCAGGAGCAAAAGAAGACCTGGGACTTATTCTTTCTATTGATGAGGGAATTGAATCAGGAACAGTAACTGAAGAAGAGGCGGCGGAATTTATCAGGAAGTTTACGAACCCTGACAAGCATGTTGCATGTGATCAACCTGAATCCAAGCAGTAATTTGAATCTTCTGATGGTCTTCGATAGGACACCACGACTCCGCTTTTTCCTGGTCAACCTGCTCAAGGGGCTGGTGTGGCTCTCGCTTATCGCTGGGGCATATATCCTTTTTATGGAACTGGTATACAAGGACAATCCCGAGTACTGGATCGACAAGTTCTATTCTAAGCCCGGACAGATTTACGGGTTGTATTTTTTCTCTGAGTTTTTCTTCGGGTTGCTTCCTCCGGAACTTTTTATGGTGTGGGCGCTGCATAAAGGAAGCCTGCTGATGTACGGACTAAATGTGCTCTTCTTTGCCCTGGTCTCAATGGGGGCGGGTGTAATCGCCTTTTTCCTGGGCAAATATCTGAACAGGGCGTTGTATTGGCGTTTCTTTCAGCGCAAATTCTTTGTGAAGCTGATGCCCATGGTGCGCAAGTGGGGCCTTTTTCTGATCGTAGTGGCCGCCGCCACGCCCCTTCCCTGGTCGGGCACCTGCCTGGTGGTGGGCGCCTCAGGATACCCTGTCAAAGGCTTTCTGCTGGCCGCCCTCACCCGTCTGGCCCGCTTCGCCGTTTATGGCTACATCATCTTCCAAACGCACCAGTTCTAGAAGATCAGAAGATTAGAATGTCAGAAGATCAGAATGACAGAAAAGTCTTAAATCTTGAGTCTTAAATGGTTGTTGAGAATGAAGATTCCTGAACAACTTTGGTTTGGAATTGTTTTGTGTGGGTAATGTCAATGTAAAATGGAAAACTTGTTCAGGCAATTTTGGGTTGCCGTTATGTTAGTTATAATAGTTAGCGGAATAAAAGCGATGGAAGAGAAAAATGATCATGTACTGATGAACAGTTCAGGGGAAGGTAAATATGAGAAGGCCACTTTGGGGGGAGGATGTTTCTGGTGTACCGAGGCGGTGTTCAAGGAGGTGAAGGGTGTTGTGGAGGTCCAGCCGGGCTATAGTGGCGGGCATGTGAAGAACCCGGCTTACCGGGAGGTGACTACGGGCCGCACAGGCCACGCTGAGGTGATTCAGATTACCTTCGATCCTGTGGTCGTGTCCTTCGAAAAACTCCTGGAGTATTTCTTTGCCACCCACGATCCCACCACGCTGAACCGGCAGGGGGCCGACGTGGGCACCCAATACCGTTCCGCCATTTTCTACCACTCTCCGGAACAGAAGCTGGCCGCTGAAAAGGTGATCCTGCAACTGGAGAATGAACGGGTGTATGACCGTCCGGTCGTCACCGAGGTAACCCCATTCACGGCGTTTTACATGGCTGAGGATTACCACAAGGACTATTTTGAGCGCAATGGCGGACAGCCCTACTGCAGACTGGTGGTGGCCCCAAAAGTCGACAAGATCAGGAAAATACTCAAAGAACAGTGAAATGACAGAAAAGGCTTAAATCTTAAATCTTAAGTCTTAAGTCTTAAGTTCAGAATATCAGAATATTAGAATATCAGAATGTCAGCATATCAGAAGATTAAAATATTAGAGAATCAGAAATACTAAAAGAACGATGAGAATCAGGACAGTCCTATTATTGCTGCTGATGGTGACCTGCGGGACGGTGGCCGGGCAGAGTTCACTGCGGGAGTTTACGATGACCGAAGGGGATACCACCTACACGATGAAGCGGTATGTGTTCATGCTGCTGGTGGCCGGTGAAAACACAAAACAGGATTCCCTGACGGCGGTTAACCTTCAGAAGGGGCATATGGCGCATATCAACATGATGGCGGAGAGCGGGAAGCTGGTGGTTGCCGGTCCTTTCGAAGAAGGAGGTCAGTACCGGGGATTGCTGGTTTTTGATGTGGACACCAAAGAGGAGGCCATCGGGATAGAGGCGGAGGACCCGGCCGTGAAGGCAGGCCGCTTAAAGATGGAGACCTTTTACTGGTGGGCCGCCAAAGGCACCAAACTCCCTTAAGGGACTGAGGGACTTTCTCATTCCAGACTTAGGACTCAAGATTCCTGCATTCAGGACTCAAGATTCCCGCATTCCAGACTCCGGATTCTGACATTCCAGACTCCGGATTCTGACATTCCAGACTCCGGATTCTGACATTCCAGACTCCGGATTCTGACATTCCAGACTCAAGACTCCCACATTCAAGACTCAGGATTCCAACATTCAGGATTCCTGCATTCAAGATTCCAGATTCCCGCATTCAAGATTCCAGACTCAGGACTCAGGATTCCCCGTGAGGGTATTGAAGAAGTCTTCCACGATGGCATCGCGGTTGAACTGGTCCCAGATGAGGATGGTGCGGGCGTTGTCGGGGAAGATGGTCCAGGCGTTGTTTTCATAATAAGGGGCGGGGATTTCCCTGCTGACCGCCCATGCGGGGTTTTTGACGATGGCCACGGCGGCCATGTCGAAGAGGGCGCGGCTTTCTTCGGGGCCGTGGAGTTCGCTGTGTTCAAAGAGGCTGATAGAGTATTCCCCGAAATTAAAGTATTCCCCGCCATCGCGGCCTGTGATGGAAGCCTTGAGGCGGTCGGCCCAGCCTGACATTTTCTCGTGTATTTCCGCCCGGGAGATCCTGACTGCATCGGTCCCGTCGCCCTTACCATAGCGCACCAGCACCATTTCGAAGGGCACGTCGGTGGAAAGGATAAAGTTCATGGCTTCGATGTCGTTCTCCAGGTTATACTCGCCCGGGTCGGGGTAGTTGGAACCCAACCATACCAGACGGATATTCCGGCTGATCTCCGGGGCTTTCTCAAGGGCCAGGGCGATGTTGGTGAGTTTTCCGACGGCAATGACAACCAGTTTCTCCTCTCCGGAAGCATTGGCCCTTTCAATGATATACTCCACGGCGTCGATGCCGTCATAATACTCCTCTCCGAGGTGTTCACGGATTTCATCAAAGGAGCGGTCGGCGCCCTTCAGCAGGGGGCAGACACCCAGTTTACCCACCAGGCGCATGACCCGCTTGGCTTCGGCATACTGCTCTTCGATGCCTCCCCCGCTGTGGGTGGCATTCACGGTGACCGCCTCCACCTCAAAGATATCGTCGTTTTGCAGCAGGTAAGCCAGGGCATGCTGATCATCGAGTTCATTGTTGGTATCGGTGTCGAAGAGTACCCTGATCTTCCCCTCCGGTTGCGGGGCACATCCCCAAAGAATCATCAGCAGCAGAACGAGGGCAGGAAATTTACGACAGCACGCAGAGTTCATAGTCCATGAATTTTAACAGGGACAAATCTAATGAATCTTGTTTCACTGTCTGAAACTTTTTCCTTACTTTTGGAATATGCGGTTAAGTACAACAGAGATAAAAGCCATCAAAGAAGTTTGCCGGCAAGTTTTTGGGGAACACTCCACCGTAAGTTTATTTGGTTCCCGCACCGATGATAATTTGCGAGGAGGTGATATTGATATTTTTATCCGCTGCAACAGAAAAGCTTCCAAAGCCGAACTTTACAACATGAAGATTATTTTTCTGGTCGAATTGAAGAAACGTATCGGTGACCAGAAGATCGATGTCATCATTGCTGAGCTGCATAATGATCGTATATGGCAATCAATAAAACATTCGTGTATTGTCTTATGACGAATAATGAAAAAATAACCAGTGAGCGACTCTCGGTATCCATTGAGAAATGTAAGATCCACATGAAAAGGCTTAATTATGCCCTTTCAAAAGCAGGACATCTGTTTCCGTTAACTGAGGAAGGATATGCTGTCATCAATGATGAGATGACCGGGTATATCGATCAGATGATTTTCCGCTACACCAAATTGCAGGATGAGTTGGGCAACAACACTTTCAGACTTCTGCTCGAGTATTTGCGCGAAGACATTGCCAACAAACCTTTCAGGGATATATTAAACATTCTGGAAAGGTTGCAAATTATTGATTCATCTGATGTATGGATCTATCAACGTGAACTGCGGAATGACCTGGCACACGAATATCCCATGATGGTGGCTGAGACAGTCCTCAAACTGAATCAACTATATAAGCAGTTGCCTGTCATGGAGAATATTTTATCCACAGTTATAAGTAAGGTTAAAGGAGCGGCAAGGGACGATTGAAAAAGAGAAGATGAAGAGTTTACAGGTTAATCTGATAGAGGCCGGGGACCAGGTCACGCTGCAGGGGGCTTCCCTTTTGCTCGACAACCTGGCGGGGTTGAACAAGCTGGAACATGCCAACTGGGAGGCGTATCCTTACAAGCCGAGGGTAGAGTTCAGGATAGGACATGTGGACAAGATGATCCTGCTCAAGTTCATGGTGGAGGAGAAGGCGGTGCGGGCCGAGGAAACGCGCATCAACGGAGAGGTGTATAAGGACAGTTGCGTCGAGTTTTTTCTGAGCGTTGACGGGCAGAACTACTATAATTTCGAGTTCAGTTGCATCGGGACGCCGCACGTGGCGTGGGGAGCAGGGCGGCAGGGCCGTCAGCACCTGCCTGTGGAGATGGTCCGGCGCATCGGGGTGAAAAGCTCTCTGGGCACCGCCTCCTTCGGGGTGAAGGAGGGGGATTTCAGGTGGAACCTGGTGGCGCTCATTCCGGCGGATTGTCTGATCCATGACCCCGGACTGACTTTCTCGGGGCTGTCGGCGACGGCCAATTTCTACAAATGCGGCGATGCCCTTCCGGAACCCCATTTCGTCACCTGGAATCCCGTGGGCACCCCTCAGCCCGACTACCATCGTCCCGAGTTCTTCGGTAAGATAGATTTTGAGTAACAGTATAACCATCGTTCCGAACACACTAGCAAAACAGACATCGGGTGATAGGATAACCACCATCCGGAATACTTCGGTAAGACAGATTTTGAGTGATCAGACTGAGTTTTTACAGAAGAAATGCCACTGGACGGGGGCAGGCGGCTGAAAAGACGCTTCAGGGAATGCCAGATCAGGTAAGATTCCGGAGAAATTGTAAAAGTGAACTGACAAGTGCAGGAAGTGTGACCGTTAAGGTGCCATTTTGGTAGATCGATATGGGGCCGGTGAGACAATGAATGCGGTGAAGAAGCAGGTTGCAGGATGAAGCGTGGGGGAGTAACGGGTGGTTTCCCAACGCTACAGCCATGGGTGAACAATGGGTGCATTAATTTCTATCTTTGTTCCTCACCGGCGGCCGGGTGGCCGGCGGAATAAACCCAACTGAACGATGAGCGTGGAAGTACGGGAAGTCGCGACCAGGGCCGATTTCAACCATTTCCTTTATCTTCCGGAGAAGATCCACCGGGGGCATGCCAACTGGGTGCACCCCATTTATTTAGATGACCGGGACTACTTCAACCCGAAAAAAAACAAGTCGTTTGCCTATTGCGACACGATCAGGCTGCTGGCGTGGCGAGACGGGCAGCCGGTGGGCCGGGTGATGGGGATCATTCATCATCCGTACAACGCGCAGCACGGGGAGAAGGACGTGCGGTTTTCATGGCTCGAGACGTGGAACGACCCGGAGGTGTTTGCCGCCCTGATGGGGTTCCTGGAGGAATGGGGTCGCGGGAAGGGGATGACCCACATCGTGGGGCCGCTGGGGTTTTCCGACAAGGATCCGCAGGGTTTCCTCACGGAAGGGTTTGACGAGCCGGTGGTGCTGGCCTCGAACTGTAACTTTCCCTGGATGGTTGCGCTGACGGAGGCGTATGGCTTCGTGCCCCGGACGCGGCTGGTGGTGTACAGGATTCCCGTTCCGGAGGTGCTGCCGCCCATCATCGCCCGCATTGAGGAGCGTTTCCGGCAGCGTGACAGCGGGTTGCAGGTGCTGGAATTTTCATCCCGCCGGAAGGTACGGCCTTATATTCACAAGGTGCTCCACCTGGTGAACCTCACCTTCACCGAGATCTACGGTTTCTGGCCCTACCGGGAGGATGAGATGGACGACTTCGCCAACCGGTTCCTCTACCTGATCGACTCCCGGTACATCAAGGTGATTGTCAACCGGGAGGAGGAGGCCGTGGCTTTCATCGTGGGAATGGACGACATGAGCGAGGGAATCCGCAGGGCCCGGGGGCGGTTGCTGCCCTTCGGGTGGGTTCATCTGTTGCTGGCGGCGCGCCGCAGCCGGCAGCTCAACCTGATGCTGGGGGCCATCCATCCCGACTACCAGGGACGGGGCCTCGACATGCTCATGGGAGCCCGGATGCTCGAATCGGCACGGACGACGGGCAAGACGGTGATGGACTCGCACCTCGAGCTCGAGAGCAACACCAAGGTGAGGGCCGAAATGGAACGCATGGGCGGCAAAGTCTACAAGCGGTTCACCATCTTCGCAAAGGGGTTGTAAAGCTTTAATCAATAGAGAAATTTTAATCACCAGAGCTTTAATCCTGCTAAATAAGGTGTTATGGGGTATTTGTATGTATTGTTAGTTAATGGTCTCCCAATTCATCGAAATATTCTCTTATATTTTTGAACACCTAACATATTCAATGGATTGATATCTTTGAGTGGTTGTGCATTGTATCTGGGTCAACTTGATTTTTCTAACTTATTTATCAAAAGGAAAATACTATAGATTTATTCAATTTTTTAGTATTTTCTTTTACATTTGTTCCTTTGAAAAGCTCTATGGATAAAAATCATTGAAATGAGTGTTTTAGTCTTTGGTTTGGGGACTAAATTTTCATCTAAACATTTTTACATTTTGGGATTTATATGGGTGTCTTATGCAAAGATATCCTATCCTAAGTCTTTCCATCTAACCATTTTTAATAGGAATAATAACTTATGGGACATTCTGTGTCCTTTTCAGATAGTTTATTGTAAATTAATTGATTGCGAATTCCCAATAACCAACCTGACATGAAAAGAAATTTACGATCTCTGTTTTATCTTTTATTTTTCTCACTTTTTTTCCAACATGTAGTTGCCCAGATTCCTGAGTGGAATGATCCCAACAGCCTGCCGATCTGGATGACTCAGGAGGAGGAAGGCCGCAAGGATGAGATTGGCCGGAATTTCCTGAAATCGGCCGCCCTGACCGGGGAAGTCCGCAATGTGGCGGAATTTGAACGTATGGAGGGGGTGCTGGTGCGCTATCCGCTTGGACTGCCCACCAGTTTCATCGCTGCCATGTCGAAGCACACGGTGGTCTACACCCTGGTCAGCAGCACCACCAACGAGAATAGCGCCCGCAGCGCCTACCAGAGCGCCGGAGCCACCCTGACCAACTGCAAGTTCATCAGGGCCGCCACCGATTCTTACTGGACACGCGACTATGGCCCCTGGTACGTGATGAACGAGAGCAACCAGATGTGCATCGTCGACTTCCCTTATGACCGTCCGCGCGCCAATGACGACGCCGTGAACGGAATCGTCGGTACTTACCTGAACATTCCGGTCTACAACATGCCGGTGGTCCATACCGGGGGGAACTACATGACCGACGGATGGGGGATCAGCGCCTCGACCGACCTGGTGTACGAGGAAAACAGCAACGATGTGGCCTGGGTGAACCAGCAGATGAACGCCTACCTGGGGGTGGACACCTACCATGTGACCATCGACCCTCTGGGCGATTACATCAAGCACATCGACTGCTGGGGCAAGTTCCTCGATGTTGACAAGGTGCTGATCACCCAGGTGCCCACCACCAATGCCAATTATTCGAAGTATGAACAGGTGGCCAGCTATTTTGCCAGCCAGACCAGCGCCTACGGGACGCCCTACCAGGTGTTCAGGGTTTACTCCCCCAGCGGTCAGCCCTATACCAATTCGCTGATCGTCAACGACAGGGTGTACGTCCCCATCAAGAGTTCACCAGCCTCGTCGACCGACAATGCGGCGTTGGAAGTGTACCGCCAGGCGATGCCGGGGTACACGGTGACGGGGATTTACTACAGCAGCTGGCAGAGTACCGACGCCCTGCACTGCCGGGCCATGGGGATGGCCGACCGTCAGATGCTCTATATCAAACATCAGCCGCTGACCGGAGTGAAACCCTATCAGCCGGAATACGGCATTACGGCGGAGATCCTGCCCCTGAGCGGACAATCGCTGAAGAGCGACTCGCTGTTCCTGATCTATCAGACCAACGCCCGCAGCTGGGACACCCTTCAGCTGGTGAATACGGGGGGCACGCAATACGGGGCGATGCTTCCGGTGAACCCCGGAGAAACGCAGGTCTCCTATTATCTCTATGCCGTCGACCATGCCGGGAAGCGGGAAAACCATCCCCTGATCGGCCGGCCCGATCCCCATATATTTAATGTCATTATTCCATCAGTGTTCGTGGACTTTTCTGCCAGTGCGACCTCAGCTACCATTGGCGAAAATATAACCTTTACAGATCAATCCACTGGGAGTTCACTGACCAGTTGGATCTGGAATTTTGGTGAGGGGGCTGTACCAGCCACTGCGGAGGGGCGTGGTCCTCATAATGTTGTTTACTCGCAAGGAGGAATGAAAACCGTAGTTCTGACTGTAAACGGAGAATATACTAAAACAAAGACAGATTTCATCGAGATTAATGATTATGCTATCTATTCAGCATCGGCTACATTTTCCGGAGGTGATTTGCCTACAGACAGTTATTTCACTGATGTAACTTCTTCCTCTTCCTGCCCTGGGGTCCTTTCTGTTTATATTCCTTCTGGGGCGATAATCACGGGAGTGGATGTATCCTATAGCATGACTGCTCAATATTATGGTTATATGGCTGATCAGCGTTCCCAATTAAGATGTACTTCTTCTGGAGGATTGGCCGAACCTGTTCTGGTGGTGGGAGCTGGAAATGCTCCGGGGACTTACACCTATCTCAGAAAGAACCTGGACATTGCCAATGGAGTGAAGGGAGGAGGTGAAATCAGGTTTGAACTTCACACTGGCAGAACATGGAGTTACTCTGGATATAGTGGTTGCCAGACATACAATAATAAAGTAGATGATAATACCTGGAAAGTCACTGTTCATTATACTTTCAGTCAGGTGCCTGTATCCGGAATCATTGTAACACCAGAGGAAGCAGTCATTGTCAAAAACGAACAGATTAAGCTTTTTGTTTCAGTTTTTCCTGATAACGCCACTGACCAATCGGTGGTTTATGAATCCAGCAATCCTTTGGTTGCCCAAGTAGGTGGTGATGGTACTATCACTGCCATCGGAAACGGGGAATGTTTGATTACAGCCCTTTCCAATGACGGTGGGTTTATCGCTAATTGCAGAGTAACAGTAGTTGTCCCTGTAACAGGTATTGTCGTTACTCCGGAGACGGTTAATGTTCAAGTCGGAGAAGAGGTTCAGCTGATTGCCACGATATTGCCTGAAGATGCGACCGATCAACGGGTCAATTGGACTTGTTCAGATCCTTCTGTAGCCTATGTTACTACAGATGGCAAAGTCATTGCCAAGGGCGCAGGTGTTGCCGTGATTTCGGCCACCGATCATGAAGGAAATTACACGGCTGAATGCATTGTGGATGTTCCTCACATTTGTACTGCTTCTGGTTTTATTACTTTCGAGAAGTGGACAGAGATTAGGGGTACAGCTGTGTCAGATCTAACAAATTCTACTAACTATCCGGATCACCCAACCATTACTGGTACTCTTGATAATTTTGTTATTCCGTCGAATAGCGGGGACTATTACGGTTGCAGGGTGAGCGGATTTCTATGTGCACCGGAAACCGGTTATTACAGGTTCTGGATTACAGGGGATGGAAATGTGGAATTATGGTTAAGTTCGGACGATACGGAATCCCTTAAGACAAAAATTGCTTATCATAATTCAGCGACAAAACCCTCGCAATGGAACAAATACAGTACACAGCGGTCGTATTATGTATATTTGGAAAAGGCCAATTCATATTATATCGAAGCTTTGATGAAAGAAGGTACTGGAAGCGATAATCTTGCGGTTGGTTGGTTAAAACCGGGACAATCGGGCATTGTTCCCTCGGAAATTATTCCGGGCAGTGTTTTATCTCCCAGATTCGGGAATGCCCCTGTTGTTAATAATTTTTCAAAGGCTAATGAATTGAAAAATATTGGTTTACAGAGAAGTATTGAATTTTCTGTTTATCCTAATCCGACGAAGGGCCTGATTCGCATTGTTCCATCTGAAGCCTTGGTCTCAAATGTTTTAATCAGTGTTTTGTCAATGACCGGACAAGTGGTCCTAAACAAAAACGTGGACAGCATTAATCAGTTCACTTTGGACCTTGGTCATCTTCGAGCGAATTTTTATATAATAAAAATTCAGTACGGGGAACAAATCTTTTTGAAAAAAATACTTCGCACTCCGTAATCTTTTAATATCTGAGTGATAATTAAGAGTATTAATTGATTTTAATTATTTGAAGGGCAACATTTTAATCGTGTTGCCTTTTTTTTTAAAATTCTTCAGCCACTATGAAATGTAATTTATTTTGAAAAAAATTATGATTTGAGTTTACCGTATTGATAATTCTTCTAACTTCGGGACTTTCAAAGGGATTTAATGCAATTCGTAGAATACTGCTAATACCATTATTATGGAAACGTTTTTACTTAACCACCAGCACAAGCAGGTTGTGTCTTTTTTATTTGACGTAATTCCTGCTACCCGAAAGCTTTCTCAGTTTGTAATGTGCCTTACACTGATCTTGCTTATTGCAGTGAGTCAGATGTCAAGCGCTCAGGATTTCCTTAAAGCCATGCCTGTTGAGTTGTCTGATGATGTAAACTCAACATTGATTAAGCATGACGGGATTTCTCCCTCGTCGAGAGACCGGTTCAACATTCCCTATCCAAAACCCGAGGTAACCCTGAAAAGCGGCAACCTTACAGACAACTCTGCTATTGATGTCAGGGGGCTTACCAACCAGTTTTACATCATGGCGGGTGTGGTCTATAACGGGGATTACCGCTGTATCGATACATATCCATTTCGGACGGCTTCATTGTATGAAAGGACCCAGATGCTTTATCTTGCCAGTGAAATCGGTCCTGCCCCAAAAACCCTGAATCTCCTGGAACTGGCACGGAAGGTAACTGGTACCAGTAGCGTGAGTAATTTTACGGTCAGACTGATGCACACTTCATTGAGCTCTTTTAACGGACTGACCAATTATGTGGATATGACGGCTGGACAAACCGTCTTCAGCCAAAGCCCATTTACCATTCCTGATGGAAGCGGAAGTTGTGGAACCCCACCGGACAACAATTTTACCTGGATGACTATTCCTTTCCAGAGCAATTTTGTTTACAACGGAACAAGTAATCTTATTGTTGAAATTATCTGGGGACCCAGGACTTCAGGCTCTACCTCCAGGGCGGTCCTGGGTGGGGATTACTCCAATGAAAGGGTCATTTACGGGTATGGTTCCTCTGCCAATCCCGCCCGTATTGGGAACGACAACACTCGCCCCAACATCCGTTTCGGGTACCAGGTTCCGGTATTCGGGACCGTCAGCAACATGGTCAATGAGTTTATCCAGGGATGTGCGACGGTTTCGAATGTGACCTTTACCGGTGATAACCGGGCTATCGGATTCTTTGAAAGACGGCCGGGCAAAACGGAATCTGATTTTCCCTTTGAAAAGGGGATTGTGATTTCTACCGGACAGGTGACCGATGCAGCAGGTCCCAACAGCAGTGGAAGCAAGACTACGCAGTTCGGAACTGCCGGAAGCCCTGATATATCCAGTGATTATGATGCCGCTACTTTGTCGTTCAATTTTGTCCCCAACGCAACTTCGGTGAGTTTCCGCTATGTCTTTGCTTCAGAGGAATTTACGGAATATTGCGGACAAAATTACAATGACGCATTCAGGTTTTTTATCAGCGGTCCAGGTTTTACCCGGACTAACATTGCCCTGTTGCCCAATAACAATGTTGTGACCATCAACAATGTTTGCAACACCTCTTATTATGTTAGCAATACAGCAGGGAGCTATACCATTGAATTTGATGGCCGCACGATCGTCCTGACTGCAACAGCTACCGGATTGCAGCAATGCGGCACCTACCTGCTGGAAATGGTCATTGCCGACGTGTATGACTCCAAATGGGACTCTGGTATTTTTCTCGAAGCGGGAAGTTTCGGAAGTTCCGCTGATATCAGTTTTGAGAGTTTCAATTACAAAAATCAGAATACCAACAATGTATTCATGGTCTGTAATCCCAACATTTTGCGGGTGGAAAGGCCTCAGGACGGAGATCTCTCCGCGGCGCTCACCGTTCCCGTGACCATTGGCGGAACGGCTGTTTATGATACCCATTACTCCTTTGACAGTTACACACCCGTGGGGAATGTGATTAATGTGACCATTCCGGCCGGAGAATGGTATACCGATGTCAGTTACACATTATTGGATAATCCCATTTCAGGAGGGGCGGCCACACTGGTGGTAAGCACTCCCGGTGGTTGCCCCTGCAGCACGAGTCAGGTAACCGAAACCATAAACCTTTATGAAACTTATTCATTCAACAGCGTTACACCAACCGCTGCCACAACCTGTACCACCCCGGGTAACGGAGAGATTGCCATACGACTGAATATTGAAGCTCCTTCGAATTTGTTTAGCTTCACTTACCGGCTTAAAACGGGTTCCGGGACTACCATAGGGTCATACTCCACCAGTGAACCCACCTATACCTTCACCGGATTGACTGCAGGAACGTATATCGTGGAGGTTGTGGATGATGTCTCCTGTACTGTTTTATCCCAGAATGGTGTGATAGTCGGCGCACCAAATTTGCCTGTCGTCAATTGTCCGACCAATCAGGAAGTGTGCCTGAACACTCCCTCCTTTACACTCGCTGGTGCTACTCCTTCTGGAGGAACATACAGCGGCCCGGGAGTGACTGCCGGTGTGTTTTCTCCCGCCACTGCCGGGGTGGGTACCCATACCATTATATATAATTACACCGATCCGGTTAGTTTGTGTACCAACAACTGTTTCTTCACCATTACGGTGAAGGCTGTTCCCACGGTGACTTGTCCTGCTTCGTTTGCAGTATGTGTGGATAAAACTCCTTTTGCCCTGAACGGCGGATCTCCTGCTGGGGGAACATACAGCGGTAATGGTGTTTCCGGAGGTAGTTTTAATCCCGGAACTGCCGGTCTCGGAGATCATACCATCACCTATAGTTATACCAGTAATGGATGTACCGGTTCGTGCTCCTTTACTATTACGGTTAATAATGTGCCTGCCGTTAGTTGTCCTGATGATTTCACGGTTTGTGTGGATGATGAATCGATCACGCTTTCCACTCTTACCGGGGTTTCACCTGCGGGAGGTACTTTCAGCGGCAATGGTGTTTCCGGAGGTGTATTTGATCCTTCGACTGCAGGATTGGACGATCATACCATCACCTACACATACACCGATGTAAATGGTTGTGATGATTTCTGTCAATTTACTATAACGGTGGACCAGTGCTGTACGCTGGATGTTACTTGCCCCGACAATACCGAAACGGTATCATGTCCCGCACAGGTTCCCGCTGCCTTTATTGCAAGGACTACTTCAGTAGAAGAATTGGAAAGTTTAGGGTTTTATGTCACTGATTATTGTGAGAGTTTAACCCTTGCCAGGTCTGTTGGTACCATTCCTTCTTGTGAAGGACCTGTGCTGGTAACTTACACCATTACCGATGGCAAAAATAATGTTGTTACCTGTGAGGTGACCTACACGATCGACCTGACGACTGCTCTTGTTCCACCGACGAACGGTACGGCTACAGTAGAATGTCTGAGTGCAGCCACCGATCCGGGTGCACCAGCCACGATAAAAGATGCTTGCGGCCGAGACGTA
>Ga0209607_1001540_pt1 | contig 19257 bp, 20 predicted proteins | sample AD_UKC117_MetaG_FD_184413 | JGI IMG/M metagenome (GOLD analysis project Ga0209607, IMG submission 184413) | Active sludge microbial communities of municipal wastewater-treating anaerobic digesters from Hong Kong - AD_UKC117_MetaG (SPAdes)... | ecosystem: Engineered > Bioreactor > Anaerobic >... | reverse complement strand
AAACAGACCTGGACCTCGGGCGTTTGCTGCAATTAGCGACCATCGCTCCGGCCGTCCACGAAAACGGCATCCAAAACCTCTACCTGGCCGGCAAAACTCAGTCCTGGGTAACACCCGGCGGCGCGGCCGTGCAGTTGCCCATCTGGGAAGGCCGCGGCATGATGCACGACACCCTGGCGCGCCTCTTCCGGCCCCCGGATCTCAATCGCGCCGCGCGCCAGCCCATCTACGTGGAAATCATCAACGCCACCGACAACCCCGACATGGCCGCTTTAGCCGCCGACAATCTGGCCTGGTATGGCTTTTTCCCCATCATTGGTGAACCGGCTCCCCAGCCAGATACTCAAACCCACCTCAGCTACTACAAACCCAACTTCAAAGAATCCTACGATTGGCTGATCAGCTGGATTTTCGACATGAATCGAAGCGATATTGAACTCGCCGTAGACGCCAATTACGAATATGATTATCGTGTCGTTATCGGCGACGATTACAACCCTTGCCGGCCCCAGCTTTACACGCCTGAAGCATTTGAGCAGTAAGAGGGTTTATAAGTTAGCTGGTTTGTTAGTTGGCTGGTTGGTTGGCTAGAAAATTCCACCAACAAACTAACAAACCAACAAACCAACATCCTCCAGGCTTACAAGTCGGCCCGGCCCAAGTCAACATTTCAGGAGGAAAATGTGAACATTGTCAACGACCGCCGCGAGATTCGGGGCTGGATGATGTACGATTGGGCCAATTCCGCCTTTTCGACCACCGTCGTCACTGCCTTGCTTGGCCCATACATTTTAGCTCTGGCCGCCTCTAGCACCGCACCATTGTCTGTTTTTGGCGTCAGAATTGAGCCGGCCGCCATTTTCCCTTTTGCCAGTTCCATGTCCGTTTTGCTCCAGGTCTTGTTTCTGCCTTTCCTGGGTACCATCGCCGACTACACCAACCTGAAGAAACGGTTGATGCTGACCTTTGCCTACATCGGCGCGGTGGCGACTGTGTTTCTATTTTTCATTCGGGCGGATATGCCGATTTTAGGCACAAACGGCGCTGTGGTCGTAGGCAGCCTCTTGTTCATTCTGGCGAATTTGTCCTTTGGCGCGACCGTTGTTTCCTATAATGCCTTCCTGCCCGATATTGCCTCGCCGGATAAGCGGGACGAAGTCAGTTCGCGTGGCTGGGCCATAGGCTATCTGGGCGGCGGGCTGCTGCTGCTGCTGAACCTGGGCTTGTTGACGGTGATGACCGACACTGGGCTGGCCGTGCGCATCAGCCTGGCCAGCGCCGGCGTCTGGTGGCTGGTCTTCACCTATTTGTTTCCCCACAAACGCCTGATTCAACGGGACCCGGCGCGGCAGCTGCCGCCGGGTACCAATCTGTTCAGGCATGGCGTGGAGCGAATCTGGAATACCCTGCTAGAAATGTGGCGGCAATATCCCATGACCTTTCGCTACCTGATTGCCTATCTGATTTACAACGACGGCATTCAGACAGTGATCGTCGTCTCCACCGCCTTTGCCGCCGATGAGTTGGGCGTCGAAACACAAAGCCTGCTCATTCTGGTGCTGATGATCCAGTTTGTGGCTTTTGGCGGCGCTCTGGCTTTTGGTTATCTGGCCAAACGGTTTGGGGCCAAGCGAGCAATTATGATCAGCCTGGTGATCTGGTCGGCGCTGGTGATTTATGCTTTTGCCTTGTTGTATACCGAACTACAGTTGTTTGTGCTGGGGTTTGTGTTGGCGCTGGTCCTGGGTGGGTCGCAGGCGTTAAGCCGTTCGCTTTTCTCGCAGATGATCCCGGCCGATCATGAAGCGGAATATTTTGGTTTTTACGAGATCAGCGAGCGGGGCACGTCCTGGATTGGGCCGCTGGCATTTGCGGTGGCCGTGCAAATTACCGGTTCGCAGCGAATTGCCATTGTGTCGCTCATTTTCTTTTTTGTGGTTGGGTTGGTTTTGCTCAGCCGGGTAAACGTGCGGCAGGCGATGCTCGATTCGGGCAACGATCCGACGGGCGTGGTTTTGTGAGCGACGCGTGGCGGGTCAGCCCGTAGCAGTGGAAGACCAGCGACAATTGCTTAGTCCCACTGCTGGCTGCGTTCTTTTTTGATCTGGCCGCGCTGCTTTTTTTCGGCCAGGCGTTTTTCGATGGCAGCACGGTTGGGTTTGGTTTTGCGGCGGCGTTTGCGGGGTTTCAGCGCGGCGGCCAGGAGCTGCTGCCAGCGCATGATGGCGATTTCGCGGTTTTGGTATTGGCTGCGGGTGACTTGAACGTGGATTTGTAAGACGCCGTCTTTGTCTAATTGAGCGGCCAGATTTGTGAACAGGCGTTCGCGGGTTGGTTCGTCCAGGCTGGGGGATTGGGCGACGTCGAACAGCAGTGTGACGCGGGTAGCAGAACGGTTGGCGTGTTGGCCGCCCGGCCCGCTGCTGGTAGAAAAGCGGAATTGCAGCTCAGCGAGTGGTATGCTCAAGTTGTCGTTGATGACGATGACATTCTCATCCATGATATTTAGTCCTCAGCGGATAGGCGGCTGATCGACAGTTAGTGTATAGATTTTTGTGTGAATACCAAAGTTTCTCTAATTTTTACATTCGGCGGGGCCAGACGATGAAGCAAGCCGACGGCAAGCACGTTCTTATCTTTTTTTTGGATGGCGTGGGGCTGGGCGAGGCTGATCCGCAGCGGAACCCGTTTGTCACGGCCGTTCTTCCCCATCTCACCGCCCTCTTTGGCCCAGAATGGTATCTGGCCGGGCGGCCGGCCATCATCACCGACCAGGCCAGTCTGGTTCCCACCGACGCCAACCTGGGCCTGCCCGGACGGCCGCAAAGCGCCACCGGCCAGGCGGCCATCCTCACCGGGCGCAACGTCCCCCGGCTGGTCGGCGAGCATTACGGACCTAAACCCAACACGGCCGTTGCCGACGTCATCCGCGCGGGCAGCCTGTTTCAGGAAGTCATCGCTACGGGCGGGCGGGCCGGGCTCATCACCCCCTATCCACCCGGCTATTTTGCGGCCATCGACAGCGGGCAGCGCCTGCTGTCCAGCGTGCCGCTGGCGGCCACCAGCGCCGGGCTGCCCCTGCTGACAGAAGACGATTTGCGTCGCGGCCGGGCCGTCAGTCCAGATTTCACGGCGCAGGGCTGGCGCGACCACCTGGGCTACCCGGACATGCCTGTGCTCAGCCCGGCGGAAGCCGGGGCACGAATCGCGGCCATCGCACAGACCTACGATTTCAGCTTTTTTGAACATTGGCTTAGCGATTTACGCGGCCACCGGGGCACGCTGGCCGAGGCGGTCAGCCATCTGGAAACCATCGACGCCGTTTTGGGCAGCCTGTTGGAGGCCTGGGATATGGCCAACGGGCTGCTCATCGTCACCAGCGACCACGGCAACATCGAAGACAAGGCCAGCCGCAGCCACACCCGCAACCCGGTGCCGACCATTCTGGCAGGCGCAAACCATGCGGCCCTGGCCGCGAACATCCACGACCTGACCGACGTGGCCACGGCCGTTCGCACCACGCTCGGTTTGCCGCTAAAATGAAGCCGCTTAAGAGATGAACCATTCAGCCAACAAGCAAGGAACAGTTAATCCATGACCATTACTTCCGAACAATTCCGCGATGCGCTGCGCCATTTCCCATCCGGCGTCACCATCGTCACGATCAAAGCGCCAGGTTATGCTTATCCGCATGGCCTGACAGTTTCTGCCTTTTCCTCTATCTCACCGGAGCCGCCGCTGGTAATGATTGCCGTTGATCATCGCGGCATGGGCTGCGACCTGCTGAACGTGGAGGGGGCGGCATTTGCCGTCAACATTCTGCCGCAAGAGAAGATGGAGCTTTCGAACCGCTTTGCCTGGGTGAAAGATGAAGACCGATTTGCGGCAGGGGACTGGGAAACGGCCGTTACCGGCGCGCCGGTTCTGCGGGATGCCCTGGCCTGGCTAGACTGCACCATCCACGCCCGCTACAACGCCGGCACGCACACCATTTATCTGGGGTTGGTGCAGACCAGCGCCACACCTCGCGCGGGCACAGCGCCGCTTATTTATTGGAATCGGGGTTATCGGCGGCTGGCGTTAGAAAATCCGGGGGATTAGCCGGTTCCTCTGTACGCGGGTCCAGCAGCTCATCAATGTACAACCAGATGACCCGCGCATAAATAAATATTGGCAGAGCTAACAGAAAAATCAGCACCCCATCCAGGAACATCAATGTGATGAACGGCGTTTGCTGCAGGTAAAGAACCAGACTTAACGGCCCCAGGATGACAAAATACATCACGTAGCCGATAAATACGGACATCATCCAGTAACCCTGCTCGCGCTCAAAGTGGATGCCGCAGTGGGGGCAAGTCTCGTTCATGCGCCCCCAGCTTTTGTAAACTGGCCCCTTCCGGCAGTGGGAACAACGCAAACGCAAGATAGCCAATAACCAATTCACAATCTGTTTTCTCCTGAAAAATCACGCAAAGACACCGAGACGCTAAGGAAAATCTGCGCCATCGGCGAATTTTCATCCGTGGCCGCGCGGGGTTGGCTGGAGCTGACGGTTAGGGCGCATTGTGGCTGAACGGCTCAGGGGTGGGCAGAAAAGGCCGTTGCCATTCAACCAGCGCCGGCACAGCCACCAGGGCAATACCGCCCAATTCCAGCAGCCAGTTGGGGTAAACGCCCAGTACCGGCCGGTACAAAAAGGCGTCGATAGCATGTAAGGAGAGGGCGCGCACCAGCACAAAACCCACAAGGTAAACCACGCCCACCACCGCCACAAGCTGCCGCTTGGACAACGGCCGTAACCGGCGCAGCAGCCAGACCAGCAAGCCGCCCGCCACCGCGACGATGATGACCGCCAGGGCGATTTGCAGCCCGGCGCGATTTTGGTACCAGTTGCCGGTCCAGGCCAACAGCCGCCCTTCGCCTGTCAGACGGCCTACCAGGTCGCCCTGTTTGTTGACGCCCAACAGCAGCATCGCCGCCGCCAGCAGCCACCAAAACTGGCCGGCGCGCGGCGCAGTCGGCCGTTGTCGCTGCGCCGCCAGAACACACAACACGGCCGTTCCGCCATAGGCCGCCACCGTCAGCCAGCGCATGATCTGCGTCAAATCGGCCATTAGGCTTCGCTCAACTCCTCCAGGCCAATGGCCATCAGGTAGCCTCTGGCCCGCTCGGTCAAGGGATAACGATTAACGAGCTGCCAGAAGCGACGGCCGTGATTGGCTTCTTCCAGGTGGGCCAGTTCATGAACGATCACATAGTCGCGCACCCAGCCGGGCATCGTCGCCAGCCGGTCGCTCAGGCGAATCGTGCCGGTGGCCGGCGTGCAGCTGCCAAAGCGCTTTTGCTGGTTGCTGACGTAGCGAATGGACTGCCAGCGGAGACGGCCGTTGAAATACAAAATATTCAACTGCTGCGCCCGCGCCGCCAACGCCGCGTCACTCTGCGGGCTGCGCCGCACCTGGCGCGCCAGCTGGCGGCGAAACTTCTCAATCATCGGCGCCAGGGCCGCGTCATCCAGCGCCGCCGGCGCGCGCACAATCAGCACGCCATTTTGCAGCTCCGCGCTGACAGTCTTATGGCGTCGGGCGCTGCGCACCACTTCCACCGGCCAATCGGTTCTCTGGTCAGTTTTTTCGCTCTTCATTAGCCGGAAGTATACGCTATCTGCCGCCTGAATGAAATATGAGACCATTGGCACAGCCGCGTTCCCATGTTATCTTTAAGCACAACGGCAATAAGGATACACCTATGGACGACCAACTGCTCGAATTTCAAGAAATCCCCACCAGCGCCAACATGGTCATGATCACCGGCTGGCGGCAGTGGGCCGACGCCGGCTCCATCTCGTCGGAACTGCCCGCCTATCTGATCGAAAAAACAGGCGCGCGCAAAATCGGCGAAATCAAGCCGGAAAGCTTTTACCTGTTCCAGATGCCGGGCACGCATCACCTGCTGCGGCCGGTGGTGGAAATTGAAGACGGCCGTGTCCTCAACCTGGAGCAGAAACGGAACGAATTTTACTTCAGCGGCGACGCCCAGCAGGGCCTGATCATTTTCCTGGGCGACGAACCCCACCTGAACGTTGAGCGCTACGGCCAGGCGCTGTTTAACGCCGTCGCCGGGCTGGGCGTTAAGCAAATAGCCGGCATCGCCGGCGTCTTTGGCCCCACGCCCTACGACAAAGACCGGCAGGTTTCGTGCATCTACAGCCTGCCGGAGATGCGATCCGTTTTAGAGGAGTACGCCGTTACCTTCTCCAATTACGAGGGCGGCTCCAGCATCGATTCTTACCTGGTGGAAATGGCCGGCCGCCAGAACATCCCCTATTTCACCTTTTATGCCTTTGTGCCCGCCTACGATTTCTCCGGGTCAGCCATGCAGCCGCGCGGCATTCAGGTCGAACGCGACTATACGGCCTGGCTGAACGTGATGCAGCGGCTCAACCACCTGCTGAACCTGGGCATCGATCTGAAAGAGCTAGAGAAAAACAGCGGCGAAATGGTGACGGCTATCGACGCCAAGATCGAAGAACTCATCGAAGAACTGCCCCAGTTAAACATCCGCGAATACCTGGATAAACTCAGCGCCGATTTTGACGAACTCTCGTTTGTGCCGCTGGATGACGTCTGGGAACAGGGGCTGCGCGACATTTTTAAGGACATGGATGAGTGAGCCAAACCGGCTGCCGCCTCAAATCCGATGACTCCAACCGCCCTGGCACTTATCTACCATGACCCGCACGGCCGTTTATTGCCACAGTGGCAGCGCCTGCTGCCCCAACTAACCCATCTGTTTGCCGGCATTGCCGTGCGCGGCAGCGCCGCCGCCCATCGCCCCACGCTGGATTTTCTGGCCGGGCAGGGCGTCCTGGTTTACCAGGAGCCGGGCGGGGATGGCCATGCCCCGCCGCACATTGGCAAAGGGCGGCGCAAAGCCCTGGAACTGGCGCTTTCATTGGGCCAACCCACGGTGATGTACTGCGACGGGGATCGGCTGCTGCACTGGGCCGAGAATTATGAAGCGGAATTAACGGCCGTTACCGCCCATCTGTCCGCCGCCGACTTCACCGTCTTTGGTCGCACGCCCCGCGCCTTTGCCACCCACCCGCGCAGCCAGCAGGACACCGAAGCCATTGTCAATGAGCTGTACGGCCGTCTCAGCGGCCGTAGTTGGGACATGCTCGCCGCCGCCCGCGGCCTGTCGCGCCGCGCCGCCGAGTTTATCCTCGCCCACAGCACCGACGACGAGATCAGCACTGACGTTTCCTGGCCTTTGCTGCTGGCGCAGCAGCAGCCCGCCTGGACCCAGGATTACGTCGCCACCGACGGGCTGGAATACGAGACAATCGCCCAGGTGCTGTCGGAAGTGGCCCAGGCCGGCGGCCCGGACGCCTGGCTGGCCGCTTTAGACGCCGATCCGCGAGAATGGGTCAAGCGGCTGGAACTCGCTCGGGTGATGGCCGCGGCCATGACCCCGTTTTCCGAGCCGCACGTTCACAAAGAAGCCCTGGTGTAATCAGAAACCGGCCGGCAGGCGACCGGCAAACTCCTTCGAAAATAGGACACGGCTTTACGCAGATGAACACGGATCGAAATCTGCGGATTTTTGTTGGGGTCAAGAATAGATTGAATCACTGTCATTCTGACGAGTCTTCGAGGAAGAATTCCCTACCGTCGAGAAAGAGGGATTCTTCGCTCCGCAGGCTCCGCTCAGAATGACTTCAACCAACTCTTGATCACTACAAAATCTGCGGGTTTTCCTTCACGGTGGAGGGTTGATAGGAAGGACTTATGACTGAATTAGCGGTTGTTTTACTGGCCGCCGGGCAAGGAACCCGGATGAATTCTAAAACGCAAAAGATTTTGCACGAAGTGGGCGGCAAGCCGATGGTGCTGCACGTTTTTGAAGCGGCCGAAGCAGTGGCCAGCCGTCCGCCGGTGCTGGTGGTGGGTCCGGGCAAGGCAGGCGTACAAGGGTTGGTGGGCGAACGGGCGGATTACGTAACGCAGGCGGAGCAGTTGGGCACCGGCCACGCCGCAATGATGGCCGAGCCGCTGCTCAAAGGCCAAACCGACCAGGTGGCCGTGGCCTACGGCGACATGCCCCTGCTGCGGGCGCAAACGCTGACCTATCTGGCGCAGACGCAGGCGCAAACCGGCGCGGCCGTGGTGATGTTGTCCATCATGGGCGACCCCACGTCATCTTTTGGCCGCGTGGTGCGCGACACACACGGCCGTGTCCTGGAAATCGTCGAAGTGGCCGAGGCGCGGCAAAGGGCCAACACGGCCGTTTTGCTGGCCATCCGCGAACTCAACGCCGGGGTCTACTGCTTTGCCGCCGACTGGCTGTGGGCCAACATCCACAACCTGCCGCTGCGCCAGGCGCGCAGCGGCCACGAATATTACCTCACCGACATGGTCGGCCTGGCGATTGAACAGGGACGGTTGGTGGAAGCCGTAACCACCGACGATCCGGACGAATGTTTAGGCGCGGGCACACGCGCCGAACTGGTGCTGGTGGAAAAAGCCTTTCGCCGCCGCGCCAACCGCTATTGGCTGGACAACGGCGTCACCCTGATCGATCCCGACGTCTCCTACATCGATCCTGACGTGACGATTGGGCAAGATACCGTCATCTGGCCCAACACCTACCTGCAAGGAAGCACGGCCGTTGGCGAAGACTGCGTGATCGGCCCCAACGCCATCCTGCGCCACGCCCGCGTCGGTCGCAACTGCCGCATTGAACAGGCTGTTGTGGAAAACGAGACGATCGCCGATAATACAGTTATTAGCGGTAAGCGGTAAGCTATTAGCTGTTAGCTGTAAGACTTCATCCATTAACCATTCAACCATTCAACCATTCAGCCATTAAAAATTAACCCAATTCTCCCATGATTTCTCCTGAACTACGCGACAAATTGATCCAATCGGCCTGTGAAGCGCGGCAGAACGCCTATGCGCCTTACTCCCATTACCGGGTGGGCGCAGCGATTCTGACCGAAGACGGCCGTCTCTATACCGGCGTCAACGTGGAAAACGCCTCCTACGGGCTGACCATTTGCGCCGAGCGCAACGCCGTCTACAAAATGGTCTCCGAAGGGATCGGGCGCATTACGGCCGTGGCCGTCTGCACCGAAAACGCCGGCTCGCCCTGCGGCGCCTGCCGCCAGGTGCTGGCCGAATTTGCCGGCGACGTGCCGGTGTGGCTGGTGGACGATAAGGGCAACGGCCGTGAAACCACCCTCTACACCCTGCTCCCCGACCATTTCGGCCCGGAGCACCTGACTTGATAGAGACTGGAGATTGGAGACTGGAGAGCAACGAGCCACCTCCAATCTCCAATCTCCAGTCTCCAGTCTCTCCTATGGCCCGAGAACGCACCTTCCGCACCGAGGCGATTGTCCTCAGACGCACCGACTTTGGCGAAGCCGACCGGCTGCTGACGCTCTACACGCGCGACTATGGCAAGCTGAAAGCCATTGCCAAAGGAGCGCGCAAACCGCAGAGCCGCAAAACCGGCCACGTCGAATTGTTTATGCGCACCCAATTTCTGCTGGCCAAAGGCCACGACCTGGACGTCATCACCCAGGCGGAAATGGTGGAATCGTATGCCGCGCTGCGCGACGACCTGGTGCGCACCACCTATGCCGCCTACGTCGTGGAGCTGCTGGACCGCTTGACGGTAGAGGAAGGCCAGCATCTCAGCCTGTACAATTTGCTGTCCGATACCCTGGCGCGGCTGGCCGCAGCCGACGATTTGCGCCTGGTGACCCGCTATTTTGAGCTGCGCCTGCTGGGTCAGGCCGGCTTCCAGCCGCAGTTGTTCACCTGCCTCTCTTGCGACGAACCGATTCAGGAGCAGGACCAGTTTTTTAGCGATGAGTTGGGCGGCCTGCTGTGCCCTAACTGCCACGCTGCGGACCGCCACGCCCGGCCGATTACGGCCGTTGCCGTCAAAGTCTTGCGCTATCTGCAAACCCGCCCGTGGGAAACCGTGCACTCTTTGCAGTTGAAACGGCCGTTACACCACGAACTGGAAACGATCATGCACGGCTACATCCGCCACATCCTGGAACGCGACCTCAAATCGGTGGACTTTTTGCACCGCCTGCGCCGCGAAGCTGCCCTCTTCACGGATAAGGATTAAGGACTGGCGGCTGGGGATTGGGGCAGAACACCCTATTCCCCAGCCTCCATCCCCAGCCCCTCTCCCCCAAAACATGCCCAGACCCCTTCCCCATGTTATAATCCCCGCCTTTGACAGCAAAAAAACGCGCGGCGGTTACGGCCGTTGCGAATAAAGGGACACAATGAGCAGCAAACTCAGCTTTCAAGACATTATCCTGCGCCTGTTGAACTATTGGAAAGACCAGGGCTGCCTGGTACAGCAGCCTTATAACGTGCAGGTCGGCGCCGGCACGATGAACCCGGCCACCTCTTTGCGGGTACTTGGCCCAGAAGCTTGGAACGTGGTCTACGTGGAACCCAGCATCCGGCCGGACGACGGCCGTTTCGGCGACAATCCCAACCGCATGCAAATGCACCATCAGCTGCAGGTCATCCTCAAGCCCGATCCCGGCAATCCACAAGAATTGTTCCTCAAAAGCCTGGAAGCCATCGGCATCGATCCCCTGCGCCACGACATCCGCTTCGTCGAAGACAACTGGGAAAGCCCGGCCCTCGGCGCCTGGGGCCTGGGCTGGGAAGTCTGGCTCGATGGGCAAGAGATCACCCAGTTCACCTACTTCCAGCAGGCCGGCGGGCTGAACCTGGACCCGGTCGCCGTGGAAATCACCTATGGGCTGGACCGCATTGCCCTGGCTCTGCAAGGCGTCAACAGCGTGTGGGAGATCAATTACGGCGTGGGCATCCCCTACGGCGACCTGCTGCTGCAAAGCGAAATCGAGCACTGCGAATATTACTTCAACGTGGCCGACGTCGAGGCCATCCGCCAGGTGTACGACCAGTACGAACACGAAGCCCAACGCTGCATCGAAGCCGGGCTGGTTGTGCCGGCGCACGATTTCAACCTGAAATGCTCGCACCTGTTCAACATTCTGGACACGCGCGGGGCCATCGGCGTAACCGAGCGGGCCAACTACTTCCACCGCATGCGCCACATTGCCCGGCAAATCACCGCCCTTTATCTGGCCCAGCGGGAGAAATTAAACTTTCCGTTCAGCCGCGCCTGGCCGGACAAAACGGCCGTTAAACCCGGTTATCTCATCCAATTTACCCAGATCGAACAGCCGCAAACCTTTCTGCTGGAAATCGGCGTCGAAGAGCTGCCGGTAGACGATTTAGACGCCGCCCTGCGCCAGCTAAAAGACCTGGTCCCGGCCGCCTTCGACCGGCTGCGCCTGGTCTATGACGCCGTGGAGGTCAGCGGCACGCCGCGCCGCCTGGCCGTGCTGGTAAAAAACCTGGAAGGCCGGCAAACCGACCTGGAAACAGTGGTCAAAGGACCGCCCGCCGACCGTGCTTTTGACGCCGACGGCCAGCCGACGAAGGCCGCCGCCGGCTTTGCCCGCGGCAAAGGCGTCGATGTCGCCGACCTGCAAATTATTGCCGAAGGCGACAAGCGGTACGTGGCCGCCGTGGTGCGCGAAGAAGGCCAGCCGACGGCGGCCGTTCTAGCGCAGGAACTGCCCGACCTGATTGCCGCCCTGAAATTCCCGCGCAGCATGCGCTGGAATCAGAGCAACGTGGCCTTTAGCCGCCCGGTGCGCTGGCTGGTGGCTCTTTACGGGCCGGACGTGGTGCCGTTTGAATATGCCGGGGTGCTCAGCGGACGCATCAGCCGCGGCCTACGGCCGTATGATTCGCCCGACCTGGAAATTAACGAAGCCGGGCAGTACGCCGTGGTGATGCGCAAGAACGGCATCATCCTGCAGAAAGACCGGCGCAAGGAATCGATCACGGCCGTCGCCCACAAGCTGGCTGCGGAAAAGAAAGGCCACATTCCCGACGACCCCGATTTGCTGGACGAAGTGGCCAACCTGGTGGAACGGCCCACGCCGCTGCGCGGCCAGTTCGAAGAACGCTTCCTGGCCCTGCCCGACGAGGTGCTGGTGGCCGTGATGCGCAAACATCAGCGGTATTTCCCGGTGTATGGCGACGACGGCCGTTTGCTGCCCTACTTCATCGCCGTGCGCAACGGCGACGAAAAGCACCTGGACATGGTCGTGGACGGCAATGAACACGTCATTCGCGCCCGCTTTGCCGACGCCGAATTCTTCTACAACAGCGACATTAAACGCAGCCTGGCCGACTTTTTGCCCAACCTGTCCACGCTCACCTTCCAGGCCGACCTGGGATCGATGCTGGACAAAGTGCAACGCCTGGAAAAACTGACGCCGCAAATCGCCGCCATGATTGGCCTGACGACCGAAGAAACGGCCGTGGCCGCCCGCGCCGCCAGCCTGTCCAAGGCCGATTTAGCCACCGAGTTGGTGGTAGAGATGACCTCTTTGCAGGGCACGATGGGCGCGCATTACGCCCGTCGCAGCGGCGAACCGGAAGCCGTAGCCGCAGCCATCGGTGAGCAATACCAAAGCGTCAGCCGCACGCGGCCCGGTCTGGCCCTGGCCCTGGCCGACCGTCTGGACAGCCTGACCGGCCTCTTTGCCGCCGGCCTGGCCCCCAAAGGCTCCAATGATCCCTTCGCCCTGCGCCGCGCGGCCATCCAATTGATCGAAAACCTGACGGCCAACGCGATTTCGTTTGATTTGCGCACGGCCGTTTCCACCGCCGGCGCGCTGCAGCCCGTGCCCTGCACCGCCGAGGTGCAGGCCGAGGTGTTGGCCTTTATTACCGGCCGTCTGGAAGGCTTGTTACGCGATCAGGACGTGCCGACCAGCGTGGTGAAGGCGGTGCTGGCGGAGCAGGCCCACGACCCATACGCGGCGCAGCAAACGGCCGTGTCCTTGCAGTCGGCCATCGCCGCCGCCGATTGGGAGAATTTGTTAGACGCCTATGCCCGCTGCGTGCGCATCACCCGCACGCAAGATACCGAGTTTGCCCTGGACCCGGACGCCTTCACGCTGCCGGAGGAGCAGGCGTTGGCCGCCGCCTATACGGCCGCCCGCGCCGCCCAGGACGGCTCGGTGGCGGCCCTGGTGGGGGCGCTGCGCGCCTTGCAGCCGGTGATCAGCCTGTTTTTTGAGAACGTGTTGGTGATGGATGAGGACACGGCCGTGCGCGAGAACCGCCTGGCTTTGCTGCAGCGCATTGCCGCCCTGGCCGACGGCCTGGCCGATTTGTCTTATCTGGAAGGCTTTTAGGGCGAGAAACGGTTTATCAAACGCAAAGAGGGCTTTCGCCGGCGGTGAAAGCCCTCTTTTTGTTAGGGGGTTGTGAAGATGAGAAACGGCCGTTTCCTCCCGCACAAGTCCCATAACGGTAATACGGGTCAAAAACCAACTGCTTTTCCTACCGGGCCGTCTATCGACTGAGCCAAGCCGCCCCGAAGCAAAGGGGAAGAGTCGGCTTGAGCGATTTGTTAGGTGACTCTGTGCACGGGAGTCTGCTGGTGTAACGCCAGCCTCCATCCCCCTCCTGTTTGGATATAGGTACTTGAGATCAGAGCCTCGTATTCCTCCTGTCCTTCACGCTGGGCAATCACATGATACGAGATGCCACAAACATTGTTGGTAAGGGTAAACTGGTCTTCGTCGTGTAATTCGAAGGATGTCCAAGGTTGGGCGGCCAGCGCTTCGAGGATTGCCTGCTTGCCCACAAGGCGAAGGCCGCCGGGAAAGAGCATGCGAGCGTCCTCGGTCAACACCTCGCCATAGAATTCCTTAGCTGCCGCCTTGCTGGTCGCAAGCGCCTTCCAGCCCTCGCGCTCAAGTGTTAAGACATCATCAATTCCGGTCATCGCATCTCCTGGCCATGATCCTGAAAAACGATTCCTTCGATCGAAGAATCACGATAGTCTCAGTCTCCACCACGGCATTCTATTGGCCACCTAACGCCTCGATAAGCCGCGCCAACCGGCCACGGCCGTTTCCCCTCCAACGCCTCACCTTACCCCAAAACCTGCCCCGGCTTTCGCCGAATAAATCAGCCTTGATACCGGCCCGGCTAACCAATGTTCGGCGGCATTCTCTCTCAACAGCTTCAGTTTGCATGATCACGCATCATCTGCCACCTTTATGGCAAGTTCTACTTCCCAGGCGCTCTTTCGTGGCTCAACTCGATAGTCTGTTAAATATGCTTCATAACGACAGGCAAATGCATCCCCTTCTAGGTCGTCCCAGCGGTCAATTTTCACGTTGTTCTCCTTGATCCATCCGAGCAACGCTTTATTTCCACGCAATGCATATCGTGAGTAGGTCAGACTCGCATATTTCCCTTTCGGAAGCACCCCTGGTTTTACCCGGTCATCGCCTCCAAGTGGATTCCGTACCACAAACCCCAACTCAATGTCCATCATTCCTGCCATATCAATAACATGATAGCGGAGAAAGAATGGTCCTTCGTCAGCGATTCCGTGCGCCTTCACCCATAAGCGTAATTCTTTAAGGAGCTTGTCAACGACCGCAAACATGCCTTTGAATGGTGTTTTCACCCGAATCCCAACATATTGACGCTCACCATGCCGGCTGATCTGTGGTTCTGAAATCACTAATCCCTTCTCTTTTGGCCCGTTCAATCCGCGATAGCTGCCTCTTCAAAGTATGCTCCAATAGAATGCCACGGCTAACTAATGATGAATAACTAGTGATGAAGCCGACTAACGCCCCAATAAGCCGCGCCAACCGGCCACGGCCGTTTCCTTCCTCATTCATGCGGGTTTCATGGGTTGGTAGACGGCCGTTTCCCCCCGCGCAAGTCCCTCAACAATAATACGGGGGGCAACTCGACTACTTTTCCTGCCGGGCCGTCTAACGCCACGATCAGCCGCGCTGGCGCGGTGAACCAAAACCTTTGTCATTCACTAGATAGCAAGCCGTCCAAGGCATCACGCCAGCATCAGGTGGAAGCACTGTTAGGCAAATGACTTGCTTAAATGATCACATTGCTCGCAAATTTTTGATAAATAGCTTGTAACGGTTTGCGAGTTGCCCGGACCCTCATCTTGAATTCAGCAATTGCGGTGTTGATTTCTTCATTGCTCCTCATGCTGTTTTCTAATGGTGGTCCAAGAACTTCGCAAAAGGCGAACATGCTATCAATGATGTACGACCAATTTGCCTCACACAGGTGTAGGAAAGGTCTATTTTTAAAGCGAAGTGAAAACCTACTGGGTATCGGTTTGTCAAGGACCGTTTCTATACAATCGCCTAATGCAGCAACCAAAAGAAACAATGCACCTCGCATTCTTAAAAATTTCAGGATGTTGTTTTCATCAACTGTTAAAATCACACCTTCTCGTGACTTGCTCATAAGATCCCGTTTGGTCTTGCTTATCACTTGATGGAGGGAATAAACGAAAATAATATGCTCGGCCGTAGTATGTTCATTGAAAATATCATTGTACAATCGATCAGATCTCCAAAGCTGAGATTTGCTGTTATAAGCATCCCTCGGTCTTCCATGAAAAGCTGCCAAAGCCTGTGCGACTGTGTCTGAAGGTAATAGATTTGGATTCCTTCGGATTATGTCTTCCGCGCCACCTCGGCGACCACCCGTGTATGCAACCGGAGTTGGATACTTATTGAATTCTTCTCTTAATCGCTTTTGAATTGGATCACCGCTCCGAAAATCCGCAGGAACCATTTTGTTTTGGCTATTATTGAATTCGATGATTTGTTGCACAATTCTTGGGTTTGAACATTCAATAAATCGAGTAGGGACCATTGCTTGTGAACTTGGTGGCTTTGAAAGAGAGCCTATTGCTCCAGTAGTCTGAGCTCCATTTACAATAGATATGCCTTCTATTCTTATCCGCTGTTTGCTGCCACGAATTATTCGAAACTTATTAACTAACGCAGTAATACCGTTATTAAAAGCCCAGAAGTTATCGGGGGATTCCCGCGCAGATTTTTTAATTCCGTGATTTATGTTTGCATCGCTCCGACGACTTCCTAGATAACCACGGGGATTAGCAGAAAAGATATCTTCGCCCAAATCTTTAAAGGCTTCGTAAAACCAAGTTGCCGGCACCGCTGTTTGATAAGCACGCCAGTTATCGCTTTTCAGCGCATAACCGCCTGGAATACTAATCTCAAAGGCTTGATCCACAAGTATGGGGTTTCTTAGCGCTTTGTACCACGACTGCAGAGTATTGACACCAACTTCAATGGTACGAATTTCAGTACAGTTAGAATCATTGTAATATGTTTTGATTGCATTTTGAGCTGTACGTTCTACTGCCTTTAATTCATTTTGAACATTGACAGATTCCGGTAAGTTATGGTTATACCAAAACTCCAACGTGTTGATTTCACCTGCTTTAATTGCATCCCTAAGTTCACCCGCAGCGGATCTCAGAATTTCTGGCAAGTCATGTAATTCCATCGTTAAAAGCCAGGACGCTGCGGTATTAAGGTCAGATGCTTTGTTTGAAGGGGCGCTGCTACGACCAGATCGAGAATAATACCCTTGAGCAACAAGGGCATAATTATTATCACGATCTACGAAAACTAAATCACATTTCTTATCATCACGACCGTCGGTCAAAGCCATATCCGCAACTGCGTGAATATCTTCTATTTCAAAACGCATTTCCAATGCAAATAATAATAATGCGTTATCGCCGTAGGGTCTCAAATCTTCTCTTGCGCTAAATGCCTCACTAAAAGCTGTATCTGACATAATATATTTCTCGTATGTAGTCTATTAAAATTGTGACCCAGCTTGGTTTTCCTTTCCTAACGGTGCCATAAGCCGCGCCAACCGGCCACGGCCGTTTCCAATCCATCCATGCGCCGGCTTCATCGTTTGTTAGACGGCCGTTTCCTCCAGTGTCAATCCCATAACAGAGACACGGGACACAAACTTAGTGATCTTCCGGCTGGGCCGTCTAAAGCTGCGATGAGCCACGCCTTGAGACAAGTGCAAGATCGCATATGTATAACTTTGAGGTTTCAGTTGATTAGCCACATAATGCTCGATAGCATGTGCAATAGAGTCTAAAGCATTTTTATACATGTTTAGCTCTAATTATGACATACCGGGGTCTCTTGTGACGATATATTCTCAAGTCTAGCTATCGACAATATTAGGAGGCTTTTTCTTCCTGACTTTGTTCTTGGGATGTATCCACCGACTCAAGGTTCTCAAGAATTTCTACAAGTTCTGCATGCTGTTTTTGTGCCTGAGTAATTCTTGCATATATTCCAAACAGACAAGCCAAACCAATAAGTCCAACACCCATAGTCGCGTCGCTAAGGAAAAATATTCCGGCGAGCATGGCAATTGCTGCAAGAAGGGTAAGTAATGCATACATAGTCAGTTAATCCTCTACTTTATGGCGTCTGAGCTTTAGCAGTTGCTGTAAGTTTTACATCTAGGCCCATTGATTCATTTTCAACCGGTTCTATGGTTTCTTCAACTTGAATTTGAGTATCTTCCCATAGGAGTTGCACAAAAGCATCTGGATCTTTTTTGTATTCATCTATGGCTGCGGTCATACCTTCAATCTGCATATTGGCGATCATAATATCAATATCTCTCGCGTCGAAGTCGTAATCAGCATCAGCCAAGAATCCTAACATCATTTCAATATTTGTATCCATACCATCGATAAAGCCGTTGTGAGCTTCTTCCAGACAAGACGGTGGAGAAATATCTTTCACTTCGCGAGCAATTGCCTGGAGTTCTTGAATCGGGTCAGCCAAAGACATTCGTGGAGTTGATACAGCAATATCGAAGGCATCATTCCAGCGCTCAACAGGGTCCTCTATGTCAGCCATATAAGATACTAAATTCTCCTTACACTCGGTAATGAATTTTTCTTGCTCAGATTGGCACGAACTGAGAATCAATACTATAAAAACTAATAGCAATGTGACACGATTTTTCATCATTCTCTCCTTTCTACAATGATTGAGATTGGACTGGATTGCCAATACCCCAATATGATACCATATTTCTACAGGTAAAAATCAAGAGAAGAAACCTTAACTTGTCAAAGTATTCTCCTGCATCATATAACAATTATCTGTCGAAATTTGTAACTATTTGGGGTACGGTAGAGCAGTGCGGGCATAATCTATGCCCAACGGCCGTTCTCCTCTCCGCACTGTCTCGTCCTCTTCCACCCTATCGGGCAAGACAGTCGGGAGGCAATGGTTGGTGAACCAGGATAATTGTAAAGGGTATTAGCAAAACGGCCGTATCCCCTCACCACTTCTTCTTTATAACACATTTCCTGGACGGTAAACGGCCGTCCCCACCCCCTCAAACCAATCCCCCCCACACGTCCCGACTTGTTCGCCAAGAGATGCGCATCTCTTGCCCAAATTGTCAAGACAATTTTTAAAATCATCAAGACAATTTTTAAAATTGTCCTGACAATTTGCCCGACTCATCAAGACAAGTTGGCCGGGGCGTCCGGCTTACGCTAGAAAATCGGTTAATGGAGGGTGGGGAAACAGATAACCGGCGGGGGCGGCCGGTCCGCTGGCGGCTGGGTGAGCAGGCCGGCGGTCGCTGCGCCTGGCCCGCCCACCCACAGTAAAGGAGCTAACTACCTACAATCTTTCAAACTTCACCCGGCTCAAAGCGAGTTTGAACTCCGGTCCCGGCGAAAAAATGACCGCCACCCGCTTAATAAGGTGAACAGACACTTCTTCCGGCGTTTCCGCGCCATCCGCGCTGATCGTCAGCCGAAAGGTGCCAAAATCGCCCAGGTCCACAATATTTCCGGCGGCCAACTCCTCCGGGATAAGCGAAAGCAAAATCTCCAGCGCCGCCGCCAGATCGGCGGAATTGAGCGTGGACATTTGCGATCCCCGTTGCGCCAACCGGCGCTGATTGGTCCGCCCGGTACTGTTGAGCACCGGATAATACTTAGGCGGCGCCTCCCGATCCCGTGGATTTTTTCGTGACACGACATTATATTTAACGCCCATTGTTTTACTTCTCCTGATACATCATAGGCGGCGTCAGAAAGCGTTAACACACCCCGGTGGGGCGCTTTCCCCTTCCGGACACCTGAGTTAAATAATCGGTACCTTCTTTGTGGATAGGTTCCCGCTACGCTTGTCCAGCAGCCTTAGCGACAAAGGGGCTGCTGGCTGGTAATTAACAGTTTATGTAATCTAATGGGTTTGTCAATCCATCAACCGGGAAAATAGGACCAATGTCT